>Ga0193738_1001222_pt1 | contig 10576 bp, 9 predicted proteins | sample L2a1metaG_FD_144927 | JGI IMG/M metagenome (GOLD analysis project Ga0193738, IMG submission 144927) | Soil microbial communities from a riparian zone of the East river system, Colorado, United States - L2a1 | ecosystem: Environmental > Terrestrial > Soil > Riparian zone | place: USA: East River...
TGGCATCTGCAAGATTATCCAATTTATCTATGTCCTTTATACCTGTGCTTTCTGACAACTGTTTTATTAAATCATATCGATTTAGATTGGTTTGTGCTGTCGTCGTAAATTTTTGCTTCTCACTCTCACTAAATTGATTAGTAACATCTTTGGGTAGCGCATTTAAAAGACCTGAGGCTGTCTTGGGGGTAGATTTTTGAAGAAACATTCTTGTTACACCAGTCATTGCAGTAGAGGCCAATTGAGGTGGAATGCCAAATGACGATGCAAGCATTCCGACTATATTCTGCATATATTATAATAAATGTCTCGTTGATTATAAACTTTTTAAAAATAAGTTAGCCTAGTTAACTAATTGATGATTATAGTCCCTTTTTTCATATTTTTTAATATACAGTCTTCAGGAGCGCCCAAAAACCTCTAGACAAATGAAGGAGATAGCTAACACAGTTGATATGCTAAGTATATCCAGACCGTCTACGAACGTAGGAGCTCTGCACTATCGGCGAGGTTGCAATCCCAGATGTCCGGTAACCAAGACCTACTGTTTGACCCATAAGAAGAAAAGAAAAGAGGTTAAGCATTTTTAGCGCTTCTGCCTCTTGTTAAATTAATGTATTCATACAGCCTTAAGAAACAGTCTTAATGATGCCACTAAATTCCGAAATTCCATCATTAATCATAGTTTTGAAAATTCCATCTCCTTGCCGTTTAGACATAGGTTTTGATTGTGCTTTTGCATAGCCTTCGTTATCGCAAATCAAAAGTATCATTTCTTCCTCTTTAACCAACTTACCAATGAGCATTTCCTCACCCACAGGTTCAAATCCTGTATTAGTCTGCTTAATAGTATAGGTGAGCATTGCAAAACCTGTATAGTCAAACAATTTCATTTGTGCCTTCCTTGACCTTTCTTGACCAAGAAATGCAGCCTTATAATATTGCATATATTTGCATTCTTTCCCCCATTATTTTATAATTGCGTATTATGTTGGAGATACAGAGGATCCGGCAAGATCTACTGCAAAGCGCAACGATCTATATCTACTATAATCATCCAACAAGATCTTTGCTAGGCGTCTAGTAACGTCTGTTACACTTAACAAACCTACAATTCTGTTATCCTCTTCTAATACCGCAAGATGTTTGATATTGTTCTTTACCATTACTCGTGAAGCCGTATCTATCGAATCATAAGACATGATTGATATGAGTGGAGCTGACATTATCTCTTCTAATTTGATTCTACTTGCCGCTACGTCTTTTAAACACACACGTTTGACAATGTCTCGTTCAGTAACAATTCCAATAGGATTGCCTTTTTTATTTATGATGATTACAGATCCTACTTTTTTCTTTACCATCATTTGAGCAACATCCTGAGCACTTTTTCCCGTATCAGCTACAGCTGTGACGATTTCTTTTTCAGACATGATTTCGCTTACTGAGCTCATTTGATTAGTTGATTAGCACAGATCTTTTTTTATGTTGCGCAATTATTGTCATACTTGTATTGATGAAAAGAGGTCAGTCATAAGCAGTCAAAGACAATTCATGGGATAAGTAATGGTAACAACTACACCTAATTGTCTAACTGCCCAACTGTCCAACTACCCAACTGCCTAGAACCCCATAATAGTATTGCTATCAGATTATTTTTAACCTTACTACCTTCAAATATGAAATAGAATCATTCTCAGCTCCTATCATTAATGTATAATCCCCTGGTTTCAAATCAGCTGATGGTATAAATTCAAATGAAACCTCATGTTCTTCTCCCCCTTCTATTGAAATGAATGATGGTTGCCCAGTAAAACGTCCTGTCGAGTTTCCGATATCTCCAGAGGAAGTAAAGGTACTTGAAGCAACCATTCTGATGTTATTCAGAGAAGATGAAGGTGACTCGGGTGTTGCTTTAACTATGAGTTTAATCTTTTCTTTCTCACCTTTCTCTATAGTTAATTCTTCATCTGATTTGAATATGTCAATTGAAAAAGGTGGTTCTTTTGCTGCCTCAACTTTTCCAATCTTGTTCTCTGACCATTCACTAAACCAAATATCAGAATCATCATTGTTTCCTATGGAAAGCTGCAACACATTGGCGATGCCACATGTATCATTATTTTTGATACTGCCATTATTTTTAATAGGATCATCATTAGAACATGTACCCCACAACCTGTTCTGTGTCGGAACCCAATATTCAATTAATGTTCCAGCTGTAGGATCAAATTTAGATATCTTGTTTCCATGTTGTTCATTGAACCATAACGAACCATCGTCTGATCTTTTAATCAAGGAAGGTAAAGTATAGTATCTATTTTGAAAATCTCTTTCAGCATCGTTTTCTGGCAATTTGCCAAAGATTCTTGAAGATCCCTTAGAGGTTACAAATTTCTCTATTTTAAAATCCTTCGTATTTCCACTGTAATTATTCTCGCCGTCATTATCTCCTCCAGGACTAAATTTGTAAAAGATGCTAGTACCTGCATTTGTAACCCATGCATCCCCATTATCATCAACGGTCATTCCCCAAGGTGAATTCAACTCTCTTGGTAAATCAAAGATGTCAAATGATTCTGTATCTAAATTATATCTAAAGATCTGTCCTTTGTACCCATATGTCATAACTGAAACCCAGAGTGCATTTTCCTTTTCATCGAATACAAGGCGACCAGTGGTAACAAAAACAGGATCAGTACCTTCAAACCCTTCAATAGGAATAGGAATTTCAGATATTCCTTCAGATGTTCCATTTTTCAATCTATCAATTTCTGCAATCCATATAGAAGGTGAGAACATCCCAACAAAGTAAATAATATTGTCATTATTCGGAACGAGTTCTATAGATGAAGGATAAGTGGTGCCAAAATCCTGGGATTTACCTGGAATTGCATATCTTTCAAATGTATCAGAAGATTCGACATATCTCCATAGTGCATTTTGCTTTTCATCCGTAAACCAAACATCACCATTTCCTCCTCTTCGATTGTCTACTTTTACATCCCATACCTGCGAAAATTCACGGGCATTATTGCGTGATGCCCATGCTGGAATCTGGATTTCTTCATTAAATTTACCAAACTTTATCTTCTTCAATGTCTACATCTATTCCTAGTGGCATTTCACAGCTTTGTGGAAGTACATATTCAGTAACATATTCGGTCGAATTAGGTTTTGCGTCAATACCACAAAAGCCATTTTTAAAAGTCTCCATTGCGTGTAGTTCCTCATTTTGCTGTGAATTTATAGCTGATGATTGTGTTGCACCTGCCTCCCCTAGGTTTATCTCCATCATTATACATATGATAGCTAGAAGCAATGGAAATGAGAAAATTATAATTAATAACCTAATAAAAGACCTCAATAAATTAGTCCTTAGAAAACAATTTCTTGACTCAGAATAAAAAGTAATTAGAAGAGATGCAAGTACTTTCAATTATTTATTCACCATTTCCCTTTAACCGTCTCTGATATGATCTCATAATTTCTTTGATAATATTTGTTTCGAAATTTCTTGGCAATAAACCATTCAATAGAAGTAGCGGTCCAATAGAGCCATAAATTTGTCATTACATGTGACAATACTGAGGGAGCCAATTAACGGCCAGAATTCAAAGTAGCACCAGATATAAAATGCTAAAAAAGAAATTGGTGGTTTAAAATAAAAAAATAAGTGAGTTTAAATTAAAACATTCATTTTTAGATGTATTGAGAGCAAACTCAATGTAGTCAGAAAGAAAAAAATCTTCTTATTACAAAGAGTTAAGAATAATATTGACAATCATAAATAAGTGAGAAAAAGTCTTGTGCCTGAATATACTGCAATTATAATAGTATTCGTATTTTCAGGATTGTTTACCATTATATCATTTTACCCAGTAGTGGGGTCTTCTACAATTCCCCCTTCACCACAACAATTTCCCTTACCTCCTTCCGAGCTATCCACAATGCAGAAGACTGCATCAACAAACCTAACTTGCACATTAACACCATCATTAATTGAAGTGGTAGGTACACCGCAACAGATTGAAGGACCGTATTTCGTAGATGGAATGCCTAACCGTTCTGATATAAGACTGGATACTTTTAATGGTTCTACCCAGGGAGGCATTCCATTGCGTCTTGTTCTTCATGTGTATAATGTGGAAGACGAAGACGGAGATCGAGTTGGATCGTGTACTCCTCTTAACGACGCAAAAGTAGACATTTGGCTTGCCAATTCACAGGGTATATATTCTGGTGTCCAGGATGCTGGAACTGGACAAAACAATTTCTTGCGTGGATATCAAATGACAGACGAGAATGGGGCTGTTCAATTCACGACAGTTTATCCAGGCTGGTATGAGGGCAGGGCAATTCATATACATGTTAAGGTTCGCAACTTTGAGGGATCAAACGAAACCTTGGAGTGGACATCGCAGTTTTATCTTAACAATTCTATAAATGAACAAGTTCATACTCAACCTCCATACAGTAGTCATGGACCCGTTGATATGACAAATGAAGAGGATTTTATCTATGCTGGGCCTTCAAATGATGGTCTTATCCAAACAAATACTGGACAACATTTAATGCTTAAACTAAATGAGGATGAACAAGGTTATACCGGGACCTTCAATATAGGTGTAAATGCAAAATAGTACAGACAATAATATGACGAAACTCTTATCGAACCGGCGCGAAGAAGGGTAGATCTTGAATGGAAGCTTAGGTCCCAGAAAAACATTAGTATCTTTTTTGGATTCTACATTTGCCCGCTAAGAAGGTCTTTTATCAATTTAGGACTTATCTTAGGAAGCATCCTAGAATATTCTGATTCAAGTTTCATAGCTGACTTTTTTTAGTTCCTCTAGTTGGCTTACTTCTTTGGATAGCTTGTCCTTTTTATTAATTTTTTCTTCCTCATCAAAAGATGGAATTACAGTCATTTTCCAGTTCTAGATCTCCTCTTTCCTACAACTACTATTCTCAGCTCTTGTGATTAGTGATTAACAGTGTTTGTGATAGATAAGTAATTACGTGAACGAAAGATAATCTACTAGATATGGATATGAATTCGCATGGAAATATTAGAATCTATTGCATGGATAACAATAGGTTTTGTGCCAGTATTCGGTTCCATGGAACTAGCATGGAGACTGCGCAAGAAGCTTGTAATATCAAAATTCAAGGCTGAAGGAGAAACAAGTCATATTGAGGTGAGCCTACATTCAACAAAATCATCACCTTCGGATGAATTTGACTGGGTGTGGGAAGATGTAATTAAGGAGAGGGAAATTCCAACTACAGCGTTACGTTCTAGGACTTAAAATTTCTTATATAACAGTATTCGGAACTACCTCCGAAGTTTCTTTTTTCTCTCTGTTTTCCTTTGATTAGCCATATTTCCATAGACTATTAACCAGTACGAGTAGATAGTGACGGATTGATTTTTTTTGGGTTGTATTTCATTATTGTTCTAGCTGTCTTCTGCACTTCAATACTTATGACTAGCTTTGCCACAGCCCTACCAGCGGTTTGTCAGAGTGTATATATATGCAGTGATGTCAAGTATGAATTACGGCCAACCTCATCGTCGAATCATATAGGAACTCTACTGTAAATAGCATATTAGATGATATTGCAAGAAAATACAAAATTGACACGTCTAAAGAGCACTTGAGCGAAGATGTCAATGTTCAAGATGTCAAATTCAAATATAGAACATATAACGAGTGTATAAGAATCCTATATAAGACCATGGGCAATTTGCAAGAAGCCTAAGCTCTTACTTTCATAAGTTTTATGTGTCCTGTTGTACAGTTCTCTGGCCCACCAACATGAGCATGCAATAGCTGCTTCGCTTTTTCCGCAGGTAATTTTTCAGAAGAGATATATCCACACTTGCTGCAAGTGACAATGTAATTCCAGCCAACCAATTGTATCCCATACTATCTTTGTTAATATAATTCTTGTAGTCCATGTTTTCTAACTTCAGATAACTAGTAATAGAGTTCAATTATAAAGAAAAGACAATAAAAATTTTTATTATTTATTCAAATCTTCTATTGCTATGTCTATTAGGGCTGTTTATTAGGGCTCGAAATATTCCTTTTTTTATAGCATATGTATCTCATTATTTGTCTTACAATTTATTCAAGATAACTTATTATTATTCTCTCATGACATGTCTTTTAAAGCATTAAACAAATGGTAACAGAGCCTTTAGATCGGCCAATATTATCATATATTCATGCACGATCTATTAATCTGGATGAAAATGTGGATGTGGCGACAGCCGTTAGAGAAATGCATTCACGGAAAGCAGAAATTATCATAGTAACAAAGAATGAAAAACCTGTGGGAATAGTTACTGACAGCGACATTTTAGATAAAGTTGTGATGAAAGGTGAAGACTCTGATCAAATATTATTAAAGAATATATCATCTTCTCCCCATTAGAACTCATGCGAGTCAATGCAATCAAACATGTTCCAGTCACGGATAACGTACACATTCTTGGCCTTGTAACTCAGGGTGAGTTGGCAAATGCCATAAGAACATCTGTATTAGAGAGGACATTCAGAAGTTACAGATCTATTGTAAGGTTTCATTATGAACCTATATTGGGAAATCTGGGTTTCGTGATGCAATTTGCTGGGATACTTCTTCTTGCTCCGGCTTTTTTAGCTACTATAGTAAACGAAATTGAGACGGCGACTGGCATTTTTCTTGGACTTACTATCATGTCAGCCGCTGGATTCGTATTAAATGCGTACGGAGAGAAGGCTCCGTTAAACCTGAGACAAGCATCTATACTTATAGTAAGCAGTTTTATATTAATGAGTTTTTTTGGGAGTATTCCGTATATGTATGTGAATCCATTTGGAGATAAAATAGATCCATTATCACTCTTTGTCAATAGCTTTTTTGAAAGCGCCTCTGGGTTTACTACAACAGGTCTTTCTATGATAACTCAACCCGAAAAACTACCACAAAGTTTTGACTTTTATCGTTCATATACTCAATGGGTAGGTGGGCTAAGTTTCGTATATCTTGTAGTGATGCTTTTTTATCCCGAAAGGAAATTAGTACATATGAGAGGGATGATTAGTGGGGGAATACTTAGATCCAAACAACTAATTATAACCATTAGCATCATTTTTACAATTTATGCAGCAGTTCTGGGCGCACTAGTATACCTTCTTGGAAATGTTAACAATCTTAACTCTATATCAATAGTAATTAGTGCAATTAGTGGTGGAGGATTTGTTCCAACATCGACATTCTTATCGGATGAAAACGTCGCGGATATGCTGGTTCTCATTGCGGGAATGATAATTTCAGCTTTACCCTTTGCATTCCATTATGCTGTATTTAGTAAACAGGTCAAGACTACACTATTACGGCCAGAAATATTCGTATATTTTGGCATTATTCTCATATCGGTTGTTGCTTTTCATTTTCTGTTAAGTGAACAAATAGTAAGTTCAGACTGGCTTACCTCGGCATTTCATGCAGTGAGTGCCTCTACTACTTCAGGCTTTCAGTATATCAATATGTCTTTGATACCGTTTGAATCAAAGATTCTGTTGATCATAGTTATGTTAATTGGAGGATGTGCCTTTTCTTCCGCAGGTGGTATTAAAGTTGTAAGACTTTTACAAATTGCCCAGAAGGTAACAAAGAGGAAAATCCCTATTGATGCATCTAGCAGATCGATATCCTCTGTGTCCTCACGCTACAACAAATCATATTCCAACTATGAAGGAAAGGCAGTAAGGTTTAGAGAGGATAAAACTCTAAGAGAGTCGTTACTTGTCATCTGCCTATTCATATTGGTGTCGTTTATTACGGGTATTGCTTTAAGTTATTTTTCCGAACATAATTTTATAGACTCTCTTTTTGAATCTGTTTCTGCTCTAACAACTACGGGACTTAGTACGGGAATTACTACCCTTGATTTGGATCTGGTATCAAAAACTTTTCTTATAACTAATATGATTGTCGGAAGATTTGAAATAATTGCTATTCTCTATATATTCTTCGGTTACTTGAGGAGATAATCTTTGTGCATTAAATAAAATGGGACAATTTTTCTCTACTAACAACCTATTATGAGGGTAAATTGATGTTCATGAGAAAAGGCGAGTTAATTTAACATAAGCCACTAGTTATCCTACCACCGTAACCTAATATTCCAATAATGAGAAACATCTGGTACAGCATATTTATATTAAAGATTTTGTGGTTACAAGGCTAGATATGCAAAAGGATAGTCAAATTCAAAGGTAAAGGCAGTATGCTTGTAACTATTGCATTGCTAATGAAGAAAAAAAGACATAACCTAACTTATTTTGATTGTAAAGCGACATAAAATAGTTTTAGAGTACCAATTTATTATAATGAAGAATTTATCCGTTCGGTTGACAATGATAATGATAAATAAGAAAACAGTCGATTTGATAGTGATATAGAATGTCTTTTTCCTCCTCTTCTAAGGGAATGCCACTGAGGCAGCATATGGAGGAATTACGCTCTAGAATTCTTCGCATAGCAATTTGTGTTATCATTATTACTGTTTTCTCTATGAGCTTTGGAATAAGGACCTTCGAGTTGGATTCCTCTATCATAATTTACTACCCTTATCCTGATCCCTTTTATAATATTGCTATTCAAATTACTAAATATATGCAGGAAACTTTGCTCCCACCAGAAGTAAAACTAATACAGACAGCTCCTGGGCAGGCATTCTTTTCCCAAATATATGTTTCAGTATTAATTGGCTTTATAGGTTCCATGCCAATAATTGTTAAAGAAATATATGGCTTCATTTCACCGGCCATAGAAAAAAAAACGAAAATTGGTATTTGGAATATATTTTTGCCGACGATATTTCTGTTTATCATTGGCATCATATTTAGTTATATATTAGTAATTCCGTTTGTACTTGATTTCCTATACAGCTATGGGCAAGCCATGGGTGTTGAAACATTTCTAAATATTGATAATTTTATCTCTTTTGTTTTACAATTTTTTTTGGGATTTGGTATTATTTTTGAGCTTCCCATGATTATGTACGCTGTTGCATTAACCGGAGCAATTGACGCCAAATTTTGGAGAAAAAATTTTAGATATGCTATTATTTTTTTTGTAATTTTTGGGGCTCTAATAACTCCCGATGGTAGTGGTATTACCTTGTGGCTGGTAGCGTTGCCTATGTTATTGCTCTATTTCATAGGAATGGTTGTAATCGAAAATAGGGAAAAAAGAGAACTTGAAAAGCATTCTCAGAGTTTGTAATTCAAATTTTACTACTAGTATAGCAAGATATGACAGCAAAACCTTATGATGTCAATTTGTAAAAGTATATATCTCAACATAGTGTTCATCATATTGTCTGTTTATTATTGCTTAAATTTTGCAAATTATTGCAAACTTAAATATGCAGCAATAATCCAACTGCGACTATCAACTTAGATATATTTTTTAATGATAATGTCAGTACTTGTAGCCTTGTCTTTCAGCGAAATCATAAGCTGTAAGGAATGCAGACAGCATTTTGACTCTCCTGATGAGGTGTAGGTGACATTGGTAAACTTAGTCCCAACCTGTGTTAAATGTAATGCGCCTGTAACTGATTCATTAGAGGCAGAGGTTGAAAAACAAGGACAGCTAAAAAGAGGAAAATACATCAATAGTGTTTGGATGTGTAACGATTGTGCAGAGGCTCAATAACAGTAAATAAGGTAGGTAATATTGATTATATTCGCTGGGACTGTTATGATAAGTAGCTCTATTGTCAAATCTGTTACTAACCAATTCAATATGAATGATTTTCTTGCTTGTGCTTTCTCAGTTTTCTGAGTCCACCATAGATTAACATCCCACACTTTTCACATTTAGCTCGACTAGAGTACGTGTCAGAAATAATCTAAGATCTTATTTATCGGATCCGATATGGAAATTTTTGATAAGTTAGTTAAGACCAAGTTCTCGCTTTAACGCTTTTAGAAATGCCTATTTTAGAGTTAAGAATATTGTAATAAGGTAGACTTTAACAAAGTCGGAAGTGAGGAAATTACCTCTGGATAATCTATAGATGAAACATTGTTATCGCTTCTTGCCTGCTCGCCTATTTCCTTACATCTATATTTTCTTCACTAACATCAAAGAATTACCCATGAAAGAGCAAAATTCGTTGTAATTGATATGAAAAAAAGTAAATCTGTTCAAAACATATCATAATAACCGTTTTTATGCTTGCTTAACGAAGATAATAGTCCGGTAGTAGTGAGGGGAAGAGGAACTAAAAAAAGTAGATGCTAACCAATAGCTGCTTTGGACTTAGTCGCCATTTGTCCTGTTTCTTCTTCTTTTTCTTCCAATACTACTACGCGCAAATCTTTTTTCTCCTGATGGAATAACACAAAAAAGAAGAAGGAAGATCTGAAATTGATTTTCTGCTTCTATGTTTGATTCTGTGCCTTTGTTATTTTATACCTATTCCTCTTCCGTCTTCTCTTATGACTTGCCGCCTTTCCTTGCTACTTTGGTTTTTGTTTTCTTACTTGCGGATGCAAGTCCTTTTTTG
>Ga0193738_1001223_pt1 | contig 10570 bp, 11 predicted proteins | sample L2a1metaG_FD_144927 | JGI IMG/M metagenome (GOLD analysis project Ga0193738, IMG submission 144927) | Soil microbial communities from a riparian zone of the East river system, Colorado, United States - L2a1 | ecosystem: Environmental > Terrestrial > Soil > Riparian zone | place: USA: East River...
GATCTGGTATTTTGATTTCACCGAAGTGAAAAATACTAGCAGCAAGTGCAGCGTCTGCTTTTCCAAGTATAAACGCATCCATAAAGTGTCCCATGTTTCCAGCACCACCGGATGCAATCAAAGGGATTTGCAGCATTTCATGAAGCTTGGTTAAGGAGTCAATAGCGAAGCCGTTTTTTGTGCCATCGTGGTCCATACTGGTAAACAGAATTTCGCCGGCACCGCGTTCCTGGCCCTCCTTTGCCCAACTGAAAAGTTTTTTATCCGTTGGGTGCTTTCCTCCGTGGGTATGAACAGTCCAGGTGTTTTCGATCCTTCTAGCGTCGATCGCCAGAACGATACACTGCGACCCGAAAGCCCTGGATAACTCATCGATAAGACCCGGATTACGTACAGCCGCAGAGTTGACGCTCACTTTGTCCGCCCCGGCCTCGAGCAAAGGACCTACATCTGCAACACTGCTTATTCCACCGCCCACAGTAAATGGAATATTTATGTGCCGCGCGATCTCTTTTACGAGAGAGGAAAACGTCTTACGTTTTTCATTTGTAGCAGAGATATCAAGGAAAACAAGTTCATCGGCTCCCTGTTTTGCGTAAAGCGAGCCCAACTCCACGGGGTCTCCCGCATCGCGTATATTGACGAAGTTTACCCCCTTGACGGTTCGTCCGTCTTTGATGTCAAGGCATGGAATGATCCTTTTCGTCAGCATTGTCAAATGTTATTCAAATCCTTCAAAGCAATTCTTCCTTCATATATGGCCTTGCCCACGATCACACCATCGGCTCCAATTAGTTTCAGCTCATGAAGGTCTTCCAACGAACTTACTCCACCACTGGCAATCAGGTGAAGCTGCGGGAAGCTCAACAGAATTTTCTTATACAGTTCGATATTTGGTCCCGTCAGCATTCCGTCGGTGCTGATATCTGTGCAGGTTACATGTTCGATACCTCTCTGAATATAATCGCGGAGGAATGTTACGATATTAATCGTTGAGTTCTGCTGCCAGCCATCAAGAGAGATCATTTCATTTTTTACATCAGCGCTGAGTATGATCTTATCCGCGCCAAATTGCTGTATCCACTCCGTTATTTTTTCCGGCTGTTTCACAGCAATGCTTCCAAGATTGACCTGGCTTACACCGATCTCCAACAGGCGATTGACTTCTTCGGTAGTTTTAATACCTCCTCCGAAATCAACTTTAAGCGAAGTCCCTCGCGTGACTTTCTCGATAACCTGCCAGCTGACGACCTTTCCTGCCTTTGCACCGTCAAGGTCGACCAGATGTAGGTGTGTAAGTCCTGCATCCTCGAACGACTGCGCTACGTCAAGGGGATTTTCGTTATAAATCGTCTTCTGCGTATAATCACCTTGTACCAGGCGTACGCACTTGCCATCGATTATGTCTATCGCCGGAATTATTCTCATAGTCGTAAAAAACTTTTTAGAACAAGCTCGCCGGTTTCGGCTGACTTTTCAGGGTGGAATTGTACTGCGTAAAAATTGTCTTTGTGCATCGCGGAACTGAACACTTCTATGTACTCAGTGGCTGATGATGTAAACTTATTTACAGGGACATAATAAGTATGTACAAAGTATGCGAACTTGCTTTCAAGTTGACGATCGAGCCAACTGTCCCGAAGAGACAAATTGTTCCACCCCATATGTGGTACCTTCATATCCTTCGTCGGAACGAATGCTTTAACCGTTTCATCAAAAATACCGAGACAATCAGTGTTGTTCTCTTCTGAATAGCGGCACATCAGTTGCATACCCAGGCAAACCCCAAGCAACGGCTGCTTAAGATTTCGAATTAATTGATCGAGCTTTCTTTCGCGTAAGTACTTCATAGTGGTACTGGCTTCGCCAACACCTGGGAATATCACTTTGTCCGCTGAACGAATCTCCTCGGGATCTTCAGTGATACAAAAATTCACACCAAGTCTTTCCAAAGCGAATGACACTGATTGAATATTCCCTGCGTTGTATTTTATGATCGCTAATTGCATTGATCGCGCTCGATGATTAAATAATTCCTTTTGTTGTGGGTAATTGATTTCCTTCTTTCTTTACTGCCATCTTTATCACTTTTGCAAATGCTTTGAAGATTGACTCAATTTTGTGATGCTCATTTGTACCTTCTACTTTGATGTTAAGATTGCTTTTTGATGTATCCGTGAAGGATTTAAAAAAGTGATGAAACATTTCTGTCGGCATATCTCCGATGCGTTCTCTTTTGAACTCGGCATCCCAGACAAGCCACGGACGTCCTCCAAAATCTATAGCAACCTGAGCGAGGCAGTCATCCATAGGTAAGCAGAAGCCGTAGCGCTCGATCCCTCTTTTGTCTCCGAGGGCTTTTAGAAATGCTTCACCTAATGCGAGGCCGGTATCTTCAATTGTGTGATGTTCGTCGATGTGAAGGTCACCGCTGACTTTAATGTTCAGATCAATACTTCCATGTCTGGAAAGTTGGTCAAGCATGTGATCGAAAAAACCTAAGCCTGTGGAAATCGAGGAAATGCCTGTTCCGTCAAGATTGATTTCAACTTCTATTTGCGTCTCCTTCGTTTTGCGCAGGACCGTGGCCTTTCGTTGCGTGTCGCCTAAGAATTTGTAGATGTCTTCCCAGCTCGTCGTGGTAAGGGCACAATACTCTGCAAGTCCTTTTTTCCCGACGGATTCAGAGAGCGTTCCATCATTGATGAGTATGCCTTTAGCGCCCAGGTTTTTCGCAAGTTCGATATCGGTGATACGATCTCCGATGACAAATGAGTTCGCAAGATCGTAGTCTTTATTGAAAAACTCGGTCAACATGCCTGTGCCGGGTTTTCTTGTTGCCTTGTTCTCATGGGGAAACGAACGATCGATAAAAGTACTACTGAATCGGATACCCTCGTTTTCAAACGCCTTAATCATCTTATTGTGCGCCGGCCAGAACGTTGCTTCTGGATAACGTTCTGTTCCCAGACCATCCTGGTTCGTGACCATCACAAGCTCGTAAGTTGTTTGGTCAGCTATCTTTCTCAAGCCATTAAAAACTCCGGGATAGAATTCGAGTTTTTCCAGGCTGTCAATTTGCTCATCAGCTGGTTCGATTATCAAAGTTCCATCGCGATCTATAAATAATACTTTTCTCATGTTGGTTTCTTATTTCAGTTCTTTCAGGGCCTTGAGAAGACGCACATTTTCTGCGGGAGTGCCGATCGTGATGCGAAGACAATCGTTACACAACGTGACATTTGATCTGTCGCGCACGATTATGCCGCGGTTCATCAGGTATTGATAGGTCTTCACGGCTTCCTGTACCCGCACGAGCAGGAAGTTGGAATCTGAGTGATATATTTTTTTTGTGATAGATAACGTTGATAATTCTGCCTCCATCTTTTTTCGCTGTTCAATTATTTCAACCACCCATTGATCCTTCTGACGCGTAAAGCCCAAACTTTTGAGAGCAAGGTCCTGCGTCTGAACGTTAACGTTATAAGGATACTTGATCTTATTAAGGATATTGATGATGTCCTTTGACGCGAATGCCATTCCGAGCCGCAGCCCGGCAAGGCCCCAAGCTTTAGAAAATGTTTGAAGGACGACGAGATTCGGATAGTCGTGGAGTTCTTCTGCAAAACTTTTGGATTGTGTAAAGTCAATGTATGCTTCGTCAATCACCACAAGTCCTCTAAATTCCTGGACGATTGCCTTAATCTTATCGTTGCTCAACAGATTTCCCGTCGGATTATTTGGACTGCAGAGGAAAATCACTTTTGTGCTCGGATCGATAGTTTTCCAGGTTTTGTCCAGGTCAATATCAAAGTCGGGTGTAAGTGTTACCCGTTGAATGTGTACTGCGTTTACTTCGGCGCAAACGGCGTACATGCCGTACGTGGGATCGGTTATTAAAATTGAATCCTGGTTGGGCTCACAGAAGGCACGAATAACCAGGTCAATAGCTTCATCACTGCCGTTGCCAAGAAAGATCTGTTCGGGCCTTACTTTTTTGATAACAGCAAGTTTCTCTTTCACTTTCCATTGAAGAGGATCGGGATATCGGTTATATGGCGATGGATACGGATTCTCGTTTGCGTCGAGGAAGATGTCAGCGTCACCTTTGAACTCATCCCGGGCAGATGAATATGGTTTCATTGTAAGGACGTTCTTCCGTACAAGGGTTTTTATATCCAGTGTGAACTTGTTTTCCGATTTCATATTCGCGTGCTGTACTATTTCTTCAAACTGTTGATCCGTACCTGTACGGCTTTTTTGTGGCCCATCAGCTGTTCCGCTTCCGCCATCAATTCTACGACTGGTCCTAGCGCGAGGATACCCTCTTTTGTCAACTCCTGATAGGTGATGAACTTCATAAAACTTTCCAGGGCAACGCCTGCAAATGCTTTAGCATATCCGTTGGTAGGCAGCGTATGGTTTGTTCCGGAGGCGTAGTCACCAATGGCTTCGGGTGAATAGTTGCCAAGGAATACCGAGCCTGCATTGACGATCTCTAGGGCAATTGAAGATGCACCCTTCATATTGATGATCAAGTGCTCAGGAGCGTATTCATTGACAAATTCTATTGCCTCCTTAAGATTTTCTATAACGATGGCCCTGCTGTGAAGTAGTGCTTTTTCTGCAATCGCCCGGCGTGGCAAATCCTTCAATTGTGCTTCAATTTCTTTTTGAATTGGCTGAACCAGGTTTTGATTGTTCACAACCAATATTACCTGACTGTCGTGTCCATGTTCAGCCTGCGACAACAAATCGGCAGCGACGAATTCAGGGTTTGAAGATTCATCTGCCATGATCAATACTTCGGAAGGTCCCGCGGGCATGTCGATGGCGATACCTTCTTCCGTGACGAGTTGTTTGGCTTTTGTCACGTATTGATTTCCCGGACCAAAGATCTTATAAACACGTTCTATACTTTCTGTACCAAATGCCATTGCTGCCACTGCCTGTGCACCGCCAACTTTGTACACTCGGTCGATTCCTACTAGTTGGGCAGCAAACAATATCGCGGGATTAATCTCTCCCGTTTTATCCGGCGGAGAGCACAAGATCACTTGACTGCATTTTGCAATTCTGGCTGGCACACCCAACATTAATACGGTTGAAAACAAAGGGGCTGAGCCCCCTGGAATGTATATTCCAATTTTGTCGATCGGAACGGCCCTTCTCCAGCATGTTACACCAGGCGTTGTTTCGATCTTTACCGACTCTCTTTTCTGCGCGCTGTGGAATTTCTCAATGTTTGCCGCCGCTGTTTTGATCGCGTCCTTTAAGGGCTGAGAAAGCGACTTTTCAGCGTTCTGAAACTCTTCCTTCGATACAGCCAGATTGCCGACGTTCACTTTGTCAAATTGAAGGGTTAGTTCCCGCAACGCATTGTCTCCCGACTTTTTGACGCGATTGAATATATTCCGAACGGAACTTTCCAGGAACTCCAGCGCCAGTTGTGGCCGTACTGTTAGTTGGGGCCATGTTGTTCTTGATGGGTTAATAAATATCTTCATTGAAGAATAGATTTTTATTTAGGAGATATGTCAAACGATCATCTTTTCAATGGGTATTACAAGAATACCTTCTGCACCGAAAGAACGAAGCAGGTCAATTTTTTCCCAAAAGTCATTTTCGTCAACAACAGAATGTATTGAACTCCATCCCTCACGACCAAGTGGAATCACAGTGGGACTTTTCATCCCCGGAATCATACTTGTAATTTTCGCGATAGCCTCATTGGGGCAATTCATCAGGATATACTTGTTGTTCTTTGCTTTTTTCACTGCTTCCATCCTGAAGAGAAGCTTATCGAGTATTTCTTGTTTTTCGTTGATCAGGTCGGGGTTTGCAATCACCACAGCTTCTGACTGCATGACTACTTCAACTTCTTTGAGGCCGTTTCCAAGCAACGTACTGCCTGTACTCACAATATCGCATATCGCGTCTGCCAATCCAATACCTGGTGCAATCTCTACGGACCCACTAATCTCATGAATGCCGGCGCTTATCCCGTTTTTTTTAAGGAAGTCTCTCACGATGTTGGGGTAGGAGGTGGCAATGTTCTTGCCGTCGAGCGACTTAATTCCATCATAAGTATCCGATCTTGGTACGGCTATCGACAGTCGGCACTTGGCAAAGTCCAAACGTTTTACCAATTGGTTCTTCTTTCTCTTTTCAACAAAGATGTTCTCACCGACGATGCCTACGTCCGCAACCTTGTCTTCTACATATTGAGGTATGTCGTCATCCCGTAGAAAAAGGACTTCAACTGGAAAGTTCCTCGCCTGCGCTTTTAACTGATCCTTTCCATTGCCAAATGACAATCCGCTTTCTTTTAACAGGTCGAGGGAACCCTCCTGCAGGCGGCCGGATTTCTGAATAGCAATTCGAAGTAATGTGTCCATAGTCTTATGATTTGGTCAAAACAAAAAAGGCTTGCCACACGTGACAAGCCTTTCAATTATCTTTTTTATTTATTAAGACATAGCCCTGCCACACATATTGTGCTCAAAATGATGGTGGTGGTGGATGCTTATGTCGATGTATTGTCTCATTTGAGGCTGCTAAGAAATCGAATAGTTACGGCATATCAAAATTTCCAGTACATAAATATTGAAAAATGGCGCAGCATAACAGTCGTTCGTACGAGGGAAGTCAGGGTGAAAGCATTGACCGACCTCTTTTTTTGATTTAGTTTGGCCTGAATTTTAACGTCTCGTACCAGCATACCAATGAAAGAAACGGCAGTGAAAATTTGGAAATGGCTCGTTCCTTTTGTCGCAATTTGCTGTGGCGATAGCAAGGAAACACGACTTCAACGGTTTCTGATACAAAGCAATACACTAATCGAGCATCATGAGACAGAACAAGCGGAACGGTTCCTTCGTGAGGCTTTAAAGGTGGATTCGTGTTTTGAAGATGCATGGAACAATCTCGGAACATTATACTTCAGCCAAAAAAAATATGCCGAAGCATTGGAACATTACAACAACGCCATCTCATGTAATCCCAATTACATTCCGGCATATTTCAATCGGGTTAATACGCAATATGAATTAAAGTCCTACTATGCAGCGTTAAAGGACATAGATAGAATCCTTCAAAGTCGGCCTGATACTTCTGTCGTTTATTTTTCACAAGGTTTGATCTATACGAAGCTGCGTGAATTTGACAAATCACTCGAAGCATTCCGAAGGGGACTGGCGCTTGATAAGTATAATATTGAAATCCTCGTGAATATTGGAACGGTCTATTATTACAAGAAACAATATGACAGCGCTCGTTTAGTTCTGGAGGACGCCATTGGAAGGAGCTCTGATGAGCCCAACGTGTTCAACGCCCTTGCGATGATTGAAATAGAAACGAAAAATTATGACGCGGCTACTCTCTGGTTGTCCAAAGCCTTGAATCTCAAACCTGACGATGCATATTTTCTAAACAATCGTGGATACATCTCGTTAATGAAAGGCGAAATTGAAAAAGGCAGGGAAGATATAGATTTAAGTATAAGCCTAGATCCGTACAACGCGTGGGCCTATCGCAATAAGGGTTTGTACCATTTGATGACAGGCAAGGCAAGTGACGCTCTAAGGCTTCTTAAACATGCTGAGGAAATGGACCCATTCGTTGAGAATTTGTACTTGTATCTCGGTAAGACTTATGTTGCTTTAGGGGACAAGGGAAAGGCTTGTGCAGGTTTTGCAAAAGCTTTTGACCGGATGGAATTGTCAAAGGCGGAGTTAAAAAAGTATTGCCCTCAATGAATTTCTGTGAGATCATCGATCGATTAAAGGACAGGCTTTTGGATCCTCTTCCAGGCGATTTTGCTCATGCTCCAATGCGGGCAATACCTATCGGCGACCTTACTCCGAGGTTTGACCATAGCCTTCCGCCGAAACCGGGTGGCGTTTTGATCTTGTTATATGAAGACGATGCCGGCTCAATCCGGTTTCCCTTGATCAAACGGCAGGAGTATACTGGAGCGCATAGCGGTCAGGTTAGCCTTCCCGGCGGTAAAGCAGAACAAGGTGAAGACCCTATTGATACGGCTCTGCGGGAATGTGAAGAGGAAATAGGAGTCGACAAGAACACTCTTACTGTGCTGGGGAGACTCACCAACTTCTTCGTGATCCCGAGCAATTTTATCATAACGCCGGTCGTCGCTATCGCTGATTCGCCGCTTGTGTTCAAGCCAGATCCTTATGAAGTGGCCAGGATCTTATCATTCCGACTGTCAGACCTTTTGAATGATGATGCTATTAAAAATAAAGAGATAGTTGCAGCCGGGAAATTCCGGTTGATGGCGCCTCATTTCGAAATAGATGGAGAGATCGTCTGGGGTGCTACTGCGATGATGCTGAACGAATTCCGGTCTATACTTCGCGATATCATTTGAGTTCCTGGTCTATAGGGATAGACCAGGAACCAATATTTTATACGTCTAATTTGCCTGAAACCCTGGCTGCGTATGCCTCAAGCTTGCCAACTTCCTGATCGATCATCCACAATCCGACACCTTCTTCGCCAATAAGATCAAAAATCTCGACAGCTCTCCTTGCAAGCGTTTCTTCTTCACGCTGCTCCATAACATACCATTGTAGAAAATTGAAAGTAGCAAAGTCCTTTATCTGAAAACAGGAGTCCACGATGCTACTGATCGACTTGGTCACTTCTAACTCATGATCCAATACGGTTTCGAATACTTCGCGGAGACTCTTAAAAGCATGCTTTATCCCCGAAATTTCAGGCTGAAGGGCATGCCCACCCGCCGCGTTGACATAACGAAAAAGTTTGAGCATATGCTTGCGCTCTTCTTCCGAATGTTTGTAAAGGAACTCAGCAGAGACCTCGTATCCTTGCGTATCGCACCAAGATGCCATAGAAAGGTAAGCTGCCGATGACTTTCCTTCCATTACAATCTGCTTGTTCAATAGCGCCTCAATTTCTGGCGTGATCGAGCGTGTAGGAGTAATACTCTGTTTTTTCATAGTTGATTAGATGACTCTTCAAGTTAGTCAAACGCTCCAAAAAACGGGTCGTACTTTCGTTACTTTTATTTGGATTAATTCTAAATAACAGATACTATTGTCCGTCCTTAGAATCAATTTTGGCATGTTCATCGTAGCCTCTTCATTATCAGCACTTTCGGTAGCGTGTAGCTCACGCTCGGTAATGACTGATTCTTACGAACTCTTGATTCGGGGGAGTAGAAGGGATAGGCTTAGTGCTGAACTGAAGACGCGTTTCAAACCAATGGAGTCGCTGTAATGCAAATCAAAGTACTGATAGCCGATAATCAACCTCTTACGTCCGCAGGATTACGTTATATCCTAAACGAAAAACCAGACGTTTCTATAGTCGACCAGGTGACATCCGCAGAAAGTCTCGCTGCCTTGGTGAAGCAACATCAGCCAGATTTGGTGATCGCCGACTACGATTCGCCGGGTTTTATATCGAAGAGCGATCTCGCAGCAATTAAAAGTTATTCATCCAAGACGAATGTACTTGTTGTTTCTTCAGACAATAACAAAGAAAGTATTCTCCAGGTCCTGCAATCTGGAGTGATAGGATATGTCACTAAGCAATGCAGTCATAAGGAAGTCCTTATGGCCGTATATTCTGTAGCAAAAGGTGAAAAGTTTTATTGCCATAAGATACTGGACATAATTATGGAGAAACACTTTCATCCAGATTCAACGGCATCGATAGAGCGAAATCTTACAGCCAGGGAAACCGAGATCCTCACTCTTCTGGCGTCAGGCTACTCCACGAAAAAACTAGCCGATCACCTGCACCTAAGTCCTCATACCATCCATACCCATCGCAAGAGCATCATAAAAAAGCTTAAGATAAAGTCACCGACGGAGTATGTAATTCACGCTATCGATCTTGGGCTGATTAAATCGAGATAGCAGGCATTAAGCTGCACTTTCCTCTTTCCACGCCTTCCTTAAGTACCATGTCACGATCAATGGCAATGCAAGGAGCTGAAAGATGGTCAGGCCGATTGATGATGTTTCCGACGCCTGACCAGCGCCTTCAAGGACTAGCAATTGTCTACCCAACGGTCCGTTAGAAAAGATAACCGCCGATACAAAATTCCATCCAAAGTGTAGCCCTATCGGTAGGTAAAGCGACTTTGTAATACCGAATGCAAAAGCGAACATAAGTCCGGCTACTCCCGTCAGTACCAGTATCATAATCATTTGGAAAGTGTCGCCAATAACATTGAAGGAGAACCAATGATATATTCCAAAACAAAGGGCCGAAATAATACATCCAGCTTTCAAGCCAAGCTTGCGAATCAGAATGTAGAGCAAAGCGCCCCTGAAAATGAGCTCCTCGAAAAGTACTGACTTTAATGTCCACCACGAACCATAAAGAAAAGGCTGCAGCGAAAATTCTTTGTTGATCGTCCAATTACCGTCTGCGGCGTATCCAACTACCAAATAATAGATAGCGCACGTTGCCGTAGATGCGACTATTCCGAAAACAAGGTTTCCGAACCTCTCTTTCGTCGGCGCGATTCCAAGCGCCAATAGATCCTTTCCTTCAATATACCGAAGTAGCAACCATG
>Ga0193738_1001224_pt1 | contig 10569 bp, 7 predicted proteins | sample L2a1metaG_FD_144927 | JGI IMG/M metagenome (GOLD analysis project Ga0193738, IMG submission 144927) | Soil microbial communities from a riparian zone of the East river system, Colorado, United States - L2a1 | ecosystem: Environmental > Terrestrial > Soil > Riparian zone | place: USA: East River...
TCACTGCGGCTCATCAGTCGTCCCTGGTATTTGGTGCGCCCGGGGGCGCGCTACAAAGGTTGCACCACGAAATTCTCAGGCATTGCGGCCTGAGCTCATCCCCCAGTCACACCGCCTTTAGTCGTACTGCTTAAGCGACAGGGGTCGCCCGGCTGCCAAATCGCGGACGGCATCAAGCGTGTCGACGACGATCTCAGAGTACGTAATTTCCGTCCCGTCGCCAGGCTGCTGCGTATCGCTGTCGCACCTGACCAGCTTGCGGATGCCAGCAAAGACGCAGGTGGCTGGCCGCTCGGCCCATCGGAGTGTGCGTTGGTCGTCGCCTTCCGATTCCTGACCATAGATCTCCGCCTTCGCCCGGGCCCCGTCCTCGGTGTCAGCCTGCACCAGAACGACGTTCTCCCAGACCCTGTACGTTTCGTGCCGCCCATCTTGAAGGCGAAGTACGTGATGACGTGTGCGGCGAACCATGTCATAGAAGTCCTCAGCGCTGACGGCCCTCTACAATAGCACCCGCGGTCGGGACGAGGGGCGAAGCTGAAGGTCCGCGCGAGCGAGCGCAGCGAAGCGAGCCACGCGAACGGAGCGAGCCGGCGAAGCGGCGAGCGAGAGAGCGTGTAGGGGAGTCCGAGGGGCGAAGCCCCTCGGATAAAAAAGCGCGCCCGGCAGGATTCGAACCTGCGGCCACCGGCTTAGAAGGCCGGTGCTCTATCCAACTGAGCTACGGGCGCAAACGAGGTAGTGCCGTATTGTAACGCGCCGGTTCATCGCCAGTGCTGCACGAGCGCGAGGAACTCGGGACTCGCCATTTTCCGCGCCGCTATCGCGCGCGGGCGGAGATCGGCGGCGGGTGACAGCCGGTCGATCGGCGGAGCGGACAGGTCTGGTGCCTTGGGTTTCGAGAACGTCATCATGTGGCCGACGCCCGCGCCCCCCCATGGCACATGGCGCAACGCGGCCGCCGCATCGATCCCACCGAAGCGCTGCGAAGCGAGTAGAGGGACCGTCGGGCGACCGGATCCGCGTCGACGGCGTTATGCTGGTCAGCGCAACGATGCGTTGGGCTCTGGTTGCGTTCACCGTCTTGTTCAGCGCCGCGCCGATGGCGGCGAACTGGCCGCAATGGCGCGGGCCGTCCGGGCATGGCGTTTCGGCCGAATCCGATCTCCCGACGATATGGAGCCAGAGCGAGAACGTGGCGTGGAGGGCCGCGCTCGGTGGCCTCGGATCGTCGTCGCCGATCGTCTGGCGCGATCAGGTCTTCGTCACGTCGCAGATCGGGCGGCTGCTCCTCAGCGGCGGTTCGCATCCGATGCTGGCGCGTGATGATGCCACGCTGGTCGCGCGTGAGAGACCGATTGGCGGCCGGCGCGCAGAGCCCTCCGATTCCTCCGCCCCCATCGTGTTCGTCGTCGAATCCTTCCATCGATCGGAGGGCCGCCGCCTCTGGGAGTACCGCTTCGAGGCGCGAGGGCCGTTTCCCACGCTCCACGAGAAGCACAACCTCGCGACGCCGACCCCTGTCACCGACGGCGAGCGTGTCTTCGCCTGGTTCGGCACCGGTCAGCTCGTGGCCCTCGACATGCGTGGCGGTGTCGTGTGGTCGAAACATCTCGGCGAAGAACACTCGCCGTTCGACATCAACTGGGGACACGGCAGCTCTCCGGTGCTCTACCGGGACCTGCTGATCCTGCTCTGCGACCACGAGTCGGCGTCGTACCTGATCGCGCTCGACGCGCGCACAGGCAAAGAGCGGTGGAAGGCGGACCGCGGCAAGGGTCGTGCCTCGTACAGCACACCGCTGGTCGTCCCCACCGCCAGCGGGGATGAGCTCCTCGTGAACTCGAGCGAGCGTATCGACGGGTACGATCCGGACACGGGCGCCTCGCTGTGGTTTGCGGACGCCCCGCGTCAGACGCCGATCCCGTCGGCGGTGTTTCACGACGGCCTCATCTACATGACCCGCGGATATCGCAACAGCCCGTACCTCGCGCTGCGCCCGGGCGGACGCGGCGACGTCACGAACAGTCATATCGTCTGGCGCGCGCCCGGCGGCGGATCCTATACCGCGTCGATGGTCGCCTACAAAGGGTTGCTGTACTTGACCAACGATGTCGGCGTGTTGACGTGCGCCGACATGGCAACCGGCGAGCGCGTCTGGCAGACGCGACTCAACGGCGTGTTCTTTGCCTCCCCGGTCGCGGCCGATGGCAAGGTGTATTTCCTCAGCGAGACTGGCGAAACCATCGTGGTCAAGGCCGGACGAACCCCCGAGATCCTGGCGCGCAACGATCTCGGGGTGCGCTTCGTGGCCTCGCCCGCCATCTCGAACGGTCGCATCTTCCTGCGCAGCGACGCACACCTATTCGCCGTAGGCAAGTGATTCGAGATTCCGATCGCCAACCTATTCGATTCCGCGCTGCAAGCAATCAGTAGTGATCATAGGGACCTGCGCTGGGCGCTGTCCGCCTGTATGATGTGCCCTCTCGGGAGAGTGCAGATGCAGCAGCGCGAACTGGGCAAAAGCGGTCTCCACATCTCGACCATCGGACTTGGCAGCTGGGCGATCGGCGGCTGGATGTGGGGCGAGCAGGACGATGCGGCGAGCGAGGCGGCGATTCATGCCGCGGTTGACCACGGGGTCAACTGGATCGATACGGCGCCGATCTACGGCGGCGGCCACTCGGAAACCGTGGTGGGCCGGGCGCTGCGGTCCCTGCCTGCCTCGCGGCGGCCGCTGGTGTTCACCAAGTTCGGGGTGGGCGCAGACACGTCCGTGAATACGCGGGCGGCTGGCCGCGCCGAAGTGTCGGCCGAGTGCGACGCGAGCCTCCGGCGGCTCGGCGTGGATCACATCGATCTCTTCCAGTTGCACTGGCCCGCGCCGGAGCCGATTCCGGAAACGGCGCGCGCCTGCGAGGACCTGCTGAAGGCCGGCAAGATCCGCGCGATCGGCGTGTCGAACTATTCCGCCGACCAGCTCGAGGCGTGGCGCGCAACGGGCGTGCCGCTCCATTCGCTCCAGGCGCCGTACAGCATTCTTCGCCCTGCGGCGAAGTCGACCGCGATCCCGTGGTGCGCCGGCCACGGCACCGGCGTCATCGCCTACTCACCGCTCTTCCGCGGGCTCCTCTTCGGCACGTGGACGGCGGACAAATTCTTTCCGGCCGGCGACGCGCGCGGCGCGCATAAGGACTACAGGGGACCTCGTTTCGCGCGGCACCTCGCAGCCGTCCGCGAGATCACCGAGCTGGGCAACCGGAGCGGCTTGAGCTGCCCGCAACTCTCCATCGGCGTGCTGCTCCGCACCCCGGGCATGACCGGCTGCATCGTCGGGGCGCGCAACGCGCATCAGGGATCGGTGATCGCGAGCCTCGGTGTCAGCGTGAGCGATGCGCAGGCGGACGCCGTGTGGGCGATCGCGGCGCGGCTCGACGAGAGTCTTGCCGCATTGTGAGCAGCTAGAAGCGACACATGGACACGCTCCTCCGCGAGATTCTCACCAGCCGTGTGTATGAGGTGGCACGCGAGACGCCACTCGACCCGGCGCCGCGGCTCTCGCGCCGGCTCGATAACGACGTCCTCCTCAAGCGCGAGGATCTCCAGCCGATCTTCAGTTTCAAGCTGCGCGGCGCGTACAACCGGATCGCCCGTCTGCAGCCCGCGGAGCGCGCGCGCGGCGTCATCGCGGCGAGCGCCGGCAATCATGCGCAAGGCGTCGCGTTCTCCGCCCAACGTCTGGGCCTCCGTGCGATCATCGTCATGCCAAGGACGACGCCGGAGATCAAGGTCGAAGCGGTCAAGGCCCTCGGTGCCGAAGTCGTGCTGGCCGGCGATCGGTATTCGGAGGCACAGCGGCACGCCGAGCAGCTCGGCGCCGAGGGGGGACTCGTGTTCATCCATCCCTTCGACGACCCGCTGGTCATTGCCGGTCAGGGCACGGTGGCGGTCGAGATGCTCCGTCAGAGCCAGGATCTCGGGGCGGTGTTCGTCCCCGTGGGCGGCGGCGGATTGATCGCCGGCATCGGCGCCTACATCAAGGCGGTGCAGCCCGCCGTGCAGGTCATCGGCGTCGAGCCGATCGATGCCGACGCGATGGCGCAGTCACTGGCCGCCGGCCGCCGGGTGCGCCTGAGCGACGTCGGGCTGTTCGCCGACGGCGTGGCGGTTCAGGAGGTGGGTGAGCACACGTTCCCGATCGTCAGGGCGACGGTCGATGGCGTCATCCGTGTCGACAATGATGAGATTTGCGCCGCGATCAAGGACATCTTCGACGACACCCGGACGATCGCGGAGCCCGCCGGCGCGCTGGCGCTCGCCGGGCTGAAATCGCACGTCGAGGCGCGCGGCGTGCGCGGGCAGCGGCTCGCGGCCGTGCTCAGCGGCGCCAACATGAACTTCGACCGGCTACGGTTCGTCGCCGAGCGAGCCGAGCTCGGGGAAGGACGAGAGGCCCTGCTGGCGGTCACGATCCCCGAGCGGCCCGGCGCCTTCCGCGCGTTCTGCGCCGCGCTGGGCCCGCGGGTCGTGGTCACCGAGTTCAACTACCGTTTGAGCGGCCGGGAGCGCGCCCAGATTTTCGTCGGCGTCGCGACCAGGTCGCACCGCGAAGGGCACGAGCTGGCGGCCCGGCTGCGGGAGTCGGGATACGAAACGGCGGATTTGTCGGGCAACGAGATGGCCAAGCTGCACGTGCGCCACATGGTGGGCGGGCGGACGGCGGCCGTCACCGCTGAACGGGTGTGCCGGTTCGAGTTTCCAGAGCGTCCTGGTGCGCTGCTCCACTTTCTCGATACCGTCGGCGGGCGGTGGAACATCAGCCTCTTTCACTACCGCAACCACGGCGCGGATTTCGGGCGCGTGCTGGCCGCCTTCGAGGTCCCGGCGTCGGAGTCGGACACGTTCGAGGCGTTCCTCGCGGGCCTCGACTACCGGTTCGAACTGGACGAGAACAACGACGCGTACCAGCGCTTTCTGACCCACGACAGCCAACGTGACGGTGAATGAGATGCGAGCGAGCACCGCGAGCGAGCCACGCGCACGGAGCGGGGTCGGGGTCCCCGCGAGTGCCCGCCTTCGCCAAGGCTCCGGCGAGGTCTCGCCGAAGCGCTTCGCGCGCAGGCGGACGCGTCTAGGGGAGTTCGAGGGGCGAAGCCCCTCGATGAAGTAATGGAACCCTGGCGGGTGCACAAATTCGGCGGATCGAGCGTCGCCGATGCCGGCTGCATGGAGCGGGTCGCGCGGATCCTCGAGGATGACCCGCGGCGGCGCGTCGCGGCTGTCCTGTCGGCGTGTCGAGGCGTCACCGACGCACTGCTGGCGCTCGTCACCGCCGCAGAGCGTCAAGAGGACGGCGACGCCGGCCGTCTCGACACGATTCGTCAGCGCCACGTCGTCATCGCCAACACGCTGCTCGAAGCCGCGGATGCCGCGGAGTACGGTCACGAGCTGGGCCGCGACTGCGACGACATCGCCGGCATCCTGCGGACCGTGCGGCTGGTGCGCATCGGGTCGGCCGTCGTCCGCGATCTCGTGGCCGGCTTTGGCGAGATCTGGTCGACCCGCCTGTTCGCGCGCTATCTGCGGGCGCGGACCCGGCGCACCGGCGGTGTGCACTGGATCGACGCGCGGGAGATCGTGCGGATCGACGCCGCGCCGCTCGGGCCGAGTGTCCTCTGGCCCGAATCGCGGGCCAACGCGGACAGCCTCATCCCGCAGCATGCGGACGCGACGCTCATCATTACCGGGTTCATCGCGCGGACGCGCGACGGGTTGCAGACCACCCTCGGCCGGAACGGGAGCGACTTCTCCGGATCGATCTTCGGCGCGCTGCTCGACGCGTCCGCCATCGTCATCTGGACCGACGTCGACGGCGTGCTGAGCGCCGATCCGCGCCGCGTCCCCGACGCGACCGTGATCGACGCGCTGTCCTACAACGAGGCGATGGAGCTCGCCTACTTCGGCGCGAAAGTGATTCATCCGCAGACGATGGCGCCGGCCGTCAGCCGGGCGATCCCGATCTGGATCCGCAACACGTTCGCGCCGCAGAAGGCGGGGACGCTGATCTGCGAGGCGCCGGTATCGTCGCATCCAGTCAAGGGGATTACGAGCATCGACGACGTCGCCCTGATCAACGTCGAAGGCACCGGCATGATCGGCGTGCCCGGTACGGCGCAGCGCCTGTTCGGCGCCCTGCGCGAGCACGGCATCTCGGTCGCCCTGATCTCGCAGGGCAGCTCGGAGCACTCGATCTGTTTTGCGCTCGAGCAGGCGGAGGCCGACCGCGCGGCCGCGGTCCTGCGAGAGGTCTTCGACCGCGAGCTGCGCCAGGGGCAGATCCAGCGCGTTGACGTGACCCGCGACTGCAGCATTCTCGCGGTGGTCGGCGACGGCATGGCCGGCACACCGGGTATCGCGGCGACACTGTTCAACGCGCTCGGGACATCCGGCGTCAACGTCCGCGCCATCGCACAGGGCGCGTCGGAGCGCAACATCTCGGTCGTGATCGACTCGGCGCAGACGGCGCGCGCCCTCGGATCCGTCCACGCCGGCTTCTACCTGTCGCCCCACACGATTTCGATCGGCGTGATCGGACCGGGGCTCGTCGGCAGTGCCTTTCTCGATCAGCTCGCCTCGCAGGCGGAACGGCTGACGCGCGAGTTCATGCTGGATCTGCGTCTCCGCGGCGTCCTCACGTCGAAGACGATGCTGCTCGCCGACACCTCCGTCCCGATGGCGCGATGGCGTGAGGCGCTGGCTTCGGGTGGTCCGCCGGACCTGGCGCGGTTCGTCCGCCACGTCGACGCCGTCCATCTCCCGCATGCGGTGATCGTGGACTGCACGGCCAGCGCGGCGATCGCGCGACACTATCCCGAGTGGCTCGCGGCGGGCATCCACGTCGTGACGCCGAACAAGCAGGCGGGCAGCGCCGACATCGCGTTCTACCGGACGCTGGCCGAGGCGCGGCGCGCCGGGGGATCGCACTACCTCTACGAGGCGACAGTGGGCGCGGGCCTGCCGATCATCCAGACGGTGCGCGATCTTCGAGAGACCGGCGATCGCATCCAGGCGATCGAAGGGGTCCTGTCGGGGACGCTGTCGTATCTCTTCAACGTCTGGGACGGCGAGCAGCCGTTTTCCGCGCTGGTGCGAGACGCCAAGGCGCAAGGCTTCACGGAACCCGATCCGCGTGACGACCTGTCGGGGACGGACGTCGCGCGCAAACTGATCATCCTGGCGCGCGAGATGGGCCTCGACCTGGAGCTTGCGGACGTCGAGCTCGAAGGACTGGTTCCGGAGTCGCTCCGTTCGGCGACGGCGGAGGAATTCCTGGCCCGCGTGTCCGAAGTCGACGCCGCCATGCGCGAGCGATTCGAAGCGGCGCGCTCGCGCGGCAAGGTGCTGCGGTATGTCGGGCGGCTCGACGCCGACAGCCGGCGGGCGACCGTGGGCCTGGTGGAAGTCGACCGGTCGCATTTCCTGGCGAACATGAGCCTGACCGACAACGTGGTCAGCTTCACGACGAGCCGCTACAACCGCAATCCGCTCGTCGTTCGCGGCCCAGGCGCCGGCCCGGCGGTCACGGCCGGCGGCGTCTTCGCCGATCTGCTGCGTGTGTGCGCCTACCTCGGGGCGCGGCTGTGAGCCCCACCGAGCGCGCGCTCGCATTCGCGCCGGCGAGCGTCGGCAACGTGGCCGTCGGTTTCGATGTCCTGGGCTACAGCGCGTCCTTCGCCGGCGATCGCGTGCGCGCCGCGCGCACGTCTGCCCGCGGCGTCCGGATCGCCGGGATCACTGGCGTCGTCGTAGACCTGCCGCTGACGGTCGAGCGGAACACGGCCGGGATGGCGGTGGCCGCCATGGCGGAGGCGCTGGATCTCGACTTCGGGTTCGAGCTCACCATCGACAAAGGCATCCCGCTCGCCTCGGGGCTCGGCGGGTCCGCGGCGTCCGCCGTGGCCGCCGTCGTCGCGGCCAACGCGCTGCTCGATCGCCCGCTCGACAAGCTGCGCCTGCTCAAGTTCGCGATGCAGGGCGAGCTGGTCGCGAGCGGCACGGCGCACATCGACAATATCGCGCCGTCGCTCTACGGCGGCCTGGTGCTGTGCGTCGGGATCGACGATCCGCACATCAAACAGATTCCGGTGCCGTCGACCGTGCGCTCCGTGCTCGTGCGGCCTCACCGGATTCTCGAGACGCGCGGCGCCAGGGCGATTCTCGGACGCACGGTCCCGCTCTCCGACGTCGTCTGGCAGCAGGCCAACCTGGCAGGAGTCGTCGCCGGCTGCTTCACCGCGGATCTGCCGCTCATCGCGGCGTCGCTCGAAGACGTCCTGATCGAGCCACAGCGCAAGGGTCTCATCCAGGGGTTTCAAGCGGTCAAGAACGCCGCGATGTCGCGCGGCGCGCTCGGCTGTTCGATCTCCGGCGCCGGACCGACGATGTTCGCCTGGGCGGAGGAGGTCAAGGCAGACGAGGTCCGCGCCGGCATGGTGGAGGCGTTTCGCGCGGAGGGCATCACGAGCGACGCGTGGATCACGCGGATTGAGCCGGTCGGCGCGAAGATTGTCGTCGAACAATGACATTAGAACGCCTCTCACAGATCGACGCGAGAGAGCGCAGCGAACGAGCCACGCGAACGGAGCGAGCCGGCGAAGCGGCGAGCGAGAGCGCGTGTAGGGGAGTCCGAGGGGCAAAGCCCCTCGGACAACACTAGTCCCATGAGATTCATCAGCACGCGCGGCGGAACCGCGCCGGTCACGCTCAGCGACGCGATCCTGCAGGGCCTGGCGTCGGACGGCGGGCTGTTCGTCCCGGACCGGATGCCGGTCCTCCCGTTGACGGACTTCCCCCGCGGCGCTGGGCTGCCGTCGATTGCCGAGCGCCTCCTTGCGCCCTTCGCGGAAGGTGACGCGCTCGCGGGAGAGCTCGGCGCCGTCTGCGCGGAGGCGTTCGACTTTCCGGCGCCAGTCAGGCCTCTGGACCGGGCGCGCGGCCGCCCTGGCGTCCTCGAGTTGTTTCATGGCCCGACGTGCGCGTTCAAGGATTTCGGCGCGCGCTTCACGGCCGCCGCGCTCGAACGCGTGCACCGCTCGCCTGGGCAGAAGGTCACGATCCTCGTCGCCACATCCGGGGATACCGGCGGCGCCGTCGCCGCGGCGTTCCATCGGCGGCCGTGGGTCGACGTCGTCTTGCTCTATCCCGACGGGTTGGTCTCACCGCGGCAGGCGCACCAGCTCGCGTGCTGGGGCGAAAACGTGCGGACGTTTGCCGTCCAGGGCACGTTCGACGACTGCCAGCGCATGGTCAAGGAGGCGTTCCAGGATCGCGCGTTGTCGGCGGCGCACGGCCTCTCGTCGGCGAACAGTATCAACATCGGACGGCTGCTGCCTCAGATGGCGTACTACGCCGCGGCGAGCCTGGAGGTCTGGCATCGCGAGGGAAGCAAGGCCAACTTCGTCGTGCCGTCCGGCAACCTGGGCAACGTGACGGCCGGCGTCTGGGCCCGCGAGCTCGGACTGCCGATCGGCGACATCGTGCTCGCGACCAACGCGAACCCCGCGGTCACGGAGTTCCTCGACGGGGGCGCCTGGCGCCCGCGCGCGAGCGTACCGACGCTGGCCTCGGCGATGGACGTCGGCAATCCGTCGAACATGGAGCGCCTGCGCGGGCTGTTTCCGGATCGGCTCGCCACCCGCGTGTCCGCGCGGCTGGTCACCGACGAACAGATTCGCGCGGCCATCCGGCAGGACGCAGAGGCGCTCGACTACGTCTGGGATCCGCACGGCGCGACGGCGGCGCATGTGTATCACCACGCTCTGACGGATCGTGTCGACGAGTCGTGGGTGCTGCTGGCGACGGCGCACCCGGCCAAGTTCAACGAGATCGTGGAGCCGCTGATCGGACGGGACATCGAGGTGCCACCGGCTTTGGCGCGCCTATTGCGCCTACCGCGGCAGGAGGAGCGCCTGGCGCCGACGCTCGAAACCTTACGCGCGCGGCTCTAAAGGTCGCGCAATCCCGTTCAGGGGGATTGCCGCCTGAGTCTACCAACCTCGCGGGTTGTGCCCCCATGATCGAATCGCTCAAATCCTGACTGTCGGCTCAGCAGCGAACGAGCGCAGCGAGTAAGCCACGCGAACGGCCCGGCTTCGCGCGAAGCGCTTCGACGAGCGAGAGAGCGTGTCGGGGAGCCCGAGGGGCGAAGCCCCTCGGATCAAGAAGGTTCATCGCCACTGCTGCCTGAGCGCGCGGAACTCGGGACTCTCCATTTTCCGCGCCGCTACCTCCCGCGAGTGGATGTTCGCGGTGGGCAAGAGGCGGGCGACCGGTGGCGCGGATCCGCCGGCTTTGCTCATCGAAAACGTCACCATATGGCCGACGCCCGCGCCGCTGCCATGGCACATGTAGCAGCGCAGCGCCAGCGGCGCGACGACGGGCTCGCCGTCGAGGCGCGGCGGGGTGGCGAAAGAGAAGTCGTTGCCGGCCATCGGCATGTAGACGGGATCGGTTGCGCTGACGCCGACGAGTCCGCCGCTCTTCGGCGCCGTGAGCAGCCGGCGGCGGCTC
>Ga0193738_1001225_pt1 | contig 10563 bp, 7 predicted proteins | sample L2a1metaG_FD_144927 | JGI IMG/M metagenome (GOLD analysis project Ga0193738, IMG submission 144927) | Soil microbial communities from a riparian zone of the East river system, Colorado, United States - L2a1 | ecosystem: Environmental > Terrestrial > Soil > Riparian zone | place: USA: East River...
TTAACGTATTGAAAAACCTTTACAACTCTACTAAATATTTACCAGAAACGTTTATTATTTACTTGTTGTAAGAAAAGTTTATATTGTTTAATAGTTTTATGCTTAAAACAATAAAAATATAGAACAGTAGGGTTCGAATGAGCGGAGTTTTTTCGAATGAACAAAACTATATTAATAAAAGTGATCACAGGTCGAAAGGCGTCAAATCGGTCAACAATCAGTCACCAATTGGTTACCCAATTGGCGACCGATTGGTGCCTTATATTTCAAATCATGCACTAATCAGGCTGCCCGATTGATATACGATTTCCGCCATAATCCGATACCAATCAGGTAGTCCCGATTGTTGCATGGACAAGAACCGATAGCCGTCATATCAGGGACCGATTGATATCTCCGATTGCTAACCGATATTACCAATTAGGCAATCTCGGTATGCCAATTAATACCAATTAATATCCGACACCAATCGGGAGTTGACCGATTGATGACCGATATTTGCCAATTAATATCCGACACCAATCGGGAGTTGACTGATTGATGACCGATTTTTGCCAATTAATATCTGATACCAATCGGGAGTTGACCGATTGTTGACTGATTTTTTTAATAATATTTTAAGTCAAATTCCATCCGGAATTAGTCTTTAGCACAGGCCAGAATTAGCAAATTTATTATTAAATTTATTGATTCATTCATTTAAAACAATTCATGACTCATTAATGGAAATTGTACATTTATTATTATTTTTATTAAAAAATTCATACATAACTAAACAAAATTGATCTAATGCTTATGCAAATTATCAGTGCATAGAGTGAGAAATCAGTACAAAGTTTTGCAAAGTTTTGCTTGCTGTTTAAGAATTGTAATGAAGTTCATCAAAGTAATAAGTATAATTATTGTTGCTAATTATCATCAATACAGTGGCGAAATATCGTATAAAATTTGCATACAATTTGAACTGCACTTGTAAATAGCCGCCATCTACATTAAATAAAATTGTAAAAAATAAATTTTTTAGTGCTCGAACTGGCTGATAATCCTTAACCTTCAAAATCGGCACATAATTGGCAGATGTAATATTGATAAATCATCAATGCTGTAGCAAAACACCAGTATAGAATTTGCTTACCATTTGAACTGTACTTGTAAATAGCTGCCATCTACATCAAATAAAATTGTAAAAAATAAATTTTTTAGTGCTCGAACTGGCCGATAATCCTTAACCTTCAAGATCGGCACATAATTGACAGCTGTAATATTGGTAATTGTCAATACTGTAGCAAAACATCAGTATAAAATTTACTTACCATTTGAACTGCACTTGTAAATATCCGCTGTCTACATTAAATAAAATTGTAAAAAATAAATTTTTTAGCGCTCGAACTGGCTGATAATCCTTAACCTTCAAGATCGGCACAGCTGTAATAGCTGTAATATTGGTAATTATCGGTACAATGGCAAAACATCAGTATAGAATTTACTTACCATTTGAACTGCACTTGTAAATAGCCGCCATCTACATTAAATAAAATTGTAAAAAATAAATTTTTAGCGCTTGAATCAGCTGATAATCCTTAACCTTCAAAATCAGCACATAATTGACAGTTGTAATATTGGTAATTATCAACGCTGTAGCAAAACATCAGTATAGAATTTGCTTACCATTTGAACTGCACTTGTAAATAGCCGCCATCTACATTAAATAAAATTGTAAAAAATAAATTTTTAGCGCTTGAATCGGCTGATAATCCTTAACCTTCAAAATCAGCACATAATTGACAGTTGTAATGTTGGTAATTATCAACGCTGTAGCAAAACATCAGTATAGAATTTGCTTACCATTTGAACTGCACTTGTAAATAGCCGCCGTCTACATTAAATAAAATTGTAAAAAATAAATTTTTAGCGCTTGAATCGGCTGATAATCCTTAACCTTCAAAATCAGCACATAAATGACAGTTGTAATGTTGGTAATTATCAATGCTGTAGCAAAACATCAGTATAGAATTTGCTTACCATTTGAACTGCACTTGTAAATAGCCGTTAAATAAATTGTAAAAAATAAATTTTTTCTTTTAAAATCGGTACATAATAGTAGTGTTCTGACAGCATAATCTTGGACAGTATAAAATTGCAAATAGTTGCCTCTAATGCCTATCAATTTATAATGTCTCTACGGCACTCTCTGTTTAAGAAGCAAAGAACTCTATAGGCTTATAGGTTTCACTAAAGAAAATAGTTTAGGTTATATTTTTATCTGAAAGGCGTGATATAATGCTATGGGTTTTGTTTTGGAAATATAACAAAATTGATTGATATATTTATATATAAACATAATCACGCAAACTGATCTGGCCAATCAAATTGACTAATACACGCTCCAGTCGACCAACCATAGTTACCCAAAGTTACCGATAAATTTTTCTTAATTTCTTATTATTTTTATTAAATTCGCCAAATATTTAGACTTTGACGCGTTTTTCATCTTTATTTAGCCAATAAATATTAATTAGATGTTAATTATCTGTAAGATGACAATTAAATTCTACAATTCATGTATCTATGTCATATTTTGATTTTATACAATAAACGTAATTATTATGAATTAAAAAAAAAAAAACAATTAAATTCTGGCAACTCAACAAATTATTTATTCGGTATCATTATACATCCTATTAGAAAATGATAAAGAAAACAGCAGCTACTAATTTACTATTACATGACAACTAAATTATATTATATACTCTCTGCTGCTCTTTACTACCGGAATTTATTCACAAGCAATAGAAACGGCCTCCTGAAGTTCCCCATTGTATCCATTTAATGTCCAACTTGGAGCGTTAATAGGCTCTTTTTCATCAGCCAACAGATCATTATACGTGCGATCTCGTTGATTATGACTTACATTTTCTTTGGATTTAGTGTCTAAATATTTTCGCAAAAACTTGCGTAACTAAGTTATAATAGAAAAAATTAATATACCGATTTATGTTAAACATTTCAATAAATTTACTTACAGTGTCCGAACGCCAAGGTAAGTCTTGAACAATAATCCTATTATCATCATCTGAGATTTCTGGACTATGGTATTTATTATTTTCAGTAATGGGTTCTAGTTCTGTTCTATCAAACTGTCTTATCAGAGGATCATTGCTTTTTCTTAAATAATTTAGCACCGTCGTTCTTCTTCTTCTTTTCTATAAAAATTAAATAAACATTAATAAGATATATTAATAAACCAATATTTGGCGGCATACTAATTTACCTCTGAACGCCGTGTGTTCTTATGTTTCCTTTTTGCTTCTTTTTTCCTCTCTTCTTCTGTTTTCTTACTGATGCGGTATGTATCTCTCTGACTTCGATGCCTCCTATAAATTATTTGATAAAGGACATTTTCACCTACTGGGTATACCTCCGGATCCAGAAGTTTCTTTATTGTCGGTATTATCGTCTTAATAACCAATTCTTTTTGGGATTCAAAGGTTTTACTAGGATCAATCTGACCTTCCTTTGGCATTCTTTTCATGTTCCAAAAGATGTCCCGCTAAAAATAATATTTAACAAGTTTTTAAAACATAACGGAATAAATGATATTAAAGCTATGAAGATTTCGCTTACACGTAACGCCTCCTTAAGGTGTTCATCCATTTCATTCAGATTATTATATTGTTTTGGACGTTGCTTCCTTCTTTTTCTTTTACCAGTATCGTTATTGCCAGGGGGAGAATTTTTTTTACCGGATTCTGAATTTTTAGTAAAATTTCTTTCATTTTTTGAAGAACTAGCTTCAGCACTTCTCATAAAATTCCCACTCCTGGATGATGCATATGTCTTAACTGTCCCCTTTTCTTTAGTTAACATAAATGATAGTAAATTAGTTGGTGTGAAATTACACAAAATGCATTATGAAATCAACAATAAAACAATAGAATAATTAGGGATGGGAGTGACGCTGAAATTCTGAATCGGTTGCTCTACTCGGTTCTTCGAGGATAACTTGGCATCTAGTGGTCGTAGAAAGACAAAACTATCACCATTGGAATCGTCTCATCGAAACGAGTCTAACGGTGGTGGTTTTATGTCTCTAAACGCGATAGACGTCGAGATAATCACAAAACTGCAAACTGTACGAATCGGCTCGAACTGATCTGAACCGAGGTACGAGCGGCTCTTCTATTAATATCGGCTCGAGTCGCTCCCATCCTTAAGAATAATAGAAAACCTTTGCTTACCGGCAGCTTTCGGATTTCCAGTAGAATTTTTTTTATTTTTTGAAGAACTAGCTAATCCGTATACTTCGGCATTTCTCACTTCTGATTTCTCTCTTGATGATGCATATGACTTTCTCTTTTCTTTTGTTAACATAAGTGATAGTAAATTAGTAGGTATGAAATTACTAATACAAAATGAATAGAACAAGTTATCGCCAGGAGAAATCTTTTTTACCGGCTTTCGAATCCCCAGTAAAACTCCTTTTGTTTTTTGAAGAATCAGCTTCAGCATTTCTCATAAAATTTCCACTCCCGGATGATGTCCCCTTTTCTTTAGCTAACATAAATGATAGTAAATTAGTTGGTGTGAAATTACACAAAATGCATTGTGAAATCAACAATGAAATAATATAATAATATAACAATATAACTAAACCTTTTCTGTACTTGTCTTTTAAATATTGATTCAACCATTCGGATTCATAACCAGCCAATACTGATCCCATTTCCAATTCTAATTCTAATTCGGGTTCGGATTCTGATTCCGAATTCGATTCTGATCCCGATTCTGATCCCGATTCCGATCCTGATACTGATTCCAATTCCGATCCCAATCTCGATCCCAATTCTGATTCTGATCGTTTGTGCTCACTTGTCCTGTTGTAAAAAAAAAAAATTAATAATAGTCGCAAATAGGCCAATTGATACGGGAATTACTTACATCTTGTCGTTATTCGAGATATATTTTTGCCTGTTGAACGAATCATATTGGATATAATAATATAAAAAGAAATAAAAGTTAATGTATCAGTTGTTATATGTTACAGTGAGAGGTTGTATATGTAGCAAAAATTATATGACTATTAGAAAGAACGGATAAAAGCCCCAGGGCTTCTAAAACTTTGCCCGCAGATAAGAGGCTATTGAGGCTTTTAGGAAAAAAAGCCCGGGGGCACTAAAAAATCTGAGCCTTTCTAAACGAAGAACGATTTTACTTACAAAAATGTTTGACGCGCACGACACAAAGTTAAACGAGAAATTTATTTGATCGCAAATAAAATTCGGCTTAAAATTACCATCATCAGACAAATTTCTTGTTTTGGTAACGGGGTAAGCTTATTTTTGAAAAATTAGGATTTGGCCACGCGATCTATTTCAATTCGGATATATTTAACCGCAAAACCATCATCTAATTATAGATTGAAATAATCTCGTTTTTCGAAATCGGTCGCCAATCGGTTAACCGATTGTCGACCGATTTATTTAATGATAATGGATGTCTTTGATTCTAATAAGAAAATAAATAATAATATGTTGAAATAGAATGTAACGCTGCTGATTTTGATAAACTTATACATTAAAAGTTTTTTCAATGGTGGTATTTAATCGGATAGAATCGAACTTAATATATTCAAATAATTTTTAATTAAATTTTTCTTAATTTGTTAAATTCTGGCTAAATGCTATCGACGAAATGTTGTTATTCAACATTAATATATAGTTACTTGACCAGCATATTTCCATGATGTATATATTCTGCTATGATATCTCAGATTATTTGATATGTAACACTCACTTTTCTGGTAACAAATTATTTGATTATTTTGTGTATCTGGTTCCAGATTATGAAATATTTTCCACTTTTTGTAGCTAGTCTAATGGCACATTTCAGATGACCATGGTCACAGTACGAGTTCACCCTGAGTTGTTTCTATCAGATGAAAAGTTCCGGAGGTCCCAGAATTCTGTAATCTAACTTTTATTACTTGTTGGTTTTTATCAGTCTTTTATTGCTCGTCGACCTTTCATTATCATCATGTTCTATTTCTTTATTCAATATCCTTTCAATACTTCAACATAATTACCTGTCCTGTTAAAAGCTATGAAGGAATACAGTATATATATATATACGGGACTGCAATTACACATGTTCAGGTGTAACTGGTGTAATCTTCTGATTGATGTTCTGTCCGATTTTGTATATTTACAGTGAAATTACACAAACGCATTGTCAACATAACTAAGCCTTTTTTATTCCTGTACTTTTTGTTCTCCTTTTCCGATTCTGATTTCGCTTTGTCCTATCCGAGCTATTTGATTAATTATAAAATAGTAACAAATAAACTGACTGATACACAAATTATTCGTCTAATTCATCCTGAACGATCTTCAATAATTAAATTATCCATAACTTGTTTTTCAATTGCATTTTATACAAAAAGTAATAAAAGTTGTTAAAATGAATGTTATCAGTTATTGGTTAAGTTATATTTGCCGCCTATATGAAGTGTAACAGTGTATTAAAAGCCTTAAGACTTTGTTATATTTGCCGCTTATATAAATTGTAACAGTGCATTGGCAAACGGATCAAAAGCTCTAATGCCTCTAAATGAGCTTTCAGACGGATAAAAGCCCGAGGGCAAAACAATCCGAGACTTCTAAACGGATATTAAAAGCCAAACAGGTAATAAGCCCTTTTGACTAAATGTTATAAAATGGAGGCATTCAGAGTCAAACGCGATAGAATGTTTGATTTATTCGACCATAAATAAATTACAAATTTACAACAGCATAATCCTAAATTAAACTTACTCCATAAAATATGTCTACAAAAACTAGAAATAAAGTACGATGTGATTGTAAAACGTGCAATGGCAGATTAGTTGATGAAAGGACGAGAAATAGACATGCAGAATTAGAAAATCGTCTAGCTTCTAGAGTTTCCGGATTTGAGCCAGCAAATAATCCGTTATTCTCAAATTCATCAATTCCTAACCCTAGTGCAACTCCCGACCAAAGCAATATTACCAATACTACTTTAGATATCGATTATGGCCCTGTTATAGAAGGATCGGAATCAAGAAATTTACCAAATGATGCTAATTATGAACCGGTTTTCGTCGATTTTGAACAACACAACATCCCCCAAAAGAAGCGAAGAAGACAAAATCAGTTTCGAGAAACAGAAGTCATATTAGACGATCAGCATAATGAAGTTTCAAATTCATCAAGTGGTGAAAGCTTTGACAGATCGGTTAATAAAGATGAGAGTGAAAGTGATATACCGTCAGATAATGATGATTTATTTTTGAGCGATAATGAAATTCCGGTTGAACAATTCACTGCTCCTGATTATGACAGCAATTCAGAATCCGAATATCCAGACACAAACATTCGTTTTGCAGATTCTTGGATATTAGTATGGTTATTTAAGTATCAAGCAAGATTTCGTTTATCGGATGTTGCCATAGATGCTTTAATTAAGTTTTTCCAGCAGGTATTGAAGGATGCAGATCAGGCAAGATTCGAAAGATTCCCATCTTCTGCCTATACTGCAAGGAAATTGTTACAATTCGGCAAACGATCGAAAATATACGCAGTATGCCCGAGCTGTAATGCCTTATATAACACAGCTAAAGTTGTGGCAGAAGAAGGATTCAAATGCACGCATATAGAATTTCCAATGAGATCAAAAACAAAACCTTGTGGAATGGAATTAACTATACCAAATCCACTTACTTATCAAGATAAAAGACGGCCAAAATTACTCTTTCTCTTGCCGAATTTAAAGATACAAATAAACAGCTTGTACCAGCGACCAGAATTCGAACAACAATTACAAAAATGGATCAACCGGAATATCGATGAAGAATTAATGGCTGATATATTTGATGGTAAAATTTGGAAAAATTTTCCTTCGGAAAGCGCTCCATTTTTCACACCAGAAACAGCCGATCATCACTTAGGAATTATGGTCAATCTCGATTGGTTCCAACCTTTTGAGTCATCTGTATATAGCTGTGGCGCGATTTATGGAGTCATTTGTAACTTACCACGTGAAGTCAGATTCAGAAAGGAAAATATGTTAACTCTTGGTCTATTACCAGGGCCACATGAAGTTAAGTTACACAAAATTAATCATTACCTTTCCCCGATTGTTGACGAATTATTAGAATTCTGGAATGGGGTTGAGATTCCCGCCGCTGGAAAAAATATCCGATTAGCATTAATATGCTGCTCAAATGACATTCCTGCTGCGAGGAAGCTTTGTGGTCATATATCAGCATCAGTTAGCTGTCATAGGTGTTACAAAAGAGCAAATTTAAGTGGAAATAAATTAAATTTTGGTGGCTTTGATGATATGGACGATTGGTTTATAGAGAGAAATTTGGAGGAACATCGCCGAAATGCTGAGAATTGGAGGCTATGCAAATCTGAAGAAGAAAGAAAATCTCATGTTAGTTCGACTCTCGCTAGATGGACCGAATTACTTCGATTACCGTATTTTAATCCGATAAGATATCTTGTCGTAGATCCGATGCATTGTTTATTTTTAGGAATAGCCCGTTGGATAATCAAAAAGTTATGGATTGATGGTAATAAAATCACCAAACGTGATCTAGAAAAAATGGAAAAACGTGCAAAAACCATAACATTACCCGCAAATATAGGTCGACTTCCAAATAAAATCGCAACTGGAGAGGGATTTTCTGGATTTACAGCTGACCAATGGAAAACATTTATCCTAATTTATGCTATCCCATTGATGTGGAATTTGCTTGCCAAACCTGATCAAAAGATTTTGGGAAATTTTGTTAGGGCTTGTTCTTTGCTAGTTGGTCGAATTATTAACTATAATGAATTGAACGAAGCTCACGAACGTTTACTCAAGGTTGCAACATTAATCGAAGAAAATTATGGTCCGGAAAGGATCACACCAAATCTCCACTTATGTCTGCATATTGCTGACTGTTGCCGGGATTATGGACCGCTATATTCATTCTGGTGTTACTCTTTCGAAAGAATGAATGGAATCCTAGGTAAGTTATTATGTAAATGTTTTATTTATTACATCTATTATTATTAATAGTTTGCTAAAGTATTGTATATTATAATAATAGGATCTTTTCCCAATAGCCATCGTCAAATTGAACCCGAACTTTTACGAATTATCATGCAGCATTGGAGACTTGATGACCTTATATCTGCTCAATCAAATAATACAAAGCTTGCTGAAGCTTTAAAGTTAATACAACCACGAGCAACTTCCGGAAGCTTAGCAGCTAACGATAATTTTGAATTTGCTGAGTTGTGTCAATTTAGAAAAATCTTCCTTCAGGAAGTTGACGATACAATTGTCGGTAGTGAGCCATTTCCTGGAGAGATGCTTACTCCATGTAGAAATCGAGTTGCTTTGCCAGATAACATTTATCAAATATTAACCGACTATTATAATAATGCCTACGAATTACAATTTGTGACTATTGCTGATTCAATATTAAATAGTTCAGGGAACTCAATTGTTGTGCCAAATATGGTGGAACAATTTGGCCGTGTTCGAATTGCAGCAGAAATTTTTGGATCAGCAATGACATCCCGATACTTGAAAAATGCATTTGTTTTGGCAAAATTCATCCAAAATGATGGAACGACTGATTTATTTCCTGGCCAGGTGCAATATTATTTTGAGCATACTATCAGGATATTAGGCGAATCTAAGACTCACCGATTAGCATTTATCAGATGGTATAGAAAGGTAACAGACTGGCGTATACGATTTTATACAAGGATAGATGAGAATGAAGAAAGTTCAAATATTGAACTTTGGCAAAATGATTTTTGTGATTTAAGCCGGGATTGTTTAATTCCAATTCATTACATATATAGCCGATTTGTATCTTGTAAATTTGAAACTGGTAAAAAGAAAATCGTTGCATATAAAGCTGTAATACCAATAAATAGGCAGTTTCATTTATAATAATGAAATCCAGTCTTCGATCCATTTTCTATAAAAGCAGTTTCAGTTTGCAGTTTTTTTTTCTAATAATTTTGTACTTTTTTTTACTACTAAAATATCATATGTCAGACCGGAAAGTTGAACTCGTTGGCAAGGTCAGGTCGAACACTGTTACAACATGATCCCGATTGATAACTAACGTATTTCAACGGTAGGGTGTGCGATATACTATGTTTATCAAATTAAGTATTTCAGGAAATTTGCGTAATACTACGAGGCCCGTCGCAAGGTAAATAATTCGCAACCATGTGTAATAATTATAATATTCCGCAACCTTACGTAATGCTCTGAAAATTTTAAGAGATAATCTTACGCGATCCAAGAAGATCTAATAAGGAACACGTTCCAAAAATAATAAAAAAAAGGAGACACCTGAAGGTGTGTGATTTTCAAACCTGTTCACGTGTGCAGAAGGTGCACACTGTATGACTGTCACTTAAGAAAAATTCCAAGGGAATTTTCCTTGATACTGCTTATTTTTTAGAATAACGAATTGAGTTCGCGATAGTTAAGATCATTTTTTAAGTTTCAAGGTCCGCTAATAAATTT
>Ga0193738_1001227_pt1 | contig 10553 bp, 11 predicted proteins | sample L2a1metaG_FD_144927 | JGI IMG/M metagenome (GOLD analysis project Ga0193738, IMG submission 144927) | Soil microbial communities from a riparian zone of the East river system, Colorado, United States - L2a1 | ecosystem: Environmental > Terrestrial > Soil > Riparian zone | place: USA: East River...
TTATCTGTATCGCCGCGGGCATGAGGAACGTTGGATAGGTGCTAGGTGCGGGGTGCTCGGTGCTGAGTGCTGAGTGCAGGGTGCAGTGATGCCGCTACAGATAACTGACAACCTCGTCGTCGGCGATCACGAGATCGAGGAGCGCTTCGTGCGGGCCTCCGGGCCCGGAGGACAGAACGTCAACAAGGTGTCGACCGCCGTGCAACTGCGGTTCGATGTCGGACGATCGTCGCTGCCAGAGGACGTGCGTGAGCGCCTGCGCGCGATCGCCGGCAGCCGGATGACCGACGAGGACGTGCTGATGATCGACGCGCGGACGAACCGCACGCAGGTGCAGAACCGCGAGGAAGCGCGCGAGCGCCTGGCGGAATTCATCCGGCGGGCGCTCGTCAGGCCCCGGCGGCGCCACAAAACCCGTCCGACCAAGGCGGCGAAGCAGAAGCGGCTTGACTCGAAGAAGCGCCGTGCCGACACCAAGCGGGGGCGCCGCGCCGGCGGGGACGATTAGGCGCAGGGGCCGAGGCCGTTTTGTGACGAACGGCCGCATCGCGAGGACGAGCGACGGCGATGCTGGACTATAAGAAACGCATGCGCCTTCTGACGCCTGCCGCCGCCCTTCTCACGCTCGCCTTCACGACCGCCGACGACGTCCGTCCCGCGCCGCAGAGTATCGAGGTCGCCAAGGGCGTGTATCTGTTCGTCACGAAGCCGTACGGCGACGTCGGCATGGACGGCAACTCGATCGCCATCCTGTCCAACGACGGCGTCCTCGTCTTCGATTCCAACGGCACGCCGGCGGCGTCCGCGCTGGTGCTCGCGGAGATTCGCAAGCTCACCGACAAGCCGGTCCGCTATGTCGTCAACTCCCACTGGCACTGGGATCACTGGTATGGCACGGAGACCTACACGAAGGCGTTTCCGGACGTGAAGGTCGTCGCGCACGAAAAGTCGCGCGAGATGATGGCGGGACCGGCGATCGAGTTCAATCGGCCTGGCCTCGAGAAGCAATTGCCTGGCTACGTCGCGATGCTGGAGCAGCGTGTCGCCACCAGGCCGGAGCTGGAGCCGGCGCTCGCCGAGGCGCGCTTCTTCCTCGACCAGAAGAAGAATGCGAAGCTGGTGCTGCCGACCGTCACCTACAAGGACCGGCTCGATCTAACCCTGGGAGAACGAAGGATCCAGGTGCGGCACTTCGATCGCGCCGTCACGCCTGGCGACTCGTTCCTCTATCTGCCATCGGAGAAGATCCTGATCACGGGCGACCTGCTGATCAACCCGATCTCGTTCGCGCTCAGCAGCTACCCCACCAGCTGGCTGCGGACGCTCGAAATGATGGACGCGCTCGACGTCGACATCATCGTCCCCGGGCACGGCCAGGTGCTGCGCGACGAGACGCTGCTCCGCGCGCACATGGACGTGATGCGCGAGCTGCTGAAGACCGGGAAGGATGCAAAGGCCCGCGGGCTGGATGCCGATCAGGCGAAGGAGGAAGCCCTCCCCCGCCTGCGCGACGCGATGGTGAAGATCACCCGCGACGATCCCAAATTGAACGAGCAGTTCAAGATCTATCTGGTCGACTGGTACATGCACCGCGTCTACGACGAGCTGGCGGGCCCCCTCAGCGATGCAATTTCTGCGATCCCCCCGAAGTAGCGCCGCCAGGGTGGCTGGCACCTAAGGTGCCAGCCACGAGAGGTGCCAGCCGCGGATGGTGCCAGCCGCCTAGCCGCCGCAGTAGGCCTGGTTGCAGTTGGGGGGCGGCTCGACTTCGGCGCCGTTGAAGCCGCCGACCATGCCGGGATGGATCGAGCAGTGATAGGTCTTCGATCCGGCGGTCCCCATCGCGACCGGCGCGCTCGTGCCGCCCGCAGGAATCTCCGGTGTCTGCACGGTGCCGTCGTCGAGCGTGACGCGATGCGCCACGGTGTCGTTGTTCTTGAACACCACCAGCTGCCCCGCGTTGACCGTCGCGGGATTGGGACTGAAGGCGAGCCGGCCGCCCTGGCCGGTGATGTTGATCGTCACGGTCGCCGCCTGGCCGCCCGTGCCACCACCTCCGCCGGGATTCGAGGGGGCCGTCGGGCTACCGCCGCCACCACTACCGCCGCAGCTCACCGCGACGACGGCCGCCGCCGCAAGCAGGGCGAGCGTGGAGCGCGAGCGCGCGTTTGGAACTCTGGCCATCGCACTTTCCTCCGTGCACGAGGAAGAGCAATGGCCTTGCCCGCTCGAAACGGGCGAAATCGCAGGGTTTCAGTGATTTACGAGAATCGGCGTTTCGCGTCGCGTAAAACGGTTACGCGGCGGGTCAGCGCCCGACGGAGGACGGCGGCACCATGTTGTTCAGCCGCATGTAGGTGACGAGGTTGCCGTAGTGCTCGTTGGTGTGGCTGGTGTTGTAGATCAGCGTGCCGATCTTCGAGCGGCGGCCGTTCGGGCCGTTGCGCTCCGCCATGTTGGCGTCGGTCAGCGCGGCGAACGCCTTGTCGCAGCGTGCAACCGACTCCTTGAGTCCTGTTACCAACTGCTCCTTCGTCAGCTTGTGCGACGGTGATTCCTGGTTGTCCGGCGCGTCCACGCGCGTCGGCGCCGCCGCGTCCCCGGCGAGCAGCCAGCACGCCCCGTTGTTGTCGTCCGTGAGGTGGCCGATCAAGCGGGCCCACGTGCGCACCGCGGGCGTAGGCTGCCATTTCAGCTTGTCTTCCGGGAACTGCTCCGCGGCCTTGACGATGTTGTTCTGGACGTTGGTGTAGGTGGTCTTGACTTCGGCGACCAGGCCCGGCAGCGGCGGCGGCGGTTGCTGCGGCTGCTGCTGCGGGGCCTGGGCCAGGAGCGTCGAACCGAACGAGGCGGCCGCAAGGGCCGCGAGGAGGTGCTGTCTGTTCATGCGCGGCATTATAGGCCGCGAGGCTTACTGCTTGACGATCGTGTAACCGTCGGGCACCTTGAACTGATCGTCCGAGATGGGATCGTTGTTGATGGAGCTCACCTTGTTCGTGATCTTCATCGGCCCCATCTGCTTCATCATGTCGGCCATCTGGCCGGTGCCGTCGATCGTCATCGTGACCTCGGTCAGGTAAGCCAGACCCTCGGCGCCGCTCATCGCCTTCATCAGCTTCTCCATCCCGGGGATGCTCATCCCGGCGGCGCCCATGGCGGCCGCGGCCATGTCGCCACCCGCGGCGGCTTTCTGAAACGCCATGTATTCACTGGCGCCCGGCACGTCCTTCGCGAGCCAGATCGAACCGTCCATGTTCATCTTCAGGCCCTTCATCATGGCGGCGGCCTCCGGCGGCACGTTCGCACCCGCCATTGTGCTCATGTCGATGCTGGTGATGAACTTGAACTCGTCGGTCTTGATCCCGTCGATCGTCTGCGAGCGGCCGGTCGCCTTCATCGAGCCGTCCACGGTCGGTCCGGTCATCGTCGGCGCGGGCGGCGTACCCGCGGGCGGGGCACCCATCTGCTTGATGGTCGCGGTCTTCTGGGCCGCGTTCAGGATGATGATCTGCTTCTCGGCGAGATCAATGATGGTCACGACGGTCGACGGCCCGGCCTCGACGTCGGTGCGCGTCTTCAGCCCTTTGATCCGGGTGGTCAACTTCGGAGTGATGTTCTGGCCGGCCTGCGCCGCCATCGCCATCATGCCTCCCTCCATCGTGATCGACTGAACGATCGTGATGTCGGCGCGCAGCGCGGCCGAACACAACAGCACCGCGGCGAAAGTCGTGAACCAGCGTTTCATCCAGCTCCTCCTCATAAGGGACCCTGATGGTATCACCGGGCGCTCACGGGACCCGGTCAGCGGCCAGCAGTAGAGCCAGGGCACGCTGGATGTTGACGATGTTGGCCGCCGGCTGGACGTCGGTCCATTCATCGAGCGAATGCGTGCGGCCGCCCGGCCCGCCACGGCCGATGGTAATGGCCGGGATACCCAGGCTCATCGGGACGTTGGCGTCGGTGCTGCTGATGTGGTACGTCGGCGTCATGTCGAACGCGGTGATCGCCGCCGCGGCGACGCGCACGATCGAACTGTCCTTCGGCGTTTCACCGCAGGGACGTTCGCCGATCACCTTCGGATCGGCCTTGATCGGCCCCTCTTTCGTCGATCGCGCGGCATTCTCTTCGGCGACGGCTTCGGCGAGCAACGCAAGGAATTGCGTATCCACCTTCTTCAGTTCGGCACACGACTCCGATCGCATGTCCACGTCCATGTCGACTTCGAACGGAATCGAGTTGACCGACGTGCCGCCGCGGACGACGCCGATGCTGTAGGTCGTTTTCGGCGCGGCCGGGACCTTGATGCGCGACAGCCGGGCGATGGCGCCCGCCATCGCGTAGGCAGGATTGACGATGCCGAACGCGCCGTAGCTGTGACCGCCCGGCCCCTTGAACGTGACGCGATACCGCTTGCTGCCGACACCGCCGTTGGTGATGCCGTTCGACTCGTTACCGTCGATCACCAGCATCTTCTTTATCCGGTCTTTGTACTTCCCTTTGTCCAGGAGGAACTTGATCCCGCGCAGATCGCCTTCACCCTCCTCGCCGACGTTGCCGACGAAGAGCACGTCGTGCTGCGTCTGGAACCCGCCCTCCTTCATCGTCCTGACGAGCGCCAGCAGCAGCGCGAGGCCGCGCGTGTCGTCGCCGACACCGGGGGCCCGCAGGATCGTGCCCTCGCGCTTGACGCGGACGTCGGTGCCCTCGGGAAACACCGTGTCCAGATGGGCCGAGATGACGAGGATGGGTCGCGGCGAGGCGGCCGCGCCGGAGCCGGGGTAGAGGCCCATTACGTTGCCCTCGCCGTCCATCTCGACGTTCGTCAACCCGTCACGGGACAGAAGCTTCTGGAACGCCGCGGCCCGCGCCTGCTCCTTGAACGGTGGCGCCGGGACCTCCGTCAGTTCGATGAGATCGCGGACGAAGCGGTCCTGGTCGGCCCGAATGAAGGCCTCGACGGCTGTAAATGGGGCGCTCTTGACGACTTGCTGGACGACCTCCTCCGGGGTTTGTGCTCGTGCGGGCGCGCCAGAGCACGCCAGCGCCATGAGGAGGACCGGGATTCGCGTTCGCATTTGCCGATCTTATCTCGGGGTCCCCAGCTACACTGAGCACGTGAAGCTGGCCTGGTCCCTGGTCGCGACTGTCGTGGCGGCGGGGCTCATCGTCCAGGCGCAGCGGCCGCTGCTGCGCTCCAGCATCGAGCTCACCGTCGTCACCGCCACGGTGCGTGACGGCCAGGGACGCCTGGCGAAAGGCCTGCCGAAGGAAGCGTTCGAGATTTACGAGGACGGCGTCACGGTGCCGGTCGCGCAATTCACCAGCGAGCGCGTGCCGCTCGGCCTCGGCATGCTGCTGGACATCAGCGACAGCATGTTCGGGCGGCGGATGAAGGACGCCGAGGCGGCGGTCGAGCAGTTTCTCCTCGAACGGCTCGCGCCGACCGACGCCTACTTCCTGCTCGCCTTCAACCACGAGCCGCGGGTCCTGTTCGGGTGGAAGGAGACGCCGGAAGGAGTACGCGAGGCCCTCGGCCGATTGCGCCCGACGGGTTCGACGGCGATCTACGACGCGATCGCGGCGGCGATGCCCTACATCGAGAATCGTCCGCGCGAGCGCGCCGCCATCGTCCTGGTCACCGACGGGGCCGACACCGCGAGCGACTTGACGCTCCACGATCTGCGGCCGGTGCTGATCCGCGCCGACGCCTTCGTTTACGCCGTCGCGATCGACACGCCGGAACCGCAGGCGATTGCCAAACGGGTCAGCGTCGATACGCTGAACGAGATCACCGGCCAGAGCGGCGGGCGGACGGAAGTCGTGCGCTCCGCGGCGGATCTCGACGCGGCGACCGCGAGCATCGCCGACGAGCTGAACAGCCAGTACGTCCTGGCCTACTCGTCGCCGAACGCCGGCGACGGCAAGTACCACAGCATCCGCGTCACCGTCGCGCGCGATGGGCACCGCGTCCGCGCCCGGAACGGCTACGTCGCGGCCAAGCGGCGGTGACGATCACGCTTTCCGCATCACCCAGGTCGTCATGCAGCGCTGGTTCTGCACATTGGTCGTCTTGATCGGATCCGCCAGCGCCGCGCCCAGCCGTTCGGTCGTCTCCAGCAAGTAGCGCTCATCAACGACGAAGCGATCGGATCCGTCAGGAAGACGAACACGGCCGAGTGGCTCGGTGACGAGCGTCTCGATCCCGATGCTCGACGCGAGCCGCGCGAAGAACAGTCCGCCCGGAGCGAGCACCCGCCACATGTCGTTGATCATTGAGTCGCAGTGCGCCCGGTCGCGCGCGAAATGCAGGACCGCGCTGCAGATGACGGCATCCATGCTGCCATCCGGCCACGGAATCGCGTCGAGCGCGCCCTGACGGATGCTGTCCGGCGGCAGGGCCGGCGCCTGCAGCGCCGCAAGCCGCCGCGCGGCCGCGACCGCGGCCGGATCCGCGTCGATGGCGTAGACCTCGAAACCGTGCGCCAGGAAATACGGAAGGTTGCGCGCCGATCCCGACCCCGCGTCGAGCACCCGCCGGACGCCGTCGAAGCGTCCCCGCAACAGCTGATCGAACAGGTAGATGTCGATGTCGCCGAATTGCGCGCGAAGCTCCGCTGAAGCCGCCTTGGTCATGAAACCCATACTACTCGTGGGATACTTGCTCGAGCCGTGAGCACAATTCTTCAGAAGCTTCCCGCCGGCGAAAAGGTGGGCATCGCGTTTTCGGGCGGCCTCGACACGAGCGCCGCGCTTCACTGGATGCGCGGCAAGGGCGCCATCCCGTACGCCTATACCGCCAATCTCGGCCAGCCGGATGAACCCGACTACGACGAGATTCCACGCAAGGCGATGCTCTACGGAGCGGAGAAGGCGCGCCTGGTCGATTGCCGCGCCCAGCTCGTCGCCGAAGGCATCGCCGCCCTGCAGTGCGGGGCCTTCACATTTCGACCGCCGGAGTCCCCTACTTCAACACGACGCCGATCGGTCGCGCCGTCACCGGGACGATGCTCGTCGGCGCGATGCGGGAAGACGACGTCAACATCTGGGGCGACGGCAGCACGTTCAAGGGCAACGACATCGAGCGGTTTTATCGCTACGGGCTGCTGGCGAATCCGTCCCTCAAGATCTACAAGCCGTGGCTCGATCAGCAGTTCATCGACGAACTCGGCGGCCGCGCCGAGATGTCGGCCTATATGACCGCCAACGGCTTCGCCTACAAGATGTCGGCGGAGAAGGCGTACTCGACCGACTCCAACATGCTGGGCGCGACGCACGAGGCCAAGGACCTCGAGCGCCTCGACACCGGCATCACCATCGTCGAGCCGATCATGGGCGTCGCCTCCTGGCGCGACGACGTCGTCGTGAAGCGCGAGGCCGTCACCGTCCGCTTCGACGAGGGGCATCCGGTCGCGCTCAACGGCATCGAGTTCAAGAACACGGTGCAGATGCTCGAGGAGGCGAACAGGATCGGCGGGCGCCACGGCCTCGGCATGAGCGATCAGATCGAGAATCGGATCATCGAAGCGAAGAGCCGCGGTATCTATGAGGCGCCTGGGCTGGCCTTGCTCTTCATCGCCTACGAGCGGCTCATCACCGGCACCCACAACGAGGACACGATCGAGCAGTACCGTGACAACGGCCGGCGTCTTGGCCGCCTCCTCTACCAGGGACGCTGGTTCGATCCGCAGGCGATGATGCTGCGCGAGACGGCGCAGCGCTGGGTCGCGCGCGCGATCACCGGCGAAGTGACTATCGAACTTCGCCGCGGCAACGACTATTCGCTCCTCAACACCGAGTCGCCGAACCTGACCTACAAGCCCGAACGGCTGACGATGGAGAAGGGCGAGTCGATGTTCACGCCGCAGGACCGCATCGGGCAGCTGACGATGCGGAACCTCGACATCGTCGATACGCGCGACAAGCTGTTCACCTACGTGAAGGCGGGTGTGCTGGCGCCGTGGAGCGGACGGGAACTTCCCCATCCCAAGGGAGATGACGACTAAGGCGCTCGTGCTCATCGGCCTTGCCACGTCCGTGCTGGCGGCCGCCCCGCGTCCGCAAGCCCAGAGCGTACGACCGGCCGTGGTCGTCAAAGCCGCCAACTACGTAGAGCGCTACGAAGCGCGTCTTGGCGGGCTCGTGGCGGAAGAGAACTACAGCCAGCACCTGCGTCGCGACGGGCAGCGCGCGCCTGCAGGCCAGAAGCGCCAGCTGAAGTCAGATTTCATGCTCGTCAAGTTCGGCGCCGACGAGCCATTCACTCCTTACCGGGATGTGCTGGAAGTGGATGGGACGCCGGTCGCCGATCGCACGACACGACTCGAGCAGCTGTTTCTGCAACCGGGCGTGGAAGCACGGACGTCAGCCGCCCGCATCACGAACGAAAGCGCGCGTTACAACCTCGGCAGGTTCCAGCGAAACATCAATGTCCCGACGCTCGCGCTGGAGTACCTCAAGCCGGGAAACATTGAGCGCTGCCGGTTCCAGACACCGCGTGCCGAGCAAATCGGCTACGACGACGCGCGGAAGGTGGACTTCAAGGAGTCTGGAGGGCCAACCGTCATCACGGATTCCCGCAACGGCGCGAACGTGCCGGCCTCAGGGACGTACTGGATCCGCGACGCTGACGGCGCCGTGTTGCGGACGGTGATCAAGATCGGCGGACGGCTGATCCAGACCGAGATCGACGTTCGGTACTGCGAGGTGCCGAAGATTGAGGTGCTCGTTCCCTGCCGCATGTTGGAGCATGTCAGCGGCCGCGGCGAAACGGTCGAGGGGACTGCAACCTACGCGAACATCCGGCAGTTCACCGTCACGACCAGCGAAACGATCAAGCGTTGAACATGCGAGCGCGGACTGTCGGAACGCTCGTCGTGCTGGTGTCCGTGATGTCGGCCGCGTGCGGCGGAGGCAGCCCCGCGGCGCCGAGCAACTCGACGCCGTCCCCAAGCGTCCCTTCCACTACCGCGTGCAGCGCGCTCGGTCTCGGCGTCCCGGCCTCGACGTCGATCGTCAACGGCGCCGAATGCTCGACGGCGAACTCGCCGATCGTGCTCCTCAACGTCAAAGATTTCGCCGGCGGCCAGTCGGGCTCGTGCACCGGGACCGTGATCGCCCCGCGCGCGATCCTGACGGCCGCGCACTGCCTGCAAGGACAGGTTGGTTCGATCAACGTCTTCCTGGGAACGGGGGCGCAGCAGGTCACGACCTCGTTCGCGGCGCATCCGGCTTGGCGCGAAAGCAGCACGACGTCTTACGACGTCGGCGTGCTGACGATGCCGGCGGATATCGGGCGCAGTCCGGTCCCGTTGCTCCTGAGCCGCGACACGCGCGTCGGTGACACCGCGATCGTGACAGGCTGGGGCAAGGACGCCATCGGCGCGCTCGCGACGCTGCGCGCGGGGTCCGCGACCGTCACCGCCGTGTCCGCGCTGACGCTGCAGACGACCTACACGACGACCGCCGGCTCGGTCTGCCAGGGGGATTCAGGCGGGCCCATCCTCATACAGGAAGGCGGCACCTGGTCGGTCGCGGGGGTGATTTCAGCGAACTCGACCCTCGCCTGCTCGTTCGGCGACAACTTCTACGCCAACCTCAGGCATCCCGACATTTCGTCGTTCATCCTCGGCCGCGTGCCCGACGCCGCGCGGCGGTAGGCCGCGGAGGACGCGGAACGAACGGGGCCGCGGATCTCGCGGACAACGCGGAACAGTCCGAGATAGAATCCGCCCCCAGGAGGCCGCGATGTCGATGTGGCAGGACGTTCGGTACAGCGTCAGGATTCTGGCGAAGCACCGCTCCTTTTCGATCGTGGCGGTGCTGACGCTCGCGATTGCCATCGGCGCCTCGACCGCGCTGTTCAGCGTGATCGACGCGGCACTGCTGCATCCCATCCCCTACCCACACCCCGAACAGCTGGTCGAACTCAGCGTCGAGGAAGTCGGGGACGGACCCGTTCGCACGCTGGGGCCATCTCTTGCGGAAGCACGTGAATGGTGGGCGGCGTCCGGCGCATTCACCCAGGTCTGCGTCTCGAAAACTGGACGCCGGGCCGTCGTGGACACCGGCGAGATCGAGCGTGCCCTCACCTCTGAATTTACGGAGGGGTGTTTGCCGATGTACGGCGTGACGCCGATCCGTGGCCGCGGCATCGCTGCCGGGGACACGACGGCGGATGCGCCAGCGGTGGTGCTGCTCGGATACGGGTACTGGCACTCGCGGTTCGGCGGCGCCGAGGATGTCGTCGGCCGGACGATTCGACTTCCTGACGGGCCGGCGGCGATCATCGGCGTGCTGCCGGCCGGCTTCGAGCGCAAGACGGCGATCGTCAAGGCGTTGCGCGTCGCCTACAAGTTCCCGGGAGCCGAGCAGCGGCGAGGACTTGGAACGGGAACCTACGCGCGGCTCGCTCCCGGCATCACGATCGCCCAGGCGGAGGCGCGAAGCGCGGCGGTCATGACAACGGGCGCGGCGCGGATGAAGGCCGAATCGCTGTACGACGACACGACGTCGGGGTATGGAACCACGATCCGCACGCTCGCCTACGCGGTTGG
>Ga0193738_1001230_pt1 | contig 10550 bp, 7 predicted proteins | sample L2a1metaG_FD_144927 | JGI IMG/M metagenome (GOLD analysis project Ga0193738, IMG submission 144927) | Soil microbial communities from a riparian zone of the East river system, Colorado, United States - L2a1 | ecosystem: Environmental > Terrestrial > Soil > Riparian zone | place: USA: East River...
GACACATTTGTTCGGTGATAATTTATCATTCACCGATACATCCTTGCTGGAGTTTGGTATCAAAAACAGGGAAATAAGATCTTTCCGTGCAGCAGCACAGGAAGCCGCCATGTCCCGATTATATGGTGGCATTCATTATCGGTTTGATAATGAAAATGGCGCTGAAGCAGGGAAAAAATTAGGGGAGTTTATTATATCACGATTGAAATTGAAAAAATAAATTTATTAAAACGAAAACTGCTTACAATTATGAAACGCATTTATTTGATCATCGCACTTTTAGTTGCAGCAACATACCAACAAGCAAATGCACAGGGCTGTGTTGCTATTAAAGGTATTGGAGGTATATGTAACAGGCCAGCTGAAGGCGGAAGCTGGTATCTTGACCTTAATAATCGCTATTATAAATCTTATAAACACTTTGTTGGAAAAGAAGAACAGCATGAGCGAGAAGATGAAGGCACCAATGTTATCAATCACTCTTTTGAAACAGATGTAACCCTTACCCGGGTGTTTAATTCACGTTGGTCAATGGGAATGACACTACCCATACTGGCGTTTACCCGTTCTTCTTTGTACGAGCATGATGGAAAAACAAGGCACAGCACCAAATCTTTCGGCATTGGTGATATTCGCTTTGCTGCATATCGCTGGATGTTTGATCCTAAAACTTCACACAAAGGAAATTTGCAATTGGGACTTGGGCTAAAACTGCCAACGGGCAATTATACATACATGGATTATTTCTATAAAAAAGCTGATTCAAGTGTTCTTGGTCCAGTTGATCAATCTATACAACCGGGTGATGGTGGTACCGGTGTGACACTTGAAATAAATGGCTTTTACAATTTCAGTCATAAGTTAGGAGCATATGGCAGCTTTTTCTATTTGATTAATCCAAGAGAAGTAAACGGTACATCCACTGCAAGAGGAGGTACCCCTAATGCAACCGCGAAGAAATACAATACAGATGTAATGAGTGTTCCTGATCTATTCATGACCCGTGCTGGTCTTACATATATGGCTCAAAAACTAAGTTTCTCCGGTGGTTTCCGTATTGAAGGGCTTCCTTCAAGTGATCTTATCGGCGGCGACCGTGGATTCAGAAGACCTGGCTATATAATTTCCGCTGAACCAGGAATTACATATATGGGAAAAAGAACCAGTGTCAACCTGTTTGTTCCGTTTGCATTATCAAGAAACCGTACGCAAAGTAATTCTGATAAACGTCGCACCGCCGATACGGGTACACATGTACAGGGCGATGCTGCTTTTGCAGACTACCTGATCAATTTGGGAATTACATTTCATTTATAAATAATAATCCGAGACCATTAGCCTTAAATCACCCTTCGTCTCTACGGAGGGTTTTAATTTAATATACTATTGATCTTTTCATGATTGTTCATAACTTATTCAAATAATGATATGCCTTATATCCCTCTCGAAGGACATCTACCCGGCGTTACCGGTTTATTAGAATACCGAAAAGATACTGCAGCTCCCATTCGTGAATTAACTCAGATCTTGCTGCGTGGCCCCTCCACTTTAACTGAGGGCGAAAGAGAATTAATTGCAACAATTGTATCGCATCATAATCAATGTACTTTCTGTGTTACTGCACATACCGCGGTCGCAAATATTTTATTGGAAGAAGAAAATACATCAGCCAGGATAAAAGAGGATATAACTACCGCGCCCATTAGTGACAAAATGAAAGCATTATTAACGATTGCTGTACAGGTGCAGGAAAGCGGTAAAAGCGTAACTGCTGAATCAGTAAAAAAAGCGAAAGATTCCGGGGCTACTGATCTGGAAATTCATGATACAGTTTTAATAGCGGCTTTGTTTTGTTTATACAATCGTTACGTGGATGGGCTTTCTACGGTTACTCCTGCTGACCCGGCATTTTATAAAGGACTTGGTCAAAGATTAAAAGATCATGGCTATAATCGTTTACCCCAAGGATATGATCATTTAAAAAAAAGTAATCAATAAAAATTGCACATTTACACCATATGAAAAAGATATTTTGGTTTGGCTTGACCGGCTTACTGCTATTCGAAATCGCCAATGTTTATTTCATAATGCCAATGCCAGGCAGCCAGCAAATGAACAGTATTGATCTTGCCTATTTTCTTTATCAATGGCGTTGGATATTCCGGGGCTTATTCGCCGGAATGATCTTTATTGGTTTATTCAGAACCCAATGGAAAAGAAAATGGTTATTGTTTTTTCCAATAGCTATCGTTGGCGCTATTGTCTATATGACAAATTTTGTAATGGCCGCCGATGCCATGTTTAAACAGCCCAACCAATTGTTGCTTGTTAGTGCAAAATCTAATAAAGTCGATCCAAACAGGTTAGTACTTGGTGTTTCAATTAATGACGAGGCGAAAGCTTACCCCATCCAGTTTTTGGGTTATCATCATCATTTACAGGATACCGTGGGTGGCAAACCTGTAATGGTAACATATTGTACAGTATGCAGGACCGGTCGTGTATTTGAACCGGTCGTAAACGGTAAAAAAGAAAAGTTCAGGCTTGTTGGCATGGATCATTTTAATGCAATGCTGGAAGATGCCACTACAAAAAGCTGGTGGCGACAGGTTACGGGTGAGGCAATAACTGGTGAGTTAAAAGGACAACAACTGCCGGAAGTATACAGCACCCAAACTTCATTGGCAGATTGGCTGCAGTTAAATCCAAATTCGCTTATTATGCAAGCCGATGAAAATTTTATAAGATCATACGACAGTACTTTTAAATTTGAAAGCGGTGCCAGTAAGAGTAAATTAACAGGAACTGATAGTCTACCATGGAAAGATAAATCATGGGTGATCGGGGTGAAGGCTGGCAAGGAAAGCAAAGCCTATGATTGGAACCACCTGAAAAAAGAAAAATTGATACAGGATAAAATTGGCGCAACTCCTGTATTGATCGTGTTATCAAAAAATGATAAAAGTTTTTTTGCATTTCAAAGGCCAACTGATAATTCAATTTTCAATTTAAGTGGCGACACTTTGCTGTTTGACAATCATAAATACAGAATTGATGGCAAAGGAATTGATACTTCGTTTTCATTGAAACCGTTACCGGCCTCACAGGAATTCTGGCATAGCTGGCGAACATTTAATCCAGGTACCTTGCACTAGTTTGTTCCTGTAGCTTTTCTATTGTCCGGTGTGGTTCACGTATCTTTAAAGTGAATTTACCATCATGAAAAAGACGACACTTATCCTCATCACTCTTTTTTCATTTGGATCGATCGCAGCACAAACAAAAGTGCAAACACCTGACCAGGTTTATGGAGAACTGTTTAAAGACATACAAATGTCAAAAATTTTTCCCGATGGAAAAACTTTTGTGGATTGTATACCCAAAAGAGATCCAAAAGAGATCGTGAAAGATTATCTCGCTATTAAAAAAAACCCGGCGATAAAGTTTTCCCTGGAACTTTTTGTAAAAGAAAATTTTGAGTTGCCTCCGGCGCCGCCAACTGTTAATTATATACAACAGGAAAAGGATGTTGTAATGCACATTAAAAATCTTTGGGGTGCATTAAGACGTGAACCGGATAAAAAAATTGAAGGAAGTTCATTACTTCCTTTACCATATCCTTATATCGTTCCCGGTGGTCGCTTCCGCGAAATTTATTACTGGGATTCTTATTTCACCATGCTTGGATTAAAAGAAAGTGGCGAAACGGAAATGATCGAGAACATGATAAAGAATTTTGCTTACCTCATCGAAACATACGGACACATTCCTAATGGAAACAGGAGCTATTATATCGGCCGGTCGCAGCCGCTTTTCTTTGCTGCAATGGTTCAACTTCTTGCAACAATTAAAGGAGATAATGTATATGTAAATTTTCTTCCGGCTTTAGAAAAAGAATATAGATTTTGGATGGATGGAGCTTCTAAATTGAAAATTGGACAAGCTTATCGTCGTATAGTTAAATTAAAAGATGGATCTATTTTAAATCGTTATTGGGATGATAGTAATGTGCCAAGACAGGAAAGTTGGAAGGAAGATCTTGAAACAGCCGCAAGATCAAAGCGAAATAAAATTGAAATGTATAAGCACCTGCGTGCCGGTGCCGAAAGCGGAATTGATTTTAGCAACCGCTGGTTTGCTGATGGAAAAAATATTATTTCTATTCAAACGACCAATTATATTGCCGTTGATCTGAATGCTCTTTTGATCAATCTTGAGTATGCAATTTCAAAAGGATACCAGGCGGGAGGAAAAGATAGCCTTGCAAATGATTACAGAAAAAAAGCAGAGAAAAGAAGAGTTGCTATTGATAAATATTGCTGGAACTCAAAGCTGAATTATTACTGTGATTATAATTTCAAAACGCAGCGGATACTAAGCGAAATTACTCCTGCAGGTATGTATCCATTTTGTTTTTTCGAAAGCAAACCTGATTACCTGAGTTTGCAAGCCAGGAAAGCTTCTGAAGCAATTAAAACAAAACTATTACAGCCAGGTGGAATAACTACAACAGAAAGGAACACAAATCAACAATGGGATTCGCCAAATGGCTGGGCACCGCTGCAATGGATGACCATTTGGGGTCTTGATCGTTGTGGCCAAAAAGAATTAGCGAAGGATATTGCTATGCGCTGGATGAAATTGAATACTGATGTTTATCTGCGTACTGGAAAGTTGATGGAAAAGTATAATGTTGTCGACACTCATCTTGAGGCTGGCGGCGGCGAATATCCCGGACAAGACGGATTTGGATGGACCAATGGTGTGTTGCTTGCTTTGATCGCTAAGTATGGGAAGCCTGAATGATTTTTGGCTAAGAGAATAAAAGAGAGAAGGAGAAAAAGAGAATGATCTTTAATCTCTTAGCTAAATATATCGCTGCTTAAATGTTTAAATGCCTCCATGGCCCCCAAGTATTCACAAGTTCTTGCGCCTGCTTTATTGCCATTGGCAATTATTTTTTCCCACATTGAAATTGGCAAAGACTTAATTTCTGCCAATGATTTATCAGCTAATTGGTGAAGTACGGCACCCACAAATGCATCACCAGCACCGGTTGTATCAACAGGCTTTATTTTTATACCTGGAATAATTTTCGTTTCACCATTTACTCCCAGCAATGCTCCGTCCTTTCCCAACGTAATCGCAAATACGGACCTGGTTTTTATAAGAAGGTCATTAACAGCATCTGTAAGCGTTGATCTGCCTGCCAGCATCATTGCTTCTTCATCACTTACTTTAAAAAAATGGCAACAGTCTATAAAATTCCAGCTCTGATCAATGAAAGATCGCTTATCGTTTTGAAATAATAAACTCCGGTAGTTCGGATCGAAACTGATAAAAATTTCCTGTAACAAAGATTTCTGAAGTAAACTTTGATAAGCAATTTGCAAAGGTCCGGGTAAAAAAGCAGTAGCCGAACCAAAATGAATGATTGAAAATTTTTCAAGATCGATCGCATCCACTTCATCACGATTCAACTGCCCGTCAGCGCCGCGATTAAAATAAAAATCACGTTCGCCATTTTCCATCAAAGACACAAAGGCAAGTGTTGTAAAATAATTTTCATCCTGCAACATCCATTTGGTGCTTACACCAAATGAATCCAATACATCAACAAGGTGTTGACCAAATGGATCTTTACCCACTTTTGCAGCCAGTTCTACATTACCACCCAGTGCAGCTATAGCAGCAGCTACGTTTGTTGGGGCGCCGCCCGGTTTTTTTAAAAAATTTTCACCTTCCGATAAAGGCTTCCCTTTATCAGTGCAGATCATATCGATCAATGCTTCGCCGACGCAGAGAATCTTTTTCATTATTTAATTAATTAATGACCAATCCTTGTATTCATATCTTCCAGGGCAATGCCTTTTGTTTCCGGCATCAATTTCCACACAAATAATAATTGAAACACCATCATCGCTGCAAAGAAGGCAAATATCATTGCAGGGCCTATTGATGGCGATTCTGCAAAAAATGTAAATGTTTGTGATATCAACGCAGCAAAAAACCAATGCGTCAAACTTCCTAATGACATGCCAGCAGCACGGACTGAATTGGGAAAAACTTCAGAAATAAAAACCCAGATAACTGCGCCCTGACCAATAGCATGAGCAGCAATAAACAGAAATACAAACCAGGTAATGCCACCATGTGTATCACCTGAAAAAGAAAATGCGATCAATGATAAAGAAACTATATACCCGATAGACCCTATATACATTAATGTTCTTCTTCCAAGACGGTCGATAAGATACCAGCCTGCTAACGTGAATAAAAAATTGACAACACCGATACCAACACTCGAAAGAAATGCACTGCTCTTTTCCAATCCAGCCATTTTAAAGACCCGCGGAGCAAAATAGATAATAGCATTAATACCTGATAATTGGTTAAAGAAAGCAATCAAAAAAGCAAGCAGGATATATCGATTAAATTTCCCGGAGAAAAGCGATTCTTTCTTTTGTTGCTGAGCAGAGTTCTTTATTTCGCGGATCAATTCATCTGCCGGCGCTCCACTTAAAGCAAAAATTTTTCTTGCTTCCTCTTCATTGTTTCTATAAAGTATCAGCCAGCGGGGGCTCTCTGGTGTAAACAACATAAAAACTGAAAATAACAGAGAAGGAATGGCGACGACGCCAAGCATATAACGCCAATCATTTTCTCCACCTACACTTTGTAATAAATAATTGGACAGGTAAGCAAACAAGATCCCTGCAACAATATTCAATTGGAAAGAGGCTGCTAAACGACCCCGATATTTTGGGGGAGCTATTTCAGAAATATAAATTGGAGCAACGACTGAAGAAGCGCCAATAGCAAAACCGCCAAGGAATCGGAAGACCATAAACGTATTTACATCTTGTGCGATCGCCGCTCCTGCTGATGATATAAGAAAAATGATCCCGATCCAAAGCAATGTCTTTTTTCTCCCAAATTTATTTGCTGGAAAACTGCCAATGATGGCGCCAGCTATCGTTCCATATAACGCCATAGCAATAGCAGTGCCATGCATTAATTTACTTAAACCCCACAGATCTTGTATCACCTGCTCTGCACCGGAAATAACAGCCACATCCATCCCAAACAAAAAGCCACCGAGTGCTACAGTGATCGACCAGAGAATTAAATTTCTGTTCATACTTATAATATTTGAATGAATTCATGTCTTTCTTCAACAGGAGTTAGGCAAAGCAGTGTTTCCAGGAACAGATCCGTAATGGAAAATACCAATGAAAACCCGGATTTCATTAAGTTTTGTAATGATTTAATTGCAGACGTTTGCAGTGCTATTAGTATATCATATTTAAGTTCCACTGCCTATTTTTGCCAATCCCGAACAAAGAGAGGAAGGCTATGAAAAAAATATTGATCGTCCTGCTTGTATTAGTAGTGTTTACATTAGCGGCAGTGTATTTATTTATTCCGGGCAAATTAAAAATAGAAGCCACTATTTCATTGAAAGCCGCATTTCCGGGCGTATCCCGCACACTTACTGATGAAAATACCTGGAAAAAATTGTGGCCGGGTGAAACTCCTTTTAATTATAACAAACAAACATATTCAATCGGTGTAAAAATATCAAGTGTATTTGATATTGATATTTATTCAGGTAAAGACACTGTTAAAAGCAGGCTGGAGCTCGTTTCGATAGAAAATGACATGATGATGATTGGCTGGCATGCAGAGCAAATGACCAGCAGCAACCCTTTTACACGTTTCTCCCAATACAGACATCTAAAAGAAACAGAAAAAAACATGCATGAGATCCTTCAAATCATGAAAGCATTCCTTGAAAAAACGAAAAATATCTACGGCTTTGAAATAAAGGAAACATTGGTTACCGATTCGGTATTGATATCCATGCGTCGTTCTTTTAGACATTACCCTACTGTGCAGGAAATTGATTCAATGATCCAGCGCCTGAAAAAATATATCGTTCAGAATAATGCCATTGAAAAAAATTCACCCATGCTGAATGTGATGAAGCTTGACAGCACTCATTATGAAGCAATGAGTGCCATCCCGGTTGATAAAGCATTACCACGAACAAATGAATTTGCACCAAAATTTTTATTGAAAGGAGGTAACATTTTGGAAGCGGAGGTACAAGGCGGGCTATTTACAATTGAAAACTGTTTACAAGAAATTGAAAATTATCGCTTAGATTATAAATATAATTCCCCTGCTATTCCTTACCAGCTTTTAGTTACTGATAGGCTGAAAGAACCTGACACGACAAAATGGATCACCAAACTTTATTACCCGGTTTTCTGATCAACGAAAGCTGATCACTTTCAAACTATCATTATTTCTTGCAAAAATGAATGATTCCTTCTTGCCTGAGCTTAACTTTCTTATATGCCTCACTTCGCCCTTTATAACACACCCGTTGAGCAACGTGCAACTGAAGTTTCCATTACCTGTATTTATTAAGGCCGTTCCATAATCTCCATCATATTCTCCCATTTGAATATTATTTGGATAAAAATTCCCTGCCAATAAAACATCAGGCCTGTTATCACCATTTACATCTGCTATTGCGGCATCACGATAAGAAGTAAGTTGTGCTTCCCATGGCAATTCCTTTAAAGTAAAATTCCAGTTACCATTATTTATTAAAATAACATTTGAAAAATAATTGGCCGTTAGCAGGTTTGCCTTTTCCAGTTTTTCTTTTTTGAAAATATCACTCAGGCTGGCTTTAGCAAATTCCTCCGCATATAAATATTTCTTTTTCAACTCCGGCATTTGCTTTACGAGTTCGTCTTTTGTAGCAAACGGAATCTCTTTATTGCCAAGATAATAGGTAAGCACTTGCTCCTTTTTACCATTATCATCATAGTCATTATAATAAAGACGAACCGGCTTCTGATCAGACGCTTTTAACCGGTTGTTTTGTCCAAGGTTACCAGCCACGACGTCAAGATCGCCATCCCCATCAACATCAACAGGCAATGTAAAATTCCACCAGCCTTTTTTATCAGTAAGATAATTTTTAGAAAACTTTATTTTATCATTTACGAATGCAACTATGCCATCCCATTCTAATGATAAAACCAGGTCTTTATCTCCGTCATTATCCAGGTCATTCCATATTGCATGTTTTACAAATCCCGCTTTTGATAAGTCTTTACTGTATTGATCAGTTACATCGGTAAATTTTCCTTTGCCATCATTTTTTAATAAATAAGATCGGGGTATAGTTCCATATTCATTTGGAACAGCTCTTCCTCCAATGAAAAGATCAACAGCTCCATCGCTATTAAAATCATAAGGCACAACGCAGGATGCTGTTAACATCACAGTTCTATCAAAAGCATTAGTTAACCGCTGAAGAATTCCTTTGCCATCATTTAAATATATTCTTGGCAATAAAAAATCACTATTGCCGTAGTATTCATTCCCACCACTGGCAACTACAAGATCATTGAACGAGTCATTATTTACATCTACCCAAACTGCGTCCACATCTTCATAAGTGCTGTCAGCATCCAATGCAGGCTGATCTGATCTTAAAAATTTGCCATTTGATTGCTGGATGAACAAAGCAGGCTTTTTAAATTTCGAAGAGCCAATAAACACATCATCCAGTCCGTCAGCATTTATATCACCAACGGCTAATGCAGGCCCTTCTCTTGAGGTCATAAAAGGAATTAGCGGTTCACGGTCAAATTCATTCAAGCGGTTTTCTTCATGCAGGTATGATAAAGCTGTTTCATTTGAAATGTCATCAGTTTTCCTCAGCGGGTTAAGAATATGTTGCCTGATCAAGTCATAATTAAATTGTGGCAATCCTGGCCTGTATTCAATATGTAGAATTGAATCTTTTACTCCCGCTAATTTTTCATAAGAATTATCAGGCCACACAAGCAAGATCGAATCAATAATAGTATTATCAATACCGATATGCAGGGGCACTTCCATGCTACCCTGGAAACCCCTTACGGGGAATTTTTCATAGATCCTCACTTCATTTTTTGTGAATACAATTGCTTTTGTACCGATCGCATTAAAATTTTCTGAGGATCCTTTTAATTTTAGTTCAAGAAATGACTTTTTTATACTGTCATTATTTGAAAGGTTTTTATAAATCAAAGCAGGCTCGTCCACGTTATTTACGACCACGTCCATGTCTCCATCATTATCAAAATCAGCATAAGCAGCGCCGTTGGAATATGTTTTTGGGTTATTCCTGATCATCGAAGCTGCATCAACAAACTTTGCTTCGCCCTTATTCAAATAGAATTTATTGGCCAGCTTTATCTGCGGAAATTTTTCTATCAGCGCCATATCATTTTCATCAACACGATTCGTCCTTATTTTTTCCTGCAGTTCATCATTACTGATATGGTTTATGTAATCCATATCATTCAGCCGCTTGGGTATACCATTACTGATAAACAGGTCCTTCCAGCCATCATTATCAAAATCTGTCCACAACGGTGCCCAGCTCCAGTCTGTTGCATACACATTACTGTAAAAACCAATTTCGCTGAACAAGCCATTTCTCCTGTTTAGCTGTAGTGCGTTTCTTGCAAACTGGGGCT
>Ga0193738_1001232_pt1 | contig 10550 bp, 16 predicted proteins | sample L2a1metaG_FD_144927 | JGI IMG/M metagenome (GOLD analysis project Ga0193738, IMG submission 144927) | Soil microbial communities from a riparian zone of the East river system, Colorado, United States - L2a1 | ecosystem: Environmental > Terrestrial > Soil > Riparian zone | place: USA: East River...
GCTACGGTGTTGACCAAGTAGCTGTTGTGCCGGTCCTTCTCCTCGGTCAAGTCTCCCAGGATGATCACGCGGTCTACCTTATGCTTGCGCACGATAGACGGTAGCGTCTCCATAAACCGATGGCGGTAGGCGTCTCGATCCTTGTCGCTCAGGTGCAGGTCCCCGGTGACTAGCGTAATCATGGTGCTCCCCTCAGGGCAGTTAACTCTGCCTCGTGCTCTTCCGCCAGGGTGTAGCCGGTGTTGGGGATGACCTGAACCGCACGGTCATCCCACAGCTCGACCATGGCGTAGTCCTTGTAGCACTGCACAATAGGACGCCATCCTTCCTTCACGTGCATCTCGCACCAATCCTGGATGGCGTGTTGCATATCTGCGCTGGTGTATTCCGCTTCGGTGATTTTGCAGACGTACCCACGCCACAGTTTGCCGTTGCTGGCCTCATACTTTGGCACGCCTTTACGATCAGACAAGGGGAGGCCGATGCGCGCTGTCACGATGCGCACCTCCTTCCCTTCCTTCAGCCAGCCGCGAATACGGTTCACCATCCGGGGCAGAGGCTCACCAAAGACATTCCAGCCCACCCAATTGTCGTAGGTGGCCAGTGTACCGTCAAAATCAACTCCAATCCATCCGCTCATGATTCCATCCATTCCTTGCGACGTAAGACATACCGCTGACGCGCCCCGTCCCAGGAGTATAACTCAATGTACTCCATCAGGTCCTCTGCTTCCTTGAGGTTCTGCTCGTAGGGCAGGGTCCGGTAGCGTTCACGAGCTGGTGCCCTACCTATGCGCAGCCAGAACGCTTGAGGCTTGGCAACACCTACTTCGGGTATCATGATTGGTGTATCAACGAATGTCCGATACTCACTGTGGCGCTGCTCCCACACAGGTGAGTATAGGTTCTTCACATCAACGGGTAACTGATCGTGCTGCTCTGGGGTGATGCGTGGCTCCAGCACAAAGATGCCTGGGGCCATACGCACCCAGCAATCACGCAGCTCTGTCTCGATCTGGGTGAGGTAGCCCCAACCCACTTCCCAGGGAATCAGGTCAGCATCCTCTCGGCGCAGTTGGTCGAGCAGCATGCTCCCACCAGAGTACGCCTCCTTGCCAGCCTGCTCCTGCTCATCCTCCACGGGCTGGCGCGCGTGGTGTCCACCGTCCTCTGGTGTGCCAGGACCGAAGCCAACTGTTGTGTCGGAATTAGAGACAAACAGCCTCTCCGTAGGCTCTTCTGAGATAAAATTGCGTACCTCCCTGGCCTGCTCCGTCAGCTCCGCCTCCAGCAGCAGGAGATACCGCCGCGCATCACGCACGCATGCGATGAGGCTACCGTCGGGTCCTTCCAAACCCTCTCGGATGATCACACCAAAGATGTCGTACTGCTCACGCTTGGCGATGGCGATGAAGCGGTCGATGGGGCGTTTCATGGTGAAGTATGCACCAGGCCCACCATCCTCCTTCCAGGACGCATCGTAGTGCCGGTCCTTGTACCGCACGTACTCTACGTCTGCACGGCAGATGTCGTTGAGATGTTTGTGATAATCAAACTTCATCGTCGTTTCCTTTTGAATTTGCTGCGTTCACACTTAGCCGTCAACACCTTGGCGTTCAGGCCAGACTTATCCACCACGGCGCGCATGGTGTCAATCTCTGCTACGCACGCGGCACGGTCCGCAAAACTCTTCTCCAATGTGACTGTGTAGCCATTGAAGGCTAGGTAGGCGATTAGGATGGCACGCATTTGATCCTCCGTAGGAAGCGTGGGAACTCCGTAACAGGCTCAACGTCTGTGAGCAGCCGAGCCACAATATCTGGGTTAGGCTCTTGGGTGTGTTGAACCAGCGCACGGACATCTGCTAGTCTAGGTGCAGGCTTGGGCTCAGGTAAACGCTTACGTGGTGGCATGTAATTCACTCGCTGAGTTTGGTCTTGATCTCTTCATACTTCATCGTATTTCTCGATCTTCTTCTTGAATCTGAGATGGATCGGACGACGTTTCATTTTCCTACACGATGCAGGAGTTCTGCAGAAGTAACTTCCCCAGTACTCCACTTGCTCCGCACAAGTGCATCGATGGTTTCTCGTCCATCCTAATGCTTTGTCAGACTCGATCGTCTTTTTATTGTATTTCATATTCTCTGACCTGTTTACTTATTGACGAGGATCAGTCCCACTAATGGCTCAGGACGTTTATGGAGGACGCTCCTTCAACCATACAGTGCGCACAGCGCGTTGCTTGAGCCACCGTAGAATACGGCCTGGGGTATGTGGCCGTGCCGGAGGCCACTCGTAAAACGAGCTCCCGAGGAATATCTCACACTTGGAACCGTTGATCATCATAATAACAGAGCAGTCAAGATTGTTGGTGGAGATTAGGTCCACAAACAATAATGTCTTCCGCAGTCGAGCACGCTTCTGAATTGGCCTCTGCTCCATTGCCGGTAGCTCTACTTGGTGCTCACGTGCCCATTTGGTTGCAGGCTCTGAGCGTTGTTGGCTTATCTCCACAGGCAGGGATACAGCACCATGCTTGAGTTTGTTCATACGTTCACGACCTGCACGTATTTGTTTCCATTGCTTCATTGGTTTGCCTCCATTGTCTCACTTCATTTGACCCAGATAGTTTTTGTCTCTCTATTACTCCTACTGATCTCCTCCTACATAACAGGAGGGTTCAGACCCGAGGATAGTTGCCCCTTACCGCGAAGTAAGAGGCAAATATCACAACAGTCGGGAACGAGCCGTCGGACATGCATGGTAATTTACAAAGGCGTGCCAGAGTTGACCATGACTCTGAAGGCTATGCACGCTGCCACCCGCTGATCGCCTAATTTTTGCTCCATCAGGCCAACCGAGAAGCAAGAATGCAGACGTACAACCTGATGGGGGTACACCGTAGGTACCCTGCCTCTGCCGAGGAATTAACTGGGTAGCCCGCACAGGCATGGTTAGCACCGACGGACCCAGCTCCGATAGACGGAGTTGGCACGGGACCGCGCTGCTCTGCTGTAATCAGGAAGGAGAGGTTGGCTCTAAACCGTTGGCGGGTTATATACCCGTTAGTAGGTGACCGAGTCAGCCTCTCACAGCATCGCGGTCGCTTCGCGCCCATCGAGTTGGTCCTCGGTGGGCGCACCCAATTCATACACCCGGACATTTTATAAAGTAAAGGAGGCCCACGCGGCCTCCCGCGCGAGCGCATGCCTGATCGCTGCAGGGCTGTGAGTGTTGGGTTGCCCGGCTACGCCTTATCTCTGCCTACCCCAGCCGCTCCACCAAATGCCTGGCCTTCTGCTGCGTTATGGGCTGACAGCACATGTGCCTGCAGCACAGGGGTTTCCCGTGCATTTGTAGAAGTGCCTGTGACAGTGGGGTTTCCTGTGCGTACAGAAGTGCCTGCGGCAGTGGGGTAAACTGGGTCAGAAAGCGCCTGTGGCGGTGGGGGAACCGTGGGCAAATTGTGCCTGCGGCAGTGGGGCTTTGAAGAAGCCCTGAAAAGGCCCGAACCGGGCTTCAAAGCCGCCTGCTAACCCCTTGAAATCACAGGAGAAAACGCCCGAAGCTTTTACAAGTTGTGCTTGTCACCCCTCCTCTGCGGCGGTATGATCTACCTTGTTGGGTTGGGAATACGGCGGTGGGCCAAGACATAGTGGCCCGTGACCGGAACTTAATAAAACCGCGCGCCTGAGTACCTGGAAAAATCTGGGACCTGGCGCGCGGCGCAGTTCTGACTGGGCCTGCACTCCAGCCAACCGTTCTCCCCGTGATCCTGGCATCCTGAGGACGCACTAAACCGGCGCCACGGCAGCGCGCCCAGCTCAGAACCGCACCTCACCCTATCCAAAAATCAGTCAGCCGTTGTGAGACGGCGCGCGGCGCAAATGCCGCGTAGGTTTGCCAACTGCTCTGCGAGTGCCCACCGTGGCCGTCGTAGCAGAGCGGCGTGTTGCTCGAATGTCCAGGGCGTGGGCCACCGGAAATAAAATTCTGGGACCTAACGCGCGTGACCGGAGTACCGAATGGCTGTGATGGCGGGTGTTGTATTCTCTCTCTTTCCTATATTCGAAACGGTGGGTCGCAGAAATGCGGCCTGCCGTCACACTTGACCTGAGCGACAAGTGTCTGATGAGATTGCTCATAGGAGAGAGACAATGAAGTATTCTGTTAGCAACGAACATATCTGCCGTCGTGAATCCTTCTTCGGTGCCGCCATCAACTTTGTGGTGCGGTACGGCAGTGAGGGTCCGGCTCACGATCCCTACGCCTATGAAGACATCTTGGTTGTCCGCAAGGGTGGTGGCGCGGTGCGGCTGCATCTTGGCCTGGGCACCTACTGCATGAAGCACGATCTGCGGGTTGACGGAGACGCCGAGGCGATTGCTGCCTTCGAGGATTTCGTCGGCGTCTCGCTGAAGACGTTGGATCGTACCTTTGCCCGGCTGCGGCGTGCCCGGTGGAAGGAAGACCCTGACTATGACTGCTGCCTCTGATTGTCGAAACGGTCCTTCGGGACCGTCAGCCGGATTGACATTCCGGCTCTGATGAGACTGTCAAATAGGAGAGAGAAATGACGTTCGATGAATTCTTCGAGAAGTTCAAGGCTATCTACCCTAACGATGAGTTTAAGACTGAGAAAACAGCCTGGGGCTACTTCATCTACGGTGAGACGGACGAGGCTCTGGTCGATCACGGTGACGGCCAGTGGACCTGGTATAATGATACGTGCCCATCGTGGGATGACGATGACGCGGACTTTGATCCAGCTAAGGCCACTGAGAATCAATACACTCTCAAGGAGACCGGAACGCTGGAGGAGCTGCTGGCTAAGTTGGCTGAGTGATTGTCGAAACGGTCCTTCGGGACCGTCAGCCGGATTGACATTCCGGCTCTGATGAGACTGTCAATAGGAGAGAGAAATGAACTGGTGTAACACTGAGTGGACTAATCCGGTTGGCGTTGCGGCTGGGCTCAAGGCCTGTCCGTCTGCTAAGTCGGTGTTCAAGAAGCACGCCTACGCCATCTGGTCCTATCTGCTTTGGGAAGGTGGCGCTGACGTGCGGCGTGGGGTGCCTCTGGGCATCCCATTCCAGTTGGGCGGTAACTTGACGGATAACCTCGAGCAGGAGCTGGAGGTTTCGTCTGCTACTGTCCGCCTCTATCTCCGTGTGGTGTTGGCCTATATGGCCGCGTGTCCGTCGGAGTTTCCCTACCGCATTGAGCGTATCCGCCACGGTCGATACCGGATGCTACAGAACACTTTGCCGTTCTGAACTGTGAGCCACTGGGCCAGCCTCCGGGCTGACCCAGTACCGCACAGTGGTTGTGCGCATAGGAGAGAGAAATGGCCTACACGGTCAAGGAACTGATCGAGCTCCTTCAAGGGTTCGATGATAATCTGCCGGTGCACTTTGGTTACAACTACGGTGACCGTCCGAATACTCTGGTTGCTCCTGGCGTGGACAACGCTGAGGAGGTTTACGTGAAGGACTCAGCGTATCACCAGATGCCTAGGGTGATCGACGAGGACGAGAAAGATTACGGCAACGAGGACAAAGGCCAGACGCGGGTCTTGTTGCTGCGCTAGTCGAAACGGGAGTGGTTGCTCCCGTCAGCCGGATTGACATTCCGGCTCTGATGAGACTGTCAAATAGGAGAGAGAACATGGAACATTTTATGGACCGTGAGGCTGGGGCGTTGCCGACGCTGGCTGCGTTGGGTGCGATGCTGCTTCTGGTGTGGGTTGTCGGAGGGTCACTCTGATGCGTTACCGAGCAATGGCCAAACACCTCATCTACGAGCGTGCTAAGATGCAGGCTCCACCTTCCGCAGAGGAAGGTGAGCGTCTTGGGGCTGGTCGGGCGTTTACTGACGCTCAGCTCAGTAAGTTTACTGAGGCGTTGAACCAGGAATTGGACAAGATGTACCAAGACCTACTCGACCAGAACATCGTTGTGTAACTGTCGAAACCGGAGCGGTGCTCCGGTCTGCCGGATTGAGCATGCCGGCACTGATGAGACTGCTCAATAGGAGAGAGAAAATGACTTCGATCAATATGGCGGATGCCAAACGCATGATCATTGCTGCCTACAACGCTGACGAGCCGCTTATGCTGCTCGGCAAACCGGGGATGGGCAAGACGGCCATGTTTGAGGCTACCGCCGCAGAGTTGGGCATCAACTTCATTGACTTCCGCCTGTCCCTCCGGGATCCGGTGGACGTTGGTGGGATGCGCATCCCGGATGAGAAGTCGGGTACCCTCAAGCACTACGTGCCGGAGGACCTGCCCGACCCGAAGCGTCACGGCAAGAATGGCATCGTGCTATTCGATGAGATCAATGTCGTGTCGCAGCTGATGCAGGCTACCGCCTACGGCATCATCCAGGAACGGCGCAACGGAGCGTACCGCATGGAGAAAGGCTGGGTGCCAATGGCGTCCGGCAATAACGTTGCGGACCGTGCCGCTGCCCAGCGTATCTCCACCGCTCTGGCCAACCGCTTCAATATCCAAGTGGTCGAGCCCGATCTGAAGTCCTGGCTGGCCCAGTACGGCAGCGAGCACGTGGACACGCGTGGTTGCGCCTTCCTGCGGTTCCGGCCGGAGTTGTTCCACAAGATGCCTGCGGCCGACGAGTTGTCGTTTCCGTCGGCACGCTCGTGGACCAAAGCGTTCAAGTTCATTGGCGAGGAGCCTTCCTTCCGGCGCAAGATATTCTCTGGCTACGTCGGGCAGGCTGCGGCTGATGAGTTTGAGGCGTTTTGGCGGATTATGGAGAACGCGCCCACCATCGACCAGATCATTGCGGACCCGAAGGGAGCGCGTCTCCCCGAGGACCGTGACGTCGGCACCTACTACGCGGTGTCCGGGATGCTGGCTCGGCTGGTGGATCGCAAAACGTCTGAGCCGATCTTCACCTACGTGGGCCGGATGATGCCGGACTACCAGGTGGCCATCGTTCAGGACGCCACGCGGCGAGACGTCTCGCTCAAGACCACCAAGGCGTACACCCAGTGGGTGGTCGCCAACCAAGACGTGACACTCTAAGTCGAAACCGGGGAGCGATCCCCGGTCAGCCGGATTGGCATTCCGGCTCTGATGAGACTGCCAATAGGAGAGAGAAAATGAACGCAATCGACGTTGATGTCAGCATCACTCGGGCGCGGTCGCATTTGATCCAGGACCACCCATTCTACGGTGCCCTGGTGATGCGGCTGATTCCGGTGGCGCGGGCTGACGTCCCCAAGATGGCCACTGACGCCAAACACCTGTTCTACAATCCATCCTGGCTGGCAACGGTCAAGGATGGGCTTGTGGTTCTGGTGCTGGCTCACGAGGCTCTGCACTGCGCGCTGGGGCACTGTTTCCGGCGTGGCAGTCGTGACCCAGAGCGTTGGAACATCGCGTGTGACCACGTGGTGAACCTGATGCTCAGGGCGGCTGGGTTCGCTATGCCCGACTGGGCATATTGTGATCCCAAGTACGCTGGGCTGCACGCAGAGCAAGTCTACCGGATGCTCCAAGCTGAGGAGCAAAAGGAGGACGAGAGTGGTCCGGGTGAACCGGACGAGGACCAGACGGAGGACGGCAGCGATGACGGCGACGACAGCGAGAGCAAGGATGACCAGCAGTCCGACACCGAGGAAGGTGAAGGGCAAGGTGGTGCTCCAGAGCAGGGCGAAGATGAAGGCTCGGGCTCGGGTAGCGGCGATGAACAAGTGGATTTGTCAGATGGGAGCGATGAGCCTTCAGGGACGGGCAAAACTGGCGAGGCTGGTAAAGCCTCGTCCGGTGCGCCGACCCGAGAGGACCCACGGAGCCTAGGTGACGTTCACGATGCCGCGCCTGCTCACGATCAAGCTGCGCTCGATGAGGCCACTGAGGAGTGGGCCGTCTACACGCGTCAGGCTGCTAACGTAGCTCGGCGCGCTGGTGAGGGTCGGCTCCCCGGCTACCTCGAGGAGCTGGTGACGGTGATGAACACGCCAAAGGTTGACTGGCGCACGATGCTCCGACGGTTTGTGGATCCGTCCACGACCAAGGACTACTCGTGGGCTCAGCCTAACAAGCGGTATATGAGCATGGGCCTTTATACGCCTGGGCTCATCTCCGATGGCGTGAACCACGTCGGCTTCCTGGTGGACAGCTCCGGCTCGGTTAGCTCTGAGTGGCTGGCTAAGTCGGGTGCTGAAGTCCAGGGTGCTCTCGATGACGGTGCGATTGACAAAGTGACCGTGGTGATGTGCGATGATAAAGTTCACACCGCTAAGGAGTTTGTCAAGGGTGAGGTGGTCGACTTCACCGTCAAGGGTCGTGGCGGCACGCGGTTCAGTCCTGCCTTCGATTGGCTGGACAAGAACGCGCCTGACGTGACCGTGGCCGTCTACCTCACGGACCTGGACTGCTCGGACTTCGGTCCGCAGCCTGCCTATCCCGTGTTGTGGGCCGTCTACGGTTACGACCCACGCCACGTTCAATCGAACATCGAGCGGGTCCCGTTCGGTGAGTGCGTGGCCTTAGAGGACTAACGAAACGGGAGCCGGTGTGGCTCCCGTCTGCGGCTGGGTGGCTCCCTCCGCACTGATGAGTTAAGCCATAGGAGAGAGAAAATGAACGTACTATCGCACAAGGCAGTTCTCGTCGGTGTTAAGATCCGGCGCTGGACTGGGCGACGGTTGGATCACAGAGTGACGGACGAGGTTCACCAGAACCACGGCACCACGGATGACGCAGGTCGGTACAACAAACAGTTGCTGCCGAAGGACGCTTTCAGCCGGATCAACTCCGTTCGATCTGCGGCACGCACGGCGCACTATACGCTGACGCTGCCGTGGATGGATGAGGGTGCCCGCGTCCTGCCGTCTACTCTGTACGATGACTTCAGCAAGCGGTTCAGGAAGTACCAGACGGACTTCGATGAGGCGGCAGATGAGTTTGCCCAGCTCTACCCGAAGTACCTTGAGGCTGCTCCTGCCCGTCTCAAGGACACGTTTGACGCCGAGGACTATCCGGAACCGAAGCGTGTTCGTGGCATGTTTGGTTTTCACACCTACGTGCTGCCGTGCCCCGACGCAAAGGACTTCCGGGTGAGCCTGACGGCTGACGCTGTCAAGGATATCCAGAGTGACTTCGAGGCGCGCATGAAGGCATCGCTGGAGGACGCGATGAAGGAGCCGTACCGTCGGATCGTTGAGGTGGTTAGCAAGATGGCCGAGAGGCTCAAGGCGTATAACCCCAAGACAAAGGAGGGTGTGTTCCGTGACTCCCTGGTGACCAACGTCCAGGAAGTGGTGGAGCTGCTCCCGTCCTTCAATCTGGCGGACGATAAGTCTCTGACCGCGATGATCAAGCGGATCGAAAAGGAACTATGCGTGAACGAGGCGTCTGACCTGCGGGAGGACGACAAGGTCCGCAAGGTGGTTGCCAAGGCGGCAGAGGATATTCTGAAGCAGGCCGAGGCGTTGATGGCGTAGTCGAAAGGGGAGCGGTGCTCCCCTCAGCCGGATTGGCATTCCGGCTCTGATGAGACTGCCAATAGGAGAGAGAACAATGATTGACTGGTATGAAATCGCTCGTGGCAATATCGAGCGGCACATTGGTGATGTGTGTGACGGTGAGTCCGATGATTCGGTCTACGATGAGGCGCTGACGCTTGCTACGGATGCGCTTCACGACGCTGGTTGTCCGGAGGACTTGATCGGGGAGATTGCCCGAGAGGTTTCTATGTGCTTTGCTCAACCATGAAGACAGTAGACAAGCTGCGGAAGAGCCCGCGTGTTGATGAGCTGCTTGTTGAAGGCGGTATGGCGCAGCATCGCGTGTCGTACTTTGTTCACCTCAAGCGTGGGTGGCGCTACGGTGACGCTCATTGCTTCGGGGAGGACACGCTGCGTGACGTGAGGCGCACGTTGCGCCAGTGTGAGCAGTGCGACTGCGGAGAGTGTCGATGAAAGTCAAAGACCTAATCGCTGCCTTGCTCAAGTCAGATCAGGAAGGCGATATTGCCGTCTCGATCTTGTTCACGAAGAGCGGAACCTACGGAGTCATTGAGGTTGGCGGCTGTGAAGTAGCCCGCATCGCTGATGACTATGAGCCGCGACCGCTGAGGGGTGTGCTGCGGGGATAGTGTCGAAACGGGAGCGGTTGCTCCCGTCAGCCAGGCTGACATCCTGGCTCTGATGAGACTGTCAATAGGAGAGAGAACAATGACTAAATGTCCTACGGAAGTTGATGTGTTCTGCACGCGGGAAGAGTGCCCGTGCATGGTGTTGGGCAAGCCACAGTATCTGTTCCGTGCCAGCAAAGGTGGCAAGGAGTACATCGAGCACTGGGTGACCGAGGCGGAGAGCGTTAAGCTGCGTCAGATTTACTCTGACCTGGGTTGGTGCGTTCACGTACGGGACCCTTCGCAGGTTGCGGCCTATGCGCAGCTGGCGATGTTGCGCAGCTTGAAGTATGACAGGAAGCCCGACACCTGGTCGCACGTTCAGGCCACCGTCGGCCGTTCGCAGCTCCCCATCCTGCCGGTCTACCAGGCCGACGAGATTG
>Ga0193738_1001233_pt1 | contig 10546 bp, 7 predicted proteins | sample L2a1metaG_FD_144927 | JGI IMG/M metagenome (GOLD analysis project Ga0193738, IMG submission 144927) | Soil microbial communities from a riparian zone of the East river system, Colorado, United States - L2a1 | ecosystem: Environmental > Terrestrial > Soil > Riparian zone | place: USA: East River...
AAATTCTATTTTATTGGAATCCCCTTCAGACTTTCTGTTTCCATCAACATTATTCTACCCAAAAATTATTTTATCAGTTTCATTTTTCATTTTGCTCCCGATAGCTATCGGGAGTGAATTATGCATTATGCATTCTGAATTAGAATTACTTTCGCTTTATGTCCGATCGTCTTTTCGCCGACGTCATTTTACCCCTTGCCATTCCCAATCTCCTTACTTATGAAGTGGGGGAGATGCATGCAGATGAAGCAGCTGTAGGCAAACGGGTAATTGTTCAGCTCGGGAAACAGAAGTTTTATTCTGGCATTATCAGAAAGCTTCATCATGATTTGCCAACGATGTATGAAGTGAAGACTGTGCAAAGTGTGCTTGATGACATACCCGTCGTAAGCGAAATACAATTGAAATTCTGGGAATGGATTGCCGGATATTATATGTGCAGCACAGGAGAGGTAATGAATGCTGCATTGCCGGCTGCGCTGAAACTCCAAAGCGAATCAAAAGTTATTCTCAATCCGGATTACACACAGGATAAATCAGAATTGTCATCCAAAGAATTCCTTGTTTATGAGGCGCTGCTGATCAAGCATGAGCTAACCGTTACCGAGGTTGCTAAAATTCTTCATAGGAAATCAGCGCATACTGTACTTAAGGACATGATCGACAAGGGTGTTGTACTTATGGCAGAAGAGCTCCATGACCGTTACAGACCCAAAAAGGCATTGTACATAGGACTACATGAAAATTATTCCGGGGAAGAAGCGCTTCGCGAGGTTTTTGAATCGCTGGAAAAAAGATCTCCGAAACAATTGGAAACGCTGATGGTGTTCATGAAAGAATTGTTTGAGAGAAGAAGCCAGAAGCAGGAAATGATTTCCAAAAGCGATTTGCTTAAAAATGAACAGGTGAGTGGGTCAGCAATTTCAGCCCTTGTGAAAAAAGGAGTCCTAATTGAAAAAACCATTCTTATCGACAGACTGATCAGGGAAGATGCAATGAATGCAAAGGTTGCAGAGTTGAGTCAGCAGCAGAACAAATGCTTAAGTGAAATAAAACAACACTTTGATAAGGAAGATGTTGTGTTGCTCCATGGAGTTACTTCTTCAGGTAAAACAGAAATTTATATCCACCTGATTGAAGAAATGGTGCGCAGTGGTAAACAAGTGCTTTACCTGTTACCAGAAATTGCATTGACTTCCCAGATGATAAACCGTCTGAAAAAACATTTTGGAAACAAGGTAGGCGTGTACCATTCCAGGCAGAACAGCAATGAAAGGGTGGAAGTCTGGAAGGCAGTGCGAAATTTTGATCCTCATGTAAAAGCGGAGCAGCCCGCAATGATTGTGCTGGGGGCGAGGTCATCATTGTTTCTTCCATATTCGAACCTGGGTCTGGTGATCGTTGATGAGGAGCATGATTCATCCTATAAGCAAAATGATCCGGCTCCGAGATACAACGGAAGGGATTCGGCACTTGTACTGGCGAAAATGGGAAAAGCCAAAGTCTTGCTTGGATCAGCAACGCCTTCTTTAGAAACTTTTTATAACGTCAGGGAAAAAAAGTATGCACTGGTAAAGCTAACAGAAAGGTTCGGTGGAATGGAGATGCCGGTGATCGGCGTATGTGATGTGAAAGAAACTGCGCGAAAGAAAAAGATGCGGTCGCATTTTACACCTGAGCTCATCGATACGATCGAAAAAGCGCTGGCAAACAAAGAGCAGGTAATTCTTTTTCAGAACAGGCGTGGATTTGCACCCGTGCTTGAATGCGCAAACTGTTCCTGGATTCCTGAATGTAAAAATTGTTCAGTCACGCTGACATATCATAAGCAGGTGAGCCAATTAAAGTGTCACTACTGCGGATACACTTCAAATCCGCCTGCAACATGCCAGCGCTGCGGAGATCATCATCTTGAGATCAAGGGCTTCGGAACGGAAAAGATCGAGGAAGAGATTGCCATTTTCTTTCCTGATGCAGTCATCATGCGGCTTGATTTGGATTCAACGCGAACGAGAAATGCTTATCACAGGATTATATCTGACTTTGAAGACCGGAAGATTGATATCCTTGTAGGAACACAGATGGTAACCAAGGGCCTTGACTTTGAAAATGTATCAACCGTTGGAATTATTAATGCGGATCAGTTGCTGAACTTTCCAGATTTCAGGGCACATGAAAAAGCATTTCAGCTAATGAGTCAGGTAAGCGGGCGCTCCGGTAGAAAATTAAAACGCGGACAAGTATTGATTCAAACACACCAGCCGGATCATTGGGTTATCCAACTTGTGGTCGCTCATAATTATGAAGCTTTTTACGAACGTGATTTATTCGAAAGGAAAAAATTCAATTACCCGCCACATACCAGGCTCATTGAAATTCTTATGAAGCATCGTGATAATGACTTCCTTCATGAAAAGTCGGTTGAATTTGCTGAGGGGTTGAGGAAGCGGCTTGGAAACAGGATTATCGGACCGCATCAGCCATTGATAGCCAGAATTAAGAACCTGTGGTTAAGACGGATCCTGGTTAAAATTGAAAAAGAGGCTTCGGTTAATAAGGTAAAGGCAATGCTGCAGGAAGAGCTCAGGTCATTTTTTACCGATAAGAAGAACCATACTATATTAATAGTGATGGACGTTGATCCGGCATAAGGTTCATTTTGATCGAAATAGGGGACTCGATTTATATTTCGATAAATTCGACGTTTTTCCAGAGATTACTTTGTATTTGACCTATTTGAATGATTTTCTTACTAATATCATTTAACATAATGTTAATTATGGTAAGGCAGGGGTTGGTTTTTTGGGTGTGCGGAGGTCGTCATTCACAGTACTGGAGCTGCCCTTAGCCATAAACGGTTCTCATTTCACCAAATAGAAACGCTATTTGGCCCCTAAAAAGCTTTTATTGGTAATGAATTTAGACAACACACCATGTTTAGAAAGCGAAAATTAAAACTGAGAATTTATGAAAACATGTTGTTGTCATTCAAAACACTACAAGACCGAAAACCAGATTTCCGTGTGTGCCAATCCGGAATGTTCAAATCACCTGGCTCCGACCCTGTTGTTTTCTACACGGTTTATCAAGCGCCTTACTACTGCTTTAATACTCATATTTGTTCTTTGCTTTTGCATTAATGATTATAGTTCAGTAAGCACTAGCGAATCACGTACTTCAGCAGAATATTTTCAGAAACGCAGGTATTCAATTCCTTGTACAAATGAAAACCTGAAGAGTGAAATTCAGTTGAATAAGATCATCTGTCCGGATGAGGTTTATGCACAGATCCAGATTGAAAGCGCTCACATGACTTCATTCCTCTTCAAGCGCGCGAATAATATGCTTGGTATGCGTTACCCTTGTCAGCGTAAAACTACTGCTATCGGAATTTACCTTCCTGGTGAAGACACGATTATCAAAGGATCGCAGGCTGAACTTAGAAAGTATGCGAAGAAAAACAACTACGCTGTTTATGCTACATGGATGGATGCAGTTGCTGACTACAAGCTTTGGCAGGACCAGTGTTTCAAGCTGACAGATAAGTACCTGACCTTTCTTGGAATGTACTATGCTGAAGACGTGAATTACGTAGCCAAGATCAAGAAGATGGCAAAGTAAGCTTTGTGCTTAGCCCCAGCGCAGGATAGAATAAATACAGGAGAATAAAATAATAATGTATAGAAATGCAGTTGTAGCTGCTCCGGTTTCACCAAAGTAGGTATACCAAAGTCCTTTCTTTTGTTCTGCTGAATCGTGAGTATGTTCCATCTTCAAATGTTTTAGCTGCAAATATAACCAGCATCCCTGTTATTGAAAAACCGAATCGGAATTTTTTTCACTACTTCTTATCAGGAAATCCAATCATGATCCTTACCCAGCAAACGCTGGGTTTTTTCTTCTTCGCTGTCAGGTAAGGGCTTATAATTATATTTCCAGCTCGCCAATGGCGGCAAGCTCATCAGGATTGATTCTATCCGTCCATCCGTTTCAAGCCCGAACTTTGTACCACGATCATACACCAGGTTGAATTCAGCATATCGTCCCCGCCGGATCAGCTGCCATTGTTTCTCCTTATCGCCATAAGGTTTGTTCCTGTTACGGTTTACGATTTCTGAATACACCGGAACAAATGATTCGCCTGTTGCGAGCACGAAGTCAAAAAGGCGGTCAACGGAAACTTCGCTGGTAGGCTTCAGGTGATCAAAAAAAATTCCTCCTGCGCCGCGGGTTTCATTCCTGTGCCTGATGAAAAAATAATTATCTGCCCACGATTTGAATTCAGTGTAATAAGTTTTACTGAACTTATCGCATACAGATTTCAAATGCTTGTGAAAGAAACGTACATCATCTTCAAAAAAATAAATTGGCGTCAGGTCGATGCCGCCGCCAAACCATTTTGTTTCATCCATTTCAAAATAACGGACGTTCATATGAATGATCGGAACAAATGGACTTTGCGGATGGATAACAATTGAAACTCCGGTTGCAAAAAATTCCGATTCAGAATCCTTCAATTCCTTTTTAAGAAATTCAGGCGCTTGTCCGAAGACTGCTGAAAAATTTACGCCTCCTTTTTCAAAAACATTTCCATCCTGGATCACCCTTGTTCTTCCGCCGCCGCCGGCAGGTCTTGTCCACAGGTCTTCAGCAAATTTTGATTTTGTATCAAGCGCCTCCAGCCCCGTACATATCTTATCCTGCAACTTCTGGAATGCTTTTGAAATTTCTTCTTTGGAAATCATCTGAGTCCTGCTTCTTGCCTCTTGATTCTTGCTTTAATTTGCCTCAACAAGTTTATAACCCTCATACCGTACCATATGAATGAACTGGTTTTCATTCAGGCCATTCACCTGGATAAATCGGTATGTTGAATACAATCCTTCATAGTCGCTAATCACACCGGGATTTTGTGCACCTGGAATATTGCTTTTGCCGATCAGCATCATTGCATCGAAACCCTGGTATGCTGCCTCAGAAGGTTCTGCCATATACATGCTTCGGAAAAACCTGCGGAAAGAAGTCGATCGGCTGCTGTCGTAATCAAGATTCGAAGCGGTGAATAAATGTGTATGAAGATTTTCCATTACGCCCGGATCAATGCTTCCGAAAGACTGCCACGTCGGAATACCCAACATGGTAACACGGTAAACATCTAAGGTGTCGTTCAATTGGGTGACAAGGTTATTTACAAAATCTTCATTGGAAGAAGGAACAAATAAAAGATTGTTGCTGCCCTTCACCATGGATGCGAGCAGAAATGGAAATTCTCCCTTAGAATAATCAATGCTGCGGCAGTTAAATTCTGAATTGTCATTCCATCCATTAATAAATGCGACTGACCTGTCATGTTCCTTCGAAGTGCCTGATTGGACAACGACAGGATTTACGTTCTTAAATTTCTTCGCGCACATCTTTCCGGCTTCATAACACTGGGTTACGGAACTTGGTAACAGTGCATAGCCATGGATGTTATTCTTCAGCACGTCAGAAGAGTTCAATGCAGGCGTCAGCAAATCAATCTTTGATGTAGTAGAAAACTGGTTTAACTTCTTCAGAACATTTACATTTCCTATTGCAATGATGTAATTCAGTTCCTTCACGCGCGGTTCGCGTAAAAGCTGACCTACACGTGCAGTATCATTTTCAGTATCAAAAACGGAAAGATGGATCTTCAGGTTTTTAGATGCAAGCGAATCCAAAGCATGCAGTGCGCCTTCATAAAACTCAAGCTGTTCAAGAGATTCAGCGTCCATTTCATTGCGGCTTGAATCTCCATATGCAGAATCTGGGATCATGCTTTTCCAGATATTCACAGGAAGCATCAACCCGACATGTATTTCCTTTACCGTTGGCTTTTTAATATCAGCTTTCTTTTCTGAATCAGCAGGTTTTCCTCCCGGCACTGCAGGGATCAACAGCGTCATTTTATTTTTAAGTCCGTCCTTCAGATCGGGATTGTTTTTTTTAAGTTCTTCTTCTGATATCTTGAACCTTTTGGTAATTGAAAAAACCGTTTCTCCCTTTTCAACCTTGTACACATAATATTTATGACCCTTGATCCATTGCACTTCTGAGCGGTTGAATAATTCATCCAGCAGCAAGCGATCAGTAAAAAAATAATTTTGATTCCGCCGGAAGGATTAATCATCCAGGACTTACGATTAATGTAATTCATACCAATTGACTTCATCATAAATAATTATTCCCATTCAATCGTCGCCGGTGGTTTTGAAGAGATATCGTAGACCACGCGGTTCACTCCTTTTACACGCCTGATAATCTGGTTTGAAACATCTGCAAGAAATTCATATGGCAGATGGCACCAGTCGGCTGTCATACCGTCGACAGATGTTACTGCACGAAGACAGATCACGTTTTCGTATGTACGCTCATCACCCATCACACCCACGCTGTGCACGGGCAATAATATTGCGCCGGCCTGCCACACATTTTTATATTGGTCTTTGTCGATCAATGCCTGGATGAAAATGTCATCAGCTTCCTGGAGCTTTGCTACTTTTTCTGCAGTGATGTCGCCAAGGATCCTGATCGCAAGTCCAGGTCCCGGAAAAGGATGTCTACCTAATATGTTTTGGTCAAGTCCCAACTGGCTGCCTACACTTCTTACCTCATCTTTGAAAAGCGATTTCAACGGCTCCACAATTTTAAGCTTCATCTTTTCTGGCAGTCCGCCGACGTTGTGATGCGACTTGATTGTTGCTGAAGGACCATTGACGGATACCGATTCGATGACGTCGGGATAAATGGTACCCTGCGCCAGCCATTTTACATCGCCTATCCTGTGCGCTTCTACATCAAAGACGTCAATGAATGTTTTGCCGATGGCTTTTCTTTTTTGTTCCGGATCGCTCAACCCTTTCAGCCCGTCATAAAATTTATTTTTTGCATCTACACCTTTCACATTCAATCCCAGGTGCTGATAGGAAACCAATACTTTATCGAATTCATTTTTTCGCAGCAGACCGTTATCAATAAAAATGCAGTGGAGATTTTTTCCGATCGCTTTATGCAGCAGCATGGCAGCAACGGAAGAATCCACTCCGCCCGACAATCCCAGCACCACCTGGTCATTTTTCAACTGCGCTTTTATCTGGCTCACTGTTTCATCAATGAATGCTGCCGGTGTCCAGTCGCCACGGCAACCGCAGATATCAATCACGAAATTTTTAAGCAGCTTCTTTCCGTCTACTGAATGTGTTACTTCCGGATGTTTTTTCGTTCCTGATCTTGAAAGCAGCAACGCGCACATCTCCGGTGCTCGCAACTACATCGAAATTTTCAGGGACTTTTGAAATGGTGTCTGCATGGCTCATCCACACAGTTGAATCCGTTGGAATATTTTTCAGGAGATCGCATGTGGCGTCAATCATTTTAAGGTTGGCCCTGCCATACTCGCGGATTTTCGAAGGAATCACCTCTCCCCCACTGCTATATGCCAACAATTGTGCGCCGTAACATACTCCCAGGACAGGCATTTTATTCCGCAAGGCATCGAGATTAATGGCAGGCGCATTTGCCTCCCTTACCGATGAAGGGCTACCGCTTAAAATGACACCCTTCACTGAAGGACCGATTTCGGGGAGGTGGTTAAACGGATGAATCTCACAATAAACATTTAATTCTCTTACTCTTCGGGCTATCAACTGAGTAAACTGGGATCCAAAATCAATGATCAGGACAGATTCATGCATGGCGCGAAAATACACTTTCGAAATGGAGCTTTTAAGCCGTCCAAAAAAAATTATTGAGGTGCATCAATGAAATAAAAATCAGCGTTGCTGTTCAGAAAGGAAATGAAATTTTTCGCTGACAGGCGCAAACGATTCTAACAAACCATCAAAAAAAGTTTCGCCATACTGCAGGTAAAAGGGAATAAAATTTTCATTCCGTTCCTGCAGCGTTTTTCCCGGAAAAAATTTATCCTTCAGCTTTTGTATTTGCTGCAAAGAAATCTCGTGTTTTTTCTTTTCAGCTCTTGTAATTTTTTCTCCGACCGATTTCATCAGATTGAGCTGTTTTTGTTTTTCTGCTGCAACATAGCTTGAAACGGTAGGATCAACGGCAGCAGCTTTGTGTTGAAGAGAATCAAATGCATTGTTGATCATTGTAACTTCTTCTTCCATTGAAAAAGCATCGTGGTCATTCCGGATAAATTCTTTTGAAAGCACATCCACGGATTTAAATAAATCTGTTGATGAAATTTTCAGCTTCTCCATTCGCTTTTCAGAACCTGCGTCAGAGATCATCGCACAGTTGCGCAGGACAAGGGCGGGAAAGAAACTTCCGGCATCATCAAACATGCTTTTATACTGAAGCCAGTATGCGATTTCCGCTGGACCGCCAACGTAAGCGATGTTAGGTAATATGGTTTCCTGGTATAAAGGACGAAGCACAACATTTGGACTGAAACGTTCAGGGTTCTTATCAAGCGCTTCGGGAATTTCTGATTCATTCCAGGTTATTTCTGAATTTAAAACTTTATAAACATTTCCCTCTTTGACAATCCTTTCCCTGGACTGATCCTTTATATAAAAGAGATTTATTTCACGGGGACGAACCTGGATTTCATAATTCATTTTTTCCAGGGATACTATCGATGCGCTGGTTTTTTCATAAGATGATCGGTTCAACAACTCTTTTTTCATCAGCGGAACGAACTGCTTTTTCAGTTTTAAATTATCCGCATCAAGAATGACCAGACCATATCTTCCGAAAAGTGCGTTGACCAAAATGCGCGTTGCTTCCGAAAGTGAATGACCGGTTTTGTACGCATCTGAAATAATTGCAATCAACTTATCTGCTTCAGTGTTACTGCCGGTGATGCTTTTAAGTTCAGCAATAACAGGATCAATACCATTGCATTTTAAACGGCCTGCGGCTCCTGTTCCGGCAGAACTCCATTCTATTTTTTTTCCATATATATACGTATGGTTTATCTCTGCGATATCATGATCCTCACTTGCCATCCAGTAGACAGGGATAAATCTATTTTCCGGGAATTTTTCATTGAGCCAGACAGAAAGCTTTATTGCAGAAAGGATTTTATATACGAAATACAAAGGGCCTGTAAAGAGATTCAACTGGTGACCTGTGGTTACAGTAAAAGTATTTGTGTTTTCCAGGAGGCTGATATTCTTTCTTACCGAATCATGAGAACCTTGATTTTGTTCAGTTAGAACTTCTGCAAGTAATTTTCTGTCGACAGGAAAGTCATTTCGTTTCCTTATCAACTCCTGAAATCCCTTTTCATCAGGATATGCTGTATAAAAAGGATGGAGTTGATTGTTCCGCTTTATATATTCTGAAACAATACTGGAAAGCAACCCTGTATCCTCAAAATTTATTTCTGTTTTCTGAAAGTGCATAGAAGTTTTTGGGTCGGCTAAAGTAATGAACGCATCCCTCGATCCGACTTTTTCATTTCAGTTTCGCCATGCGGTTTTCTGAGACCAGTCAGCTTTATTAATTGTTTGCTCATGCATTTCCGCATATGTTTGCCGGATGAAAATTTCAAGGGTGCTGATTTCTGTATCGCTGATCCTGCTTGCCTTTCCGCTTCTAATTTCTGCCCAAACCAAGGTTACAAAACCTGATTCCATGATGTTGCAGGAATCAGTGATGGTGACCATAGAAGAAAACTTTGGTCCGAACGTAAAGTCGATTGCTGATGCATTGCAACTGATAGAAAGAAAGTATGATCCCTTCGACAAGCAGGGGCGCACTTTTGCGATACTTGATGCCTATGGAAATAAATTGCCTGATGGACGCATGCATATTTCAATGCACATTAGTTCAGAAAAAGCCGGAGGTGCCCAGCTTATTCATAAAACGTCAGGGAAGTTATTGTGGAACTGCAAAATCTACCCGAAAAAAGACGGGACAAAGATTGCCGCCGCAAAACAACTGATGATTTATATAGAAAGGGAAAACGAAAAGGATAAATATTATACTGTGGATGGAAGCGGAAATCCTGCAAGTATTTACGACTGCAAACTCGATGAAACAAATCAGTCGCTGAATGATTACTGGAAGAACAATACGGTCAAGGAATTCATTTTTATATACAGCGCCTGCGGATGTCCGGTGCATGCAAAATTTTTACGCATGGGATTCAAATCCATTTATCAGAGCGGTGACAACGTCATTTTTCCTGATGATCCTGCTGTGCTTTCCATGCTGCATAAGCTCATGGCATGGTAAGTACTAAATACGAATTAATACGAATGTACCAATCGTTACTTCTTAATTGGTAAATTAGTACTGATTGGTATTTCGTACCCTACTTGTTGTAGGCTTCAATAATTTCCCTCACAAGTTTATGTCGTACGACATCCTGTTCGTTCAGGTAAATAAAATCAATCCCCTTTACAGATGATAAAATACGGATGGCCTGTACCAGACCGGAAGGCTGATTGCGGGGAAGATCGATTTGGGTGATGTCGCCAGTCACAATAAATTTCGCAGAAGGCCCCATGCGAGTGAGGAACATTTTCAATTGGTTCTCGGTAGCATTCTGAGCTTC
>Ga0193738_1001234_pt1 | contig 10543 bp, 7 predicted proteins | sample L2a1metaG_FD_144927 | JGI IMG/M metagenome (GOLD analysis project Ga0193738, IMG submission 144927) | Soil microbial communities from a riparian zone of the East river system, Colorado, United States - L2a1 | ecosystem: Environmental > Terrestrial > Soil > Riparian zone | place: USA: East River...
CTTCGTCGCGTAGGCGCCCGGCTTGTTGCCGTCGTGGCCTTCGGCCGCGTAGCGGTGCTGCGCCGCGACGTAGGCGAGCACCGACTCGATCGCAGCCAGCTCGTTGCCGCCGATGCGCCGGGCCACCACTTCTTCCTTTCCCGCGGCCGCGTCGAAGTGCCAGGCGTTCGCCTCCGTGACGATCGGCACGGGGAACGGCCAGTCCTCGTTGCCGATCACCAGCGTCTTGCGGTTGGCGCCGGCATCCTCGAGCCTCCAGCGCTCCGCCGCCGCAACGGAGAACACCTGCCGGTTCAATCGCGCCGCGGCCGGCTCGGACGATTGCAGCAAGTCCTTGCCGTCGGGACCGAGGATCGACATCAGCGCATCGACGTCACCCTTCTTCACGGTCGCGATGAGCGTCTTGGCGGCTTCTTCGGGAGACGAGAACGCGCGTGGCCGCGTCGCCTGCGCCGCCAGCTCGGGCAGGATCGCGGGGACAGCGATGATCGCGCAGACACAGGCGAGCAGAAGAGACTTCTTCATGGTGATACCTCTCACCGGCGGCGGCCGCCGCCGCTCCGCGAACTGCCGCGGCTGCTGTTGCCGCGGGAACTGGCGGAACGCTGCGACTTGCCGCTCGAATAGCCGGAGAACGCATCCGAGCCGCCGCTCCGCTGAGTCGTCGTGGACTTGGCGCGGCTGCTGTCGCTGTAGCCGCGGGCCTGCGGGCTGCCGCTCCGCTCGGTGCGCTGTGTTTGCGTTGGTGTCGCCGCGGTCCCCTGCGTGGCTCGCTGCGTGCCCTCGCCCGTCCGCTGGGTCGCGGTGTCGGGCCGGTTCTCGTTGCGCGACTGGGTCCGATCGGTGCGGTTCTCCTGTGCGTTCTGCGCGCGATCGCTCCGGTTCTCGTTCAGATCTTCGCGGTGATCCTGCCAGTCCTCGCGCGCGTCCTCACGGTGATCGTAGTAGTCGTCCCAGGCGTCGTTGTACATGTAGCCGCCGCCGTGCCAACCGTAGGGCCCGTAGTAATAGTTATTGTTCACCGCGGCGCCGATGGCGATGCCGGCGGTAAAACCGATCAAGCCGGCCGCCACCGCTTCGGCTGAATCGTCATCTTCCTGCACCACGATCGTCGTCGGCGCCGTGGTGTAGACCACCTGCGTGTTGTATTGCGGGACGTAGACGACCTGCGGATTGGTCGGCTCGATGACGATCACCTCCTGGCCTGCCTCGGTCGTCCGTGTTTCGACTTCCTGCTGCGGCGTGCTCTTCAGGGTACCCACGTTCTTGGCTTGCGCGCGCAGCTTCTGAATGCTGTTGAACACGGCGCTGCGATCGGCGCCGAACACCTCGCCGAGCCGCGTCGTCCACGTGATCTGTTGCGCCATGGTGGCGACGACCTGCGGGAAGAGCGCGAGCGCCACGAAGCTCGGCTCGAACCCGGCCCTCACCGCTTCGTCCTGCAGTTGCGTGCCCTTCAGGGCTGTATTCAGCTTCAGCCACTGATCGAGCTTGGTGACGCTGGCGGGATCGCCGGCCGACATCAGCATCTGCGCGAGCAGGCTGTCGGGATAGAGCGCAATCGGCGCGAGGATCTGATCGAGCGATCCCACTAGATATGGCGTCGTCGTCTGCGGGCTCAGGGTCAAGACCTCCCCACGAGAGGAGGCGACGACCAGGACGGCTACGGCGACGACGCGGGCGAGCCGCGATCGCATGGACATGCGAGTTCTCCAGGGTTGGGCCGACAGGCGCAAGCGGCCTTGAAGGTGGATAGCACCTGCCGTGCCGACCGGCGGCCGTACGCCGTGATCTCCTAAGTGGCTTACTTATGGGACGTTGCAGGCGAGCCTTGCTGTCACGCCGTGGCCGCGCCTCCTGAATACCGGAGGCGGCGGGGAAGTTACGTTCTGTCGTTCCGCCTAAAGGCGGAAGCGACAAGAGACCAGAAGAAGCTCCTGATCTCCTGTCCTCCTGTGATCAAGATCACGCACAACCCGACGTCGTTCCGCAATTGGTGCACTTGTAGCAGGCACCGCTGCGGACCATGATCGACCCGCACGTCGAGCACGGCGGGGCGTCTTCCTGGTTCTGAATCGCGGCGAACGAGGACGGCTTCCCGGAGGAGACAGGCACGGTCGCCTTCACTTCGAGCGGCAGCTGCTCCGGCGTGGTGACCGTGGTCTCTTCGCGGTTGTTCACGCCGGCGCGGAACTGCGCCTCCGGCGAGAGGAACTTTGCCGCCATCCAGCGGAAGATGTAGTCCACGATCGACTTGGCGAAGCGGACGTCGGGGTTGCGGGTCATGCCCGACGGCTCGAAGCGGACGTGGCTGAACTTGTCCACCAGGTCCTGCAGCGGCACGCCGTACTGCAGCGCGTAGCTGATCGCCTGGGCAAACGCATCGGCGAAGCCGGAGATCGTCGAGCCTTCCTTCGCCATGACGAGGAAGATCTCGCCCGGCATCCCGTCTTCGAACAGGCCGACCGTGATGTAGCCCTCGTGGCCGGCGATGTCGAACTTGTGGGTCAGCGCGTGACGCTCGTCCGGCAGCTTGCGGCGCGCGGGGCCGGCGGCGGCCACGGCCTGTGCCTGCAACTGGCCGGCGTTGAGGATCGCCTGCTTGCTCGTGTTGAGCGGCTGCGTGCGCTTGGAGCCGTCGCGATAGATCGAGACCGCCTTCGCGCCGATACGCCACGAATCGACGTAGGCCTGCTGGATGTCCTCGACGGTCGCGTCCTTCGGCACGTTGACCGTCTTGCTGATCGCGCCCGACAGGAACGGCTGCGTCGCGCCCATCATCTTGATGTGGCCCATGTAGTGAATGGACCGCGAGCCGCGCAGCGGCTTGAACGCGCAGTCGAACACCGCAAGGTGCGGCTCCTTGACGTGGGGCGCGCCCTCGATCGTCTCGTTCTCGTCGATGTAGTTGATGATGTCGTTGATCTGCTGCTGGTTGTAACCCAGCTTCTTGAGCGCCATCGGGACGGTCGTGTTGACGATCTTCATCATCCCGCCGCCGACCAGCTTCTTGTACTTGACCAGCGCGATGTCCGGCTCGACGCCCGTGGTGTCGCAGTCCATCATGAACCCGATGGTCCCGGTCGGCGCCAGCACCGTCGCCTGGGCGTTGCGGAAGCCGTGCTGCTCGCCCATCTCGATGACCTCGTCCCACACCTGCTTCGCCGCCTCGAGCAGGTCCTTCGGAACGTTGGTCTTGTCGATGTCCTTGATCGCGGCGCGATGCTTCCGCATCACCCGCATCATCGGGTCCTTGTTCTTCTCGTAGCCGGTGAACGGACCGCCGTGATCGCGCGCGACGCGCGACGACTCCGCGTAGGCGGCACCGTGCATCAGCGCGGTAATCGCGCCGGCGTAGTCGCGGCCGCCGTCGCTGTCGTACGGCAGGCCGCGCGACATCAGCAGCGCGCCGAGGTTGGCGTAGCCGAGCCCGAGCGGACGATACGCGTGCGAGTTCTTCTCGATCGCCGGCGTCGGATACGACGCGTTGTCGACGAGAATTTCCTGCGCCACGATCATCGTCCGGCACGCCTTCTCGAAGCCGACGCAGTCAAACTCCCCGTCGTCTCGCACGAACTTCATCAGGTTGATCGACGACAGATTGCACGCCGTGTCGTCGAGGAACATGTACTCGGAGCACGGGTTGCTGGCGTTGATCCGCGCCGTGTTCGGGCAGGTATGCCAGTCGTTGATCGTCGTGTCGAACTGCATCCCGGGGTCGCCGCAGATCCAGGTCCCCTCGGCGATCTGCCGCATCAGGGCGCGCGCCTTGACGGTCTGCATCGGCGTGCCGTCCTTGACCGCCTTGGTCGTCCACTCCCCGTCGTCCAGCACCGCGCGCATGAACTCGTCGGTCACGCGGACCGAGTTGTTCGAGTTCTGGAAGAACACCGAGCCGTAGGCGACGCCGGTGAACGAACCGTCATAGCCGGCGTCGATCAGCGCCCACGCCTTCTTCTCTTCCTCGACCTTGCAGTTGATGAACTCTTCGATGTCCGGGTGCTCGGCGTTGAGGATCACCATCTTCGCCGCGCGGCGCGTCTTGCCGCCCGACTTGATGACGCCCGCGAACGCGTCGAAGCCCTTCATGAACGAAACCGGGCCGGACGCGGTGCCGCCGCCGGCCAGGAGCTCCTTCGACGAACGGATGTTCGAGAGGTTGGAGCCGGTGCCGGATCCGAACTTGAACAGCATCCCCTCGGTCTTGGCCAGGCCGAGGATCGACTCCATCGTGTCCTGCACCGAGTTGATGAAGCACGCCGAACACTGCGGCGCCTTCTCGAACCCGACGTTGAACCACACCGGCGAGTTGAACGCCGCCTTCTGGTAGACGAGCAGATGCTTGAGGTCCGCCTCGAACGCGTGCAGATCTTCCGCGGTCGCGAAGTACTTCTGCTTCATCGCCCACGTGGTAATCGTGTCGGTGACGCGGCCGATCAACTGCTTGACGCTGCGCTCGCGCTCGGGCGTGCCGATCTGGCCGCGGAAATACTTCGAGACGACGATGTTGGTCGCCTGCTGCGACCAGAACTTGGGGATCTCGACGTCGCGCTGCTCGAAGACGACCTCGCCCTTTTCCGAGCCGATGATGGCCGAACGGAGGTCCCACTCGACCTCGTCGAACGGGTCCACACCTTCGGCCGAGAAAAAGCGTTCGTACTCGAGGCCGGGGATCGATTCGGAGCCGGTGGGGCGTGTTTCCGGCGCGCCCGGCCTGTAGGCCGGGACCGCGGGGGACGTCGCGTGAGGAGGGATGTTCCCGGGTTGCTCGCTCCGCTGATCCGCTCGTGCCATGCTCTGCCCTCCGCCCAATAAGAGCCCACACCCGTCCCCACGGGTAGGGCCCCGAAACGAAAAATTTGCTTGGATCGCGTGGCGACTGGCGGTCTTGCTTGGAGGCTGGGACCCCCGTTGCCGGCCGTCTCGCTGGCCGTCCAATATGGACCCCGTTTACGCGGTTGTCAAGCGGTGATCTACCAGATATTGTGCGCCTTAATTAGGTCAGGCGCAAGATGTTGACGTTTGGCCGAATGTTCTTCCTGATGACCTAATTTACGGAATTTCACGAAACTGCTAACGCCCGGCTAACTCCCGGGCCAGCGTTTCCGCCTTCGCCGCGACCGCCTGGGCAAACATCACGTTCCCCTCCTTGAGGGCCCCCTCGGCCTGCAGGGCAAACCGCTTCGCGTCGTCGTAGGCCTTCTTGCGGACGGTGCTGAGCGGCCGGTAATCGATGCCGTTCAGGAGGCCGTTGGCGCGGTCAATCGTGGCCCGGACCGCCCGGACCGAGTTGTTATCCGCGGCCTGCGGCGTCTGCAACTGTGCCGACGGTTGGGCCGGGGGCTGAGGAACGGGATCGGGCGGCAAGGGTTCCGGCGGCTTCTGCTCGCCGGCCTTCGGATCTACCGGCGGGGAGGCCGGACGGTTCTGACCGCGGTTTGGCCTCGGAGTCGTGGAGTTGGCCGGAACGGCGGGCGACACCGCCGGCAGTTCAGGGACCGGCTCCGGCAGCGGATCCGGGGCCGGCTCGATGACCCGCGGCGGAGCCGGGGGCACGTTCATGGCGGGCGCGTCCTTGCTCCTGGCGCTCGCGGAGACGCAGGCACTGGCCATCAGCGCAATCAACGGTAGAGCCAGAACGAGCTTCTTCATCACGCCTGCGGAAATACCAGTTTAAACCTTGTTCCGCTCCCAGGGGTGGATTGAACTTCGACCTCGCCCCCGTGCAGCTGAACTATCCGATAAACCATCGACAGCCCGATCCCGCTCCCCTTGTCCTTGGTCGTGAAGTAGAGATCGAAGATTTTCTGCAGGTTTTCGGGCGGGATGCCGACGCCGGTGTCGTCGACGTCCACTTCGATGCGCCCGCGCGCCCCCTGGTGACACGCGATCCGCAGGTTCCCGCCATCAGGCATCGCCTGAATACCGTTCAACGCGAGGTTCAGCAGCGCCTGTCGCAGCATCGCGGGATCGGCGTTGATCTGCGCGAGATCGCGGGGGCAATCGTACTTCACGTTGACGCGCCGGGCTTCCGCTTCGGGGGTCACGGTAGTGACGATGTCGCTGACGACATGGGCGAGGTGGATCGGCTGCAGCTTCAGTTCATCTGGACGCGCGAAGCGCAGGAACCCGTTGAGCACCTGGTCGAGACGCTGGATCTCGCTGCCGAGAATGTCGATGTGTTTCGTCGGGTCGGAGGATGCAGGGTGGAGGGTGGAAAACGGGATCTTCGCGAGTTTGTTCTTGAGCAGCTCGAGGTGAATCGTCATCGCGTTGAGCGGGTTCTTCACCTCGTGCGCGACGCCGGCCATGAGGCGGCCGAGCGCCGCCAGCTTGCGCGAGTAGTTCAGCGTCGAGTGCACCTGGTTCATGAACTCGAGGTTGCGCGCGACGAGCATCGCGCCGACGAAATGCCCCTGCCCGTCGTCGATCGGGTGCGTCATGAGCAGCAGCTCGGAGCCCTGGTCGATCGGTCCCTGCCCCTGGTGAGACGCGAGCGTGCGCTCGATCAGCGTGCGGATCGAATCGTCGTCGGGTGCCATGTCGGCGAGGCTGGCCGAGACCGACGCAAACTGCGGCAGCACGGTGCCCATCGCGGGATTGCAGAAGATCAACTTGCCGTCCGGGCTGAAGAGCGCGACGGCGTCCTCGAGATTGTCGACGACGGATTCGAAGTCGGCCGCGGGTGAGACCGCTTTCGCGCGCGATTCGGAGAGCTGCGCGCTGACCGTCGCGAACGAGCTGCCGAGATCCTTGAACTCTTCCCCTTCCGGCAGGTCCAGGCGGACGTCGAGCTCGCCGCGACCGAGACGGGTCAGCCCGCTCTGGATCACGTGGATCGGCCGCAGCATCCACTGCGCCATCAGCATCGCGACAATGGTTGAAAGGACGAGCGCGAACAGCACGCTCTGGGCCGCGAGGCGGAACGCCTGCTGCAGCTCGTTCTTCACCAGCAGCGTCGAAATGCCAATCTTGATCGAGCCGAACTCCTGGTCCCCGAAGAGCAGCGGCTCGCGGATCTCGAAGGTGCGCTCGGAACGGACGATGCGGAGCAGCGAGAGGGCGCTGCCCTGGAGCACCTTCGTCAGGTCCTCCTGGTCGGGCAGCGTCTGCCCCTCCTCGGATTTGAAGCTGTGCGCCACGGCGACGCGTTCGCGATTGACGATCGCGGCGTAGGTGACGTTTCGCGAATACGCGACCGACGACTCCAGGAGCGAGCGGATGCCGCCGTCCTGCTGCAGCGCCACGTAGGGCTCCTTCGCGCCGGGCACCACTTCGCGGGCGCGCTGGAAGATAGCCTGCCGCAGCAAGTCGCCGCGCGACGCGGTTTCCTCGAGGCTCAGACGCGCGAGGGTGGCGAGGTGGTAGGCGGACAGCACCGCCACAATCAGGACGACAAGCGACGTCACGCCGGCGACCTGCCGCGATTTGATGCTCATTCCGGCTGACGTTCCTACTCGCCCGCCCGCTCTTCTTTCATCCGATTGAGCTTGTTGTGCAGCGTCTTCAGCGAGATGCCGAGGATCTCGGCGGCACGCGTCTTATTGTTGCGCGTGTGATCGAGTGTCAGCAGGATCAGCCGCCGCTCCGCCTCGTCCACCGTCGTCCCCGGCGTCAGCGTCATCGTCGGCAGCGTTTCCTCGCCGCGCGTCACCAGCAGCGGCGGCAGGTGACGCATCTCGATGAAGTCCCCGTCGGAGAGAATCGTGGCGCGTTCGACGATGTTGCGGAGCTCGCGGATGTTGCCGGGCCACGGGTACTGCTCGAGGATCTGCATCGCCTCGGCGTCCACGGCCTTGACGGTCTTCTCGTTGATGCCGTTGAACTCGTTGAGGAAGCGCTGGATCAGGAGCGGCACGTCGTCGCGGCGATCGCGCAGCGGCGGCAGCTCGATCGCGAACACGTTGAGGCGGTAGTACAGATCTTCGCGCAGCTTCCCGTTGCGGACGGCGTCGGTGGGGTTGAGGTTGGTCGCGGCGATGACGCGGACGTCGACCGTCTGCTCCTGCCGGCCGCCGAGGCGCCGGAAACTGCGCTCCTGCAGGACGCGCAACAGCTTCACCTGGGTGGCAGGCTGCATCTCGGCGATCTCGTCGAGGAACAGCGTGCCGCGGTGCGCCAGCTCGAACACACCGGTGCGGCGGTCGTGCGCGCCGGTGAAAGCCCCTTTTTCGTGGCCGAAGATCTCGCTCTCGAGGAGCGTCTCCGGGATCGCCGCACAGTTGATCGCGACGAACGGAAACGACGAGCGCGGGCTCAGTTCATGAATCGTCTGGGCCACGAGCTCCTTGCCGGTGCCCGATTCGCCCCAGATCAACACCGACGCGCTGGTCGGCGCCGCCTGCTCGATGACGCGATAGACGCTGCGGATGCTCGCGCTGTTGCCGATGATCCGGCCGAAGCTGCCCTGCTCGCGGAGCTGCCGGCGCAGCTGCTTCACTTCGCGCAGTGTCTCCTGCCGTTCGACCGCTTTCTGCAGCAGGATCCGCAGGCGCGCGGGATCGACCGGCTTGCTCAGGTAATCGTAGGCGCCTTCCTTGATCGCCTCGACCGCCGACTCGACGGTGCCCTGCGCAGTGAGCAGGATGAGCGTAATGTCGGACAACTGATCCTTCAGCGCGCGGAGCAGCTCGAGCCCGCCCATCCGCGGCATCACCAGGTCCGACACGATGATCGCGGGACGGAAGGACGTCACCTTCTGCAGGCCGTCCTCGCCATTGGCGGCTTCGTCTGTCTGGAATCCCCACGCGTTGACGAGCTCCGCCAGCCCGACACGGGTAGCGGGATCGTCCTCGACGATGAGGACGCGTTCGCCGACGACGGGGGCCGTGTGAGAGATGTCAGTTTGCGGCAACGTAGGCACTATTTTGAGTGTAACGCCACGGATGGCCACGAATGCACCCGGATAATTACTCATTCTTTCAAAAAAAGCGCCGAGCTTGGTCGTGGCAGTCCCTTTGCACCCGTTCAGCTGAAGAGGACATTATGAAGAGGCTGATCACACTTTCGGCAATTCTTGCAGTGGCGGCGGCGTGCAACGCGGCGCCCTCCGCCTCGGCGCCCAACAGCTTCGCGGAGGGCAAGCCGGTTTCCACCAGCGGAGCGGCTCCGGCAACCGCAGCCGCAAGCGCGTCCGCAACGGCGCCCGCGATGAGCGCACCCACCTATCGCGAGGTCACGTTGCCCACAGGCACCGTCCTGCCTGTGGATCTGGTCACCGCGGTCGGTTCCGACATCAGCCGCGTCGAGCAGCGCGTCGAGGGACGCCTGCGCCGCGCCGTCACCTCGAACGGTGTCGAAGTGCTCCCGGCCGGCGCCGCGATCAGCGGCCACATCACGTCGGCAGAACGCCCCGGTCGGGTGAAGGGGCGCGGCCAGGTGGCGTTCCGCTTCACGCAGCTCGATACACCGGGTGAAGGCTCGTCGCGGATCAGCACGGCGACGATCTCGCGGATCGCGCCGGCCACGAAGAAGAAGGATGCGGCCAAGATCGGCGTGCCGGCGGCCGCGGGCGCGATCATCGGCGGCATCGCAGGTGGCGGGGACGGGGCGGCCAAAGGCGCGGTCATTGGCGGCGCCGCCGGCACCGGCTACGTGCTGTCGACGCGCGGCAGCGACGTGCGCCTCGGCAAAGGCGCGGATCTCGCGGTGAAGCTCACGGCGCCGCTCACGGTTCGCGTGCCGGTCACGAACTAAGGACAAAGTAAGATCTGGGGGTGCTGGACCCAGCGCCCGAGACTCCAGGACCGCCGGTGGCGCTGCCGCCGGCGGTTTTGCCCGTACAACGCTTCGGCGCGGCGTTCGAGGTCCTGCTCTGTTCCGGCTTCCCGACCCAACTGATCATCAGCGCCGTGCTCATCGGCTTCGGCATGCGGCCCCAGACGCCGGATGGCAAGTTCAACGCGCCGTTCATCTTCGCCCTGACGCTCGCCGATACGGTGCTGCTGGTCGGGCTGATCCTGCTGTTCTTCCGCTCGCACGGCCAGTCGATCCGCGAGCAACTCTTCGGGGGCGGGCCGCTTCGGCGCGAGTTACTCTTCGGCGTCGCGCTCATCCCCATCTCGTTCCTCGTTGTCGTGTTCGTACTGATGCTGGTGCAGCTCGTGGTGCCCTCGCTGCGCAACGTGCCGCTCAATCCGCTCGCCGACCTGGCCAAGACGCCGGGCCAGGCAGTCGTCTTCGCGCTGGTCGTGATGATTGCCGGCGGCGTGCGCGAGGAGATCCAGCGCGGATTCATCCTGCGCCGATTCGAGCAGTTCCTCGGCGGTGGCGTGGTCGGGCTGATCGTCTTCAGCTCGCTGTTCGGCCTCGGGCATCTCGAACAGGGACGCGATGTCGCGCTCGCCACCGCGGTGCTTGGCGCGTTCTGGGGCTCGGTGTTCCTGCGGCGACGCTCGGTGGCGGGCCCGATGGTGGGTCACGCGGGGTTCAACCTGCTGCAGGTGGCGAAGTTTCTCGTGGTCGGCGCTTAGTGCTGGGTGCTCGGTGCTCGGTGCTCGGTGCTCGGTGCTCGGTGCTCGGTGCTCGGTGCTCGGTGCTCGGT
>Ga0193738_1001235_pt1 | contig 10540 bp, 9 predicted proteins | sample L2a1metaG_FD_144927 | JGI IMG/M metagenome (GOLD analysis project Ga0193738, IMG submission 144927) | Soil microbial communities from a riparian zone of the East river system, Colorado, United States - L2a1 | ecosystem: Environmental > Terrestrial > Soil > Riparian zone | place: USA: East River...
CCCCGGAGTTAAACAAACTAAAAGCAAGGATGTTATTTTCTTTGAAAGCATCATGTATCAATCTTGTTTATTAACACATTGTTCCCAATAAAGCTTTATATATCCTATTTGTGTTTATTGGTTTTTTATTGTAGGATTATCTACAACTGGTTGATCAAAACTCATAAGTAATCATTTCTTTTTTAATTAAATGAGTACGTAACGATTTAAAAGGGTGATTGGAGGTTATTACTAAGTAATTTACAAAAATAACGGGATACCTATTTTACTAAGCTCATTGTTTATTCTGTTGCGCGGCGCTATTTGCCTGCCGAAACCGAAGCTGATTAGCAAACAACAGCTGACAATATCTTCGTCGCCCCACTATATGCGCCAATGCAATGTTCGCGGATGCCCTTCTTGTCTGTATATTTTTAATTTAATTCTGCTTTTCCGAAACCTACCGTTTCCCGATAAACTTGGGGGGAAATGTCGGTGTTTTTCTTAAAAAAACGGCTAAAATAATATTCATCATTATAGCCTAGCTCGTATGCTATCTGTTTTACAGATTTGTTAGTAAGGTACAATTCTCTTTTGGCTTCAATGATAATTCGCTCAGTAATTAAAGTCGTCAGCGTTTTATTGAAATGTTTTTTTATGATTTTAGCCAATGCGTTTGGCGAAATGTTAAGCGAAGCAGCATAGTCATTTGGTGTGTGCTTTGATTTAAAATCTTTCTCGATAGACTCCTTTAAATTTTGCAGAATAACAGGTTCTTTTTTTCCTTTTTTTGATTGTATGACTTCCGGTTGTTGTTCAATTTTTGAACGGGATGCGGAAATTAAGAAAATCTTCATGTAGGAAATCAATAATTCATATTGAGCTAATCCCGGATTTTGCATTTCTGATTTGATCTGTTCTATTAATTTGTTTAGTGTGTTTTGTAATGCTTCATCAACCCTAATAAATGGCATTTGATATATATTATTAAATATAACACCATTACAGGTTACTTCAGTTTCATGTTTATGAATGCAAAAAAAGTCTGAGTGAAAGTAAATGGCAATACCTTTTATAAGGGTAGATAAAAACATGAATGGCTGATACGGAGTGAACGAAAACAAAGAATTTGGTCCAAAATTGTATTCAGAAAAGTCAGTTTTGAGCTTTCCCGTTCCTTCTTTAACCCAAATAAGTGAGTAATAGTTATTCCGTTGTAAATGGTCGAAATAACTGTTGTCCTCAAATGAAAATAGTTTGAAGGCAAGATTCCCGGTTTGCTTATTGACTAAAGTGAAGGCAACTTGATTTGTCATTATCCAAAATTAAACGTTTATTTTTTCGCTCCCTATAATGAACTAACCGGTAAAAAAGTAAGGTAGGGATGGGTACAGCTATGACAATTATCCCGCAAAACAATATGAGCAACCTCTTTCCTGTGCACGATTAATCGCCCAAATACCAGCAGGTAATATTTTGATACCGGGCAGTACTCCGCTCAACCAATCTTTTTTTACTTCGACCGGATCGAGATTCAATGATTGCGCTACAACTCCACTGTATACCGTTAAAGCCATATCGCACGCACAAAACAATACACCACTATCCTGTAATTCATTGATGCCAATTGGTACCACACCTACTCCGGGAATATTAAAATCACCCTGCTTGGGCTTCCAAAAAGGATTACGTGCAGACGGCTTTTTGGTTTTGGGATCATTAGCTTCAAATATTTCACCGAAATTATATTTCGACCATAAGCGATCTTCCATGGCATAAGGAATAGCCGTGTGACGGAGCACTACGACTACACTACAATCTTTTTCTGGTGTACCGGTGGCTGCATTAGTTACGAGAAAAATTCTTGGCCAGGCAAAAGGAAAAATTTCATTGGGCTTGGGAACATCGAATACAATTTATTTGTTCAAACCATTTCTCAGGATCACCGGGATCATGTAGAAAACTATTCTCCGCTTGAACGGACAAAGGAGAAATGATAGAAGAAAGACCAATCGCAGCTACTCCACCTGCGATTGTGCCCAGAAATTGCCGGCGTGGATTATTATCAACGTTATAGCTTTTCATAAATAATTTTTTTATTATTAACGGGATGTTTTTATGCATCATCTTGAGTAATTAGTTGGTTTGCTAAATCTGAAGTTTCAAATTGTGTAATGCCTTTTTTGAAGAGAAATGATTTGATTAAGGAAGCGGCCTCCGCATGCTTTTCTTCCAACACAAAATGACCGCCATTCAATAAACTTATTTGTGCATCTTTTATGTCTTTTTTAAATCCCTCGGCGCCGGCTGCAAGAAAGAGTTTATCGTTTTTACCGGATATGACCAGGGCTGGCGGCTGGTATCTTCTGAAATAAGAGCGCCATTCATCGTATAATGAAAGATTGGTCCCATAATTTCTGAATAAGGCTAATTGTATTTCATCATTACCGGGGCGGTTCAAATAATATTGATCGATGGAATAACTATCCGGGCTAATTTCTGAGACATCTTCAGCGCCATCTGTGTATAGCCATTTGATAGTTTCAAATGATAAAAAACTTCTTGCTCCTTTCTCTGTTTCTGCATTTTGGTTTTGAATATATGCAACCAGGGGTCTCAAGGCGTCTCCCAATCCTTCGTTATAAGCATTTGCGTTTTGTACAATCAATGCCTGAATCAATTCGGGTCTTTGTGCAGCGATACGAAAGCCTACTGGGCCGCCATAATCCTGTACATACAAACTGAACTTCTTAAGTTCCAATGCATCAATAAAATGACTGATAGTTAGCGCAAGGTTTGCGAAACTGTAGTTGTAAGCAGATGGAGATGGCGAACTGCTTTGTCCAAAGCCGGGATAATCCGGGGCAATCAAATGATAATCCGATGAAAGATCATTTATTAAATCCCTATACATGTGTGAAGATGAGGGAAACCCATGAAGCAGGAGGATGGTTGGCTTGTTTTTATCACCAGCTTCCCTGTAAAAAATATCAAGCCCGCCAACTTTTACTTTTTTAAACTTTTGAGTATTCATTTCTTCTTTTTTTGTTAAGCCATAATTGACTTTGCAAAGATGAAAAAACTCAAAACAGATTAAAATGGATAATCTATGCTTTTAAATGGACAGTTTTTATTTGATAGTGGGTTTATATATCAGTTTAGTTGGTCCACCTGTTGAATGTTTGCTGGCCCCTTATAGGGTTGCCGCTAACGTTAAAGCATTGGCGATGTGGCGGTATTCTGTGTTCCGTCTGCCTGTTGCCACTGATTAAAGATACAAAAGCTCATTGTTTATTCTATTGTTCAGAGTTATACGTCTGCCGAAACCGAAGCCGATTAGCGAACTAAAAGCTGAGAATTAATTCGTCGCCCCGCCATATTGCCAATGTAATGTTAGGTGAAGTTTTGAGTCCTAGTGTCTTTGAATAAAATGTTCATACATGTCTTTTATTTTCTGTTTTTTTTCTTCTGTGTCAGCCCTGTCTAGCAATCTTTGGTATAGGCCGGATTTAAGGTAGAGTGACTCCTTTCCCGTATAGAAAAAGTCGTAAATAAAATCGTTGGCTAGTTCAAATATTATCGACACTTCAATGAGCCGCTCTGTTTGAAATAATATAACTGTACTGTCCCCTGGATTGTCGTCATACTTTACAAACTGCTCTTTGAAATTCCCTGGGAGTTTATCAATGTGATCAACAAATTTGTAGAGTGGATCCAAAATTTGGGCTTGAAAGAGTGAGTCATTATGTTTTTTAGCTACCATCGTTTCGACCGTCTTTTGATAAATCGATGACAACTTATGAGTATGTGGAGGTGTTATTCCATTTAGCGATAAATAGGCTTTGCAAAGTACTTCAATATAGAATATTATATTATGGTATAGAGCAGGTGATAATTCGCTTAAATACCCAAAATTGTAGGAGTCTATATCATAAACATCTTCTTTTTGGCTAACTTCAATCGCCTTATTAAAAAGAAGAGAAACAACTGTATACTGACTCAGGCATGAGTTAACTGCGTTGTTGGTAGTTGGCTTATCTCTTGCTACTAAGCCAGCAGTGCTAATCCAAACGTAGCCAAACTCACTTTCGGAGATATGCAGTTTTCGACTATCGTCGTAATAAAAGTACCTCTTGGTAAAATCTTCATGGTTAATTTTCAGTGACTCTAGTAAATTGAGAAAGAGACTTCTATTAGAAAATTTGAATTGGTCAGCAAATATTTGTCCGCTAGAAAACCTATCGATAAGTGTTTCCAGCTGCTTTTGATCGGATATCAAAATAAAAGTTTCATCATTGTCAGCCATGTCATCCTGAATCTTTAAAATATTTCATTGAGCTCAAAAAGAATTTCACCTAACGTTCAGGGCTTGGCGAAGGCCGCCAAATGAAAAGCCACTTCTGGCCAAGCCGCACCACAAATATATTTTTATTTAACGGCGAGGCCAACACGTTGCAGGCTTTCGCCAAGCCGCCTGTTAGCGGTTGCTTTTCGTCGCAAAGGAATAGCCGTACTATTGGAATACATACCATTTATCATTAACGTCAGTAAATATTGCGATTTCAGCAACAATATTTGGATTGTCTGGTTCAAGGGATAAAGATAGTTTGCCCTTATCGTCAAAATCAATTACTATCACTTTATTGTCAACATATGTAACCTGATTAACGATTCTAGTTATTAGTGAGCATAACTTGTCACGATACGAAGTGTCACCAAACCTGTACTCAGTATTGTCTACGGTTACAACGGGCCAGATGTAAAAAGTGAACCGGTTGCCGTCAAAGTCGGCTTGAAGATAATCCATCACAAATGTCACCGAACTAAGTTTTTCTCCAACTAAAATATTAAGAAAGTTCTCCTTTGTCTTGTCTTGCATGAGGTGTGAATAAAATAACCGCTAACGCCGAAGCATTGGCGAAGGCAGGGGATTTAGTATTCGCCTGCCGATACAAATGCTGATTAAAGTTATAATGTTTATTGATAATCCAAAAGCTGATTAGAAAACGTCCAGCCGATAACTGCTGCAGATAAGAACACAGTTGCTGATTCAACTTCCGTTAGCCCTGCTTTTGCCAATGCAATGTTGCCTGCAGTTTATTCGCCACAAATCACAATCGAATTATTGTCTTTCAATGCAGCGAAATAGAACTGTGTCAATGGTTGCACATAGCCATTGAATAAGCCTCTTTTATCGTCAGCACCAATGTCTTCAAGTTCCTGTTTGGCTTCTTTGGATAAACTGTCATACATTTTTGAGAAGCCTTCGAAGTTGTCAATCTTGTGCGTTTTTATCCAATCGCAAACGGTCGCAACTTCTGACGTAGAAACAAAGCCGTTGATTACTCTGTCACCAACCTGTTGTTCGACAAAAGTGCCGAAGAGCATTTTGTAAGGTAAGGCGCCAGTGTCACTGTAAGGGTCTGTCGTATTCATAAAGATGATGCCCAGGTCCTGTGTAATCTTGTAAAGGTTAACACTTTTTGATTTATCCACTTGCTTTTCCAAATTGGACAAGCCGTCTATTTTGTCCGCTTTGCCTACTCGGTAAAGCACAATTGATATTCCCAATGGCTGTTGTTTTTTAGGGTGATGAAATTGACGTGTTCTATCAAAGTGTGAGAGACTGGCAAATGCAGTCAATCCAATTATTGTAAAAGCGAAAAAAGTTGAATAAAATAATTGTCTCATAGTAGTCGTCACAAATTGCAGGCAACACATAAATATACGCCACTCTTTTGGGTTTAAAAACCTTGGTTATCAATTGTCTTTTGGTCGCCTTTTGAAATTGTTTGTACAAAAGGCGACATGCTGTTTACCATTTTATTGTGCCTTGCTTCCAAATGGCATCAAGCGGACTTTGAATACTAATTAATTTTTCTTTTGATACATGTAGATATCTTTCGGTTGTGGTAATACTGAAATGGCCAAGTATTTCTTTAATAAATCGAATATCGATCCCTTTTTCTAATAGATGAGTGGCAAAGCTATGTCGTAAACAATGAAAACTTACTGCTTTCCCGATCCCGGCTTTTTCTTTAGCCCTTTGAAACAATTTTTGAGCAGTTCTTGCAAGATAGGGTTCACCAATTTTTTCTCCTTCAAAAAGAAATTTAACAGGGCTTGGCTTAATTGATCTTATATAATTCCGAAGTGCATCTAATAAAATGGACTTAGTGTTACATCAATGGTAGGTTTCATTATTTTAAGTTACTTCATTTTCCGGTTTGTCCTTATCTTCCCCCATAATTTTAAGCTAACTGACTATGAGAAAACTTTTATTTGCCTTTTGTTTATTGCTTATTGCAAATTGCTTCTATGCGCAGGATCTGAAATATTATTTACCTGACTCTGTAACTTACAGTTCCACAATCCCAAAACCAAAAGATATAATTTATCATGAAGTAGGGGAGTGGCATATCACTCATGATCGGCTGGTGAATTATATGAAAGCAATTGCTGCTGCTGCGCCGGAAAGAGTAAAACTGGAAACGATGGGTTTAACGTATGAAGGCCGCCCACAGGTTTTATTAATTATCACTTCTCCAAAAAATCAACAAAGACTGGAAGAAATCAGACAGCAACATGTAAAGCTGACCGATCCTTCACAATCTTCATCAGCTAATATTGATAATATGCCGATCGTTGTGTGGATCGGGCATTCAATTCATGGAAATGAATCAAGCGGCGCTAACGCAAGTTTACTGACTGCCTATTATCTCGCCGCTGCACAAGGAAAACAAATAGATGAGTTACTCGATAATGTTGTCGTATTGTTTGATCCTTCATTTAATCCTGATGGCTTACAACGTTTTTCTACCTGGGCTAACCAACATAAGAGTAAAAATTTAGTAAGTGATCCAAACTCAAGAGAGTTTAATGAAGTATGGCCCGGTGGTCGTTTCAATCATTATTGGTTTGATCTGAATCGTGACTGGTTACCCGCTGTGCATGTAGAAAGTCAAAACAGGTTAACATGGTTTCATAAATGGAAGCCAAATATTCTTACCGATCATCACGAGCAGGGAAGCAATGCCACTTTCTTTTTTCAGCCGGGTGTGCCATCTAGAGTAAATCCATTAACCCCTGAAAAGAACCAGGAGCTTACCGGAAAGCTTGGAAAATTTCATGCTGCGTTCCTTGATCGGATCGGATCAATGTATTTTACCAAAGAAAATTATGACGATTTCTATTATGGAAAAGGCTCTACCTATCCTGATGTCCAGGGCTGCATTGGAATTCTATTTGAACAAGCTTCATCAAGAGGACATTTACAACAAACAAATAATGGGTTATTAAGTTTTCCTTTTACAATAAGAAATCAATTTGTAACAGCGCTATCAACTTTAGAAGGAGCAAAAGCATTGCGCAGGGAATTTTTAGAATACCAGAGAGATTTTTTCAAACAGTCCTCAAATCGTGCAGGAGCTTTTGGAACTAAAGCGTATGTTTTTGGAGATAAAAATGATAAAACAAAAACTTTCGAGTTTGCAACAATGCTCAAGCGGCATCAAATTGCGATCAATGAATTGCCTGATGGATGGAATGATAAAGACTTTGAAAAAGGAGCGGCCTTCCTGGTTTCGTTAGACCAGCCACAACATAGTTTGATAAGAGGCATTTTTGATAAAACAATTGAATTTAAAGACAGTTTGTTCTATGACATCACTGCATGGACAATGCCACTTGCATTTGGATTACCTTATAAAGAATTAACAACTGCACCAGGTCTCGGAGCAAAAGTTGAATCACTGAATTTTCCAAAAGGTGAAGTCATTGGTGGCAAATCAAATTATGCTTACCTGCTTGAATGGGATGAATTGTATGCACCGGCTGCGGTGAATGAAATGCTAACGGCAGGGCTTTTTGTAAAAGTGGCAACCAATACGTTTGAAATGCAGGTAGCAGGAACAAATAAAAAATTCGATTACGGAACGATCCTTATCCCTGTGAATCAACAAAAAGATAATGCCGAAACGTTAACGGCTAAAATAAATGCATTGGCAGAAAAATACCGTTTAAAAGTTTATGCGATAACGACCGGCAATGTAAATACAGGCAGCGATCTTGGAAGCAGCCGGTTTGCAAACGTTACAAAACCAAACGTCGCAATGATCGTTGGTCCTGGTGTAAATCCCACAGATGCAGGTGAAGCATGGCATATGCTTGATCAGCGAATGAATATCCCTGCTACTCATCTTGAGTCTTCGGTATTCAACCGTGTTGATCTGAATAAATATAATACGATGATAATGGTTGGGGGAAGCTATCCTGATCTGAATAAGGACAAATTAAAAGCATGGGTGCAGGCCGGTGGTGTATTAGTATTAACGGAAGAGGCAGTGAGTTGGGCTGCACAAAATGGTATCAGTGATGTGAAATTTAAAAGAGCAAAAGCTCCTGTTGATAGCACACAAAAATTGATCTACACTGATCGGGAACAGATCGATGGAGCACAGCAGGTATTCGGAGCCATCTTTGGCGCTGATGCAGATCTTGCTCATCCGCTTGCTTATGGTTATAATCAGAAAACAATAAGCTTGTTTAAAGCGAACAGGGTGTTTATGGATAAAAGCAAGAATCCTTACGCTACTCCATTTTATTATGGCAGCAAGCCATTGCAAAGTGGCTGGGTAAGCAGGGAAAATTTAGATGCGATAAAGAATTCTTCTGCAGTTATTGTAAATACGGTTGGTAATGGAAGAGTGATAAACATTGCCGACAATCCAAACTTCCGTGCATTCTGGCTGGGTGGCAGTAAACTTTTTATGAATGCAATTTTCTTTGGAAGAATAATTGATGCAGCGTCAGCCAGAACGGAAGAATAAAGCCCCTGTCTTCCGCCACGGCGGAGAACTTAGATAAATCAGTTTTTTCTTGGAATTGCATTAATGTTGAAATGGTAGAACAAAATGTTTGTTATTGTATTGAAGCGCCGTCCCACTCCTTCAGGAGCTGTGTGTACACAAATACAGATTAGAACACGGATGACACAGATTAGACGGATAAAACGGATTCTGAATGCGAATCGGGACACAAGAACTAAGTAAAGCTGCTATAACCTGAAAAATGGTCGAGTTTCTCAGTATGTTTTTTAAAATACTAACTTAAATCGGTGTAGATCTATTGCATCCGTGTCATACGTGTTCTTTATTTCACAAAACAAAAGATGTGTACCAACAGTAGCTTCAGAAGAAGGATAAGAGGATGAGGTAATAAAAGTTGAAAAGGATTATTGCAGTACAATTGTGCGCTTCGCTTCGCTCTGGGTAAACTATACAACAGCAGTCAAATAGTTATCCCCAAATCTGGCACAAAAAAAATTACCACGAAAATGGTATTGACTTCGCCCCCCAAATAATCTTAAATTGCACTCGTTAATAATTTTTACGTACGATTTTAAAATTGAGCACTATGATTAAGTTACAAGTAATCGGAAACCTCGGCAAAGATTGCGTGGTTAACACAGTTAATGGTAAAAATGTAATCAACTTTACCGTTGCACACACAGAAAAGTATCGTGATTCACAAGGCAACAACCAGGAAAAAACTACCTGGGTTGATTGTGCTTATTGGACCGACAAAACAGCCATCTCACCTTACCTTACAAAAGGAAAACAGGTGTATGTGGAGGGAACTCCTGAAGCCCGTTCATTCCAGCGGAATGATGGCACTCCCGGTTCATCTCTTTCATTAAGAGTTCGTGACATTCAATTGCTCGGTGGAAAAGGCGACAGCAGTGTTGCCAGTTCTTCAGCACCGGCGATGGCTGCTGCTCCATCAGCAGGCGATATGACTGATGCAAGCGATGATCTTCCGTTTTAATTGATGATCAAAACGTTTATATAATGCCTCCGGAAACGGGGGCATTATTAATTATAGACCTCCAACCTCACCCCCTCAACAGTTTTTTAATAGAAGAGTTTGCGTCCCCACTTCTTAAGCTACTGTGTAAACAAATACAGATTAGAACACGGATGACACAGATTAGACGGATAAAACGGATTTTGAATGAGGATCGGGACACAAGAACTAAGTAAATCTGCTATAAGCTGAAAAATGGTCGATTTTCCCAGTATGTTTTATAAACTATTAACCCAAATCCGTGTAAATCTATTGCATCCGTGTCATCCGTGTTCTTTATTTCATAAATCAAAATGATGTGTACACACAGTAGCTCCTTAAGGAAAAGGGTGGGTGACATTTCAATTTTAGAGTAATGAAGGGGTGAGGTGATTTCTTCTTAACTTGAGTTACTCTCCAAAATAAAATTGCTTACTATGTCATCACGCCGAAAGTTTTTACAAAACCTCAGCAGCACTGCATTGTTAGTTGGTGGTGGTGGTGTTTCAAAACTTCTTGCTGAAGAAAATTATGAGAAAAGAATAATTCCATGGGAAAGAAAAATCTCTCCTAATGATAAAATAAGGCTTGCAGTTATTGGAACAGGCATCCAGGGCCATGGCGATCTCCAGGCTGCTTTGAAAATTCCTGGTGTTGAGCTGGCCGCTGCTTGTGATCTTTATACAGGTCGGCTCGAAAGGATGAAAGAACTCTATGG
>Ga0193738_1001236_pt1 | contig 10540 bp, 7 predicted proteins | sample L2a1metaG_FD_144927 | JGI IMG/M metagenome (GOLD analysis project Ga0193738, IMG submission 144927) | Soil microbial communities from a riparian zone of the East river system, Colorado, United States - L2a1 | ecosystem: Environmental > Terrestrial > Soil > Riparian zone | place: USA: East River...
GTCCGGTAGGATCTTCAGCGCGACGTCCCGCGCCAGTCTCGTATCGCGGGCCCGATACACCTCTCCCATGCCGCCGCGGCCAATGATCGAGATCACCTCGAAAACGCCGAGTCGTGAACCTGGCGACAAAGGCATGAAGGGGGTCACCGCTTCAGCAACGCGGGCCAGTTGAGCACGACGCTGATGGACCTTCGAGGCGCTCGCTGGTCCTTAGTCACATCAACCAGGAAGCGCTGGCCGTCGGGAGTGGACTGCGGAGTAGCGGTCACGCCCGAGCTCGCAGGAAAGGGCAGCGGCTGCGGGATGCCATTCTCGAAGGTGGTACCGGTTGTGTTAACTGGCGCGGCAAAATTTGCGGTTCCACCGTTGAAGACGATCTCGTTGCCGACGCGCCACTCTGGCCAGTTGCCGTCCTTCGAGACCTGCCACTTAACCTTGCCGAGTGACGGCTGGCGTGTGTCTCCTGACACTTGGAACGGACGGACATAGACCTCAGCCGCAGGCCCAGTCTCGAGGGATACGTACGCAACCCAACGCATGTCGGGGGAAAAGACGCCAGCCCACTCATTGAAGGTCTCGCCGAGCAGCAGATGTGGTTTGCGGTCGCGGAGGGACAGTGCCCACAGGTCATATCCCGTGTTCGGAGCGTTCTCGGTGTGATAGAGCAGGAAGCCGTCGCGCGACCAGCTGGTCGGAAAATGCCGCAACCCCGGCTCCTTCAACAGCACCTGCTCGTCGCTCTGTCCGGAGGCGGCTTTCTCGTAGATCGTGTCGCCGAGACGGCCGGCCGAGTAGGCAATGCTGGCGCCGTCTGGAGACCACACCGCGGGCGAGAACACGTTCCTGCTGAATGTAAAACGGGTGCCCCGGCCGCTGGCAAGGTCCAGCATCCAGAGGTCGCCCGGCACGCTGTACGGAGCATCTTTCGCGACTGCGCGCTTGCCATCCGGCGATAACACAACCCGCCTGTCAGTCCCTGGCGCTCCGATCGTACCGACGGTCTTCCCCTGCCGGTCAACCCAGGTGAGCTGGAAGGTGCCGGACGCCGATGCGGTCCGATAGACAAAGACGCCTTTTTCGGACACCGAAAACATTCCGGTGAAGTACCACGTGATCCCGACGTCCTGGGCCACGGGTACCGGCTCGCCGCGGAGCTCCAGGCCGCGATGGTCGAAGGGTTGCGCCATCAGCGTGGCCGCGCGCAGAAAAAATATGTAGCCATTCGCGAAGACCGCTGGCACACCGGTGGCCAATATCCGCTCACGCGACTGGTTCCCGGCGTCGGTCTCGAGAGAACCAACGTACATGCCCTCGACGTCCGGCGGTCCTGAGCGGAAGTACAGAAAGTGTGTGCCGTCTGGGAGGAACGTGGGCCACGTGTGAACGAACTCTCCCTTCGAAACGTCGACCTGCGTCATCGCCGTGGCCACGCCACCTGCCGACACGCGCCAGAGCGGACCGCCCGATCCGCCCCCCCAACTCCCCAGCACGATGTCGCCACGACCATTCAAGGTGCCCGACCGGGCCGCGATGGAGGGCACGGTGGCCAGCGTTTCCGGTGGACCGCCGGTTGTGTCAACTCTCTTGAGTAGTTTGTCGACGGTAAAGGCAACGTACCGGCTGTCTGGAGACCAGAATGGAGTCGTGGCGCCCTCCGTACCCGGCAGGCGCGACCATTCCTGTGAATCGAAATTCCGGAACCACATCCCATTTGGTTCGGTGAGCACCAGCTTGCGGCCGTCTGGGGATATCGACATGTGCTCCCACGCCGTCGCATTCTCCGGCATCGACGCCTCGAACCGGCTGGGCGAGCCTGGCGCCGTGGGCTGAAACACCCAGGCCCCAATTCCCAGCGCGATCGCAGCCATCGCCACGGCCAACCCCTGCCACACGCGAACCGATCGCGCGGGCATCGACGGCGGAGGCGCCGCAGCCACCCACCTCAGGGCGTGCCTGACGTCGCGCGCTGATTGCCAACGTTTATCAGGATCCTTTTCGAGGCAGATTCGCACCACTTCCGCGAGGCCGCGCGGCGTTCGCGGCTGAACCTCGAATAGAGGTCGCGGCTCTTCTTTGAGGATCGACGCGACGAGGTTCGCCTGTGTCTTGCCGGTGAAAGGTCGGGTGCCGGCGATCAACTCGTAGAGCACGACTCCGAAGGCGAAGATGTCGCTGCGCGTATCAGCGTCGCGGCCCTCGACCTGCTCCGGCGACATGTACGGGAGGGTGCCCAGGATGGATCCTTCCGCGGTCAGGAAAACGGATTCAGTCGCCATCTGGCTGAGGCCGTCGACTACAGGAGCGTGCTGGAACTTCGCGAGACCGAAATCGAGAACCTTCACGCCGCTCTTGCTGAGCAGGATGTTGCCGGGCTTCAAGTCGCGATGGACGATGCCTTTTTGGTGCGCGGCGTCGAGCGCGTCCAGGATCTGCTCGGCCAGTGCGAGCGCCTGAGCGATCGGCAACGGTCCGTGCAGCGACTCGCCCTCGACGTACTCCATGACGAGGTAGTCGGGGCCGACGTCGTACAGCGAACAGACATGAGGATGGTTCACCGCCGCGATGGCCCGAGCCTCACGTTCAAAGCGCTCACTGAAAGATGTGTGACTCGCCTTGATGGCGACCAGCCGATTGAGGCGCGTGTCTCGCGCCTTCCACACCTCCCCCATGCCGCCAGCGCCAAGCGCGGAAAGAATCTCGTACGGACCGAGTCGCGTGCCTGGGGCCAGAGCCATGGAATTGGTCACCAGCAACTCTTCAACGAAGCGGTGACGACGGTCGGTATGACGGCCAGTTCACGATCACCGACAGACGCAGCGGAGCGCCGCTGCGCTCGTCGGGTGATGTCATCAACAGGAAGCGCTTGCCGCGTGCGTCGAATCCGAGATTGCGCGCTCCTGTCCGGAGCCCGCTGGGCGTGAACAGCAGGCGAGCTGGCGCTGCGCGCAACGCGTCACCTGCGACGGTGACGCCGGCTGCCATCACGCCACCCTCGCTGGAGAGGTAATAGATAACCTGGCCATCCGCGCTCCACACGGGTCCGGCGCCGGAGGTGTTGGAGATGCGTATGCGGTGGTCTCCCGCTGGGAACGCTTGCGCGTAGACCTGGTTCGATCCCAGATCGTTCGAGTGATACGCCAGCCACTTGCCATCGGGAGACAGGGACGCCCCGCCTTTCTCGTATGGCGTGGTGAGGACGGCGAAAGGCTTTCTGTCCCCGGCCAGGCGAAGCGCCCAGATGTCGCCCGGTCTTCGAGCTTCCGTGCGGGAATGATAGAGGAGCAGCTGCCCGTCGGGGCTGACTGACATCGGGATCTTCTGCTCCTCAGAGGCGAGCAGGAGCTCGTCGCTGCCGCTGTCGTCCGGTGCGCGGCGATAGAGACCCCGACGACCATCCCTGACGGAGGCGAAATACACGTAGCGATCGTCGACGGACCAGATGGGGAACGTGTCCGCTGCCGGATCGGATGTCATCCTCGTGGCGACATTTCTGACCGCATCGACGACGTAGATATCCCCGCCGCCAGCGGTTTCGTTCTGCTGAAGGACGACGCGCGTTCCGTCGGAAGACACGTCGTGGTTTCTCAGGATCCCCTCGAGACCGGAGGCGACAGTGGCCAACATCTTGCCGTCCAGATCGTACCAGCGCATCTCGGGCTCGCCGCTGTTGGAGAGACCTGGCCGGTAGACGAGTGTGGCGCCGCCGGTGGCGAACGCCGCGCGCCCGTTCCCCCCGTTGTAAGCCACACCCTGGATGATGGTCCGGACATCTCCGGTCAGCGTGCCTTCGCCCGCATCGAATGGCTGCGCGTAAATGATTCCGCTCCGTTGAAACAGCAGGTGATCCGAGGACACCTCGAAACTGGAATGTGCCTTGACGAGCTCGCGCCGTTCAGGAGAGTCCAGCGAGGCAAGAACGATCGCGCTCTTGGCGGGTTCGCGGTTCAGAGAGACATACAGGAACCGTCTGCCATCAGGGAGGAAGAGGGGCCACAAGTGGTCCGCCTCGCCCGCTTCGGTATCGAGCTTCGTCGCAACGGAGGCGCTGCCGCCGGCTTGCGGGACCCAGTAGAGCCCTCCGTTGTTTCGACTGAATAGAATGACGTTGTCGGAGCTCCACGCGCCGCGGCCGGTGACGTTATCGGCGATGGTCGTGACCGCGCCACCTGCCAGATTGACGACCTGCATCTGACCGGTCGGCCTCTTGGCGAACGCCACCGATCTTCCGTCTGGCGACCAGAACGGCTGGAACGCCCCCTCGGTGCCCGACAGCTGGACGATCTCGGTGGAGCCGAGCGAGCGGACCGCCAGCTTTCCCATAGTCGCGGAGCCGCTTGCGATGGCGATCCGGCGTCCGTCTGGCGACACGGCCAGCGCGCCAGGACCACTGGAGAAGGGCTCGAATCGCGTCGTGTCTTCGGTGATGTCGAAACTCACCGCCTCTGCATCGGCCGGCTGTGGCCGGAGCATCCAGGCCGCCAGCCCGCCAGTGATCAGCAGAGCGGCCGTACCGATCGCCATCAAGAGCCGTGAACGCGCTCGAGATCGTCCTGCCTGCGGACCATCGATCGTTACAGGTTCAGGAAACTGAGTCGAGCGCAGTCGCTCTTCGTTGATCCATCGCAACTCGGCGCCGAGGTCGGCCGCCGACTGCCATCGTTCATCGGGATCCCTCGCGAGGCATTTCCCGACGAGGCGTTCCAGTGCACGGAGGACCGGCGGCGACAGCGGACTCGGGAGCGCGAGCTCTCGCCGCAGGGCAGGATCAACATTCAGAATCGCGGCGATCAGCCCGGCGTGGCTGTCCGCCTCGAATGCCCGTCGTCCGGTGAGCATCTCGAAGAGGACCGCGCCGAACGAGAAGACGTCGGTCCGCACGTCTATCGGTCCGCCCTCGAGCTGCTCCGGAGACATGTAGTTCAGCGTGCCGACGATCGAGCCGGCCGCCGTCAGCGGCATCGTCCTGGTGGCCAGCTGCAAGCCGTCGATGAGCGGTTCCTCGGCGAGTTTGGCGAGGCCGAAATCGAGGAGCTTCGCGCCCGTCCTGGTCAGGATGATGTTTCCCGGCTTCAGGTCGCGATGGACGACGCCGGCGCGATGCGCCGCGTCGAGTGCGCTGGCGATTTCTGCGCCATAGCGGAGGGCAAGCTCCGTCGTCAACGGACCTTTGCCCGTGGTTCTCGGGCTGGTGTCGGGGCCGTTGGTCCCGTCTGATCCCGGACGCGAGCCGCGGGCGAGCCGATCCGCCAGTGTCTCGCCTTCGAGATACTGCATGACGAGGAAGGCGGTCCCGTCCTCGTGACCGACGTCGTACAGCGTGCAGATGTGGGGGTGGTCCAGCGCCGAGATGGCCCGCGCTTCGCGGTCGAAGCGTTCGCGAAACGCCGGGTCCAGCGCCGCGGCTCCGGCAATGACCTTGATCGCGACGACACGATCCAGCCGGGTGTCGCGAGCCCGGTAGACCTCGCCCATCCCGCCGGCGCCGATGGAGGACTGGATCTCGTACGGACCCAATCGGCTACCCGCCATTTTCACGTGTGTCCTCCTGGCCGTTTCGAGAGGTGTGTGATTCTAGCGCAGCTTCGCTCTGTCGCGCTTCCTCGATGGCATCTGCTTCATCGTGTTTTCGACGACTTGCGAACACGTCGCGCAAGGCGTGGCATCGAGAAACGCGTGCATGTGAGCGCCTAGAAGTCCCTCACCCGCACGAGCACCGCCGCCGTCGCCAGCGAGCAGACGATGACCAGCAGCAGGGCAGCGATCAAGTCCCAGCGCTCTGGCTGGAACTCCAGAAACCGGACGACGTGCGCCCAGCCGGTCGATCTGTCGTCGAGCGTGCGGACGATCGCGAGCATCACCCCGACCGGGATCAGCGACAGCAGACCGGGGCTGAACCGCTCCGTCACGAGAGGCAGGACCAAACCGACCAGGGCCTGGGTTGTGACGGCCGCCGCAAAGCCGAGAAGCATCGATGCGGCGAGCGCGCGGATCGGAACGGCGTGGCCAGCCGACCAGAGTGCGGTGACGACCGCGATGAAAATCCCGAAGACAAGGACGAAGGCAATGGCCGCCGACGTGCAGAGCCGCGTCCAACTGAGCATGAACCGGCCGACTGGCAGCGTCAGCGTGTAGTAGACGGACCGATGCGCGATCTCGAAGCCCGATCGAATGCCAGTACCGCCGAAGACGACGCCGGCGACGACGATAGCCAGGCTGAGAGCCCAGGCGTGTACCTGAATCGGGGAGATCGCCGGCGGAAGCGCGACCACCACGAACGCCGTCGCGGCACACAGCGCGAGCCAGGGCCCGAGTGTCGCAAGAACCAGGAACCGGAGTTCCAGCCAGTGGCGGTACAAAGTGGCGCCCAGCATGCGAGTCAGTACTCCCGCGTCCTGACGTAGGACAGCGTGAACAGCATCGCGGCGGCCAGCGCAGTCACGTAGCCGCCGACCGCCAGCCACGGCACGTCCCCGCGCGCCGGCGCGGAGACGACGTAGCTGTTGGGAATGGCGAGGGCCAACACCCCGAAGATCCCCAGGAATGCCCACGCCGTCGGGAGCGCCGTGATGACCGCCGACATGATCGCGAGCATGGCCGCCAGCACCACGACACCGAGGACGAGCGACTGGAGCACCTGCGCAATCGGCACGGTCTGGCCTCGCATCGTGAACCAGGCGACGCCGCCCGCCGTGAGCACGGTCGCGCCAACACACGCGACGCCGAGGCCGGCGGTAAGGCGAGTCCAGATGAGCCGCGTGCGCGAAATCGGAAGCGTCAGCGTGTAGACGACCGGCGCGACCGGCATGAAGAACGTCCGGAACCCGGCGCCCGACAACGCCAGGGTGGCCGCCAGGCTGAACGGCAGAATGCGGCCGGCGAACTCGGCCCACACGAGGACGGCATCGGTGCCGATCGCCTGCCCGAGCGGTGTGAGCGGCAGGGCCTGGCCGAATTCCAACGAGTGCCAGGGCCCGAGGATGGAGAAGCCGAACCACAGGCAGAGACCGGCGAACACCAGCACGCCCAGCCGCATCTCTACCCAGTGGCGGTACCAGATCATGATGCCTTCACCTGATCGAAGAAGATTTCCTTGATCGTGGCGGGCTCCGAGTCCATGACCGTGATGCCGGTTCCCGCAAGCCGCGCATCCAGTTCGGTGGCGTCGTGTGGCGAGAAGCCGGTGAGGACTCGTCCCTCCCGGCGCCAGCCGGCGGCGATGGGTGGCAGGGCCGCGTCGGCGGCGTCCATGACGCAACGAACGCGTCTCCATCGCTGCCGCACGTCGTCGATGGCGCCGTTGACGACGCACTGGCCGCGCCGGATGATCACGATGTGGTCCGCGATCTGTTCGATGTCGCTGAGCTGGTGAGACGAGAAGAAGATGGTGGTTCCGTGCTGGCCAGCCTGCTCGACCAGCAACCGGAGGGTGTCTTCGATACCGAGCGGGTCGAGGCCGTCGGTGGGCTCGTCGAGCACGAGCAGTTCGCATCGTCGGCAGACCGCCAGGAGCAGGGCCAGCTTGCTGCGCATGCCCTTCGACAGCTTGTTGCACCGCTGGCGCAGTGGCAGATCGAAGCGCTCCACCAGGTGACGTTCCAGCTCGTGGTTCCAGCGCGGGAAGAAGCCGCGCGTCATCCGGATCATCGCCTCGACCCGCACGAACGGATACAGGTCTTTGATCTCGGGCACGAACGCGACGCGCTTGAAGATTTCGTGCGTGGACCCGGCGGGCACGCCGAACATGGCCGCCGTGCCGCTCCGCGCGCGCGCCAGCCCCATCAGAATCCGCATCGTGGTGGTCTTGCCGGCGCCGTTGGGCCCGAGAAACCCGCAGATCGCGCCGCGCGGCACCGTGAACGTGAGATCACGCGGGCCGTACGACTTGGCCAAGTGATGTACCTCGATCGCCGCCGGTGTCGCCGAAGGTTCCGGGAATCGGTCCGTCATGTGCCGTATTTCTCCTTGTCTGGCTCCGCGAGTTCCGACTCGACCAGCCTGCGAATGGCGCCGGCATCCAGGCCGAGACCGCGCAACGCGGTCACGGCTCGACGAGCGATCGCGCGCCCCTTTTGGATCCCGGGGAGGCTGTCTGCCTGCCCACCGGCCACGAAGGCGCCGGCGCCGTGTCGCAACTCGATGAGCCCCGCGTGCTCCATCTCGCGGTAGGCCTTGGCCACGGTGTTCGGGTTCATCACGAGTTCTTCGGCGAGCTTGCGCATGCCGGGCAACTGGTCACCGGTGCGAAGGGCGCCGATCTCGATGGCGTGCCGCAACTGTTCGATGAGCTGCAGGTAGAGCGGCACACCGGATCGGGGGTCGATACGGAAGATCATCTACAGTACTAGTACTATAGTACTCTCGGTCGCCTGTCAACGTCTAATATGATTCCGCGCACATGATTGATCCGTCGCGACGGCTGGTGCCGTCGACCGCGCCCGAGGATCATCCGATCCATGCCGCCGCCGAAGCCGGCGAGCTGGCGCGGGTACGCGCCTTCCTCGATCAGCAGCCATCGCTCGTCCACGACATCAACCGCGGTGGCGGTCATCCTCTCCACCGCGCGGTCATCGGCGGATCGGCAGACGTGGTGACGCTGCTGCTCGATCGTGGCGCCGACATTCACGCGATTCACGGCGCCGGGGTCGGGTCGTTCGAGGGTTACGCGCCGCAGGATAAACAGCCCATTGACCTGGCGATCTGGGGCGGCCCGCGGCAGGCGCCTCTGTCACGATGGCGCTGCTACGCCAACCGCGTGACGTGGCTGCTGTGGAGGCGCTGGCGGTCGGGGCGCCCCGTGTGGCCCGGCAACGGCAATGTGCCTCTGGCTCGACTGCTCATCGGCCGCGGTGCGACGTACGATCTGACGGTTGCGTCCGCGTTGAACGATCTGGCCGCGGTGCGGTCGATGCTGGACGCCGCCCCTTCACGCATCTCCGAGCAGCGTCCCGACGATCGTCGCCCGCTCTCTGCCGCCGCTGAATTCGGCCGTCTCGACATCGTCCGCCTGCTGCTGGAACGCGGCGCGGACCCGACCTGGCCCGACGCCGATGGGTCCGAGCGCGGCGCCGCCTTGCACGCCGCGGCGGGGCGTGGGGACCGGGAGATGGTGGAACTGCTGCTGAAACATCACGCCGATCCCAACGGTTTCGTCAATGCCAGCGGCAACGCCGTCTATGCCGCCAAGACACCGGAGATCCGAAGACTGCTCGAGGCGCATGGCGGTTTCCTCGATCCGTACGACCTGGTGTGGAAGGGCGAGGACGACGAGGTCATGCGGATCGTGACCGAACGACCCGAGACGGCACTCGCCGGGTGCGGGGGTGTGTTCACGGCCGTCGTAACCTGCGGGCGGCGCGAGCTGATGCGTCGATTACTCGACGCCGGTTTCAAGGTCCATCCGCAGGCGGGCGGGTGCCACTCCTATCTGCTCGAGCGGCCCGACATGCTCCGCGAGTTGCTGACGCGCGGCGGCCTCGATCCGAACTACCCAACGGTTGATGGAGTGACGCTGCTCCACGAGCTGTGCCGCAAGGACAGTCGCGGGCGGACGATGGACCATCGGACGGAGTGCGCGGCGATCCTGTTGGAGTTCGGCGCCGATCCGTCACCGAAGGACGCGCACGGAGAGACACCCGTCATGTGGGCGACGAAGCACGCGCTTACGGACATCGCGGATTTCCTGAAAGCCCGCGGCGCAATCTAATTAGGGCCGATGGCGCGCAGAGTCCGGCGATTGGTTCTCCTCACGATCGGAATCGGGCTCACATGTGCGTTCGGAGCGGCCGCCTGGTTGGTGGTGCCAATGCTGTCAGTCGGCGTTGGGCACAAAGCCAGGCTGCTTTGCTCCGGTGTGTTCGTGTCTAAGCGCACGCCGGCTGCGGTCCTGGCAGATCTTCAAGTGGACGATCTCTCGGTCTTGCAGCATGTTAATGCATCGATAGACTCCGTCGCGCACACCGTCACCGCCCGAGCGCTGGGCGTCGAACGTCGTGCTGTCTATCGTGAGGGCCTTGGGTGCGCGCTCGAGCTCGACGACCTCACACCGCCCCGGTTGATGAGTAGCCATCGCGATCTCCAAGTGGCCACCGGGTCCGAAAGACCGACGCCGGCGGAGGGAACTGTTGCCGGGCCTTCAAGTGAGCACCTGGACGCCATGGTTGCGCGAGCCTTCGAGGAACCGGACCCGCGGTACCAGCGCCGAACCCGCGCCGTTGTCGTGATGCAGGGCGGAAGGATCGTCGCCGAACGCTACGCGGCAGGCATCGGGCCTGAAACTCCACTCGCCGGGTGGTCGATGTCCAAGAGTGTGATGAATGCACTCGTCGGGGTTCTCGTCCGCGAGGGACGACTGCAGGTCGATGCACCCGTCCCAATTCCGGAGTGGAAGCAACCGGGAGATCCGAGGGCGACGATTACGCTCGACCATCTGCTCCACATGACCGCTGGTCTTGCGTTCAAGGAGGACCAAGACAGCCCACGCTCGGATGTCATGCGGATGCTGTTCGGTGTTGGCGACGTTGCCCGGTTCGTCACGAGCCGA
>Ga0193738_1001237_pt1 | contig 10533 bp, 8 predicted proteins | sample L2a1metaG_FD_144927 | JGI IMG/M metagenome (GOLD analysis project Ga0193738, IMG submission 144927) | Soil microbial communities from a riparian zone of the East river system, Colorado, United States - L2a1 | ecosystem: Environmental > Terrestrial > Soil > Riparian zone | place: USA: East River...
CCGGCACGAGCGGGACCGAGCCACCGCTCCCGGTCTGCACGACGGGGCGGCCGTACGCGGTCTCCATCGCTCGGGTCATCGCCGCGAACCCCGGGCCGTCCGTGCGAACGCGCAGCCCGCGGCCCGAGCTGCCGGGAGTCACATCGACCTCCACGCCCCACGGGGCGTGGGCCGCCAGATGACCGGTGAGGGCCTCCATCGCCAGCTCGGGATCCTCGTCGGGCGCCAAGCGAAGACTCACCTTGGCCGACGCCCGCGGAACGAGCTGGTTGGACGCCTCGATCACCCGCGGCGCGTCGATCCCCAGCACGGAGACCGCAGGTTTCGTCCACAGGCGTTCGGCGACCGATCCCGACCCGATCAGGCGGACGCCGGGCCGCAGCGGCGTCTCCTCCCGGAACTCCTCCTCGCTGATCTGCAACCCGTCCCATGGCTGGCGCGAGAGACCGTCGATCGCAACCTCACCGTCGTCGTCGTGCACGGTGGCCAGGATCCGCGCGAGCGCGGAGAGCGCGTCCGGGGCGGGACCTCCGTGGACGCCGCTGTGCACCGCGATGTCGAGCACGCGCACCGTGAGGACGCAATCCACGACGCCGCGGATGCTCGTCTCGAGCGTGGGCACGCCCGCCCGCCAGTTCCCGCCGTCGGCGACGGCGACGACATCCGCCGCCAACAGCTCCCGGTGGCCGTCGATCAGGAACGGCAGGTGCTCGGCGGTCGCCTCCTCCTCACCCTCGACGAGGACCTTGAGCGACACCGGGGGTCTGCCTCCCCACGCGCGCAGCGAGGCGGCGTGCAGCATGATGCCGCACTTGTCGTCGGACGTGCCGCGACCGAACAGACGGCCGCCGCGGACCTCGGGTTCGAAAGGTGGGCTCGTCCACTCCTCGAGCGGTCCCTCGGGTTGGATGTCGTGGTGGGCGTAGAGCAGGATCGTCGGCGTGCCCGCCGGACCCGCCACCTCACCGAACACGGCCGGGTGCCCGGCGTCGGGGAGCTCGATCAGCCGGACGCCGCCGTAGCCCGCGGCCTCCAGGGTCTCGGCGGTTGCCTCCGCGGACTCGCGGACCGGCTTCTCGTCGTAGCCGGGGAACGCGATCGACGGGATGCGGACGAGGTTCGAGAGCTCCTCGACGGCATGGGGCTGCCACTCGGTCACGGATGCGCGGAGCTCGTCGGCATGCATGGGGCGGAACGATACCCTGTCCGTCCGCGGTCGAGGGCCTACGGCCAGAGCCGTTCGAGCCGCCACGCGGCGTCGTCGCGCGTGAAACGGAACCGGTCGTGGAGCCGGTGCTCGCGCCCCTTCCAGAACTCGATCGTCTCGGGCTCGATGCGGTAGCCGCCCCAGTGCGGGGGGAGCGGCACGTCGTCGCCGGGGAAGCGAGCCGCGATCTCGGCGAACGCGGCCTCGAGCTCGTCCCGAGAGCCGAGCGGCCGGCTCTGCCGCGAGGCCCACGCACCGATCCGAGCCTCGCGAGGCCGGGTCCGGAAGTACTCGTCGGACTCCGCGTCGTCCACGAGCGTCGCTCGGCCCGTGACGCAGACCTGGCGGTCGAGCTCGCGCCAGTAGAACGCCAGTCCCGCGTTCGGGTTCTCGGCGAGATGGCGGCCCTTGCGGCTCTCGCGGTTGGTGAAGAACGTGAGCCCGCGTTCGTCGACGACCTTGACGAGGACGTGGCGGACCGCCGGCCGTCCGCCGGCATCGGCGGTCGCGAGCGCCGCCGCCTCCGGGAAGCGGACCCCTGCCTTCCGGGCTTCGTCGAGCCAGGCGACGAGCCGGGCGACGGGGTCGAGACCTAGCTCGGTCTCCGTCAAGCCGCCGAGGTGGTGAGCGGGAGCGTCGCTCACGCGAGATCCTTCGGTGTAACGAACGATGCGAGTCGCGCTCCACCCCGTGCGAGACGGCGCCAGGGGCCGTCGAACTCGAGCACGGCGAGCGCGCCGGTCGGGAACTTCGCCCGCATGCGCTCGAGGCCCTCTCCGCTGCCGGCGAGCGCGATCGCCAGGTCGTGGATCCCGGGGTTGTGGCCGATCAGGGCGACCGTGTCGGATCCGTCGGCCACGCGGCGGAGTCGCTCCAGGAGCTCGTCGTCGGTCGCGCCGTAGAGCTCGTCCTCCACGGCGATCTCGGCGTCCCCGAACGCGTTCGTCATCCGCTCGAGCGTCTCACTCGCGCGGAACGCCGAGGAACACAGGACCAGTTCGACGTGCGGGGCGTTCGAACGGAGGTACCCGGCCATCCGTTCGGCGGCTCGGTGCCCCCGGGGGGCGAGCGGCCGATCGTGGTCCGGGAGCCCCGGGTCGTCCCAGCTCGATTTCGCGTGTCGGAGCAGCAGGAGACGGTTCACCGGCGGGACCCCGCGGTCGTTCGGTCCCCGGTCGAGCCCATCTCGACCGCGGGTTCCAGCAGCGACAGCGTCACGGCATCGGCGTCCACCTCGGCGCGGATACCGAGCGGCATCGGAACGTTCGGCCCGTTGTGGCCGATGTCGACGTTCCCCAGAACCGGGATGTCGCGCCCGCCCAGCACATCGAGGACGACCTCGCGAAGCGTGTCCGGTCCCTCGGCGAGCTCGACCTCGGTCGTACCGACGACCATGCCCGCGATCCGGTCGAGTATGCCCGCGAGTCGCAGCACGTGCAGGTCGTTCCAGACGGCAGGGGTCGTCGTGCCGACCTCCTCCCAGAACAGGATCGCGCCGTCGAAACGCTCGGGGCTCAGCGCGTACGGCGTGGCCTGGATCCGCACCAGGCGGTTGAGGAGCCCGCCGACCAGCGGACCTTGCGCGCGGCCCGAACGCCAGCACTCCCACCGACGGCCCGGCGGCAGGACACCCGGCGCGCTGTCGCTCGTCAGCACGCGGACGTAGATATCCGCGAGCTGCTGGCGGCGGGTCTCATCGCATCCGTTCCACTCACCGAATCCGTACGTGACGAGCTCGGAGTGAAGGGACACCAGACCGGTGCGCGCATGCAGCGCCAGATGCAGCGCGGAGATGTCGCTGAACCCCAGCAACGGCTTGGGATCGGCGAGCACCGCCTCGTAGTCGATCAGATCGAGGTAGCTGAACGTCATCCGGCCACCGGTCAGCGAGAAGATCGCACGCACCTGCGGATCCCGAAGCAGACGGTTGAACTCCTCGGCGATCTCCCCAGGCGGGGCGGCCGCCCACCACCACCGCCGGTCGAGGTCGACCAGCGGCGACACGCGGACGGCGAACCCCATCTGCTCGATGGCCTCGACACCGCGCGCGAACAGCGACGCCTCATCCTGCTCCAGCCCGCCGGACAGGGCCGCTACCGCGACGAGATCGCCCGAGCGCAGCGCCTTCGGACGCAGGATCGACGGCATGCTGGGCCTCCGTTCTCGGGTGCCGGTCATTCTGTCGTCTCAGCGATGGAGTCGACGTCTTCGGCGATCGTCTCAGGCCGCGACCGTCATGCCCCGGACGGACTTGGTCCCCCGCTGTGCCAGGTAGGACCCGAGGGCGAAGATGAACAGAGCGTTGAGCACGTGGAGCGACCGCAGCCAACGCGGGTCAAGCGCCGGGTCGGCGAACAGCGGCTGCACGAAAACGAGCAGGAAGAGCAGCACGGTCAGGCCGATGACGGTCCGCCCCATGCGACCGACGATCGTGGCGACGATCATCAGGATCGGTAGGAGGTGGAGCACGATGAACCCCCACTGCCGGTGCGCCTCCAGGCTTTCGCCGCCCAGGACGCCGAGGCCGGCGAGGAAGAACTGGATCGCAACAGCCAGAACGAACAACCAAGCAAGACCGACGAAGATCTTGCGCGCTGCATCCATCCAGGCCTCATCCTCCTCGTGCCCTCGGCAGGACTCGAACCTGCGCTTCCGGCTCCGGAGGCCGGCGCTCTATCCGCTGAGCTACGAGGGCTCGCCGGCCCGAGTCTAGCAACGCGCCTGATCGCGACCGAGGCGACGGCGTTGCACCGGTGCCCGTCGACTACGCTTCGTGCTCCGATGATCGAAGAACGCCTGATCGCGCTGGTGACCGAGGCACTGGCCGTGGCCGCGCGCGAGCTCGGGCTGTCGGGCGATCTCCCCGAGGTCGAGCTCTCGAAGCCCCGCCAGAGAGAACACGGTGACTTCGCGACGAACGTGGCGCTCGTCCTCGCGTCCCGTGTCGAGCGCCCGGCGCGTGAGGTGGCGGAGCTGATCGTTCGGAGCCTGCCGGATGCGCCCTTCGTCCGCTCGGCGGAGGTGGCCGGTCCGGGGTTCATCAACTTCCGCCTCACGACGAGCTGGCTGACCGACGTGCTCCGAGACGTGGCCGTCCGTGGCGAGGCCTACGGCCGCGCCGACCCGAACGGCCGGCGCGCGCAGGTCGAGTTCGTGAGCGCGAACCCGACCGGACCGCTGCACATCGGTCACGCCCGAAACGCCGCGCTGGGCGACGCGCTCGCACGGGTGCTCGAGGCGGCGGGCTGGTCGGTGGAGCGCGAGTACTACTTCAACGACACGGGCGGACAGATGGATCGCTTCGGCGCGACGGTCGAGGCGCGGTACCTGCAGCTCGTGGGTCGCGAAGCGGAGGTCCCCGAGGACGGCTACCACGGGGAGTACGTGGTCGAGCTCGCCCGAGACATCCTCGAGACCGAGGGCCCCGGCCTCGCCGACCTGCCGCCCGAGGAGCGGGTCGCGCGCCTCCAGCAGGAGGGTGCGAACCGGGTCCTCGAGCGGATCGGCCGCACGCTCGAGCGGTTCGGGGTCCGCTTCGACAGCTATCTGCACGAACGGGTGCTGGAGGAGAGGGGCGAGATCGCCGCGGCCGTCGAACGCCTGCGTGCCGCGGGCTACGCCTACGAGGCCGAGGGGGCGATCTGGTTCCGCTCGACCGCGTTCGGCGACGACAAGGACCGGCCGCTCGTTCGCTCGAACGGCAAGCACACCTACTTCGGCGCCGATGCCGCGTACGTGATCGACAAGTTCGAGCGCGGCTTCGACCATCTGGTCTACGTCTGGGGCGCCGACCATCACGGCAACGTGGTGCGCCTGCGCGGCACGGCGCAGGCGCTCGGCTACGACCCCGAGCGCTTGGAGATCGTGATCTACCAATGGGTCTCGTTCCTTCGCGACGGGGTGCCCGTGGCGATGAGCAAACGCGCGGGGACGTTCGTGAGCCTCGACGAGCTGATCGACGAGGTCGGGACCGATGCGGCCCGGTTCCATCTGTTGATGTTCAGCAACGACGTGACCATGAAGTTCGACATCGAGGCGGTGAAGCGCCAGACGATGGAGAACCCCGTGTACTACGTGCAGTACGGTCACGCCCGGATCGCCTCGATCCTGCGCAGGGCCGCCGAGCGCGGTGTCGGGATCCGGCCGATCGAGGACGCCGACCTTTCGCGGCTCGAGGACGAGGCCGAGCTCGAGGTCCTGCGGGCCCTCGCCGACGTCCCGTCGCAGATCGCGTCCGCGGCCGAGATCCGCGGGCCGCACCGGCTCACCCACGCCGCGCAGGACCTCGCCGCTCGGTTCCATCGCTTCTACACGGAGTGCCCGGTCCTATCGGACGACGCCGAGCTCACGCAGGCGCGACTGTGGCTCTGCCGCGGGACCAAGCAGGCGATCGCCAACCTGCTGGGCCTGCTCGGCGTCTCCGCGCCCGAGGCGATGGATCGATCCGATGTCTCCTAGGCTTCGCGCCCGGCGCGGGCGACATACTGATGGCCGAGCGGATCGAGAGACGGGCCAGGAGACATGACGGACACGATGAGCGACCGGGTCCTGCGGGTCGGGATGCTGGGATGCGGCACCGTCGGGGCTGCGGTCGTCCGCTTGCTCGAGAGCCACCGGGACGACATCGAGCGTCGTGCCGGGTGCCGGCTCGAGGTCCGCAGGGTGGCGGTCCGCGACCCCGCCAGGACACGGGACGTCCCCCTCCCACCGTCGGCGTTCGTGAACGACCCGATCGCCGTGGTCGAGGACCCGGACGTCGACATCGTGTGCGAGCTGATCGGCGGGCTCGAACCCGCCGGGACACTGGTCCTGGCCTCGTTCGACCGCGACAAGCCGGTGGTGACGGCGAACAAGGAGCTGCTGGCCACCCGCGGGCGCGAGCTCTTCGACGCGTCGGACGCCAAGGGCCTCGACCTGTACTTCGAGGCCGCTGTCGGCGGGGGCATCCCGCTGATCCGTCCGCTGAAGGAGTCGCTCACCGGCGAACGGCTGCGCCGCGTCATGGGGATCGTGAACGGCACGACGAATTTCATCCTGACGAAGATGTCCGAGGAGGGCCGTGGGTTCGCCGACGTCCTGGCCGACGCGAAGCGCCTCGGGTACGCCGAGGCCAACCCGAGCGCCGACGTCGACGGGCACGACGCGGCGGCCAAGTGCGCGATCCTCGCCTCGATCGCGTTCAACGCTCGGGTCGTCGCGAGCGACGTGTTCCGCGAGGGCATCGCGGGCGTCACGACCGAAGACATCGAGTTCGCCCGGCGGTTGGGCTACGTGGTGAAGCTGCTCGCGATCGCCGAGATGGGCGGGCGGGACGAAGGAGACGATGGAGACGAGCGGATCGCCGTCCGCGTGCACCCCGCGATGATCCCGGCCACGCATCCGCTCGCGTCGGTGCGCGACGCGTACAACGCGGTCTTCGTCGAGGGACCGAACGTCGGGGAGCTGATGTTCTACGGCCGCGGCGCGGGGGGGGAGGCGACCGCGACCGCGGTGGTCGGCGATCTCGTGAGCGTCGCGCGCAACCTACTGGCCGGTACGCGAGGCGTGGGGTGCACATGTTTCCACGAACGGACGATCCGCCCGATGGAGGAGATGACCGGGCAGTACTACATCCTCCTGCGCGTCGAGGACCGCCCAGGTGTGCTCGCCGAGATCGCCAGCGTGTTCGGCGACAGCGACGTCTCGATCAAGAGTGTGTGGCAGGAAGGATCCGGCGAGGACGCGCAGCTCGTGTTCATCACGCACCGAGCCCGCGAGGGCCCCTTCCAGGTGGCGGTCGCCGCGCTCCGCGGCCTGCCGGCCGTCGAGGAGGTACGGAGCGTCCTCCGCGTCGAGGCCGAGGAGTAGCGCATGGCCGAGCTGTGGCGGGGCGTGATCGAGGAGTACCGGGACCGCCTGCCGGTCACCGAGGCGACGCCGGTCGTCACGCTCTGCGAGGGCGGCACGCCACTCGTCCGCTCGGAGGCACTGTCCGTCGAGACCGGGTGCGAGGTCTGGCTGAAGTACGAGGGCGCGAACCCCACCGCCTCGTTCAAGGACCGGGGCATGACGCTCGCGATCAGCAAGGCGCTGGAGGAGGGCTCCAAGGCCGTCGTGTGCGCGTCGACCGGAAACACGAGCGCGAGCGCCGCGGCGTACGCCGGCAAGGCGGGACTCACCTGCGCGGTGCTTGTCCCGAAAGGCAAGGTCGCCCCCGGGAAGATGGCCGGCACGCTCGCGCACGGAGCTCGGGTGCTCGAGGTCGAAGGGAACTTCGACGCGTCGTTCGAGCTCGCCCGCGGGCTCGCCGAGCGCTACCCGGTGACGCTGGTCAATTCGGTCAACCCGAACCGGCTGCAGGGGCAGAAGACCAGTGCGTTCGAGATCGTCGACGCGCTCGGCCGCGCGCCCGACGTGCACTGCGTGCCGGTCGGCAACGCCGGGAACATCTCGAGCCACTGGATCGGCTACTCCGAGTACCTCGAGGACGGCGTGATCCACGAGCCGCCCCGACTGTTCGGGTTCCAGGCGAGCGGGGCCGCACCGCTCGTCCTCGGCCATCCTGTGAAGGAGCCCCACACGATCGCGACGGCCATCCGGATCGGGAACCCGGCCTCCTGGGATCTCGCGATGGCCGCCGCGTCTGAGTCCGAGGGCGCGATCATGGCGGTGACCGATCGCGACATCCTCGACGCCTACCGGCGGGTGGCGCGCGAAGGCCTGTTCGCCGAGCCGGCCTCCGCTGCGAGCGTTGCCGGGCTGCTCCACCTCGCGAACGAGGGTCGGCTCCCGCGCGGGGGCACGGTCGTGTGCGTGCTCACCGGTCACGGGCTGAAGGATCCCGAGTGGGCGGTCAGCGGGGCGGCCGTGCCGACGACGGTACCGGTCGACCCGGACGTGGTCGCGGCCGAGCTCGGGCTCTAGCGGTGCGCTTCACCGCCACCGTTCCGGCCACCTCCGCGAACCTTGGGCCGGGGTTCGACTGCTTCGGGCTCGCGCTCGACCTGTGCAACGAGATCACGATCGAGACCGACGCCGAGCCGGGTGTGACGTGGGAGGGCGAGGGCGCCGGCGAGCTCCCGACGGACGGTTCGGATCTGGTGAGTCACGCGCTCGCGGAGACCGCCGGCCGCTTCGAACGGACCCCGCCCCCGATGTCGATCCGCGGGCGCAACCGGATCCCGCTCGAGCGCGGCCTGGGCTCCTCGGCAGCCGCCGCCGTGGGCGGCGTGGCGCTCGCGAACGCGGCGCTCGGTCTCAGCATGGACCCCACGACCGTGCTCGAGATCGCGGCGGCGATCGAGGGCCACCCCGACAATGCGGCGGCCGCCGTGTTCGGCGGGTTCACGATCGTGGTGGACGAGCGCGTGGTCGCCCGTTTCGACCCCGACCCGGAGCTGCGTCCGGCGCTGTTCGTGCCGGCGGACATCACGATCTCGACCGAGGACGCGCGCCGCGCGCTCCCGCCGACGATCCCCCGCGAGGACGCGGTGGCCAACGCCGGGCACGCCGCGCTCACCGCCGTCGCGCTCCTGCACGAGCCCGGGCTGCTCCCGGCGGCGATGCGCGATCGGCTCCACGAGGACGTTCGGCTCAGGCTCGTACCGGAGGTGCGTGAGGTCTACGATCGCGTTCGCGAGGCGGGGCTGGCGGTGTGCGTCTCGGGATCGGGGCCGGCACTGTTGGCGTTCGAGCGCCACGACGCCGTCACGCCCGAAGCCGGGGACGGGTGGCGGATCGTGCGAGTCCCGGTGCGGCCCTCCGGCGTCGACATCCGCGAAGGCTGAAGGCGCGTATCACCTGCGACGATGGTGGAACGATGACCGAGCCCGACCCCAAGCCCCAGCCCGAGGCGACGGAGAACCCGTCCCTCAGCGTCGTCGCACCTTCCCCGCCGGCGGCCCAGCCCGAGGAGGGCGCCGCCCCGGTCCTGGTCACCGATCTCGCGAGCAAGACGCTGGCCGTGAAGGAGGGGGAGACCTTCCTGTACTCCGATCTCGAGGGCAACCTCGACCACGGCGGCGACTTCGGGCTCGGCCTCTACTCGCACGACACGCGGTACCTGTCCCATTTCCGCATGACCGTGAACGGGCGCGACCTCGTGCTGTTGTCGTCGTCCGCCGAGCGCGGCTACATGTCCCACGTCGACCTGACCAACCCGGACCTGTACGAGGGTGACGCCTTGCGCGCGCCCCAGCAGACGATCAACGTCCGGCGGATCCGAGCGATCTACGGCCATCTGTTCGAACGGATCCGGATCAAGAACTACAACCCGATGGACGTCACGCTGGATATCCAGCTCGGGTTCGGGAGCGACTTCGCCGACATCTTCGACGTGCGGGGGATGACCCACCGGCATTCGGGCGGGTCGCACCCCCCGACGGTCACCGACGCAACGATCGAGTTCGTGCACGAAGGCCGGGATCGGATCCGGCGGATCACCAGGATCCGGTTCGGCGTCGTGCCAGACCGGATCGACGTCGAGGACGCGCTCGCGACGGCGGTGTTCCGGGTCCACCTCGAGCCGTACCAGACCAGGGTCCTCGCCGTTTCGATCGAGCCGATCCTCGGGACCGAGGACGAACACGCCGCGCCGGACTTCGATCACGCCGTGCACGAGCTCCGTCGCTCGTACGAGGAGTGGGAGCGCGAGTCGACGCAGATCGTCACGGACAACGAGCTGTTCAACCAGCTCCTCGACCGCAGTCTCCGAGATCTCCGCGCCCTCTACACGCGTGTGGGCGAGGGCGGCGTGCTCGCCGCCGGGATCCCCTGGTACGTGACCATCTTCGGGCGGGACTCGCTCATCGCCTCGCACCAGCTGCTGGCGGTCAACACGCGACCGGCACGCGAGGCGCTCGAGCTCCTGGCCGCTCGCCAGGGCACGGAGGAGAACGACTGGCGGGACGAGCAGCCGGGCAAGATCCTGCACGAGGTCCGCGATGGCGAGCTCGCGCGCGCGGGGATCATGCCGCACTCGCCGTACTTCGGGTCGGTGGACTCCACGCCGTGGTTCCTGATCCTGTACGCGCAGCATCTGCGATGGACCGGCGACGTCGAGTTCGCCCGCGGGTTGCTCCCGGCCGCCGAGGCCGCGATCGGATGGATCGACCGGTACGGGGACCTGGACGGCGACGGGTTCGTCGAATACCTGTGCCGCTCGCCCCGGGGGATGCGGAACCAGGGCTGGAAAGACTCGCACGACTCGATCGTCCACGCCGACGGCCGGCTCGCCGAGCCGCCGATCGCGCTCTCGGAGGTGCAGGGGTACGTCTACCTCGCGAAGACGCGGATGGCCGACGTCTACCGCGCGCTCGGGCGGCCGGAGGACGCGCGCAGGCTGGAGG
>Ga0193738_1001240_pt1 | contig 10515 bp, 5 predicted proteins | sample L2a1metaG_FD_144927 | JGI IMG/M metagenome (GOLD analysis project Ga0193738, IMG submission 144927) | Soil microbial communities from a riparian zone of the East river system, Colorado, United States - L2a1 | ecosystem: Environmental > Terrestrial > Soil > Riparian zone | place: USA: East River...
TCTCTTTTACCATTGGGCACGCGGACTGACGACTTATCAAAGAATAACACGAGCCGTATGAAGCGAGAGTTTCACGTACGGTTCTGTGAGAGGCTTGAGGGTGAAACTCCCTCTTGCCTACTCAGCGCTTTGGCATTTTTGCGCCACTTCCGGTCAGAAATCAGGTGGCATGTGACTACCAAACGGGAGAACATAACTAACGTCAAATCCGAATCTTAATCGTGGTGGCTGTGATCAACGCAACAATCCACAGTGGCCAGAAAAAGAATCCACCGACTGCCAGCATAAGTATGCCTGTCATTTGAAGATATGTTAGGAATCCGAAATCACCCTTCAATCTCTTGCCGCAATGCGCACATTTAGCATCGTCGTGATTATTGATGTTAGCACAATGCGGACACGTTTTCAATGGAAGTCTAAATAAAGATTGATGGCCACAATATAATCAGCAGTGGCCAAAAGTGTTTGATCGCATGTGTTACTCTAACACCTCCATAAAGATTCGAAACCCGATTGTAGCATCGGGCCGGGAGTATTTCTTCACGCTGTGGATCGTTGATTTGTCGGGTACATCGTCCCAGCTTCCACCGCAGGCTTTTCCGTTTTCGTCAATCATCTCAGCCACGTTTCCAACCACATCGTAGAGGCCGAAGTCGTTCGGAAAGTAAGACGCCGTTTGCCCCATCATAATCCAGCCATCGTAGGCTGGGTTTTTAGCGGGGCATGGTACCTCCACAAACTCAACCTTAAAGTTTCCGAGAAAGCAGCCCATGTGGTTGCGCGGATTTCTCCTGTAGTAATATGAACCATACCACGGATACAATACATCCTTTCCGACGGGAATACTTTTGCGTATACCTTTCTTCGGTAGCATGCTCAGGCTGTCGTCAGATATTATTATGTCCACCATATTGTCCTCGAGGTTCCAGGTTTGAAATTTAAGATTTCCAAGCGCGGCAATTTGCCACTCCGGTAATGTGGGTAGCCGGAATTTCACTTTCTTAAATTTCTTTTTCCCCGTGTAGGTGTTGTACTTCTCAGTGAGCCAGTTGCAGTATTGTTTCGCGCCTTCATGAGAAACATTTACAGCAGGATAGTCACTCCAATGGTGGGGACCAATGTGCGGACCTTTTATCGAATCTTTAGGTTGCCCGCGCTCACGGAATTGCGATACGTATTTTTTGAAGAATGCTTGTGCGGTCTGATCATATCCGGAAAGATCGTACTCGCTTTTCTTACGCAGGTCCTTCTGGTTTTGTTCTTCCAGCGAAGCCAGGAATAGATTGTACTGAGCATTTGTCAATTCCGTTTCCATTGCGTATAGATTTCCACGTATTGAATGCAAGTCTTTTTCCACCTTACGAATACTCAGCTCTGCACGCACGACAACTACTTCTTCAAGCAGTGTGTATGACGGTTCGAGATAAATATCTTCTACTTGCTGAAGCTCAGAGATCTTTTTTTGGAATGGAGTGTAACCGAGGTACGTAACGGTCAACGTATCTTCAATGTATTTCGCAGGCACCAACAACTCGAAACTGCCACTGGACGAGGAGATGGTCTCTGCCACTTTACCTTTCACCCCAATGGTAGCAAACGACAGTGGCTCTTTTGTTTTTGCATCGAACACCTTTCCGGTCATCACAAGGCGGGATTGTGCAAAGCAATTACAAGAAAGAAGTAATAATAAGAGAATGGTTGGTTTCATCGTGTTATCAAATATAAAGCATATTTATTAGTTTATTATTTGTATAACAAATAATAATTGTAGTTAATTCAGTGCGCTTCCCTCGAAGCAGCTGTCATCCGTCGCTTCCCCTTCAGGGGTGTCATCCAGAGCGCATTCTCCCTTTATTAAGTCTTGCGCATCAGGAATGGAGGCACACCCATATTTAATATAGCTGCACGCTCTCGCGAAGGACCTGCCAAATGTGAGGCGGTATTCGTTATCAAACCACCAAATCGAACGTTGCAGCGATATGTCGATAAGGTTATCTGGCTAGATAGTTTGTTTTTAAGCGCAGAGCAATTGTTGCGTGCCAGTTGAGAGTGAGCATTAGGAGGGATAGTTCGTGCGATATGGGAATGGATAAGCGCAGAGGACCGCAGATAAAGGCAATTAATGTCTAAGAGACTGTCATCGACCGCTTCCCCTCAGCGAGTGTCATCCAGAGCGGCTTCTCTTTTTATCGACTCTTGCGCATCAGAAATGGAGGCACACTCTTATTTAATATCACTGCACGGTCCCGCGAAGGATCTACCTAACGTAAGGAACTGTGGCCTCGTCATACCCGAATCTGGGTTCATCGTTACGCGCCAAACATCATTGCGTATAAATCATTATTTCGGTGGCGCGTGTGATAGAGGTTACACGCTAACGCCGGGTTTAAACCCGGCGCTACCAATATATGGCTCCTACGGAGCTGAACCGGCAGACGGACTGTAGTGTGTTGTCCCAGTTCGCATTTCATTGGTAGGGGATTGCCACGTCGGCTGTGTACGACGAGGCCGTACACGCTTCCTCGCAATGACGTGAGTCTTCGGTTTGCATCGAACCAAGGAGTAGATTAATTTACAGATATGATCAAAACAACAGTCTTGGGTTCATACCCAATGATCGATTGGCTCGCTGCCAATCCAAGCCTTCAGGCGCTGGAAGACGCTACTATGGTTGTATTGAAGACACAAGAACTTGCAGAGATCGATGTGATCGCCGATGGCGAATTGTACCGCTTCGATGTCAATCACCCGGAAACAAACGGAATGATCGAATACTTTGTGAAGCCGTTGGGTAATGTACGCAGCGAAATTACACGGACAGATATCGAAGCTTTTGGTAAACAAAAAGGCATGAGCTTTCGCGTGCGTCCTGCTGCCGTGGTTGAAGGCGCAATCAATGAAGGTACACTCGACCTCGTTAACGCTTACAAAAGAATCAGGCCACTGACAAAACATGCATTCAAGTTTACCATCACAGGTCCGCACATGCTTAGCAAAACCTTGCTCGATCACCACTACAAAGACTTGCCGTTGCTGTCACATGCAATTGCCCATGTGTTGGCAAAACAAATCAAGGAAATCGATGCCGATGTAATTCAATTGGATGAGGCAAACCTTCCAGGCTCACCCGAAGAATGGGAATGGGCGGCGAGTGCAATAAATATAATGTTAGATGCGATTCCGAAAACACCTGCTGTTCATCTTTGCTTTGGTAACTACGGTGGACAAACGGTTCAAAAAGGAACCTGGGAAAAATTGATTGCCTACATGAATGCACTGCACACCGATCATGTCGTGCTTGAGTTTGCTCATCGTGGATATAATGAGCTGGAATTTTTTACGGACTTACGTCGTGAAATAGGAATTGGTTTAGGTGTGGTGGATATTAAATCTACTGTGATAGAAACACCCGAACTGATTGCGGAAAGAATAGAGAACGCAACGCATGTTCTAGGCGAGGATCGTATTCGCTACATCCATCCCGATTGCGGATTCTGGATGCTGAAACGTTCCATTGCGAATGCCAAGATCCGGGCACTTACACTGGGACGGAATTTGTTTGAAGGGCGGTAAACCAAAAGAATACATTTCACCACCGATCCCGATGCATCGGGAGGGGCAGGCGCAAAGAGCGCTAAGGCAAAGCGCAAAGAGCGCAGAAGAATACTTTAGCCGTGCACGCAAGCTTTCGGTCATCCCGTCTTTCGGACTCTAATCAGTTACTAGTTCACCTTGTGCACCCAGCCTTTTTTTGTCTTTGCGGTTCCCGAGCACGTGGTGTAGCGAACAATCCAGAAGTATTGGCCTGAGGGATGATTACCTCCATCCCAGGGTCGACGATCAACACTCTCATACACTTCCTGTCCATACCGGTTAAGAATTTGAAATGTATAGTCATCGTTGTTGGTGATCACCACGAACTCATCATTTAAACCATCATTGTTTGGGCTGAACACATTGGGTGTCCACAACGAATCCTCCTTTAGAATTTCAATCTGTCGTATGGAGGATTCTGCCTCACAATACATTGAAGTAGCGTTAAGTTTGAATGATCCAGATACTTTCACCTCAAAAACAGGATCAGTCGATGCTTCAAAGAAGTCTTCGCCTTCCTTTTTCAACCAGCGATATATTACTTCAGGTTGAGGATTCTTTACGGCTAACGTTACTCCATTCTCCTCGCACGCGGTGATGTTTGTGCCGGTCGGAGTTACTTCCAACTGTATTGTCCCGATCCGCACGGAATCCCTTATAAGATACTGACAACCTGCAGGGCTTGTGTATGAATAGGTCAAGGGATAAATTCCACTGGCGAGGTTTTGCGCGCTGAAGATTCCCTTTGCTGGATCGATAACACCTGTTCCACTCCACTGCCCTCCTGGAGTTGTGGTTATCAATTGTATCACTTCACCTTCTGTGCAAATAACAGGTTGTGGCCCAGAGGTAACGGAAACAACATCCGCCTTGACGGTGATGAAGGATGAATTAGCACTGCACATACCGTAGGTAACTGTACAATAATAGACTCCAGCCTTGTCCGCAAACAGAAACGGTGCAATGGAAAATGTTATCTGTGCGAATCCGGTACCATCCAGGGGCTTGACGTACCACTGGTACGTTGCGCCTTGAGTTGACTTCACCGTTAATGTAACAGGGTTTTCAGGGCATAGAAGAACCTCCAACGGCCCCACTATTGTAGCATCCGGATCCTGGATAACTTCAATCTCTAATTTGCCTTCGTAGGCGCAATTAGGTGTTTTATACCGAAGAAGGTGTTTTCCCGGCCCGGCCTCGGAAGGATCGAAGGATTCACCATTTACACCCGCTCCATTCCATACACCGCCGAATGGGTACCCCTGGAGTTTGACAGGTTCGTTGTAAACACACACCGGTGGCAACAATTTTACCAGGGGAGGAGTAGGAATGGTATAAACTGCTCCTGCCCAGAATCCATGGTCATTTGTTTCATTTGGTGCTCCAAAGAAATAATGCTCATAGTCGGAATCTACCGACAACCCTGCACCATCCCATTTTTGCTGGTTGAAAAAAGAGCCCTGCAACTTTAAGATTTGTGAAGCATTTTTCCAGTAGTAATCCGACGATTCAAAAACATATACTGCGCCGGGTACTTCTCGTACAGGGCCGTACAAGGTGTGATAAATCGCCCCGCTTTCACCAGACGGAAAAAGGTCGTAATTCTCAGGGGCTCCGATTACCAACGTATTTTCAATGTTGCTTACCTGATAACCGAAAAAAGCATGCTCCCTAATTTCAGAAGAATAAATGATGGACGAATGGTTGATCTTTCCAGAAGGCCATGCTGAACCAGGTAGTTTCGCAAATACCACAACGGCACCGGCATTCGTTTTACCCTGAACTGTTGTGCGTGGTGAGCCTATAAATACATGGTTGTTCTGAACGTCGAACTTAATATTCTGATCGGACACTCCTGACGGCAATTCGAATGATGAAGTTTCGGACCATTCATTATTCGTTTTTTTGGTATATATCTTCAGGGTCGATGGAGGTTCACCTGGATCCTGATAGCTTACTCCTTCATATAAGAATATCGAATCATTTCTCACCTGGATCTTGACCGAAAGCGGTTCAAGTCTTGAGATTCCTCTTCTGAACTTTAATCTCTTTGAAAAAGTATATCCAGATGGCTGCCGCTCGTATATCTCAATTCCCATCAATTCGTTCAATGGATTAAGAGGATGTATGAATCCGATGACGAGCAGCTTCTCATTGATGGCGACATTTTCACCAAAATGAGTATGTGGTGATTGTGTATTAATCTGCTGGACAAGAGCATTTGTATTCCAGAAAGGACCAGTCCGTTTGTAGACATACACTTTCGATTTATCCGTGCCATAATCGCTGGTGCCGACGGCAAGCATGCTATCAGATGCGTCGATGGAAACACCAAAGTTTGGATCTCTTATCGTGGTAAAAGGCGGTGTAATCTTGTCAATCATTGTCCAATCTGTGGAGTTGTTTTTTGAATAAATGTAAACAGCTCCTGCATCCTCTGCCGATTCGTTATCAAACGGTGAAGCTACAAATAAGGCATGCCTCGTGCGGACAATATCATAACCATACTGATGTTGTGCGCTACTGATACCCGGCAAAAAGAATCTGCTTTCCTCATTCCATAAAATTCCTCCTCCACTAAAGGAGGCTATGGCGTTTATTTTGGGAATGCCTGCCGGGTTATTGATTGGTGTTATCACGATCCGGTCACTTTTGCAGGCTAGAGATGAACCGTAAAAAGACGAAAGTCCACCTGCTGGAAGTTGTTCATGCAATAATATTGAACTTGAATAGCTGCTCCAGTTTCCGGGTGTATTTGTTTTAAGTACCTCCGTGAGTCCATACGTATCGATCCCTTCAAAGGGCAATGAATTAGTATACTGAATAGTTGCTGTCATGTGATCTGCATCAACGATTGAAAACTGCATGGCTACAACATAATAATTGGCGGGGTGCAGATCAGCGACGGCACTTTCATTCGCATTTGTCCATGTTCCTACCGTTGGTTTTTTGTAAAGCAATAAGGAGTGCTGTGAAGGAAGGGAGCTCGTCTCAATTGAACTGACAATGACATCGTTCTTTATCTGAACATCATATCCAAAATGTGCTCCATTAATGTTGCTGGCAGTCAGTGACGCAATAAGATTTGAGCCGGGCAGCTGGTACACATAAATTTTGCCTGGCTGTGTCGTTGCAGACAGTCGTTCGGTTCCAACAATAAGATGCCCTTTGTCCATGTCCACGCTCGTACCATAATATAGAGTCTCCATGGCGCCATTGATCCGTATAGGCGCAGATACCTGGAAGCTACTGGAAAGAGATGCACGTGTATAGATTGTAACAAGGCCATGGTTATTGTTTAAGTTTTTCTGTCCTACAGCCAGCGTTAAACCATCCGGACTAATACTGATCGCGGTGACACCGGAGCTGTCCTGCAAGATGATCTCTTCCGATTCTGTCATCGTACTCCAGCCGGCGGCGGGCTTGTTGAAAACAAAGACTGCAGAATGCGTTTTATACGTCCATGATTTGCTCGCAATAATGGTATTACCCAGTGAATCAATATCTATCCGGGCGCCGAAGTCCATGAACCTTTCTAGAGTTGCAGGCTTCAGAAGTGCTTTAAAATCCCAGTCATTGCCCGCCTGGTGATAGACGTAAACAGCCCCGGCCCATTGAACATTAAGCGTATCGTCGACAACTGAATTGGTCACCAGATAATCGCCACCGATCGAAGCTCGAATAGCGGTTTTCGGAGTATTCCGGTCAGGCAGCAATTTTTTTAGGTCTGTAAGGCATTGACCAACAGTATGTTCGTAACAAAAGAGGAGCAGAATGAGACTAGCTATCGGGCGCATGCTTCCAGGCGTAGCTACAAAGGTAGAATAATTTGAGATTCTTTATGGCGGCCCGGAACTGAAGGGCGGTCATTCAAAAAAATACATTTCACCCCGAGTCCTCGGTGGTGAAATGCATTTATTTCAGAAGTAAGCAATCAATCTGCCGCAGCTTATAACCAATGTCCAAAGTACCAATGAAATAATAGCGGCTGCTTTTGCGGCAACTGGTGTTTCTGACGTAGCCCAAATGGAAACGGAAGGAAATGTAAAACGATGAAAGATTCCTGCGTTACTAAAGGCAATGAAGATAAGAATCAATTTTAGCCCGAAGACTCCATTTGTACTCAATGCTTTGGCCTGAGAGATAAAGAGTAAAAGTCCTGTGGGCACAACGATAAACAAACTTCTTCGCGACCAGGGTAGAACATAGTCTGCTACATCTTTGACAGAAAGTTTCCGCGCGACACCAAGCAAACGCAGGTCAAACAAAAAAGCGCTTCCCACTAAAAAAATAAATCCTACGATATGAACAATTTCTATGGCAGGAAAAAGCCAGGGCGACTGACGAATATAAACGGCCAGACTTGTACACTCCAGCCATTCAAAAACATCGGCCGCCTGCATGCTAACGCAATTCTGTTGTTTTGTCGGCTATGGTTATTCTCTCGGCGCGCATTTCATCTTTGATCTTAAGATGCGGATAGCCTACTACCGTGGCCGTTGTTCCTACCTTCAGCATATCTTTGGTCAAGCCTCGGCTTTCCATCCGGGAAGGCGGCGCAAGCACTACAGTCCATGTCTTTTTTTCCACCTCGAGCTTGATCATACCGTGGGGACTTTCATAGCCCATCTCAAGGATCTTGCCTGTGAAGTTTAGGGTTTTGGTTTGATCATAACTGCTCCAGCCATGATGAAACGGAGCAAATGAAAAAAGAGCCACGACGAGAAAAAGCAAAGCAGCCTGCTTCACTTTTCGATTGAAAATGGTTCGTATCATAATCTGCAGGGTTATAGTTACTAAGATAAGAACATGGTTCGAACAAAAGAGTTCAAAAGAGTTATAGGTTATGGGTTATGAGTTATGAGTTATGAGTTGGGGTGTGGGTGTGGGCGTGGGTGAACGCCGAGGTCGAACTCCGCCTGCCTGCCGTTAGCAGCAATGTCGAAGGTTGGCCCTTATACCCTATACCGTATACCTTATACCCTTCATCTTATATCCCTGTACCCTAAAATTGGTAAATTGTAGTTTAGGCGTACAAATATATCCGGCACCTTTTTCTGGTTAAATAATCCTATCATGAAGACAATTGCAATTACTTCTTATTTGACCTTGGTGACCCTGGTTGCCTTCTCGCAGCTTAAGATGGCTCAGATCAATCCTGCCAAGGTGCCTGAAGTAAATCAACACTATCTTCCCGAATATACATTCGACGTATCGACTAAACCCGAGCTGTGGTCAAAGGTGAAACCGGGCTTGAATGTTTCTTTTGTATCTACCGATGTACTATACATGAGAACGGAAGTACCTCAGCTGCAAAGTGAAAAGAATACATGGGAATCCACGGCGTGGAGAGGTGAGCGACTGAATGCACAGGTTTTGGTTTGGTCTCCAGATACGCTGGAACAAGTGCGATTCAAGGTCTCTGATCTTGTCAATTCAAAACAGCAGGTAATAAGTAAGAGCAACGCAAAGGTCAATATGGTCAGGTATGTCGTGTCGAATTTTCCATATGGCGCTACTGCGGCGAACTGCGGTTCCGGTGTTGCTGATTCTGCTTATCTGATGCCTGATCGATTTGAAGCGTTCGATCGATTTGATTTGCCTGGCAAAACCGTCCGGCCTGTTTGGATCACTATGGAGATCCCTGAAGGAACTGACGCCGGATCATATACAGGTACTATCGAAGTCGGTTCAGACAAACAAAAGGTCTCTTTGTTTATTAAAGTAAATGTTCAGTCTCAGGTGCTGCCAAAACCTGGCGATTGGAAATTCAGGCTTGACCTTTGGCAAAACCCGTGGGCTGTAGCCTGGTATTATGACGTCGAACCATGGTCTGCCGAGCATGAGGCTCTATTGAAAAAACACCTTACGCCTTATGCCGATGCCGGAGGGACCTTCATCACAACGTATGCGGTACATTCTCCATGGTCAGACAATTCATACATGATCGAAGGGGGCATGATCGAGTGGATCAAAAGAAAAAACAATTCCTGGGAATTTGATTACAAGATCTTCGATCAATATGTCGAGCTCTGTATGGGAATGGGAATAGATGAGGCAATAACAATTTATACTCCGGTTCCATGGGGATACCGGTTCCGTTACATGGATGAGGCAACCGGGAATTATGTAAACGAGACATGGGATCCGCAGACTGAAGTATTCAAATCGAACTTCGGTATTTTTCTTACTGACCTGAAAAGCCACTTACAAAAAAAAGGATGGTTTGAAAAAACTTATCTGGGTATCAATGAGAATCCACTCAATATCACGATCGCAGCGGCTAAGGTCATTAAGGATCATTCCAAGGATTGGAGGATCACCTATGCAGGTGATTGGCATCCAGAGCTGAAATCTCTGCTGGATGATTATTCGCCAATTATCAACACTACGCCTACTCTAAAAGAGATTCAGGAAAGAAAGTCAAAAGGTCTAACCACGACATACTATGTATGCTGCACTCCTGCGAAGCCCAACAACTTTGTTTTTTCTCCACCGGTAGAAAGCACGTACATCGGATGGTACGCCGCGGCGTACGGTTTTGATGGATTCTTGCGTTGGGCATATGATGCTTGGCCACAAGATCCAATGCGTGATGCCCGTCATACGGCCTGGCCAGCAGGAGATTGTTTTATTGTCTACCCTGGTGGCGCCAGCAATATTCGATTTGAAAAATTAAGAGAAGGAATTGTCGATTATGAAAAGATCAGGATCATCCGCGAACTAGCTGCTAAATCAAAGGATAAGAAGGTGAAAAATTTGTTGGCTCAGTTTGAAAAACATTTGGCCACATTTGTTGACACCCGCGAAACCGTTAAACCTCAAGCCAATGCCAACGTGATGTCAGATCCTGTTAGCACAGTTGATCGTGATTATAATAAGCGCGAATATATTGCCAGTGACCTGTCGGAGGTCGTTGGC
>Ga0193738_1001241_pt1 | contig 10514 bp, 7 predicted proteins | sample L2a1metaG_FD_144927 | JGI IMG/M metagenome (GOLD analysis project Ga0193738, IMG submission 144927) | Soil microbial communities from a riparian zone of the East river system, Colorado, United States - L2a1 | ecosystem: Environmental > Terrestrial > Soil > Riparian zone | place: USA: East River...
TCATTTATAGGATAGCCAAGAAAGATGATACGGTCCATCATTAGTCGGCTGTACACATCCATTACTGCTACATTCATGGGGCGTTCTTCAATGATGTTAGGAGTAAGACCTGTTACCATTTGGCTTGCATAGCCATGAAGGGTATTGCTGGAAATACCGCGGTGTTTTACCGCATACTTTTCAAATTCAGAATTAAAACTCATTTCGTTTTGTTTGCAGATTAAGGCAATGACGCCAATTGGTCTGATTCATCAAATATCCGTCCAAATGGTAAAACCACAAAATTGATGACAGTCCGGCATAAAAAAAGACGATGGAAAATAATGTAAGTGGGAAATCTTATGTTTGCCAAAAGTCAAAAAGACAATGCGGCTAAAAGACATTCCATTTTTTCTGGGCATAAAACCTAAAACACGGGAATATGGATTCGAGGTCGTAAAAATTCAATTACCTGTCGATGGTGAATTATCATTAGCTCAATGGCTGCATCCGAAAGCCGGCAATATTGGAGTAGACCAGGATGAGATAAATGAATTGAGATCTTTTTTAAGACCAGGTGATGTTGCAATTGATATTGGCGCATATACTGGTGATACGGCAGTTCCGATGGCGTTGGCCGTTGGCACAACAGGTAAAGTACTGGCACTGGAACCAAACCAGTATGTTTTTAAAGTGTTGGAAAAAAATGCCAGTCTGATCAGGTCGAAGGGAAATATTATTCTCCTTCCTTTTGCTGCCACTCCAGCCGATAGCGAAATGGAGTTTGAATATTCAGATCCGGGTTTTTGCAATGGTGGATTTCACGAAGGCATCAGTCAATGGAAACATGGCCATGTTTATAAGTTAAAAGTACAGGGAAAAAATCTTTCAAATTATTTGAAACAACATTTTAGTGAACTTATTCCATTGATCAGGTACATAAAAGTAGATGCAGAAGGTTTTGATCTTGCTGTGTTGGAAAGTATCACTGAAATTGTCGGGAAACAAAAACCTTATATCAGGGTTGAAGTGTTCAAACACACCGATATTACTTATCGCAAAAAGCTATATGACCTTTTGAAGCGTTTTGATTATGACATTCATCTTTTCGGCGGCGGCAAGAAATACATAGGCCAACCTGTTTCTGAAAATGATCTTATGAATTGGAAACACTATGATCTTTTCGCTGTTCCGAAAAAGCAGATCAATTAATGGTGATGATGTTGATGCTCCTCCTGCATTTTCACAAAATCTTCCATCGCAATTTCTTTTTCAGTCGGTTTCACTTGTGATTCTGCCCACTCAAATATCTTTTGTCCTTGTATGCGGGTATAAGCATCCTCAATATACTTGCGGTCCTGCATCATTTTGTCAACATAATTGTCTACCCACGGTTGGTCATCGCCACCCATCGGCATATTCATGTATCCGAATAGTTGCTGTTTCGCAAAAGTCTTAAGTTCTTCAGGTTTTACATCAATATTATTTTCCCTGGCAATTTTATCACTGATCAATGTCCACTTTAACTGATTTTTAAAAGTGGGGAATTCTTTCTCAGCTTCTTCTTCTGTCTTTTTTTCCTCTCCCTGTGTCTGCATCCATTTTTTCAGGAATGATTCAGGAAAATCAATGATTGTTCCATCAAGCAACTCATGATAAGCCATATGCTGCAATTGACCCTTAGCCTGGTTATCCCAATAAACCTGTATTTCTTCTTTAGCCTTATTTCTGAAATCAGCTTCAGTCTTTACTTCATCATTTGGGTAAAGCTGCTTATAGAATTCTTCATTCAATTCTCTTTTTTCAAGCAAACCGATCTTTGTGATCTGGATCTTGAAATGTTTTTGTGAAGCAGCAGGGTCATTTTTCTCGATACCAAGATCACTTAAAATAAAATCAAGTTCTTTTTCATCGAAAGCTTTATCGAGTTGTGTAACAACATAGTCATTGATAGTTTTCCCTATAAGGTTACCACGAAAACTTTCTTTAAAATATTTTACGAGGAGAGAATTATCTTTCTTTATGCCACCTTCAATTTCATTTGCATTTTCATCGACTTCAGAAAAGATCACATTCAATACATTCTCTTCTGTGTTTACTGTGTTCTCATCTTTCATATTGCCGTAGCGATTCTGCAGACGGGTGATCTCATTATTGATCATTTCGTCAGTGATCGTCACTTTATAACGGATCGTCTTTGCTTTTGAAAGATCGGCTAAAGCAAAATCAGGCTTCATTCCTATTTCAAAATGGAAAGTATAATCAGCCGGATTGTTTACGTCAAGTTGACGAATATCCATTTCAACAGGGAGGGGTTGAGCAAATATGTCAAGTTTTTCTTCCTCAAGATATTTGATCAGCTCTCTGTCAACTGTACGAAGTACTTCATCAGTAAACAAAGAAGGACCGTACATTTTTTTGATCAAACCAGCAGGCACCATTCCTTTTCTGAATCCGGGAATGTTGGCTTTCTTGCTATGATCTTTTAATGATTTTTCAAAAGTGGGGAGGTAATCGGTTTTCTCCAGTTTTAATGTGATCTTCTCGTTCAATAAACCGATATTCTCTTTTGTAACTGTAGCCATATTTCAAGATTTAAAATAAACTTCGAACAAGAATTTTGCCATTATGCTCATCTTGTTCGAAGTTCAACTGTCCGGATGGAGGGACTCGAACCCCCATACCTTACGGCATCAGATCCTAAGTCTGACGTGTCTACCAATTTCACCACATCCGGGAAAAGAACTAAAGATTAACTTTTGGGGCTGCAAATGTAGCAGATTTCACTCAAAAAAAACGGCTCTTTTTAAGTAAATTCGCTGTTCATGGATACCCTTGCCCAGTTACCCAAATATAATTTGAATGAAGAACAGGAAAAGAAACTGATCCTGAGGGAATACCGTGCCTTATTGCGGGGATTAAAAACTAAATTGAAACCGGGAGATAAGCGACTTATCCGTCTTGCCTTTGAAATGGCAGTTGAGGCCCACAAAACCATGCGCAGAAAAAGCGGAGAGCCATATATCCTTCACCCGATAGCTGTTGCCAGGATTTGCGTGGAAGAAATTGGCCTTGGGGTTCGTTCTACTATTTGCTCACTTTTACATGATACAGTAGAAGACACTGATATAAGTCTTGAAGATGTTGAAAGGGAGTTTGGAAATGAGATCGCCAGGATCGTTGATGGGCTTACAAAGATCTCTAATGTTATTGATGTTAATGCATCACAGCAAGCTGAGAATTTTAAAAAGATACTGCTTACACTTACTGATGATCCACGTGTTATTCTTATAAAGCTTGCTGATCGGCTTCACAATATGCGTACGCTTGATCACATGAAGTCGGATAAACAACTGAAAATTTCATCTGAAACTGTTTATGTATATGCGCCGCTTGCACATCGCATGGGTTTGTATAATATTAAAACAGAGATGGAAGATCTTGCGATGAAATATTTGGAGCCTGATACTTATAAAGAGATCGCAAGAAAACTGGCAGAGACAAAAAAAGAAAGAAGCAGGTACATTAATGAATTTATTAAGCCCTTAAAAGATAAACTGGATAAGGCTGAATTAAAATTTGAAATGTACGGACGACCAAAGCATATACATTCCATTCAAAACAAAATGAAAAAGAAAGGAGTGAGTTTTGAAGAAGTATATGACTTGTTTGCCATTCGGATCATTCTTGAGTCAACTCCTGAAAATGAGAAAAGTGATTGTTGGAAAGTATACTCTATTATCACTGATGAATATACTCCAGCTCCTGAAAGATTAAGAGATTGGTTAAGCAATCCCAAGAGTAATGGCTATGAAGCATTGCATACAACGGTAATGGGTCCACAAGGAAAGTGGGTGGAAGTGCAGATAAGAACAAAACGTATGAATGAGATCGCTGAAAAAGGGTTGGCTGCACATTGGAAATATAAAGAAGGTAGTGCGGATGAAAATCGTTTTGATAAATGGTTTCAGCAAATACGTGAAGTGATCGGCAACCAGGATACGGACTCTGTAGATTTCCTGCAAGACTTTAAAACAAGTTTTCTTGCTGAAGAAATTTATGTGTACACCCCAAAAGGTGATGTAAAGATGCTACCTGTTGGTTCTACATCACTTGATTTTGCATTTTCCATTCACAGTGCGATCGGTGTAAAAACGATTGGCGCCAAAGTCAATCATAAACTTGTTCCATTAAGTCATAAGCTGCGTAGTGGCGACCAGGTTGAGATCATTACCTCAAACAAACAAAAACCTTCGGAAGACTGGCTGAATTTCGTTGTTACCTCAAAAGCAAAAGGAAGGATCCGTGATGCATTGAAAGAGGAAAAAAGAAAAATTGCGGAAGATGGGAAGTACGCTGTGCAGCGAAAGATCGAAGGAATGGGGGCCGCATTCAATCAACATAATATTGACGAAGTCTGGACATATTATAAACTCAGTTCTGCGCTTGATCTGTTTTACCAGGTTGCCATAAAAAATATTGATTTAAAGGAACTTAAAGAATTTAAAGTTTTTGGAGATAAAATAGAAGCTCCAAGACCTGTTAAAATACAAGAGATAAAAGTTGATGGGATGCATCACCATTTGGCAAAAAAAGATGCCGAGCTTATAATTTTTGGTGAAAGCAGCGATAAGATAGTTTATAATCTTGCCAATTGTTGTAAGCCCATACCGGGTGATGATGTGTTTGGTTTTGTAACTACAGGTAAGGGATTAACTATACATCGTAATAATTGTCCGAACGCGGCCAAGCTAATGGCCAATTTTGCCCATCGTATTGTAAAAACTAAATGGGCAAAGAACAAAGAGATCTCATTCCTTACGGGTTTAAAAATTGTTGGTCTTGATGACGTGGGGGTAGTAAATAAGATCACCAATCTTATATCCGGAGAATTGCGTATCAATATTGCTGCACTGACTATTGAAGCCAAAGAAGGTGTGTTTGAAGGAAATATAAAATTGTATGTTCACGATAAAGAAGAATTGGACGAATTGGTCCAAAGCCTGTACTCTCTCCCTGGCATTGAAAAAGTAGACCGTTACGATACGGAACTGTGATCCTTGCAAAATGAACTTGGATAAAAAAGGTTTTCAACATTCTGAATTCTTGATTCTTTGTTACTTGGTCATTATACTTTCCCCCTTATTTTTGCCCGGCATTGATAATAAATTTTCTATAGCTTGCTCAATAGAATTGATAAAGAAGAACGGAGCGTCGCAAGAAATGTTTAATAGTAGTTGTGATGCTTGTCTCCAAAAAATAAAAATATGATTGACGTAATACTTGGTTTGCAATGGGGCGATGAAGGGAAGGGAAAGATCGTAGATTTTTTTGCTTCGAAATATGACTTGATCGCAAGGTTCCAGGGTGGACCAAATGCGGGACATACATTATATGTTGGAGATAAAAAAGTAGTACTGCATCAGATCCCTTCCGGAGTTTTTCATGCAAACACCATTAATCTTATTGGAAATGGCGTAGTGCTTGATCCTGTGACATTGAAAAGAGAATGTGATATTGTTTCATCCTTTGGCGTTGATCTGAAAAAAAATCTTTTTGTTTCTGAAAGAGCTCACCTAATACTTCCAACACATCGTGCATTGGATAAAGCTTCGGAAATTTCAAAAGGTAATGATAAGATCGGTTCGACATTGAAAGGGATCGGCCCAACATATATGGATAAAACTGGTAGAAATGGATTAAGGGTTGGCGACCTTATACGTGGCGATTTTAAAAAAGCGTACGATAAATTGAGCGATAAGCATCGCCAGCTGCTGGATGCTTATTCATTTCATGAGGATATTTCTGCATGGGAAAAAGAATTTTTTGAGGCCATCGAGTTTTTGAAAGCCATGAATATTGTTTCCGGCGAATATTTTATTAATGATCATTTGTCAGCAGGAAAGAAAATATTGGCAGAAGGTGCGCAGGGCAGCATGCTTGATATTGATTTCGGTACGTTCCCATTTGTTACTTCATCAAATACAATTACAGCGGGGGTTTGCAGCGGACTTGGAGTAGCTCCTCAAAAGATAAAAGATGTGCTTGGGGTAACCAAAGCTTATTGTACCAGGGTTGGTGGCGGTCCTTTCCCCACTGAATTGAATGATGCAGTTGGGGAGGAATTAAGAAAGATCGGGAATGAATTTGGCGCTACAACCGGCCGGCCACGACGTTGCGGATGGATCGATCTTGTAGCTTTGAAATTTGCCTGCATGATAAATGGAGTGACAAAAATTGTCATGACAAAAGCTGATGTGCTGGATGCATTTGAAGAATTAGAAGTTTGCACAGCTTATAATACCGATGGAAATAACACGGAGGAAGTTCCCTATCAAATGACGGGGATCAACCTCGATCCTGTGTATAAAAAATTTAAAGGCTGGAAAACGGATTCTACTGCTTTAAAAAATGAAAAAGATTTACCGGCTGCCATGCAGCAATATGTGGAATTTGTTAATCAATACCTTGGGGTAAAGGTGAATTATATTTCAAACGGGCCGGGCAGGGACCAGATAGTTTCACTATCTTGAAAAAGAACAGCAAAAAAATAAGAACAAAAATTTGGAAGTTCTAAAACTTCGCTGAAATTTTACAGTGATTAATTTTATTGGAATATGACAACGAAATCTGATAAAGGAAAAAAAACCGAGGGCCACGATCATAAGCCAACTTCCGGTGATGCCGATAAAAAAGCTTCTTCAAAGCCAAAGAAACAAGAAGAAGAGGATGATGATGATTTGGAAGATGAGGAGATGGATGTGAAGCCCTCAAAAAAAGGTGCAAAACCTGCTGCTGCAAAAAAATCTGGTGATGATGACGATGATGATGCTGGCGAGGATGAGCCAGATGAGTGGGAAAAACCTGAAGAAGAAGAGGAGTGGGATCCTGACTTCGATGAATTTGATATTCCTACATCCAAGAATAAAAAAAGTACCGGAACTGCTGCCGGGGGTAAAAAAGGCAAGGAAGAAGAAGATGATTTTAAAGTGGATGATGAATTCAAAGATCTTTATGATGAGAAATATGATGATGATGACGAGGAGGACTACTAAAAATATTTTTATTTCCCGTTTTATACTTTGAACGCAACCAATACTAACTGCATTTTTACTATCACAGATCCTGAGAATGCAAAGAAGAAAATGCTGAACTGGGCTAACCGGTTCAGCATTTTTTCTTTTTTAGATAATCATCGCTATCAAACCAATTATCACTCCATTGAATGTTTGCTGGCTGTTGGTAATAAAAACAGCTGTAGTGCAAATGCCGGCAATGCGTTGAATGACCTTCAGGTTTTTCTTAATAAAGATCATCGCTGGTTGTTTGGTCATTTGGGATATGATCTGAAAAATGAAATAGAGTCAGTTACTTCGTCTTATAAAAGCAGGCATGGCTTTCCGGATATTTTTTTCTTTGAGCCAACCATCATTATCAGGCTTTATGAAAAGGAAATGGAAATAGAAAGCGAAGAGGATGCCGGGAAAATTTTTGATGAGATCATGCAAACTGATGAGAGAATAGAATTGCAAAACGATTCGATCAATATTCAACAAAGGGTTTCAAGGAAAGAATACATTGAAACTATTGAGCAATTAAAAAAGCATATTCTTCGTGGTGATTGTTACGAGATAAATTATTGCATGGAATTTTTTTCAGAAGAAGCCATTGTTGATCCTTTATCAGTTTATGAAAAGCTCAGTAAGACCTCACCCAATCCCTTTTCTGCATTATATAAGCTGGAAGATAAATGGCTGATCTGTGCTAGCCCGGAAAGATTTTTGAAACGTGAAGGGGATAAAATTTTATCACAGCCGATCAAAGGAACTTCCTCAAGGTTTTTGAAAGATGATAGCAAGGATAAAAAAAGCAAAGAAGAGCTTTATGCAAGTGAAAAGGATCGTTCAGAAAATGTGATGGTGGTTGATCTTGTACGAAATGATCTTGCCCGTGTTTGTAAAGAAGGGACGGTGAAAGTGGATGAACTGTTTGGCATCTATTCTTTTCCGCAGGTACACCAGATGATATCAACTATAAGCGGGGAGTTAAAAGATGAAATTTCTTTTACGGAAATAATCAAAGCAACTTTTCCAATGGGCTCAATGACCGGTGCGCCAAAAAGAAAAGTGATGGAGCTTATTGATAATTATGAAAGATCGGGAAGAGGGATCTTTTCCGGTGCTGTTGGGTATATAACTCCTGAAATGGATTTTGATTTTAATGTTGTAATAAGAAGCATCATGTACAATGCTTCTGAAAAATATCTTTCTTTTATGGCGGGTTCAGGCATTACTTTTTATAGTGATGCTGAAAACGAGTATGAAGAGTGTTTATTAAAGGCTGAGGCAATGAGAGGAGCAATTATAGATAAATAATTACTTCACAGGCTTTTTAACCGGCTGAGTTTTCGTTGGCGCAGAAAGCGACTGCTTAAATGAATCCAGCATTATCTGTAAACTCTCATTAAGAATATCATATCTTTTTGCCATGAACAGATTCATTTTATCTGCCGGCAGTCTTAATTCATATTTACCATTATGTGTGATCAGTTTATCAAAGTCAGGATTGTAACGGTTGAATTCTACAATAGAAAACGTAATGTATTTTGTAATTACTAAAGAATTATATCTGCCACTGATCGCCTGTACTTTTGAATTGATTAATTCAGCCGCACTTAAATTTTTTGTAGCGGGGTTTACATTCGAAGCCTGTTTTAATATATCTGTTTCATCCTTTGTCAATGTTGTTATTCCACCATCTCCCTCCATTACATAATGTGTAGCAATAAATTTTTTTACATGATCTCTTGATTCGGCCGGTAAAAAATGTTGCAGGTCCCAGAAATTTTTACTCTTGCTTTTTCTTATTGCAGCATTTACATTTCCGGGTCCGCCATTATATGCAGCGATCACCAGCAACCAGTCATTATAAATATTATAAAGCTCACTTAAATACCTGGCTGCCGCATGTGTGCTTTTATAATAATCAGTTCTTTCATCAGAATAGGCGTTTACTTTTAATCCCATTCTTCTTCCAGTCTCCGGCATGAATTGCCATGGACCAACGGCGCCTGCCCATGATACAGCATAAGTTTTCAAATAAGATTCTATGACAGCGAGATATTTTAATTCTCTTGGCAAACCATGATAGGTGAGTACCGCATCGATCATATCAAAATAGGGACGTCCCCAACCTTTTAATTTCTCCAGGCTCTTCCTATTTTTTGCCATATAATCATCCACAAAACTTATAGCACGGGGATTCAGTTGAACCTGGTTCAATCCTTCTTCTTCAGGCTTGCCTGAAAAAAGATCTTTGAAACCAGCTTTTGGATCGGAAGCGATGGCTACAGGAACGATGGTTGAATCGACTACCGGTTTATTGGTCCTCGATCTTGAGAGATCTATAATTGTATCTGATACCTGGGCGGTAACAGCTATAGTTAAATGGGAAATTAGTATCGTAAATAAAAAACGCATTAGAAATAAAGCCGGTTCAAACTTATTTTTTAAACTCCATCAATTGTTGGGAGGCCTGCAACAAAGATAGTTCGTTAAATTGTTTTGCCATTAGTTGTACCCCGAATGGCATGCCATTCGAATGTTTAAAAAGGGGTAATGATATACCTGGAATTCCTGTAAGATTTGCAAATACCGTATAAATATCTGCGAGATACATAGCGATAGGATCATCTGTTTTTTCTCCGATCTTAAATGCAACACATGGTGATGTTGGCATTAGTATAAAATCAAATTCATTGAAAACCAGTTGTGTTTTTTCGACAAGCTTGCGTCTTACTTTTTGAGCTTTGGTAAAATATGCATCATAATAACCGGTGCTTAAAACAAAAGTGCCAAGCATAATTCTTCTTTTCACTTCTTTGCCAAAACCTTCGCTGCGATTGTGTTTGTAAAACTCTGTTAAATCAGTTGATGGCTTTGCAGAACGATAACCATACCGAACACCATCGTAACGGGAAAGATTGGTCGATGCTTCTGCCGTTGTGAGGATATAATAAGCCGGAACTATATAATCGAGGTATTCAAAGCTTAATGCAGTTACCTCATGACCCTCATTTTTTGCTTGTTCGATCAGTTTATTTATTCCATCAGCAATTTCAATATCAAGCGAAGGATTTTCTAATGTTTCCTTGAAATAAGCAAAACGGAATTTCTTATTTTCTTTTAATGCTTTTGAATATTTCTCAACTGGTTTTTGAGAAACGGTGCTGTCATATTCATCTGGACCGGCAATCATTTCTAAAACTTTGCTTGCATCATCAACATTGTTTGCAAAAATTCCAATCTGATCAAAAGAAGAAGCATAAGCGATCAAGCCATATCTTGAAATGCGGCCATAAGTTGGTTTCAATCCAACGATGCCACAAAAATCTGCTGGCTGACGAACTGAACCACCTGTATCACTTCCCAAAGAAACCATACAAAGTCCAGCTTGGACTGCAACAGCAGATCCACCTGAAGAACCACCTGGCACTCGGGTTTCATCCATTGCATTCCACACGTTGCCATATACTT
>Ga0193738_1001243_pt1 | contig 10507 bp, 8 predicted proteins | sample L2a1metaG_FD_144927 | JGI IMG/M metagenome (GOLD analysis project Ga0193738, IMG submission 144927) | Soil microbial communities from a riparian zone of the East river system, Colorado, United States - L2a1 | ecosystem: Environmental > Terrestrial > Soil > Riparian zone | place: USA: East River...
ACATGCCAGGTCCGCATCCCGGCCGGTTTCCTAAAGGAATGATTTATAATGCAGCCGGGAATACAACTCCAACCAATGCACACCTTGCTTATACAGGACTTCTATCCAACTTAACTGGAAAAGTAAACGGTACAGGACATTTCGACAACTCTGCACCAAATGAAAACTACGACATCATAACAGGAAATTCTGTGTCCATCTTTGATATTTTTGTCACGAAGACGGGCGAAACATGGATGGTGGGAAAATTACAAAACACGAATTTATTATACCAGGATACTATTGTTATATTCAATGGCACATGGAACGGAAGCGACTTTGTTTACACATCCTACCCTGTTCAGTATTTATTAAATCCCGTAGCGTATATTTCCGATATGAAAATTGTATTTAATGACAATGGCCAAATCGGGTACATTGCATTACTCACAAACCAGGATATTCATCATGTACATTTTTCGGATTCATGTTCTTACATCCAGGTCTTTAAATCCGAAGATGGCGGACAGACCTGGAGTTGTCCGACCGATCTCGATCTTTGCACTAGTCTCGATTCTGCATTGGTTGGACTGGGAACAAACAATTATACTTCAAGCTGGGACCTTGACATTGCAGTTGATAAAAATAACAACCCACACATTGTAACTACAGTCGTTCCCTCGGAAGGATTACTTAATTACCCATCAGGCAACTTTGGTGTATTTGATTTTTATTCAACCGACCAGGGAATAACATGGGTGGCACAACTCGTTGCTCATCCACAAACTTACTCAGGTCAGTGGGGTACAGCAGGTGTGGACCAGATCACGGAATTCCTGAGGCCGTTTGTAAGCCGATCATGGGATGGCAGCAAACTCTATTTTGGTTTCTTTGATACTGATACTGCAACTTACTTCATATATGACAACATGAGTCCTGACCTGCGTCTGATTGGTTATGATGTAGACAACAATACATGGACTGCTCCTCTTGATATTTTGCAGGATATAGATGGAGGAGAGAATATCACCGCAGGTTCACCTGCAGATGGAATATGTTTACTTGGACAGGGTTCATATTATGCCAAAGATGATGGAGTTAATTTCAGTGTTCCGGTTTCATATGTTGTGATGGGTGCGACACCTTCAGATCCTGTAAACTACTATTACATTGACTGTGCATCACCAATCGGAACTTTTACCTATAGTGGTCATCCGCTTCCTGTACCTTCTTATCATTTTAGCCCGCTATGCGATAGCGGCAGCGGTGTTGTTCTCACAGCAGGTGAATTAACGTCGGGATTAATTATATCATCTAATTATCCAAATCCATTCACTGGAAAGACTTCTGTTGATGTGACATTGGAAAAGGTAGTTGATTTAAAAATCGTAATCTCGAATGTTGTCGGGCAGGTCCTTTCAACAACAACTTATCAAAACCTTCACTCTGGTTTGAATACACTTACACTTGATGCTTCTTCACTTGCTCATGGCTTGTACTTCTTCACTGTAAAAGCCGGAAGCAGTTCTGTAACTAAGACGATGACTGTAGAGTAATCTGAAAGTGTCCAACAAACTACATCGAAGGACGGAAAGGTTATCTGAATTAAAAGGGTAAATTTCCGTCCCTTGGATTTTTAAAAACCATTTGCCATGAAATCAACTTTACTTCTATCCTTATTATTTGTAATAGTATTTTATAATTATTCAACTGCACAATCCGGCCAGGGCAATAATTCTGATGTTACTTCTACAGTGTGCAATGTTTATCAATTAGGAAACGGACCAAATGCCAGCTCGGGGAACGATGGAAGCAGCTCTGTTCTATGGTATGACAAAGATCTTAATACAGTTGTATTCACCCACCGCGCTGAATGCGGAATCCCTGCTGCAGTCACCAACACCGGCTATTTCAACTATGATATTTCAACCGATGGAGGCATAACATGGCTGAATGACCAGGGACCAATTTATGGAACACAGTTGAATCAAACTGGGAGCTGCGCGATCCTTGGACCTCACAGGGGTCGTTATCCGAATGGTGTATTGTTCAATCCACCTGGTAACACCGACCCGGTGAATGCACATATCATTTACGCAGGAAGCTGGAATACCGATATTTTATCAATGACAACCTGGCAAGGACAAGTTTACGGCGTAGGAAATTTAAATGGAAGCGCACCTGTAGAGCACTATGACAGCCTGCCTTCTACATGGTTTTCACCTGAAGACCTTTTTGTAACAAAGCAAGGAACCATTTGGAAAATAGGATCTGTTGGCTGGCGAGATCCGAATGGATATTCATATGCTGATACAGTTGGAATATATAAAGGCATCTGGAATGGAAATGATTTTGATTACACATACTACCCGGTTCATTATATATTGAATCCATATCCCACTCAAATCGGTGATCTCAATATAGCATTTGGCGATGACGGACTGACCGGATATATCGCAATGATTACCAACCAGGATTCAACATATACTGTTTATCCGGATACAGCATTTTACATTCAGGTACTTAAAACTGTCGATGGTGGAAATTCCTGGAGTTGTCCTACAGATATTGTTCTTGCCGGATCAATGGATTCAGCACTATTGGTATTGAACAATAGGAACAGATATGGAACTTATTGGGATTTGGATATAGTTGTGGATAAAAACAACAACCTTCACATTGTAACTGCTGTAGTACCAATATTCGGTACTGACTTTTCTGTTTATGTAAATTATCCTTACAAAACTTTTGGACTCTTTGATTTTTATACCAATGACGGAGGGAATTCTTACCAGGCTCAGCTGATTGCACACCCTGCAACCATTCTGGGATCAGGCGGGTTGACTCAGATTACCGAAAGCCTGCGCCCGTTCGCAAGCCGGACATGGGATGGCAGTAAATTATTTTTTGGTTGGTTTGATACGGATACTTCAATTTATTTCACTAATCAAAATGAATTTCCCGATCTGCACCTGATCGGGTATGATGTTGATGCCAATATGTGGACTGCTGATCTTTCAAACCTTCAGGCAGTGGATGCAGGTGAAAATATTACTGCTGGAACTACTGCTGCTGGATTATGTAACGTCGGAAATGGATCATACTATGTAATCGATAGTGCCGGTAATTACAAGGTTCCTGTAACCTATTTAGTGCAGCCGAATATTAACTTTTCTGAAGTTGATTTCCATTATATCGATTGTGCATCTCCTTCGGGAACGTTTACCCATCCTGGTCACCCGCTGCCAATTCCTGTCATGCATGCAAGTTCTCTTTGTGATGATGGCAGTGGCGTTGTTCTTTCAACCGAGAAAATAACTTCTGATTTGATTGTATCTTCCAATTATCCGAATCCGTTTACAGGAAAAACTTCAGTAGATGTTACACTTGAAAAAGCAGGAGATGTCAGTGTTGAAATCAGCAATGTCGTCGGACAAATACTTATCGCTGCAAATTACAAAAACCTTCACGCTGGATTGAATACAATTATTCTTGATGGCTCATCCCTTTCAGGCGGTTTGTATTTCTTCTCGGTTTCATCTGGAAATAAATCTTCCTCAGGTAAGATGATGATTCAATAGGTTCTGGTACCCTGCAGAACCTCCTGCTTACTGCCTACTGGTACTGGCGACTGGTACTGTTGACTGGTACTGGCTGCTCCCGGCTGCTCCTGCCTACTGGTACTGGCTCCCGATAGCTATCGGGATGGTACTGCTTTTACCGAAGGTTGAACAGCGAATCCACTCCTGTTATTCTTTCTGCCATAAATCCTTCCGCATACTTCACTCCTATCGGCCGGCCGTACTCAGTAGCACGTGCATACAAAGCATCAATAAATTCCTTTGTTGAAATCGGCGTATCGGGTTCCTTGGAAAGCTCTGAATAGAACTGGCTCTTGTAAGCATGAATGGCTTTCATCTTTCTTTCCATCACGGAACTGATATCAATTACGAAATCTGGTTTGATGTACCTGTCCTGGGTGTAATGAAAAATTGCACCGGCCCTCCAGCACCTTTGCGGTTTGTCGTCAAGATCAGTCTTCACTTTCATCAGACCGGAATAAAAATTTGATTCCGACACAAGCCTTGACGCACGACCATGATCCGGATGACGGTCGGCAACAGCATTGCACAAAATAATTTCTGGCTGGAATTTTCTAATGGTTCTGATCACACCCATTTGGTGCTCCTTGTCATTTTTAAAAAAGCCGTCAGCATATCCAAGGTTTTCACGAACACTCACTCCCATCACCTTGCAGGCAACGGCAGCTTCCTTTCCTCGAAGGTCAGCGTTCCCGCGTGTACCGAGTTCCCCTTTGGTAAGGTCAACAATGCCTACCTTTTTACCATCGCGAATGTGTTTGATAATCGTTCCGCCGCAACCCAATTCAGCGTCATCAGGATGCGCAGCAAAGACCAGGATGTCGAGTTTCATATTTAGTCGCAAAAAAATCGGCGGCTAATGTACGATAAGAGAAGTAACTAGGTAACTAAGTGACGAGGTAACTAGGTGACGAAGTGACGAGGTCACTAATTAATTCGATTTGTATATTGTGAATTCTGAATTGTGAATTGTGAATTCTGACTTTTGACTTAGGATGCTTACTTTCGGCCTTCATCTATGAAAATCGCATTCCATGGTGCAGCACAAACTGTAACCGGCAGCAGGCATTTACTGACAACAGACTCCGGAAAAAAAATTCTTCTCGACTGCGGCTTTTTCCAGGGAATGGGAAAAGAGACAGATGGATTAAACCAGCACTTTGGATTTAATCCGCGGGAAGTGGAGTCGCTCATTCTTTCGCATGCGCACATTGATCACTCAGGCAATATTCCATTCCTGGTGAAGCAGGGTTTCAGAGGGAAGATCTATGCAACGCCGGCAACAAAAGATTTGTGTGAAGTGATGCTGGCTGATACTGCCCACATCCAGGAAAATGATTTGCGTCACTTTAACAAAAGACGAAAGGAAAAAGGACTTCCTCCATTACAGCCTTTGTTTGACCAGGGTGATGTTGATATGGCTCTGAAGCTATTTCATGAAGTTCCTTATGAAAAAAAATTCAGGGTGAACGAAGAAGTAGAATTTCATTTCACCGATTCGGGACATATTCTCGGCAGCGCTGCAGTGAACCTGAAAGTGAAAACGAAGTCGGGCGAAAAAAAGATTTTCTTCTCCGGTGATATCGGTCGTCCGAACGACAAAATTCTGCTTCCCCCCTCGCCTTTTCCGCAGGCCGATGTAATAATATGCGAGTCAACTTATGGCAACCGGATTCATAGCACGCCCGAGGAAGCCGAAAAAAGGTTGTTCAATATCATCTATGAAACCTGTGTTCAGCGAAACGGAAAAATTATCATTCCCGCTTTTGCTTTGGGACGAACGCAGGAAGTCGTCTATGTCCTGAACAACATGAAGAACAAGCGCATGCTCCCTGACATCAAGGTGTATGTTGACTCGCCGCTTGCCATCAACGCTACGGAGATCATGCGTGCCCATCCCGAAGGATTCAATGCTGACATCAGAGAAGTAATGAAAAGGGATCCTGATCCATTTGGATTCGGAGGACTGAAATACATACAGGATGTAAATGAATCCAAAGCACTCAATACTTTCAGTGAGGCATGCATCATTATTTCTGCCTCCGGTATGGCTGAAGCAGGGCGTGTATTGCACGCCATCAAGTCTTGGCGGACACCTTGCAGCGGGCAATAAAGAAGTGCGGATTTTCGGAAGAGAATTTTCTGTGCGTGCAAACGTAGAAGTCATGAACTCTTATAGTGCCCACGGCGACTCAAACGAAATGCTTCACTACCTTGGCTGTCAGGATCCGAAGTTGGTAAAGAAAATGTTCTTGGTGCATGGAGAATTCGGAGTTCAAACGGAGTGGAGACTAAAGTTGATGGATTCCGGATTCAGGAATATTGAGATTCCGGAGAGGCATACGGAATGGGAGGTGTAAGCCAGTAGACAGTAAACAGTAGACAGTAGACAAAAAAGAAAAAACTGGATTCGGTTTTCCCCCTTTAGGGCTGGGGTAAAGGAATTGGGAAGGGTGAGCCAGTATACAATAAACTGGATTGGATTTACTCCCTGCCTACCGGCAGGCAGGCCTTTAGGGTCGGGGTTAAGGAAAAGGAATCAAGATACATGAGACAAGGTGAATAAGTTAACATAGAATGAATAAAATTTTTTACTTTATTTTATTTTTCATTTGCTGCCATTCAAATGCGAACGCACAAGTTACATTTCAAAAAATATACAATGTAACCGCTAATTTTCAGGATGGGACTTCTGCTTTTCAACAAACTGCAGATAGCGGGTTTATTATTGCCGGCCAGGCAACTGTAACATCCTTCGATATCTTTCTTCTCAAGACTAATTCCGATGGCGACATTCTTTGGTCAATAGTCTATGACGGATCCAGTTCTGATAATGTTTACACCATGCAACAAACCAATGATGGCGGTTTTATTTTAGGTGGTGAATCCTTTAGTTTTTTTAGCGGAGAATCATTTCTATTGAAAACTGATAGCGTAGGTAATATTCTATGGTTAAAAGTGCTTAGCAATACTGGGGGATTAACCTGGATAGAACAAACACATGATGGGGGTTATATCACAAGTGGAGTTTCCAATAATTTTCCATGGGAAGTTTTAATTACAAAATGCAACACTACAGGAGATGTAGTTTGGTCGAAAAATTTTTCATCATTTGATCTTGATGAATGTGATATGATTCACGAAACTTCTGATGGCGGATTTATAATGGTTGCCGAACAGAACTTAAGGAATTTCCTCATCAAATTAGATTCCACAGGCACAGTAATGTGGTCCAAACAACTGTCCCGAACCACGGCTGTAGATCCTATCCTGAGGCAGAGATCTGTTTATGAAACTTCAGATCATGGATTTATTATTCTGACAGATGTGTGGACTTCTCCTTCTACCACCGATATTGTTGTTATTAAAACCGACTCCCTTGGAAGTGCAACATGGTCTATGCGATATAATTCAGGGTACACCATTTATTCCGGTTCAGTAAAACAAGATCAAAATGGAGAATACCTGATTACAAGTATGCGTGCGGATTCTGCCACTTCACCAATGGACCTGATCATAATAAAAACGGATCCCTCTGGTTTAGTATTGTGGTCTAAATTGTACGGCGGATCCAGCTTCGAAGGAATCGGTGAGCCCTCTCATTTACTTTCATGCTTTACCAATGATGGTGGAATTGCAACCATCACAGGAACCTCCAGTTTTGGTCCAAATACAGATTTCCATTCTTATTTCATAAAATCCGATTCTCTCGGTAACAGTGGCTGTAATGAAATTGCAACCCTACCTTTAGCAAGCCCTATTCAAATTATAGATTCATTATATCCACTGAATAGCATACCTTTCATTACAGCCGCTTCCAGCGAAACCATGTTAACAACAATGGGGTTCAATTCACAATCTATACTTTGCTTTTATGATCAGGTAATGGAATTGGAAGAAAAAAAAATATTTCAAATTTATCCCAACCCTGCGATTGGAAATATAAAAATAAAATCAAATGGAGTCATAATTGAATCTATGGAAGTCAACAATGCCCTTGGCAAAAGAATGGTCATGAATAAATCAGTAATGAGTAAAGAAATTGTTATTGAGAGTGCTTCTTTCCCTTCAGGAATTTACTTCGTTAAATTACAAGTGGGAAGTGAAATTTACATGCAAAAATTCATTAAGCATTAACCAGTGAAAGAAATCACCATCCAATTCGGAATTCGTAAATTCGTACGAGCCATTCGTACTTCGTGGAAATAAAAATGAAGGAGATAAGCCAACTAATCCAAAAAGAAATTTCCCTCGAATGGAAAACGAAGTATGCCTTCAACGGCCTGTTGCTGTATGTCGTTTCTACGATTTTTGTGTGCTTCCTTTCTTTCAAACAGATCATTGACCCTCCAACCTGGAATGCACTTTTTTGGATCATCATGTTGTTTGCTTCGGTGAATGCAGTTGCGAAAAGTTTCATGACGGAATCGCGCGGACGGATGCTTTATTACTACACACTTACCAGTGCAGAAGCAGTCATCATTTCAAAAACAATTTACAACATCCTTCTCCTGTTACTGCTTTCCATCATCAACCTGCTCTTCTACTCCATCTTTTTAGGAAACCTCGTGGAAGATATGGGAATGTTTATCGTAGGAATGTTGCTGGGTTGCATGGGCTTCGCAAGTATCATGACATTGATCTCAGCAATTGCCAGTAAGGCCGGAGGTAACAGTACGCTCATGGCAATTCTTTCATTCCCGATTTTAATTCCACTGCTGATCACCATCATCCGGTTCACAAAAAATGCAATGGATGGAATCGGATGGAATGTGAATTATAAATTTCTTGTAATCTTGCTGGCCCTTAACCTGCTCACCATGACTTTGAGTTATTTGCTGTTTCCATACCTTTGGCGGGAATGAAACAGTAGTCAGTAGTCAGTAGTCAGTAGACAGTAACCAGTATTCAGTAATAAGTAATAAGTAATAAGTAATAAGTAAAGAATTGATAGTAGACAATTAACAGCTTCGATTCTCATTACATATACAATCCTCCCAACTTCCCAACTTCTCAACTTCTCAACTTCTTAACTTCTCAACTTCTCAACCTCTCAACCCTCCGTGACATCCTGGCTCAAAGTAACCTGTATCATTTTTCTTTTTACAACCATTATCGGCGGACTACTCATCCCCGTTCCGCGGCTGGCGATACTGCATGAAACAATCCGCAATTTATTTTTTCACGTGCCGATGTGGTTTGCAATGATTGCAGTTTTGATTGCCTCTCTGATCTTCAGCTTCAGGTATTTATCGAAAAATGATCCTGAATTGGACATAAAAGCAGATGAGTATGCCCGCGTGGGAATGGTTTTCGGCGTGCTGGGATTGCTGACCGGAAGTCTGTGGGCGAAATATACATGGGGTGCCTGGTGGACGAACGATGTGAAACTCAATGGTGCTGCTGCAGCCATGCTGGTTTACTTCGCCTATTTTCTGCTGCGCAAATCAATCGATGATGAACAAAAGCGCGCACGTATATCTGCTGTCTACAGCATTTTTGCATTTGCACTGATGACTGTTTTCATATTTATACTTCCGCGGTTAACCGATTCACTACATCCCGGAAATGGCGGAAACCCGGCCTTCAACCAATATGACCTGGATAATAATATGAGGATGATATTTTATCCTGCTGTTATTGGTTGGATATTGCTGGCTTTTTGGATAGGTGACCTCAGGATCAGACTTAAAAAAATACAAAACCAAATCGACAATATTTCAGAATGAAAAATAAACTGATTCCCTTTTTGTTCATTTCAATTTTTTCTCCCTTTTTATCATTTGCACAGGACATTGAGATGGCAGATACTTTTAGAAGCGAGGGAAAAATTTATATCGTGATCGCAGGAATGACACTAATCCTCGCAGGATTATTCATTTACCTTTTTTCAATTGGAAATAAAATTTCAAGGCTGGAAAAGAAGCTCGGGAACGGAAATAAAAAGTAACTTCGCGGCTGAAATGAAAAAGTCGTATATCATTGGCCTTGCGCTGATTGCCGTCGCAATTGCCGCCATACTGAGCATGGTAAGTGATTCCAGCACTTATGCCTCCTTTGCCATTGCAGAAAATCATCCAAAAAAAGAATTCCATGTGGTTGGAAAACTGAATAAAGAGAAGCCGCAAGATTATCATCCTGAAGTGAATGCAAATCTTTTTGCTTTTTATATGACAGATAATGAAGGTGCGGAAAGGAAGGTTTTTTTAAATAAAACCAAGCCGCAGGACTTCGAAAGGAGTGAACAGATTGTGATCATTGGAAAAATGGCAGGTGATGAATTTCATGCATCAGATGTTTTGATGAAATGTCCTTCAAAATACAGCAACCCGTCAGAGGATATCAAGGCCACTACTACCAACTGATCGATAAGGATCACTCATAATTCTACCTGATTTTTTCAACTTCATTTTATAATTAAGCCTCTCGCGGTATATGCAATACATCGGTGAAGAATTATTCTGGGGAAAAGCAGGAAACCTGCTGGTGATGCTTGCATTTACTTCGGCACTCTTTTCATCGATCAGTTATATAAAAGCGCTGAGAAGTAACCTGGACTCCTGGAGAAAAATTGCAAGGGCATCATTTCTCATCCACAGCCTTTCCATCCTCGGGATATTCGGAATTATTATGTCGCTGATCGTGCGGCACCGTTTTGAATATTTATTTGTGTGGGAACATTCCAATAAAGTAATGCCCATGCGGTACATCCTCTCCTGCATGTGGGAAGGACAGGAAGGAAGTTTCCTCCTCTGGATGTTTTGGAACGCATTTCTTTCATGGATCGTAATTTATAAAGCACGGGCATGGGAAAGCGGTGTGATGATCAATGTATCACTCGTTCAATGCTTCCTTGCATCGATGCTATTGGGAGTCGTAATCTTCAATCATAAGATCGGAAACAACCCGTTCACATTGCTGCGTGT
>Ga0193738_1001244_pt1 | contig 10504 bp, 9 predicted proteins | sample L2a1metaG_FD_144927 | JGI IMG/M metagenome (GOLD analysis project Ga0193738, IMG submission 144927) | Soil microbial communities from a riparian zone of the East river system, Colorado, United States - L2a1 | ecosystem: Environmental > Terrestrial > Soil > Riparian zone | place: USA: East River...
GATACAGAATTTCTGCCTGCAGAAAATCTTCCAGGAGAAGAAAGTGCATCACACCGGACAATTACTTTTTCAAAAGAGATTTATATCGAGCGCGAGGATTTTATGGAGAATCCGCCAGCAGGATACAACAGGCTTTCCCCGGGAGGAATGGCCAGGTTAAAGCATGCCTTTATTGTGAAATGCGATACAGCAATTAAAAATACCGACGGATCAATAAAGGAATTGCATTGTACATATATTCCTGAAAGCCGCAGCGGGCAAGATAAGTCCGGCATTAAGGTAAAAGGAGTAATTCACTTTGTGAATGCAGCCGATGCAATAGATGTGGAAGCTCGCATGTACGAAAAGCTCTTCAACGTTGAAGCGCCTGATGCAGGTGACGAGGATTTTATAAAACATCTGAATCCAGACTCACTGAAAGTGATAACAAATGCAAAGGCGGAAGCGTCACTGGCATCTTCAAAACCCGGAGAGAAATTCCAGTTTTTAAGAATGGGATATTTCTGCGCCGATAAAGAATCTACGTCTTCAAAACTTATTTTCAACCGGACGGTTACGTTGAAGGATACGTGGAAACCCCAATAGCCCTTGGCCATTAGCAATTTGCCGTTAGCTATAAGACGAATGCCAATTGCATATAGCAAAGAGCCAATAGCTAAAGGCCAAAAGCCAGTTAATTAGAAACAGTGAGCAAAATAGTAAATATAGAAAGTGAAATTGTCGAGGAGTTCGAACTCTTTGATGACTGGAGTACGAAATATGAGTACATCATAGAACTCGGACAGAAGCTACCTGTACTTGATGAGAAATATAAAATTGAAGAAAATAAAATCAAGGGTTGTCAGAGTAGTGTTTGGTTGAATGCATATGACAAAGAAGGCAGAATAATATTTGAAGCCGACAGTGATTCAACGTTTGTAAAAGGAGAGATTGCACTGCTTGTAAGGGTGCTGAGTAATCAACCGCCGGATGCAATTGTGAATGCTGAATTGAAATTCCTGGATGCAATTGGTCTGCGGCAACACATTGCTGTAACAAGGGCAAACGGATTGGCGAATATGATTAAGCAGATGAAAGCCTACGCGCTGGCCTTCTCAGTAAACCCGCCAAAGGACGGATCCGCCTGGGCGGACAGTAAACAGTAGACAGTAGACAATAGACAATACACAAATAGAGGAGTAAGGTTCAGAAAATAAAACGCATGGATGTAAATGTTGATATAAGGCCGTTAGTTGAGCGCGTGAAGGACGTGCTCCGGACATGTTATGATCCGGAGATTCCTGTAAACATTCTCGAGCTCGGACTTATCTATGAAATCAAATTGGAAGAAGGAAATGATGTGCATGTAAGGATGACATTGACTTCACCTGCTTGTCCGGTTGCGGAATCGCTGCCGGTTGAAATTGAACAGAAGATCAAAGGCATTCCTGATGTGAACAATGCAAAGGTTGAAGTTACATTTGATCCTCCGTGGGAAAAAGATATGATGAGCGAAGAGGCGAAGATGGAACTGGGAATGTGGTAACAGCCGATTTGAATCCCGATAGCTATCGGGAGTATCGATTTGAAGATTTGAAGATGGAACAGCCAAATTCGTAATTGGTATATTGGTAGGTATTAATTCGTAATTCGAGGAGGTAAATGGTAGAAGAAATCATTAATAAAGTTGAAGAAAGCGGATTGGTGCAATTCGACTTAGAAGAATTATATACACCCGGTGAGCGTGTACTTTTTGATCTGAAGGGATGGTTATTTGAAGAACTTATTTTGAAGGAGAAAGATTTCAGGGAGAAAATAAAAACTCATGATTGGAAATCTTATCAGGATAAACTTGTTGCAATCACGTGTACTGCGGATGCCATCGTTCCTACGTGGGCCTATATGCTGATTGCCACCAACCTGGAACCATTTGCAAAAAAGATTGTGTATGGGGATCTGAAAAAGCTTGAAGAAATTCTTTTCACAGAAACAATTTCAAAATTAAATCCTGAAAATTTCAGGGAACAAAAAGTTGTCATCAAAGGCTGCAGTGACAATGTACCTGCATCTGCATATACGGAACTCACCGTTTTTCTGCGCCCGCTGGCGAAAAGTATAATGTATGGAGAACCGTGCTCGACTGTGCCGGTGTACAAGAAAAGGTGATATAGTAACGCATGCCCGGTGGGAGGAAGTTCTGCTGTCATCCCGTGTTTGTCACATGCGCACATCGGCGATTGATTTGACGAGAGACAAATAGTAAAGCCGAAATATTTTCGTTTCGAATGTATCATAGTCTTAATCGTTCGGGTAAAAACAACACCTATGAAAAAGAATCATGTAATTATTTTTTTACTCCTGACTTTTTTTTCGACCAACATTATCGCTCAAATCACTTTTCACAAGACCTATGGAAGAACTGAATATAACTGGGCTTATTCCGTGCGGCAAACATTTGACGGAGGATATATTGCTTCAGGAGGCTCTAGAAATCTGAATAATCCGGACAACGATGCATATATTGTAAAGACCGATGCATACGGAGATACTTTATGGACGCTGCTTATTGCAGGTGTATCCGATCAGGATATGGCGGCTAGCGTTAAGCAAACGACAGACTCCGGATTTATTGTCGGCGGATACACTTACGATCCTTTGACCTTCCATTATTCGCCTTCTTTAATCAGGCTTAATGCAAATGGCGATACATTATGGACAAAAATGTATCGGGTATGGATTTGTAATAATATCCATTGTTCTGATGTCACAACAGATGTTTTGCAAACGTCTGATGGAGGTTTTGTAATAACGGGACGGTTTGAAACCCAGCCCATATCAGGAAGCAGGAATGTATTCTTAATAAAGACCGATACTGTTGGAAATAGATTGTGGTCAAAAGTGTATGAGAGCGGTACATATTGTGAGCCGGGATATTTAGTTCAGACACCTGACAGCGGATTTTTAATTGCGGGTTGGTCAAACGGAAGCAGTCTAGGAGATGTGTATTTAATCAGAACAGATGAAGCCGGCGATACTTTATGGACCCGGTACTTCGGAGGTTCATCATCTGATTTTGCCATGTCAATAGAACCAACAAATGATTCTGGTTTTGTTATTTGTGGTTATACTCAAAGCTTTGGAGCCGGAGAATGGGATATTTATTTAATTAAAACTGACGCCAACGGTGACACATTATGGACAAGAACCTATGGAGGTGCCGGTACTGATTATGGATTCAGCGCATGGCAAACGAGCGACGGAGGATATATTGTGTCTGGCCGAACGCTCAGTTTCTCCACTGACGATAAAGTATATTTAATCAAGACTGATTCTTTGGGAAATGTTTTATGGTCAAAGATCTATGGTAAAAGCATATATAATTACAGGAATGCAGTAGTGCCAACGGATGATGGCGGATATATAATAGGAGCGGAATATTTTCATACGGATTCACTTTCCTCCGACCTCTACCTGATTAAAACAGATGCAGATGGAAACAGTGGCTGCAATGAGCAAGATGTTTTTACTATTATGGGATATGCCGATACTAAAATTTCAAGCACGCTTACTCTTGTTGCTAACACAGCGTTGCCGTCAGTTAATATGAATGCAACGCTTCACAATGAAGGCACTGTAATTAATAATTGCTTAACGCAGAGTGTTTCTGAAATTGAAGCTGATGACGGAATTGTAATTTATCCAAATCCTGCAACTGATCAGTTTACGATTTCGCTTAATGGCTGGGAAATAAAAAATACCTGGTTGAAAATAGTTGATATCACAGGCAGGGTTATTCAGGAACAGGAAATAAATTCTCAATTATTCATTGTCAATTGTTCATTTGGAAAAGGACTTTATTTTGTAAAGGTGAGCGATGGAGAAAAAGTGTCTGACCAAAAATTAATTATCCGGTAAATCCTTCCGTCCAACCAAATGGTTGAGCCCGCCCGAACATTCGTTAATTCTTAATCATTTCGCTTTTCGTTTGGCATTGCGAAAAGAAATAATGCATTAAAGAAAGCAAAGAAGGTCGCTCCGGGTTGGGTTTCAAGCGTGTCTTCAGTCAGCATTGAAATTACAAGCGTAAGAAAAAAGACGAAGTAGAAATAATTTCTGTTCCTTGAAAAGAATAGCGGATAACAAAGCGTGAAGAGGAAATAACATAGTCCCGTAATACCGAAAGCGACTGCAATGGCGAGGTACTGATTATGGGGCCGCAGATAATGATTGCCATCCAGCTTCGAATTCATTTCTCCATATTGATTGTTTACCTGGTTGGGCAAATCACCTGTGCCCACACCTATCAATGGATTCGCTTTAATCACATTCAATGCTGCCTTCCATGATTCAAGACGTTGCATAATTGAGTGCCCATTCGGATCTCCGCCTTCAGAGTATTGGTGGAATTCCCACATCACCTGCAGAAGGCGGACCCGTATTGAAGAGGTCTGATAATTTACATTTGGAACGCCTCTTTCAATGGCATTGATCTCTTCATCTGTCAGTTGTTGTACTCCTGCAGAATCTTTTCTCAATCCCTTTGAAGCAAGAAAACGGATCAGCGTGAATTTCAACGGCTGAAATTTTTTATCTGTTGATTCCAGGTCCATATCACTCCTCCTGTTCCAAGTCCTGCGAAGTTCCTCATCACACATGTAGCTGTATACGAGGTAACCGTTTTCCATTTCCGTATTACTGAAGTTGAAAGTGTATGGATTGCCCTGTTCGGTTCGGGCATTTAAATCGATGGCCTCATTATGTGGTGCGTAATTATTCTCGTAAACTTTATTGAGAACGAACAGAAGAAGAATCGGAACTCCGGCTGCAATAGCAACCAGTGCGATCCTGCCGGCCCGCTGTTGTTTTTTCCATGACCAATTCAGGAAGAGAAGAAATGTAATGGTGAATGTGATGATAAATCCTGTGAGTGCTTCTGCTATGAAAAGAAAAATGACGAGCCATAGTGCGAGTATTCCTGCCGTAATCCTGTATGCAGATTTCAGGAAAATATTTTTTGAAAATGTAAAATACAACAGGCAAAAAATTGCAATGCATGTAAACAAACCGAAACGAATATGTGAGATCTTGAAAATAAATATATCCCTGATGTCAATTATCTCACGCTCAATGATACCGGTCAGCACGGCAATGCTTACAAAGGTTCCGGCCACCACGGCACCTATGAAAGCGCCGAGCACAATGAAAAATTGTTTACGGGAAAGGGGCTCGCTGCCGGCGATAATAACCGTAAGTACAATTAATGGAAGTTTAATCCTGATGTCGTCCCAGCCTTGTCCGAGGTTTACGGTCCAGAGTTGCCCGATGAGATGCATCAGCCAAATTCCGGCAACAAGCATTGCAGTTTTGTTTTTAAAGAAACGCTTGAATTTGTGGATGAAATTTCCTTCAAGAAAAAAAGCTCCGGCAAGTATAAATTGTGAAATGCTGATCAGGAAAAGTGATAATGGCAGCCCGGTCACGAGGACGATCAGACCGAAAACATATAAATAGTTGCTGCGAAGGAATAGTGGTTTATTCATACAAAGTCCGGTAAAAGCTCAGTTGCCACTAGGCCACCAGGACACAAAGAAACACAAAGCTTATTCGAGGTTATCACGCTGGCTAAATTCAAAATGGAACACTCCTAAATTCCCGCGCAAATGAAACGAAAGCTCCGCTGATTTATTCACTCAGGCTAAATACTTTATCAGAGGCCAGTGTGCATTGCGGCCTTTATTTTTTCAGTGGCTCACTGGATGCCTTAAAGGTCCCATTCAAAATCGTGGAATGCATGGAAGTATTTCCAAGCACTTCGAGGGCTTTTTGAATTTCCATGTCATCATGAAAAGATGCCTCTATCTTCCCCGACTGGAAATAATAACGCGACACAATCTCCTGCTCGATAATATTTGAAATTTCTTCCCTGTTCTTATCCACATCCTCAGTTTTGTCGTGCGCCAGCTTAAGCTTCAATTCGTCGATACTCGTCCTTAATGCATCCAGGTATTTTTCTTCTTCTGAATTTTTCTTCAGCTCCTCCAGGCTCTTTTCACTTTTGGTGGTATAGTCGTAGTCTTTGCCGTCAATAAAGGTTACAAACTCCTTCCAGTCATTTTCTGACAAATAAAAATCACGTGCGGCCACAATTGAGGAATGGTTGTTCCTGTATTGGCTGGCGAAATCAAAGATGATGTTTTTGGTAACGAGGCTTACAGTGATGTTGGATAGTTTTTTCGGCTCGACAATAACATCAGGCAGAATGCCTCCACCATCAAAAACTTTCCTTCCTGCCTTTGTTTTAAATTCTGTTACAAGTGAATCCGGAATTTTTCCTACGCTTCCGTCGGTGTTCTTATGTGTGTAATCAAGCGCCTGGATGCAGCGTCCGCTTGGCACATAATACTTAGAGGTCGTTATTTTCAACTGGGAATTATATCCAAGTGTGCGCGTGGTCTGCACAAGTCCCTTACCGAATGTGCGCTGCCCGATGATCACTCCTCTGTCAAGGTCCTGGATGGAACCTGAAACAATTTCAGATGCAGATGCGGAGCCGCTGTTTACAAGGACTACCAGCGGAATTTCAGTGTCAATGGGAGTATTGATTGCTTTATACGTTCTGTCAAGCGTCTTCATTTTACCACGCGTACTTACGATCTCCTGCCCGCGGTCAATAAATACATTCGAGACATTCACAGCTTCATTCAGCAGCCCGCCCGGATTGTAACGAAGATCCAGTATAATACCCTTCGGATTTTTTTCTTTGAGCTTCATCAATGCTTCCTTTACTTCATTCCCGCAGTTGTCAGTGAAATGGCTAAGGCGGATATAGCCGGTTTCATTGTTCAGCATACCGTAGAAAGGAACACTTTTCACCTTGATCTCTTCCCGCGTTATTGTTTTCTCAAGGAAATCTTTTTCTCCTTCGCGTTTCAGCAAAATTTTTACCTGCGTCTTTGGCTGGCCTTTCAAAATGCGGCTCACTTCATCCGTCTTTTTTCCTTTAGCACTCACACCATCGATCTCCCTGATTTCATCTCCGGCACGCAGGTCGGCTTTGTGTGCAGGAAATCCTTCATAGGGTTCGCTGATGGCAACATAATCACCCTTCTGTCGGATCAATGCACCAATGCCTCCATACTGACCTGTGGTCATGAACCGGTAATCGTCAACTTCTGATTCAGGAATATAATTGGTGTACGGGTCAAGCGTTTCAAGCATGGCATCAATCCCTTTCTTCATGAGCTTTCCCGGCTCTACCGAATCAACATAATACATGTTCACTTCGCGGAAGGCAGAGGAAAAGATGTCCAGGTGCTTTGAGATTTCGAAAAAGTCATCAACGAAGCTCCATGAAACAATGGACGATGCTGATACAAACACGACAAGAATGAACGTCCTGTACTTTTTTAAAAAATATTTTAGCATTTAAAACTGTAATTTTTTTATTTATGGAACCGGATCATATCCATGCCCGCCCCAGGGATTACACCTGGCAATCCTTTTCAAAGTCAGCCAGCCGCCTTTCATCGCTCCGTATTTTTGAATAGCTTCTTTTCCGTATTGGGAGCATGACGGCGTGTACCTGCAGCTTGAAGGAAGCAAAGGCGAAATCGCGCCTTTGTATATGCTGATAAGTACCAGCAATATTTTACCCGGAAGTTTTGAGAATAGCTTCTTCAAACCTTTGCAAAGTTATAAGGAATTTTTTTTCGACTTCTTCATATAGCGGGACCTTCCGTCCGTTGAATACAACAAGCAATGCACACTGAATGTTGCAGGATTTTAATGATGAATATAATCCGGACTTGTTCTTTCTGTACACTTCACGCACGAGGCGTTTGATACGGTTACGGTCAACAGCTCTTTTGAAAAACCGCTTTGGAACTGCTATCGCCAACTGAACAGGAAATACGGTTTCCAGTTTTGTGACCGTCCAACTGAACCGGAACGGTGCAAAGTGAATACTCTGTCCTTCTTCAATAATTTTTTCAATCAGCTTGCGGCTCCGCAATCTTTCGTCCCTGGTAAATGTTTGACGCGGAGCAGTCATGATTGTTGCGCTGAAAAAAAAGCATAGACAACCCGGTCAGCCTTTATTGGCTTTCTTGATGTACTGCTCCAAAGCCATCGTCATGCTCGGTGCTGCGGGAATAGGCGCTTGTATATCCAGTCGCAAGCCTGCATCCAGAACGGCCTGTGCCGTAGTAGGTCCGAAAGCAGCTATGCGCGTATTGTTCTGTTTGAACTTTGGAAAATTTTTCATCAGGGATTTAATTCCCGAAGGGCTGAAAAACACAAGCACGTCGTAGTTCACATTTGCCAGATCACTGAGATCGCTGGCAACAGTTTTATAGATTACAGCTTTTGAATACGTGATCTTCTCTTCATCAAGCAATTCAAAAATATCCTGCTTGTGGATGTCAGTGCAGGGAACAAGAAATTTATCTTCCTTGTGTTTCCGTATCACATCCATGAGGTCGAAAACGGTTTGCTTTCCGAAGAAAATTTTCCGCTTGCGGTAAACCACGAATTTCTGGAGGTAATATGCAGTGGATTCTGAAACGCAGAAGTACTTCATCGTTTCAGGTACGGTGATGCGCATCTCATTGCAGATCCTGAAAAAATGATCTGCAGCATTCCTGCTGGTTAAAATGACAGATGGAAATTCCGAAATGTTGATCTTATCTTTTCTGAAATCAATGGCAGGGATGCCTTCAATCTGTATAAAAGGACGAAAATCAACCTTTAGGTTAAGTTTCTTAGCAAGATCAACGTAGGGATTTTTATCGTTCTCTGGTTTAATTTGAGTAACCAGAATACTTTTCACTTTCGCGCCCATATGGAAATCGTTTCAAATTCTCCGAGTCCTCTGCTAGAATCCTATTGTTTTGACACTAATTTCACCAACACGAGCAAAGGGGCAATTTCGAGGGCGCAAAGATATAAAAATAAATAAACGGGAGAGAAGTCTGGGTAACGGGCCGCAATCAATATACCGCGTCCAATGCGGTAGAGCCATGCAATCCCGATTATTGACACCGCAGCAATTATTAAAACGGTGCTGTCAATCAAATTTCCAAATAAAATAAGCGCCACAATCGGAACCAATGCAATACCCAGGAGGTTATTGATGATGAAAATATTGAAAATGTATGTTGACATTTCCCTCCCCAGGTTAAAAAGGTATGCGCAAAACCTCAGCAGAAAAAATTTCAGCGTGAATGCGGCTGAAACGATAAGGGCAAGAAATACAAAACGGATAAACCCTGTCCCGATGCCATCCAGCGACCATTCATAATGCACACTTACCAGGTAAATGTAGCTGGCGGCAATAATGCTGAATGTAACATTGAGCATGACTGATGCCCGCTGCATCAGCAGGTTTTCATCACGCACAATCTGGTTCGTAAGGTTATTGTTAAAGCAGGCAGAGATGATCTGAAAGAAATTTTTCCTGTAAAAAACACGCAGGTAGGTTAGCGCACCAAGCACAATGATCAGGATCAGGAATAACCAATCGGGATTTGAATCTTTGAGCTGCTGCGGCGACTGATGAAAAGGTTTCAGCTCATGCGTCTTCCAGATATTTACAAGGTTCGCAGGTTGTGATGACGATTGCGAAAACTTAATTGTATCTGCAGCTATAATTGTATCCGCATTCAAACTTCTGTCAGCAGTCTTGGAATGTTGTTCAGCAGCATGCGCCGCTTGCGACTTCCCAGTCCTGGCTGATTGAACCTGCTGGCCCTGTGTATTAGATGAACCTTGTGAACTCTCCTGCACAAAGCAAAATTACGGCTTCGGGTTCACGCACAGCGGTAAAGCTGAATGAGAAATTAACAGTGTAGCAGGGACATCAGCCCCTGCACTATCAAGCGCTGATCAGATTAGAAAGTTCTCTAAGGAATTCTGTTTCTTGTCAGGACGAATGTCCTGACAACACTCTAATCACTCTGCGATCTTGAACATCCGCGAAATGCTAAAGCTTAACTTGATGCCGCCCTTTTCCCAGTTGTCCTGTGTAAGAGGAATAAAGTCCGCTTCTGCAAGACCGCCTGAATTTGTAAACATGATGGTGAACACGTGACCTCCGGTTTCAATTTCCCAGCCCAGTCCAAATGGATGATAGAAGCCAGGATTGTTCGTCGGTGAAATGTTATAGAAATAATCGGCGACGATTGCGGAGCTGCGCGTGATCTTCAGACGGAATCCTGCACCGATGCTGAACAGGTCGTTGCTTTGATCAGGAGCTACAATGTTCCTGTGCACCCATGAAGGAGCAACAACAAGTGAAAACCTGGATCCGAATTTCCTGGCAAAAATCACCTGTGTGCAATAGCTGAGCCTGTGTGCAAAATCATCCAGCTGTTCTTCGGGATGTGTCTCCGCATCTTTTATCGTTGTCATTGCTTCTCCGAACAGGGCGATGGAAAGCGGACTTCCGCCATTGGTCGTCTGCTGAAGCAGTTTGTATTTGAGTATGCCTTCGAAAGTCTCGTTCCTTTTGAGGTGAGCAAATCCTGCG
>Ga0193738_1001245_pt1 | contig 10502 bp, 6 predicted proteins | sample L2a1metaG_FD_144927 | JGI IMG/M metagenome (GOLD analysis project Ga0193738, IMG submission 144927) | Soil microbial communities from a riparian zone of the East river system, Colorado, United States - L2a1 | ecosystem: Environmental > Terrestrial > Soil > Riparian zone | place: USA: East River...
CGCGGATCGATTCGTACCGGTTCTCGGGCGATTTCGCGAGGGCCCGGCCGAGGACGACGTCGATCCACTTCGGCAGATCCGCTCGTCGCTCCGACGGTGGGGTCAGGTTCCTGGTCAGGAGCGCCGTCACGAGCTGCGCCGGATCGGTTTCCAGGAAGGGCGGCCGTCCGGTGAGCAACTCGTAGATCACGACCGCCAGGCTGTACTGGTCGGCCCGCGCATCGAGGTCTCCGCCCAGCATCTGTTCGGGCGCGGCGTACGTGAACGTGCCGAGGAACTGGTGCGCCCCGGTGAGCCGTGTCGAGTCCGACGAAATGTCACGCACCAGGCCGAAGTCGACGATCTTGTACGCGCGGGTGCCGCCGCCGAAGTCGTGCGCGACGATGTTGGCCGGCTTGAGATCGCGGTGCAGGATGGCGCTGTCGTGCGCCAGCTGCAACGCGGCGGAGATCGGCGCGATTACGGACTGAACCTCTCCGATCTGGAACGGCCCGCGCTCGATCAACTCCTGGCGCAGGCTGCCGCCGTTGAGCAGCTCCATCACCATGAAGGGCCGCCCCTCGGCATCGACGCTGTAGTCGAGAATCGAGACGATGTTGGGATGCCGCAGTTGCGCGCAGGCGCGGCTCTCGCGCAGGAAGCGCTCGCGCGCCCCCGCGTCCTTCACGTACTCGGCCCGGACGATCTTAATCGCCACCTCGTCGCCAAGCAGCACGCGCCTGGCGCGGAACACGGCGCCCATGCCACCTTCGGCGAGCGGCGCCACGATCTCGTAGCGCCCATCCACGATCGTCCCGACCGGCAGCACCGGCAGATCATACCGTTTTCGTCCGCGTCATCCGCGTGATCCGCCGTGTTCATCCGCGTCCATCTGTGGCCGTGCTTGCCGGTGTTCATCCCGCGGCTGTTGACCATGCCCATCCGTAGCCTATGATGCGGCCGTGGCCCGCGTCCTTGCCCTCGACATCGGGACCTCGTCGATTCGAGCGACGATCTACGGGGCGTCGCTGCGGCCGGTGCGTCCAGGCTCGCAGGTGCGCTACCGCTGGCGGATAGGCGGCGACGGCGGTGTCGAAGCCGCGGCGGCCACGCTGGAGCGAGGTGTGGCGCATGCGATCGACCGCGCGCTCGACGGCGGCCAGTCGCCGATCGACGCCGTCGCGATCGCCGCGTTCTGGCACAGTCTCGTCGGCGTCGACCGCCACGGACGCGCCGTCACCTCGGTCGTGCCATGGACTGACACACGGAGCTCGCAGGAATCCGTCGCGCTGCGCGCGCGACTGGACGAGCGGCGCGTGCACGCGCGCACGGGATGCCGCATCCATCCCGCCTACTGGCCCGCGCGCATTCGCTGGTTCGCCGAGCGCGACGCGAAGACGTTTCGTCGAGTGCGGCGATGGCAGTCGTTCCCCGCCTATCTCGAAAGCCGTTGGCTCGGGCGCGACGCGGAATCCCGCTCGCAGGCGTCAGCCACCGGCTTCTTCATCCACGAAGACAACGGGTGGGACGCCGAACTGTGTGACGCGTGCGGCATCTCGCCCGATCACCTGGGACCGATCGTCGATCTCGACGACGAGTCGGGCCGTCCGTCGGCAGCGATCGCGCGGCGCTGGCCCGCGCTCGCCCGCGCGCGCTGGATACCAGCCGCAGGCGATGGCGCGCTGAACAACCTGGGCGCCGGATGCCGATCCACGGGAGACGCCGCCCTCATGATCGGCACGTCAGGCGCGCTTCGCGAGTTGTGGACGGCGGTCAAACCGCCGCAGGTGCCGTTCGGGCTCTGGCGCTACTGGCTCGATCGCCGTCGTGTCGTCGTTGGCGGCGCGCTCAGCAACGGCGGCAACTTCGTCGCCTGGATGCGGCACTTTCGAGCTCGATGCCGGCGGCAGGAACGCCGCGCGAGTCGACAGTGCCGTCGCACGCATCGCTCCAGACTCGCACGGCCTCACCGTGCTGCCGTTCTTAGCCGGGGAGCGCAGCCCCGACTACCCGCCCGATGCGTTCGCCACCATCGCCGGCCTCCGCCTCGCCACCACTCCAGAGCAGATCTTTCGCGCGGGACTCGAAGGGATCGCGTACCGGTTCCGCGAGGTTCTCGACGAGCTCGTGGACGTCGTCCCGGTGAAGCGGCTGACCGCGACCGGCACGGCGCTGACGGCCTCGCGGGTGTGGCCCCAGATCCTGGCGGACGTGCTCGGTTGCAGCGTCTCGGTGCCGCGACAGGCCGAGCTCACGAGCCGTGGCGCCGCGATGATCGGGTTCGAGCAGTTGGGGGTCAACGTGCCGGCGGCAGCGCGGCCGGCCGTCGCGCGCGTCTTCCATCCTGACGCGCGCGCGAACGCGATCTACCGCATCGCGGCCGAGCGGCAGCGACGGTTGCTGCGGTCCCTGTGCTAACGTACCGCGCCTATGGCTGCCGTGCTGCCGATCCGTCCCGACGGAGATCTCGACTTTCTTTCGCTGGGCGCCCTCATTCACCGCATCGATCCCGGAATGGTGCCCTTTCGCAAGGCGTCCAGCTGCTCGGTGCACGTCAGCGGCGGCGAATTCAACTGCGCCGCCAATCTCGCGGACTGCTTCGGGGTGAAGACCGGCATCGCGACCGCGATGGTGGACTACCCGGTCGGCGAACTGATCGCGGGCCAGGTCCGCGCGATGGGCGTGCGTCCCTTCTACAAGCGCTTCGCGCACGACGGCGTCCGCGGCCCCAACATGGCCGCCGTCTACAGCGATCGGGGATTTGGCGTGCGCGGGCCAGTGGTCTTCTACAACCGGTCGAACGAAGCGGCCGCGGCGCTCAAGCCGGGCGACTTCGACTGGCGCGCAATCTTCGCCGGCGGCGTCCGCTGGTTTCACAGCGGTGGCATCTTCGCCTCGCTGTCAGAAACGACCGCTGATCTCATCATCGAGGGCATGGAAGCGGCGCGCGCCAGCGGCGCGATCGTGTCGTTCGACCTCAATTACCGCGAAAAACTGTGGCGTGCGGCCGGCGGCGCCGACCGCGCTGTCGCGGTCCTCGGCCGCATCGTCGAGCACGTCGACGTCCTGGTCGGGAACGAAGAGGATCTCCAGAAGGGCCTCGGCATTGCCGGCCCAGGCGTCACCGCGAAGTCCAAGCTCGATCCGAGCGCCTTCATCGACATGATGGGGCGGGTCGTCGAGCGGTTCCCGACGATGAAGGTCGTGGCGACGACCCTTCGCGAAGTGCATTCGACGAGCCGTCATGCGTGGAGCGCCGTGGCGTGGATGGGCGGCCAGACGTATGTGGCCCCGACGTGCGAGCTCGATGTGTTCGATCGTGTCGGCGGCGGCGACGGATTCGCGTCGGGCTTTTTCTACGGGCTGCTGTCGGGCGAATCAGCGGAACAGGCAGTCCGGCTCGGGTGGGCGCACGGCGCGCTGCTGACGACATTCCCCGGCGACACGACAATGGCGTCGCTCGAAGACGTGCGCGCCTTCGCAAAAGGCGGCTCGGCACGAATTCAACGGTAGCCGGACGTCGGGCGTCGGGCTACTTGAAGATGCCTTTGAGCTTTCGGCCGAGCCCGGAAAACAATCCCTGGACGGCACGTTTGATCTGCTGCTTCACCGATCCCTTGTGAACAGAACACAGTCGTGAAGGGATCGGATCCCCTTCCTTGAAGTACTCGGTGTAGACCGGGCACTCCTCAACAGGTTTCAAGTAGGAGATCCTGCACAGCTGCTCCTCGCGCAGCCCGCTGGGAACTTCGAACGCCTTCGCGCCGCGCTTGCGCGCCGCGACCTTGATGAACTCGCTCCAGATCGGCAGCGCGTAGCGGGCGCCGTAGCCGTCGCGGCCGATCGTCGCGGGCTGGTCCTCCCCGACCCACACACCCACGACGGTCGTGGATGTGAAGCCGACGAACCACGCATCCTTGAAGTCGTCGGTCGTTCCCGTCTTGCCGCCGATCGGATAGCGGACGCCGTAAGTGTTGCGAGCGGGAGTGGCGGTGCCGCGCTCGACGACGTCCTGGAGCATCGACACCATCTGGAACGCGACCTCCGGCTCGAGCACGCGTTCGGGACGTGACGGGTTGTCGTAGGCGACGCCGCCGTCGGCATCGAGGACACGACTCAGCGCCCGCGGGCGGACGCCGTAGCCCCCGTTGGGAAACATCGCGAAGGCCGCGGTCATGTCCAGCGGCGTGACCAGGCCGGTGCCGAGCGAGAGCGACGGGACGTCGGGCAGATCGCGCAGGCCGACGTCCGACGCAAGCCGCAGGACGGGGCGCGATCCGATCTTCTGCTGCAGCAGCGCCGCGGCCCGGTTGTTGGACTCGAGCAGCGCCGCGCGCAGCGTCAACGCCTCGGGATCCTCACCAGAAGCGTTGCGCGGCGCCCATTCGTCGGGGCCCTGCGGCGCGATGGACGTCAACCCCTCGAGCACGCTCACGGGCGAGTATCCTCGGGACAGCGCGGCCGCGAAGAGGAACGGCTTGAACGCCGATCCTGGCTGGCGGCGGCTCCTCCACGCGCGGTTGAATTGTGACTGCCGGAAGTCGCGCCCGCCGACGAGGGCCAGCACGTCGCCCGTGCGTGCATCGATCGCCACCAGCGCCGCCTGCAGCTCCCCATTGCCGAATCGGCGGAGCCCATTCTCGACCGCTCGCTCGCCGGCCTCCTGCAGTTCGGGCACGAATGTCGTCCGCACCTGCCAATCGGGCGGATGATCGCCGCCGAACCGATCGCGGAACTGCTGGCGCAGGAACTCCTTCGCGTAGCCGTTCTGCGCGTCCGTCGCGCCCGGATACGGACGGATCCGCGGGCGCACGCGCACGGCCGCCTGCTCCTGCGCGGCGGTGATGAAGCCTTCCTCGCGCATCCGCCGCAGGACGACGCGGCTGCGATCGAGCGCGCCATCGAGATTGCTCCACGGCGAGAGCGCGGACGGCGCGCGAATCAAGCCGGCCATCAGGGACGATTCCGCCAGCGACAGCTTGCCCGCGGATTTCCCGTAAAGGTTCTGCGCCATCGTCTCGACGCCGTAGACGCCGGCGCTGAGATAGATGCGGTTCAAGTACAGCTCGAGGATCTGTTTCTTGGACAGCTCCTGCTCGAGCAACAGCGCGATGATCGCTTCCTGGGCCTTCCGCGCGGGCGTGCGCTTGTTCGAGAGGAATAGCGTGCGGGCCAGCTGCTGCGTCAGGGTGCTGCCTCCTTCGAGGTGTCCGCCCCTGACGTCGCGGTAGATCGCGCGCCCGACGCCGATCGGATCGATGCCGACGTGCCCGTAGAAACGGTGATCCTCGACCGCGATGACGGCGTTGCGCAAGTCGGCGGAAATCTCGTCGAGGGAGACGTCGCGCCTCTGCTCGTTCATGCGGAACCAGGCACGCCCGTCGGCGGCGTAGAACCACGTGTCGCCGACGCCGCGACGCAGCTTGTAGACCGCCCATCCCTGCCGCATCGACCAGATGACGGTGATCGCAGTCACGGCGACGAGGCATGCGAACAGTCCCGCGGCAATCCGGTCGCGGACGGTCCGCGACATCATGCCCGGCGCGCGTGCAGGACGAGTGAGAGCACGAAGTAGTAGACGGGAAAGGCGAGCGATCCGATCGCCAGCCACGCGGGCGGCGACGGCCAGAGCCAGATAATCGCGCCAATCGCGATCGTCCACGCCCCTCCCAGCGACAGGGTCGTCTTCTGCAGGGTCGGTGTTCGGGAAGGATAGATATAGCCGATGCGCACGAACACCATCGCGCTCAGGAACAGGAGGATGAGGGCGTTCGCGGCCGGGGGCACCCGGAACAGCAGCAGATACAGGACGACGATGTTCCAGTAGGAGGGGAAGCCGGTGAAGTAGTGATCGTCTGTCTTGGCATCTGGGGCGACGAACCCGTAGAGACTGCTCAACATCACGATGCCCACGACCGGGATCACCGTCAGGAGGTAGAGCCCGCCGGACGCCTCGAGCAGGAGCATCGGCACGAGCACGAACGTCATGTAATCGACGATGTCGTCGATGCGGCCGCCGTCCACGCCAGGCAGGACGTCTTTCACGCGGGCGCGGCGCGCCAGCACGCCGTCGGTTCCGTCGACGATCGTTGCGACGAACATCGCGCCGAGCGCGACCCGGTCATAGCCGTGCACGACACCCCACGCGGCGAGGAATGCAAGGACCGCCCCCGTTCCCGTGTAAGCGTGGACGAGCCACGCCCGGCGGCGATCCCGGGGAGACGCGGCCATACTGCCGGGCTGTTTTGTCGCCGCTTTGGCCATCGTGTAGAATCTGAGCACATTCCAATCCCCAGCGGAGTGTCCTTTTTTTCAACTGAAAGCCGCCGCCTGTTCGTGCAGGCGGGAGGTCTGCCCAGACCCCTGGTGCGCGGAGCGCCTGCGGGTGGCGCAGCCTTCGATGGAAATGGACTGTTTCCGTGCTGTCATCAAAGTTCCGGCGCAAGCGTTTCTTCGTCCCGGCGGCCCTGGTCGTGGCCGCCCTGATCGCCGCGGGGGTCTACGCCGCTCGCCGGCAGTCGGCCCAGCCCGAGCTCGCCTTCTCCGAGTTCCTGCAGCGGGTTGACGCGGGCCAGGTCAAGCAGGTCCGTTTCGCGGACGGGGCCATCTCGTTGGGACTCGCCGACGGCACGACGGCGCTGACAGTTCCCCCGCCTAGCTTCCTCACGGCGGACTCGACCTTCATCACGAACCTGGCGCGCCGCGGCGTGCGGATCGAGATCGCGCCCATCCAGGAACCCGGCGCGCTGACGCCCGGCGCCGTCGCGATCGCCGCTTTTTTTGTCTCCCTCATCGGCTTCACCGTGTATCGCACCACGGCCGGCCGCATCCATACACCCGGCAAGGCCAAGGTAGCCGAGCGCGACGGCCACGTCGTCACGTTCCGGGACGTTGCCGGCGTGGACGAGGCAAAGGATGAGGTCAAGGAGATCGTCGATTTCCTGAAGCACCCGGGACGCTTCTCGACGCTCGGCGGGCGCATCCCGAAGGGCGTGCTGCTCGTCGGACCTCCGGGGACCGGCAAGACGCTGCTCGCCCGCTCGATCGCGGGTGAGGCTGGCGTGCCGTTCATCTTCGCCAGCGGATCCGATTTCGTCGAGATGTATGCCGGTGTCGGCGCCGCGCGCGTGCGCCGGCTGTTCAAGGATGCCCGCCGCCACAAGTCCTGCATCATCTTCATCGACGAGCTCGACGCCGTCGGTCGCAGCCGCGGCGGCAGCTCGCTCAGCCACGAGGAACGCGAGCAGACGCTGAACCAGCTGCTCGTCGAGATGGACGGCTTCGAGTCCTCGAGCGGCATTGTCGTCATCGCCGCGACCAACCGGCCTGACATCCTGGATCCGGCGCTGCTGCGCCCGGGCCGTTTCGACCGCCAGGTGACGGTCGGCAACCCCGATCTGAAGGGACGCGAAGCGATCCTCGGCGTTCACGGGCGCAAGGTCGCGATGGGGGACGACGTGAACCTGCGTTCGATCGCGCGCGGAACGCCGGGCTTCTCGGGCGCGGACCTCGCGAATCTGGTCAACGAGGCAGCGCTCGCGGCCGGCCGCGGGGGGCGCGACAGCGTTTCGGGCAAAGACATGGAAGCGGCACGCGACAAGGTGCTGATGGGCGTCGAGCGGCGTTCGGTCGCCCTCAGCGAGCTCGATCGCGTCAACTGCGCGTATCACGAGGCGGGCCACGCCGTCGTCGCGGCGCTGCTGCCGATGGCCGACCCGCTGCACAAGGTCTCGATCATCCCGCGCGGGCGCGCGATGGGCGTGACGATGCAGTTGCCCGAGGCGGACCGCCACACCTACACGAAGGGTTATCTCGAAACGCAGATCGCCGTGCTGATGGGCGGACGCGTCGCCGAAGAACTGTTCATGAACCACATGACCAGCGGCGCGTCGAACGACATCGAGCGCGCGACCGATATCGCGCAGCACATGGTGTGCGAGTGGGGCATGTCGGCGCTCGGCATGCGGGCGTTCCGCAAGGCGGGGAACGCGTTCGACGGCGACAAGAACCACGCGATGAGCGAGTCGCTCGCGCGGCGCGTCGACGAGGAAATCGAGAAGCTCCTGACTGGCGGTTACGACCGCGCGTTCGGCCTGCTCAACCGCAACCGCGAAGCCGTGAAGGCGATCGCCGAAGCGCTGCTCGACGTCGAGGCGCTCGAGGCGAACGAACTCAAGGAACTGCTCGACCGGGCCGGAGCCCGCGCCTAGAATGACGCTAGCTTGGACTTTCGGCAGTCGACCGTCGCCGTTGTCGTCTTAATCATCCTCTACTCCGTCCTGCAGGTCGGCTACGTCCGGCCGCACCTGCCGGCGGATGCGCGGCCGAACCTGGCGCGCCCCCCAGTCCTCACAAACTCCGACAACACAGCTCTGGCCGCCTGGCGCGATAGATATCGCGCCGGTCTCGGGGGCGCCGTCGCCTGGACACAGAATCCCGGTGGGTGGGCGCGGGCACACCTCGGGATGACGATCCAGGTCGTGGTGTTCGTCGCCGCGGCGATCGTCCTGCTGGTGGTGCGCAGCCGCGATCTCACCGCGCAGCTGTGCGTGCTGGCGCTTGCGTTGAGTGCCGTCGCTGGAGGAGGGCCGCTCCTCGGAGTCGAACGGACGCTGCCGCTGGGAAGCGGGTCGATCCTCGTCGTGCTGGCCTGGATCGCCGGGCCGCTGGCGTTCCCGATCATTGCGCTGGCGATTCTCCACTTCCCTTCACCATCGCCACTCCTGGCCAGGCACCGCTGGCTCTACGCCGTTCCGTTCGTTGTGGCGGCGCCGATGCTCATCGGATCGGCCGCGACGGCGCTCTACCTGACCGGCGTTGAAGGGGCGAGGGATCTCGCGCTCTGGGACGCCGCCCATCCGGGTGCCTACTACGCCTCGTTCGCGCTGTCGCTCGGGCTGAACGTCCTGGCGCTGACAGAGGGCGTATTCCGCTACCGCTCCAATCTCGATGCGAACGCGAGGCGGCGGATTCGAATGGCGGTCTACACCGCGGTGCCGGGCGTCATGGCCTACGCCGTGAAGGACGGGGTGCCGATCGTCGCTGGGCTGTCGGGCAGTTCGATCCCGGCCTACCCATGGCCGCTGACCGCGTTCCTTCAGACGCTGGTGCTGCTGCCGGCGTTCGGCCTCGCGTACGCGATTGGTGTGGCGCGCGTGCAGGGTCCAACCCTGGTCATCAAGCGCAGCCTGCAGTACGCGCTCGCGAATCGTGCGCTCGCCGTCTTGACCATCCTGCCGGGCGCGGCGCTGGTCTACGCGCTGCTGACACAAAACCTGTGGGAGATCCTCACCAGCGGCTCGGTCATCTACCTTGTGCTCTTCGTCGCGACGCTGGCGATGGTGGGCTACCGCGACCGCGCGCGCTTGTGGCTCGATCAGCGCTTCTTCCGCGAAGAGTACGACGCGCGGAAGATCCTGCTCTCGCTGGCCAGCCGCGTGCGGTTCGAAACGGATCCCGGCGACCTGGCGTCGTTGGTCGTCGAACAGATCGACCAGGCGCTGCATCCGCGCATCACGGGCATGCTGGCGGCCGGCCTCACCGAAGGACAGCTCGTCAGCGTCCACTCGCGCGGCGGTAAGTTGAACGACTTGGCGCTCGACGGCGGCATCGTGACGCTCCTCGGATGGTCCGAAGAGCCGCTCGAGATCTTTCTCGACGATCCGAGGTCGCCGGCGCGCCGGCTACCTCCCGCAGAACTCGCATGGATCCAGCGAACCGGGGCACGGCTGATCGTCCCGGTCCTCGGTAGCAATCGGGTCCTGGTGGGAGCGCTGGTCCTCGGGGAGAAACGATCGGAAGAAGCCTACTCGTCCGACGATCGGGAACTGCTGGCAAGCATTGCCGCGCAGGTCGGGCTCGGGCTCGACGTCGCGCGGTTGCGCAGTCTGTACGACCCGGAGGCGGATGCGGCAACGGTGCGGCTGACTCCCGGCAGCACTCCGGCGGCGCTGATGGAGTGCCCTCGCTGCGGCCGCTGCGAAGAATCGACGACGACCGTGTGCCCGGCTGATGGCGCGCCGTTGAAGCGGGGCCCGACGCCGCTGGCGATCGACAACAAGTACCGCATCGAGCGGCTGCTCGGGCGCGGCGGCATGGGCTCGGTTTACCGCGCGCGCGACGTCAGGCTCGATCGACTGGTGGCGGTCAAGGTCGTTCGCGCGGAGTTGCTCGACAGCACTGGCGCGCGGCGGCGCTTCCGGCGCGAGGCGCAACTGGTCGCGCGGCTGCAGCATCCCGGCATCGTCTCGGTCTATGACTTCGGCACGCTGGCCGGCGGTGGCGCGTTCCTGGTGATGGAGCTCGTGCGCGGCGAGGATCTGCGGCGCGTGCTCCAGCGCGAAGGACGGATCGAGCCGGCGCGCGCCGTTCGAATCCTCGTCGCGGTCTGCGCGGCGATCGAGGCGGCGCACCGCGAAAGCGTGCTGCATCGCGACCTCAAACCGGAGAACATAATCCTGCCGGGCGGTGCCGACGACGCGAAGGTGCTCGATTTCGGTGTTGCAAAACTCCTGGAGGATCGC
>Ga0193738_1001246_pt1 | contig 10485 bp, 9 predicted proteins | sample L2a1metaG_FD_144927 | JGI IMG/M metagenome (GOLD analysis project Ga0193738, IMG submission 144927) | Soil microbial communities from a riparian zone of the East river system, Colorado, United States - L2a1 | ecosystem: Environmental > Terrestrial > Soil > Riparian zone | place: USA: East River...
GAGTTGAAACCCGGAGGCGCCTGTCTGGCCGCGACGGTCGAAGGGGTGGACGCCTCGACGCGCATCGTCCCGCTCGGGGACGGATCGCTGGCCTCGCTGATGGCGGAGGAACTTGGGGTCCGCACGCGCGATCTTGCGTTCGAGCAGGCGTTGACGGCGGCACAGGAGATTAGAGGATGAGCGGAACGTTCGCGATCGTCGGCCTCGGCACCATGGGACGCAACCTCGCCCTCAACATCGAGGATCACGGCTTCCCGGTCGTCGTCTGGAACCTGGAAACCGAGTGGACCGACAAGTTCCTGAGCGACCACCCCAACGCGAAGTTCACCGGCGCGAAGACGCTGGAGTCGCTGGTCGGATCGCTCGAGCGGCCGCGCCGGATCATGATGATGATTCCCGCCGGCAAGCCCGTTGACGAGATGATCGCGAAGCTCGAGCCGCTGCTCGACGCCGGCGACATCATCATCGACGGCGGCAATTCGTTCTTCCCGGATACCAGGCGCCGCGAAGCCTTGCTGCGCGAACGGCAGCTGAATTTCGTCGGCTGCGGCGTCTCGGGCGGCGAGGAAGGGGCTCGCTTCGGCCCCTCCATCATGCCGGGCGGGTCCGACGCGGCCTGGGAACGGATCAAGGACGTCCTCGAGGCCATTTCGGCCAAGACTGAGGCGGGTCCGTGCGTGACGCACGTCGGTCCCGACGGTGCCGGCCACTTCGTCAAGATGGTCCACAACGGGATCGAATACGGCGACATGCAGATCATCGCCGAGGTCTACGACGTCCTGCACCGGGGACTCGGCCTCTCGACGCCCGAAGCGGGAGCGGTGTTCGATGAATGGAACCGCGGCACGCTCGAGTCGTTTCTCGTCGAGCTGACCGGGCAAGTCTGCCGCGTGATCGATCCGGAGACGAAACAGCCGCTCGTGGACGTGATCCAGGACAAGGCGGGACAGAAGGGGACCGGCAAGTGGACGGCGCAGGTCGCGCTCGACCTGGCCGTTGCGATCCCGACGATTGGCGCCGCGCTCGACGCGCGCGTGCTGTCCTCGCAGAAGGACGAGCGGGTCGCGGCGGGCAAACGCTTCGCAACGCTCGACGCCCGTGCGCCGTTCGCGAGCCGCGATCGCGACGGATGGATCGCCGATCTGCAGGACGCCCTGCAGGGCGCGCGCATCTGCAGCTACGCGCAGGGCATGGCGCTCATCGCCGCCGGATCGCGCGAGTACAGCTGGAACGTCAACCTCGCCGAGATGGCCCGCATCTGGAAAGGGGGCTGCATCATTCGGGCGCGGCTCCTTGATCCCGTTCGCCACGCGTTCTCGAACGATCCCTCGCTGGCCAACCTGCTCGTGGACGAGGCGATCGCCGCCGACATGCAGCGCGCCGCGCCCGGCTGGCGCCGTGTGATCGCCGCCGCGGCCGGTGCGGGTATCGCGGTCCCGGCCCTGTCCGCAAGCCTGGCCTACTTCGACAGCTATCGCACGCCGCGGCTGCCGCAGAACCTGACGCAGGCGCAGCGCGACGCTTTCGGCGCACACAAGTACGAACGCGTCGAACGGCCTGGATTCGTGCACAGCAACTGGGAAGCCTGAAAGGCTTGAAATACTCGCAATGGCAAGCCTTAACCTGGCGTCAGTCCTGGAGCACCCGGCGCGGCTGACACCCGACCGCGTCGCGATCACGTTCCAGTCGCAGAACCTGACCTACGCGCAACTGAACGCGACGGCCGCTCGCGTCGCCGCCGGGCTCCACGAAATGGGGATCCGCGCCGGCGATCACGTCGCCCTCTCGTGTCCCAACCTGCCGTGGTTCCCGATCGCGTATTTCGGCATCCTCAAGGCCGGCGCCGTTGTCGTGCCCCTGAACGTGCTGCTGAAGCCGCGCGAGATCGCGTATCACCTCAAGGACAGCCAGGCGAAGGCCTGCTTCGCGTTCGAGGGGACCCCGGAGCTGCCGATCGCGCAGATGGCGAAAACGGCGTGTGTCGAAGCGGGCTGCCCGAACCTGATCGTGATGCCGCGCGATCCGCAGGCGCCTCCCGCCGGCGAGATGAGCATCGGTTCGATCATGCGCGACGCGACCGGCTTCGTCACGCCGCGGCGCGAGCCGTCCGACACCGCCGTCATCCTCTACACCTCGGGGACGACCGGGCACTCCAAGGGAGCGGAGCTGACCCACGACAACATGGTCGTCAATGCCGTCACGACGCACGACATGTTCATGCCGGCCTTCGACGGCGGGACCGCGCAGCGCGTGACGCTCGTCACGCTGCCGCTCTTTCATTCCACCGCGCAGACCGCCCAGATGAATGCCGGGTTCTACGGTGGCTTCCGGCTTGTGCTGATGCCGCGTTTCGACGCGGCCGCGGTGCTCAACGCTTTCGTGCAGGAGCAGGTCGGATTCTGGATCGGCGTGCCGACGATGTACTGGGGGCTGCTGCACCTGGCGAAGTCGGCCGGGCGCGACATGCGCGAAGCCGCGAAGTCGCTGAAGCTGTGCGTTTCGGGCGGCGCGCCGATGCCGATCGAGGTTCTGCGGGGATTCGAGGAAGCGTTCGACGTTCGCATCCTGGAGGGCTACGGGCTGTCGGAAACGGCCCCGGTTGCGGCGTTCAACCAGCTGCAACGGCCGTCGAAGCCAGGAACGGTCGGACTCCCGATCTTCGGCGTCGATATCCGGTGCTTTGACGAGCACGACAACCCGCTGCCGCCTGGACAGCGCGGCGAGGTGGTGATCCGCGGACCCAACGTGATGAAGGGCTACTACAACCGGCCCGACGCCACCGCCGAGGCGAAGCGTGGCGGCTGGTTCCGCACGGGCGACATCGGGCAGTTCGACGAGGATGGCTATCTCTCGATCGTCGATCGCAAGAAGGACATGATCCTGCGCGGGGGGCTCAACGTGTATCCGCGCGAGATTGAAGAGGTCCTGATGTCGCATCCCGCGGTCAGCCTGGTCGCCGTTGTCGGCGTGCCGCACGAGCGGCTCGGCGAAGAGATCAAGGCCTACCTCGTACTTCGTGCAGGCGTACATGTGACAGAGGATGAGCTCGTGGCCTGGTCGCGCGAGCAGATGGCGGCCTTCAAATACCCTCGGCTCATGGAGTTCCGCGACTCGCTGCCGATGACCGCGACCGGCAAGGTCCTGAAGCGCGAGCTTCGTTAGCTCAACCGTAGGGGCCTCATTGCCTGTCTGTTGAACGTCGGGATATAGTCCAGAACTCATGGCTCTCGAGCTCCCAGGGTCCCACCGCGCTACCGGGCTGGTCGACGTGCTCGACCGGGTACTCGACAAGGGGCTGGTCATCGCGGGCGATATAAAGGTCTCGCTCGCCGAAGTCGAGCTCCTCACGATCCGGATCCGGCTTCTCGTCTGCTCCCTCGACAAGGCACAGGAAATCGGCCTCGACTGGTGGCGCTACGATCGCGACCTGTCTCCGGGCGCCGCCCGGGACAACGCCGGCGAGCACCAGGACCTGCGAGCGGAGATTCGTCTACTGAAGGAACGCGTCGAAGCGCTGACGGCGGCCAGGGCCGTTAAACCGCGCGCCGCCCGGAGGCGCCGTTGATTCGCAGGTACACGGAGGCAGGAGACCAGCATGGCAGTTGAACGCGCCGCAGGCGGCACAAGTCTGATCGACGTTCTCGATCGTGTCCTCGACAAGGGCATCGTGATCGACGCGTGGGTTCGCGTGTCGCTGGTCGGCATCGACCTGATCACGGTCGAAGCGCGTGTTGTCGTCGCGTCGATCGACACGTACTTGAAGTACTCCGAAGCGGTGGGCCAGGTGGCTCCGGTGTCGCGCCCCGCAGCGGAGTTGCCGTCGCACCAGGACGTGGTCGCGGAAAACGCCGCGCTGCGCGCGGAGCTGGCGGCATCCAAGGGTGGGCGCGCCCCGCGCCGGCGTCGCAGTTCTAGCGAGGGATAATCCCAGGTGCCCCGGGTCGCCGCGCCAGTGGCGCCGATTCACGGAGTCGAGTCGGACGCGAAGCTCGCATTCGTCGAGTTCCTGCTGACGAGTATCGACCTCCAGGAATCGGCCCGGCGCGCTGTTGATTGGCTGGTCGCGCACGCGCCGGTGACCGAGGCGGCCGTGCTCGTTTCCGAGGCGATGTCGAACGACATGCTGCTGGTCGCCGAGCACGGAATTTCCAGCGGGGCGATCATGGACTTCGCGCTGAACCGCGAAGACGGATCGCATCCGCTGATCCTGGCGCTCCGCAGCGCCGAGCCGGTCTACATCGACAGCATCGCTCCCCATCATCGCGTCCCGGTCGAGGCCGAGTCGTTTCACGTCATCCCGCTGCGCGCCGACGCCTCCGAGGCCGGGCAGGGGATACTGCTCGTCGCCGGGCTTGGCCCGGTCATCGACAGCGAGACGATATGGCTCGGGCGCACGCTGGGCAAGCAGGTATCGCGGCTCCTCGGCCGCCAGCTCCTCGCGGAGACGCGGTTCGGGCAGGAGAGGATGCTGCTTTACAGCATCATCAACGCCGTCACCGATCCGATCCTGCTGACCGATACCGAGGGCAAGCTGATCATCGCCAACACGCACGCGGAGAAGCTGTTCGCGGCCCCCGAAGAGGCGAGCGAAGGCTGGCGGCGCGCCGCGGCGCTGAACAACATGCTGTTCTCGGCCGCGCTCTCGACCAGCGCGGTCGGCATGACCGAGCTGGCGCGGCGCGAGCTGCTGCTGGTCGATCCGCTGGAAGGATCCGACCTGCTCTTCGAGTTGCTCAGTTCCCGCGCGAAGGACGAGCGGCAGGGCACCTACGTCGTCTCGATTCTGCGCAACGTCACCGACCTCGCGCGCGCGAAGGAAGAGATCGAAGAAAGTTACCGCACGCTGCGGATCGCGCAGGCGGAAGTGCGCGACGAACGGCACCGCCTCGATCTGATCATCGACTCGGTCGCCGACCCGATCCTGGTCACCGACCAGGAAGGCGACATCGTTCTCATGAACACGCCGGCGGAGCGGCTGTTCAACGCCCCTGGCGTCGAGGACGAAGGGACGCTGCGCCGGGTCCGCGCGACCGGCGCGAACCTGACGTCGTTTGTCTCGAACGTCCTCACGCGGTCGGGCGAGCAGCGCTATCGCGGCGAGATCCAGCTCGCGGATCCGCTGAACGGCCGCCCGCTTCCGGTCGAAGCCGTCGCCGGGACGATCCTGTCGGAGCAGGGCGAGCTGATGTGGGTCGTCACCATCCTGCACGACCTGACGGAGGCGATCGAAAAGGCGCGTCTCTACGAGCAGTTGAAACAGGCGTCGGTCGAACTCGAGCGCAAGGTCCAGGAAGCGACCGCGGAACTCGCGGAGCAGAACGAGCTGCTGCGGCGCCAGCACATCGAGCTGGAGCAGGCGTCGGCGTTGAAGTCGCAGTTCCTGGCGAACATGTCGCACGAGTTCAGGACGCCGCTCAACGCGATCCTCGGCTACACGCACATGCTGCTGAACAACGTGACCGGGCAGGTCACCGATCCGCAGCGGAAGAGCCTGACCCGCATCGACTCGAACTCGCGGCACCTGCTGGCGCTGATCAACGACATCCTCGACATCACCCGCATCGAAGCCGGCCGGATGCCGCTGAATGCGACGTCATTCGGCATCGGCGAGCTGTTCGACGAGGTGCTGGCCGAGCTCGAGCCGATCATCAAGCGGTCGAATCTCGCCGTGACCACGAAGGTGCGTGGCCAGGTCCCGACGCTGCGGTCGGATCGTCAGAAGGTCAAGCAGGTCGTTCTGAACCTGCTCAGCAACGCGTTGAAATTCACGCCGGCCGGCTCGGTCACGATGACGGCGTCGTACGACGCGAAAGCGAAGCAGGTGGCGATCGCGGTGAAGGACACCGGCGTCGGAATTCCGGCGGAGGACCACGCGAAGGTCTTCGAGGACTTCCGACAGCTCGACTCGTCGCCGGCGCGCGGTTACGGCGGCACCGGCCTCGGCCTGTCGATCTGCCGGCGCCTCGCCAACATCCTCGGCGGGAGCATCGAGCTGGACAGCACGCCCGGCAAGGGATCAACTTTCATCCTGCGGCTTCCCGCAAAGGCTCGGCGCCGATGAGTGCAACCAGGATCCGCGAGCAGCCACTCGTCCTCGTCGTCGAGGACTACCAGGACGCGCGCGAGATGTATGCCGCGTACCTGCAGTTCTCGGGGTTCGAGGTGGCCGAGGCCGGCAACGGTATCGAGGCCATCGAGAAAACGCTCGAATTGCTGCCCGATATCGTGCTGATGGATCTGGCGCTGCCGCGGATGGACGGCTGGGAAGCCACACGACGTCTCAAGAACGATGAACGGACGCGGCACATCCCGATCGTCGCGCTGACCGGCCACGCCCTGGCCGGCCATGCCGAGGGAGCGCGGGAGGCCGGGTGCGACGCCTTCGTCACCAAGCCTTGCCTCCCCGACGCCCTGGTGGCGGAGATCAAACGACTGCTGGAACAGCATCGCGGGAAGTCGGACAATGAGCAGGACTCGGGCCGCGCGCCCAAGGCCTCGAAGAAGCGAAGCTAGGGACCGGACCATGGCGAAGACTGCAACGAAGAAAGCCCCGGCGAAGAAGGCCGCACTCAGGAGCGTCAAGAAGGCGCCCCCGCCGCCGCCGCGCCCCACGGCTTCGGGGAAGAAAGCCGAAGCGGCGCGGCAGGAAGCGGCGAAGCAGGAGGCCGCGCGCGGCAAGCTGGAACGTGTCAAAGTGCCGTCCCCGAAGCGTGAGGACGGGACCGAGGGCAAGTACGTCTACTGCGTCATCCGGTCGGAGCAGCCGTTGGGCTTCGGCCCGCTCGGTCTTGGCCCGGAGCCCGCGGAAGTGCACACGATCCATTTCCGGGACATCGCCGCGGTCGTCTCGAATACGCCGATCGTCGTCCAGGATCCGACCCGCGAAAACGTGCTCGCGCACCAGCGCGTGAACGAGACGGTCATGCAGAAGCACACCGTCATCCCGATGTCCTTCGGCACGGTGTTCAAGACCGACGACGACATCATGGAGCTGCTGCGGTCGGCCTACGACGCGTTCAGCGACGTCCTGAACAAAATGCAGGAGAAGTTCGAGTTCGGCCTCAAGGTCCTGTGGGATCGCGACCAGATCATCCGCGAGATCGAGGACGAGGACGAAGACATCCGCCGCCTGAAGAGCGAGATCTCGTCGCAGAAGGGTTCGACCTACTTCGCGCGCATGCAGTACGGGCGGCTGATCGACGCGGCGCTGCAGTCCCGCACCGAGCGGTACGTGTCCGAAATCTTCAGCTCGCTCCGCAGCGTGTCGGTCGCATCGCGCTCGAACAAGCCGATCGGCGATCGCATGATCATGAACGCCGCGTTCCTCGTGTCCCGCGAGATGGAGCAGGCGTTCGACGCGCGGGTCAAGGAAATCGGGCAGCAGTACGACAAGCTGACGTTCAAGTACACGGGGCCGTGGCCGCCCTATAACTTCGTCAACATCCGGCTGAAACTGGAACGGGCGCATTGAGGAGCTGGGCGGCTCTCGAGCCGCCCCTACACCTGTGCTGATAATTGATTCCCTGATTATCTCGGGCGTTCGCTTCGTGCTCGACAAGGTCGCCGCGGCCGTCGAGACGGAGATGAACGACGACACTGTGCTGCGCGAGCGGCTGCTCGACGCCCAGATGCGGGTCGAGCTGGGCGAGATGACGCAGGGCGAGTTCGACGTCTTCGAAGGGGAGATCATCGCCCGCATCCGCGAGATCAAGGAACGCCAGCGCGGCGGCGAGTCGGCTGCCATCTCGCCGAAGGACATGAAGGTCACCGGGATCGAAGCGTCCTTCGAAGGCGACGAACATTAACCTCTCGACATCGCTCGGCGCGAGCTTCCATTTCGTCGGCGGTAAAGGTGGCGTTGGCAAGACCACCTGCGCCGCGATGGCCGCCCTCACGAGCGGCGCCAGGTCGCTCCTGGTTACCACCGATCCCGCATCCTCCCTTTCTTCCGTTCTCGCCGTTGGCGTAGGGCCGCGGCCGGCGCCGGTTCGCGGCGCCGCAGGACTGTTCGCCGCCAACGTCGACGGAGCGCGCGCGTTCGCGCGCTGGCTCGAGCCGCGGAAGGCGCTTCTCGCCTCGGTCGCCGTCCGCGGCACCTACCTCGACGAAGAAGACGTCAGCCGGCTGCTGAAGCTGTCGTTGCCCGGGATCGACGAAGTCATCGGGTTGCTCGAGATCGTCCGCATGGTGCGCGAGGCGCCCGAGCCCTACAGCCACGTGATCGTGGATACCGCGCCCACCGGGCACACGCTGCGCCTGCTCGCGTCCCCGGCGCTGCTCGGCAAGGTCGCGGTGCTGCTCGACCGGCTGCAGTCGCACCACCGCGCCGTCGTCAGCGCCCTCCGCGGGTCGTACCGTGCCGACGAGGCGGATTCGATGATCGTGGAAATGGATCGTGACGGCGAGGCGCTCGCGGCGATGCTGCGAGACCGCGCCAATACCACCGTCACATGGGTCACGCTGCCGGAGCCCATGGCGCTCGAAGAGACATCAGACGCGCTCGGGTCACTGGAGGCCGCGGGCATCCACGTCCAGCGGCTGATCGTGAACCGGCTCACGGCGCCGCCACCGCAGCCGTGCACATGGTGCGATGCGCGCCGGCGCTTCGAGTCACGCGCCATCGGGCCGGTCGCGCGCCGGTTCGCCGGCCGGGAAATTCTCGCCATGCCGGATCTCTCGCCGGAGCCGCGCGGGGTTCCGGCGCTGCGGCGGGCGGCGAAGGCGATGGGGCCGTGGACGGCGATGGGTCTTCCCCCTAAAGGCGGAAGCCGCCTGACGTCGCGCATCGACAACGAGGCGGCTGCCAGCTTCAGCTGGAAGATCGACTCCACGCAGAAGATCCTGTTCTTCGGTGGTAAAGGCGGCGTCGGCAAATCGACCTGCGCCGCCGCTGCCGCGATCCAACTCGCGGATCACAACCGCGTGCTGCTCTTGTCCACCGATCCTGCGCACTCGCTCGGCGACGTGTTCGGCGTCACGTTGGACAATACGCCGCGCCCCGTCCCCGGCGCCCCGCCGGGCCTCCACGTCCGTGAGATCGACGCGCACGCGGAGATGGACCGGTTCCGCACGAAGTACGTCCAGGCGGTGGACGAGGCATTCGCGCGGATCGCACGAACGGCCGGAGGCGACCAGACAACGTTCCGCGAGTTGATCGATCTCGCGCCGCCAGGGATCGATGAGGTGATCGCGGTCGCCGACGTCGCGGATGCCATCGCCGGGGACAAAGCAGAGTACGACGTCGTGGTCGTCGACACTGCGCCGACCGGGCACGCGCTGCGGTTGCTGCAGACCCCCGCCGTCCTTCGCGACTGGGCGCTTGCGCTGATGGCGATCCTGCTGAAGTATCGCGAGATCGTGGGCGCCGGGACGCTGGCGTCGCTGCTGGTGCAGCTGTCGAAGCGGCTGCGCGCGCTGCAGGACATCCTCGCGGACGCCTCACGGTCGCGATTCGTGATCGTGACGCGCGCGGCGCGGGTGCCCATCGACGAGACCCTGGCGCTCATCGAGGCGCTCCGGCCCATCGGCCTTGCGGTCGACGCCGTCATCGTCAACGCGGTCGGAGCCGGCGACTGTTCCCGCTGCCAGGCGGCCCGCCGCGCCCAGCAGCAGGACGCCGCGCGTCTGCGCGCCGGGAAGGCCGCGTCGAAGCCTTACGCTATCATCGAGGCGCCAGCCGAAATTCCGCCGCCGCACGGCGCTGCCCGCCTGCGGTCGTGGGGGCTCGCCTGGCGGCTGACCTGATGCCCAAGCGCGCCACTGCCGCCTATCTCTACTGCGTCGTGAAGAGCGCGCGCCGGCCATCGGCGGCCCGCGCACCCCAGGGGCTGCCGGGCTCCAGTCCGCCCGAGGCCCACCAGGCCGCGCCGTCCTTGTGGGTCATCACCGCCGATGTGCCGCTGGACGTCTACGGCCCAGCGGCGCTCGAAAGGCACCTGCGCGATCTCGACTGGGTGTCGCGCGCCGCCGTCGCACACGAAGCGGTGGTCGAGCATTTTTCGCGGATACGTGGGATGGTCGTCGTGCCCGCGAAGCTGCTCACGATGTTCACGACCGTGGACAAAACGGTCGCGGACGTTGCCGCGCGACGGGCGGCGCTGTCGCGCGTGATGAAGCGGATCGCAGGCTGCGAGGAGTGGGGCGTTCGCATCTTCCGCACCACGCCTGCGGCTGCTGCCGCGAGCACGGAGCGGCCCTCATCTGGCGCGGCGTTCCTCACCGCGCGCAAAGCCGCGCGGGACGCCGTCGTCGACGCCCGTCTTCGCGCGGCCGGCGTTGCCGATACCGCCTACCAGCGCCTCGCGAAACAGTCGCGAGACGCGGTTCAGCGCGAACGGCGACAGGAGCCCGGAACCAATCCGCCGATCCTCGACTCCGCCTTCCTGGTCCCCGTCGCCAAGCGCGCCGCATTCAAGAAGGAAGCGCGGACCCAGCGCGAGAGCTGCGTGGAAGCCGGACTCGAGCTCGCGGTGACGGGGCCGTGGC
>Ga0193738_1001247_pt1 | contig 10485 bp, 10 predicted proteins | sample L2a1metaG_FD_144927 | JGI IMG/M metagenome (GOLD analysis project Ga0193738, IMG submission 144927) | Soil microbial communities from a riparian zone of the East river system, Colorado, United States - L2a1 | ecosystem: Environmental > Terrestrial > Soil > Riparian zone | place: USA: East River...
ACCGGCGAGAAGAAGTGCGTTCCCACCACGGCCTCGGGGCGCTGGGTGGCCGACGCGATCGTGGTGATCGGGATCGCGCTCGTGTTGGTGGCGAGCACAGCACCGTCGCGGCAGATCCGGTCGAGCTCCCGGAAGATCTCCCTCTTGACTTCGACCTGCTCGAAGACCGCCTCGACCACGACGTCCGCGTCTGCGGCCGCGTCGAGATCGGTCGTGGTCGTGATCCTGCTCAGGCCGGCCGCGCGGTCCTCGGTGGACATGCGGCCCTTGTCGGCGAAGCGAGCGGTGCTCTGCTCGATTTCCGCCAGACCGCGTAGGAGAGCCTCGTCCGTGACGTCCTGCAGGACGACCTGCCACCCCGCCTGGGCCGCGACCTGCGCGATCCCCGATCCCATCAGACCGGCACCGATCACGGCTACCCGCTGCGTCATCGACTCGTCCTTCCACCTGTCTCGAACTCGGGTGTGACACGCTGCGTGGACGGGCACACTGGATGACGTGCCCGGTACCGGAAGCGCGACCTACGTGCTGGGGCCGCTGTGGGTGGCGGTCCTGCTCGGCGCGCTACTGCTCGTCGTCCGGTGGGCGTTCGGGCGCGGACAGTCCGTCGTCGACCCACCGCGGCCACAGTACGGCCTCCTCCAACCCGTCGCCGCCGCCTTGGCCGCCGCCGACCTCGAGCCGGTCCTGCGGGCGTTGCGCGCCGCCGGGATCTCCTGCACGGTCAGCAACGCTGGGGACCGTCACGAGATCCTCGTCTGGCCCGAGGACGCCGACCGGGCCCGCGACCTCGTCCGCAGGGTCACCGGCAGCAGTTGATCGCCAGGTCCTCCAGGCCAACGTCACCAGGAGCACCAGTCCCACGTACACCCAGCCGAGCAGCACGTCGATGACGTAGTGCTCGCCGCCGTAGACCAGGGTGAGGCCCATCGCGGCAGGGTAGATCGCGATCAGCACCCGCACGGCCCGGTTCCGTACGTGCAACCACAGCGCGATGCTCACCAGCAACGCAAACGCCGTGTGCAGGGACGGCAGGGCTGCAACCAGGTTGGAGCCCGCCTGGGCCTGGTCCAGCCAGGCGCCGGCGCTGCGCAGCCCGAGCACCGACCAGCCGCTGGTCACCACCCGGTCGATCTGCTCGGGGACGAAGTCGTACTTCGACGCGTACCACGGCGGTGCCGCCGGGATGAGGATGTAGGTGGCGAGGCCCGCGTAGGACAGCAGCACCACCCACCGCACGTACCTCAGCCACGCCGGCCGCGACCGGACGTAGAGCACAGCGGCCAGCACCCAGGGCAGCACGAAGTGCGATGTATAGACCAGCGAGGCGACGGCGTCCCACCACTGCGGGTCGGCGGGATTCGAGTACCGCTCCTGAAGCCACGCGCTGGGCAGGATGCCACCGAACAACGACCGCTCGACGTCGACCAACTCGGTGACTCGCACCGTCACGCCCAGGGTGTCGGCGATGCCACGGGTGTGGTCGTAGAGGATCAGCGCCGCGAGGAGGGGCAACCAGTCGAGCACGGCGCGGACATGCTCGCGCACCGGTCGGCCCAGGCGTGCCGCCACGATGCCGATGACGATCCAGCCGGTCTGGCCGATCCGGTCGGTGGGTACGCCGACGACCACGATGTAGATCGCGAGCACGGTCAGGTAGGCCGTCATGCCGATCCGCGACAGCGGCCAGGTCCACGGCCGGAGCGCGGCCGGGATCCTGGCGGCAGCCGTCGCCGGCCCACCCACAGCCTCGCGCACCTCGCTGCTCAGGCGCACAGTCGTACTCGACCCATCGCTCGTCTCTCGCTCGGGCGCCTCGCTGCTCATCACGCCTCGAAGTGGTCGGGGTCGGGCTCGCGGACCACGTCGGCCCCGAGGGAGGTGAGCTGACCGACGAAGTCGGGGTAACCGCGGTCGATGTGGTGCACGGCCGAGATCAGCGTCTCGCCCTCGGCCACCAGCCCGGCCAGGACGAGCCCCGCGCCCGCCCGGATGTCGGGAGCAACCACCGGCGCGGCGGACAGGCGGGGTCGACCGCGCGCAACGGCGTGGTGTCCGTCCGTGCGCACGTCGGCGCCGAGGCGGGCCAGCTCGTTGACGAACATGAACCGGGCCTCGTAGACGTTCTCGGTGACCATCGCCGTGCCCTCGGCGACGGCGTTGAGCGCGACCACCATCGGCTGCAGGTCGGTCGGGAATCCCGGGTAGGGCAGGGTGACGACGTCGAAGGCCCGCGGGCGACCCGACATCGCCACCCGCAGGCCCTCGTCGGCGGTGTCGATCGTGGCCCCGGCGGAGGAGAGCTTGTCGAGCACGATCTCGAGGTGGTCGGCCCGGCCACCCACGACGGTGATGTCCCCCTGCGTCATGACCGCCGCCACCGCCCAGGTGCCGGTGACGATCCGGTCCGGGACGACCGTGTGCTCGGTCGGGTGGAGCCGATCGACACCCTCCACCCGCAGGGTGGACGTCCCGATACCGTCGATCTTGGCGCCCATATCGACCAGCATGCGGCAGATGTCGACGATCTCGGGCTCTCGGGCGACGTTGTCGATGACGGTCTCGCCGGCGGCGAGGGTGGCCGCCGTGACGAGGTTCTCGGTGGCGCCGACGCTGGGGAAGTCGAGCCACACGTTGGCGCCACGCAGACCCTTGGGCGCGCGGGCCAGGACGAAGCCGTGCTCCACCCGCACCGTCGCGCCGAGCTTCTCGAGACCGGCCAGGTGCATGTTCAGGCCGCGCGAGCCGATCGCGTCTCCGCCCGGCAGCGCGACGTCCGCGGCGCCACACCGCGCGATCAGCGGGCCCAGGACGGCGATCGAGGCGCGCAGCCTGCGGACCAGGTGATACGGCGCGGCGTAGGTGACACGGGACGGGACGTCGACGGTGACCGTGCTGCGGTCGCGTTGCACGTCGACGCCGAGGCGCTGAAGCAGGTCGGCCATGTAGTCGACGTCGGTGATCGCCGGGACGTCACGCAGCGTGGTACGGCCCTCTGCCAGCAGGGCCGCCGCCATGAGCTTGAGCGCGCTGTTCTTAGCGCCCTCGACCCGCACCTCGCCACGCAGCGACGATCCGCCGGTCACCCGGAATCTCTCCACCGACGAATCCTCCCACCTCTCCCGCCCGGCCCCCAGCCGTCCGGTTCCATCCGGAGGGAGCACCGTATGCTGCCGCCACCGGGCTAGGCGACGAGGTGCCGCCCCGGAGGCCCTGCCTCCAGCCAGGCGACGAACGCCATCGACGCCGCCTCGGTCATGGACAGGTCGAGCCGCCGGTGCTCGGCCTCGCAGGTGAAGACGAGGTGGCCCGTGGGCAGGTCGTAGGCCTCTTCGGGATCGGGGTCGCGGCGCTCCAGCACCGTCACGTCGGGCCGGCGCAACGACCGTTTGGGCCTGCTGCCGTAGCTGAACGTGCGGAACCACTCGAGGTCGTCGCCGCGGTAGCGACCGACGCCGAAGACCCACCCGCCGCCCCATCCGTTCCCCCCGACCCGCAGACACATGTCGAACCCGCCCGCACGCTGGAGGACGCTACGACGCAGGAACAAGCCCCCGAGGGCGGCAACGATGAGCAGCGCGAGCGCGGCGACGACGATGGCGACCCACTCGAGCAGCGTCATCGACCACGTCCCTCCGCGCCGGCCCGGTCAGCGTGCCCCGGCGGCGCGCAGCCGTGTCTCGGCCCGGCGCGTGGCGGCGGTGTCGTCGCCGGCCGTCTCGAGCGCGGCCTCAGCGCGCTTGACGTCGATCTCGTCAGCCAGCTCTGTGACCTCGGCCAGGATCGTGACGACATCGTCGGCGATCGAGAGGAATCCACCGTGCACGGCCGCGCTCACGACCTGGTCGTCCGGCGTGCGGATCGTCACCGGTCCGGTGATGAGCAGCCCGAGCAGCGGCTGGTGGCCCGGCATGATCCCGATTTCACCCTCGGTCGTGCGGGTGATGACGATGGTGGCCGCGCCCGACCACACCTTCCGGTCGGCCGCCACCAGCTCGACCTGCAGCTCTGCCAACGATTCCCCCTCGAATGCACGTGCACATGCGCGCTACGGCGCAGCGCCGAGAATACCGGCACGGTGATGTGGGCGGGAACCTCGGGGGAGATCAGGACGCGAGTTTCGACGCCTTCTCTTCGGCCGACTCGATGTTCCCCACCATGTGGAATGCCTGCTCCGGCAGGTGGTCGTACTCGCCCTTGCAGATGCCGTCGAAGGACTCCAGCGTCTCCGCGAGCGGCACGAACACGCCCGGCTGGCCCGTGAACGCCTCGGCGGCGAACATGTTCTGCGACAGGAAGCGCTGGATCCGCCGCGCCCGGTTGACGGTGATCTTGTCCTCCTCCGACAGCTCGTCGATACCGAGGATGGCGATGATGTCCTGCAGGTCCTTGTAGCGCTGCAGGATCTCCTTGACCCGTTGGGCCACGCGGTAGTGGTCGTCGCCGATGTAGAGCGCGTCGAGGATGCGGCTGGACGAGTCCAAGGGGTCGACGGCCGGATAGATGCCCAGCTGCGAGATCGGGCGCGAGAGCACGGTGCGTGCGTCCAGGTGGGCGAACGCCGTGTGCGGCGCGGGGTCGGTGATGTCGTCGGCCGGCACGAAGATCGCCTGCATGGAGGTGATCGAGTGACCGCGGGTCGAGGTGATCCGCTCCTGCAGCTCGCCCATCTCGTCGGCCAGCGTCGGCTGGTATCCCACCGCCGATGGCATCCGCCCCAGCAGCGTCGACACCTCGGAGCCGGCCTGGGTGAACCGGAAGATGTTGTCGATGAACAGCAGGACATCCTGATTCTGGACGTCGCGGAAGTACTCGGCCATGGTCAGCGCCGAGAGCGCCACCCGCATCCGGGTGCCGGGCGGCTCGTCCATCTGGCCGAAGACCAGGGCGGTGTCCTTGAGGACGTTCGCCCCCTGCATCTCGACCAAGAGGTCGTTGCCCTCACGAGTGCGCTCGCCGACGCCGGCGAAGACCGACGTGCCACCGAAGTTGCGGGCGACCCGGGTGATCATCTCCTGGATCAGCACCGTCTTGCCGACGCCGGCGCCGCCGAACAGGCCGATCTTGCCGCCCAGGATGTACGGAGTCAGCAGGTCGATGACCTTGATGCCGGTCTCCATCATCTGGGTGCTGCCCTCGAGCTGGTCGAAGGCCGGGGGGTTGCGGTGGATCGGCCAGCGCACGCTGAGGTCCAGCTCCGACTCGTCGATGTCGAGTGGCTTGCCCAGGATGTTGAAGACGTGGCCCTTCACGACGTCGCCCACCGGCACCGAGATCGACTCCCCGGTGTCACGAACGGGTGCTCCGCGCACGAGCCCGTCGGTCGGCTGCATCGAGATGGCCTTCACCAGGCCGTCGCCGACATGTTGCTCGACCTCGAATGTCAGCGTGCGGTTGCCGCCGGCCTCGTCCGGCAGCTCGACGTCGGTCTCGAGTGCGTTGTAGATCGCGGGCATCTGGTCCGACGGGAACTCGACGTCGACGACCGGGCCGATGATCCGGGCGACATGGCCGACGGCGCCGGGCTGCGGCGCTTCCTCGGCGGTGGTGGGCTCAGTGGTCGTGGTCATCATTCGCTCCCTGCGGCCGCGGCGGCGAGCGCGTCCGCGCCGCCCACGATCTCGCTGATCTCCTGGGTGATCTCTGCCTGGCGGGCCTGGTTGGCCTGCTGGGTGTACATCTGCTGAAGCTCGTTCGCGTTGTCGGTTGCCGATTTCATGGCCCGGCGCCGGGCCGCGTGCTCGGCCGCGGCGGCGTCGAGAAGCGAGGTGTACACCAGGTTGCCCGCATACTGCGGGAGCAGTGCATCGAGCACGTCGTCCGGTGACGGCTCGAAGTCGTACAGAGGCAGCACCTCGTCGGCGCTGCCAACTGCCGAGGACGCGTCGGTGGTGCCGCTGACGCCCTCACTGGTGCGCACGGCGCCGGCCTCGGCGCGGTGCAGCGGTTCGGGAACGTCCTCGACGACGATCGGGAGGAGCCGTCGTGCCCTGACCTCCTGGGTGACCATGTTGACGAAGTGGGTGGAGACCACGTGGATCTCGTCGACCCCGCCCTCGTCGGTGGGCGTGTTGATGGCCTCGAGCAGGTCGTCGGCGATCTTGCGGGCGTCCGGGTAGCTCGGCAGGCCGGTGAAGCCGGTGTACTCACCCGCCATCTCCCGGCCGCGGAACCTGAACCAGGTCACGCCCTTCTGGCCGACGACGTACGGGACGACCTCCTGGCCCTCTTCGGACAACAGACCCGACAGCGCCTCGGTCTGCCGGATGACGTTGGCCGAGTACGCGCCGGCGAACCCGCGGTCGCTGGTCACGACCAGAACGGCGGAGCGACGGGGCTCGCCGAGGCCCTCCAGCAACGGGTTGTCCAGCCGCGCGTTGGCAGCGGCGGCCTCCAGCGCGGCGACCAGCGCGCGGGTGTACGGACGCGCAGCCTCGGCCCGCTGCTGAGCCTTGATGATCCGCGAGGCCGCGATCAGCTCCTGGGCCCGGGTGATCTTCTTCGTGGACTCGACGGAGCGGATGCGCCGCCGGAGCACCCGTAGCTCGGCTCCCACTAGCGACCTCCCCTCCGTTCCAGGGTGTTCGGTGCCATCGGCGCCGTCACGACTCCGGCGTGCTGCCGGCGTCGGGCGCCGCTGCCTCGCGGACTTCGGCCTCGGAGCGACGGCGACGCCGGATCTTTGTGAGGTCCTCTTCCCCCTCGCCCATCGCCGCGACCGGTTCGTCCTTCACCAACGGTTGACCGGAGGCGGTCACGAACTGCTGCTTGAAGGCCTGCACGGCCTCCTCCAGCGTGGTGGTGCCCTCGTCGGAGAGCTCGCCCGTCGTGAGGATCGAGTCCAGCAGATCGCCGTGCTCGCGGCTGACATAGTCGAGGAACTCGGACTCGAACCGGCGGATGTCCTCGACCGGCACGTCGTCGAGGCGACCGGTCGTGCCCGCCCAGATCGACACGACCTGTTTGGCGACCGGCACCGGAGCTCCCTGGCCCTGCTTGAGCAGCTCGACCAGGCGGGCGCCGCGATCGAGCTGGGCCCGGCTGGCGGCGTCGAGGTCGGACGCGAACGCGGCGAACGCCTTGAGGTCGTCGTACTGGGCGAGGTCCAGCTTCATCGAACCCGACACCTGCTTCATGGCCTTGACCTGCGCCGCGCCGCCGACCCGCGAGACCGACAGGCCGACGTTGATGGCCGGCCGGACACCCTGGTTGAACAGGTCGGCCTCGAGATAGCACTGGCCGTCGGTGATCGAGATGACGTTGGTGGGGATGAAGGCCGACACGTCGTTGGCCTTGGTCTCGATGATCGGCAGGCCCGTCATCGAGCCGGCCCCTAGCTCGTCGGAGAGTTTCGCACAGCGCTCGAGCAGCCGGGAGTGCAGGTAGAAAATGTCGCCCGGGTATGCCTCCCGGCCCGGCGGCCGGCGAAGCAGCAGCGACACGGCGCGATAGGCCTCCGCCTGCTTGGTGAGGTCGTCGAACACGATCAGGACGTGGTATCCCTGGTACATCCAGTGCTGACCGAGGGCCGAGCCCGTGTACGGGGACAGGTACTTGAAGCCGGCCGGGTCCGATGCCGGCGCCGCGATGATCGTCGTGTACGCGAGCGCGCCAGCCTCTTCCAGCTGCTGGCGGATTACGGCGATTGTCGAACCCTTCTGGCCGGTCGCGACGTAGATGCAGCGGACCTGCTTGGCCTTGTCGCCGGTCTTCCAGTTGTCGACCTGGTTGAGGATCGTGTCGACCGCGACCGTCGTCTTGCCGGTCTGGCGGTCGCCGAGAATGAGCTGGCGCTGGCCGCGGCCGATCGGGGTCATGGCGTCGATGGCCTTGATGCCGGTCTGCAAGGGCTCGCTCACGCCCTGCCGATGGACGACGGACGGGGCCTGCAGCTCCAGAGCACGGCGGGCCTCGGCCTCGATCTCGCCGAGCCCGTCCAGCGGCTGGCCCAGTGGGTCGACCACCCGGCCGAGGAACGCGTCGCCGACCGGGACCGACAGGACCTCGCCCGTGCGACGGACCGGCTGGCCCTCCTCGATGCCGGCGAAGTCGCCGAGGACGACGACGCCGATCTCGGTGACGTCCAGGTTCAGGGCGAGACCCAATGTGCCGTCCTCGAACTCCAGCAGCTCGTTGGCCATCGCCGAAGGCAGCCCCTCGACCCGGGCGATGCCGTCACCGGCCACAGCCACCTGGCCGACCTCTTCGCGGGCGGCGGCCGCCGGCTCGTAGGACTTCACGAAGGCATCGAGCGCCTCGCGGATCTCCTCGGGACGGATCGTCAGCTCCGTCATCGTTGCTCCCTGCTCTCTACGTCGCTTCGGCGGTTCGTCATGATCGGGTATGGAGTTCAGCGGCCGGACAGCCGGCGCTGTACGTCGGCCAGGCGGCTACGGACGGTGCCGTCGACGACATCGTCGCCGACCTCGACCTTGATGCCGCCGACCAGGTCGGGTTCGACGACGACGTTGAGCCGGACCGGTCCGCCGACCTGTGCAGCCAATGCCTGCGAAAGCCGGCCCCGGTGTTCGTCGGTCAACGGCGCCGCGACCCGCACCACGGCCACGCGCCGCGCCCGACGGGCCGCCGCGAGGTCGCCGATGCGCTCGAGCGCCGCCTCGAGGGTGCCATCACGCCGGCCGAGCACGGCGTGCTCGACCAGGCGGACGGTCGCCGGCTGGGCCTTGTCGGCCAGCAGCCGGCGGACCAGGTCGCGCCGGGCCTCGGCTGGGGCGGCCTGATCGAGCAGCGCCGACCTGAGCGCAGGTTCGCCCTGGACGACCTGACCGAACCGGAACAGCTCGTCCTCGACGTCGTCGAGTTGCCCCTCGCCGTCGGCGGCTGCCATGTGCGCCACCACTCCTAACTCCTCGACCGCCGAGGCGAGCTCTCCGGGGCTACGCCAGCGATCACGGACGGCGGCCGTCACCAGTTCGGCAGCGGCGGGATCGATCCGGTTGCCGACCAACACCTGGGCCAGCGCCGCGCGGTCGTCACCCGAGCGCCCAGGATCGGTGAGGGCGCGCCGCAGCGCGGGTCGTTCACGCAGAAGCCCCGCGAACGACCACAAGGAATCGCCGATCGCGGCCGCATCGGCACCGGTCCGGCCGACGGCGCTCTCGAGCCGGTCGCCGAGTGCGGCGTATGCCTCACGGCTGGCGCCCTGCATCAAGCCTCCCGGCCGTCCGGCCGGCTCGGGCTGGTGCCGTCACCACTGGCCTCGAGGTCGGCGAGGAACCGATCAACGACCCGCTGCGATCGCGCGTCGTCCTCGAGCGACTCGCCGACGACCCGCTCGGCCAGCTGAGTGGCGAGGATACCCACCTCGGCGCGCAACGACCTGACGACCTGCTCGCGCTCGGCCGCCATCTGGGCCTGCGCCCGCTCGGCGATGCGCTGCGCCTCGGCCTGGGCCGACTCGCGCATCTCCGCGAGGATCACGGCACCCTGTGCCTTGGCGTCCTCCCGGATCCGCGCCGCTTCGCCACGAGCGTCGGCCAACTGGCTACGGTACTGCTCGAGCGCCCGCTGGGCCTCGGCCTGTGCCTCCTCAGCCCGCCTCATGCCGCCCTCGATGGCCGAGCTGCGCTCCGCGTATGTCTTCTCGAAGATCGGGAAGACATACGCCCGCAGGAAGAAGAAGAGCAGCGCGAACGCCACCAGCCCGACGATGAGCTCGGACAGGTGCGGCATCAGCGGGCTCGGCCCGGCCTCCTCCGCCGCGGCAAGGACCATGGCCGGTGCGAACGACGTCGGCATGAGGCTAGAGCGCGAACGCGAGGCCGATGCCGATGACGGCGAGCGCCTCGGCCAGCGCGAACCCGAGGATCGCGATGCCCTGCAGCACGCTGCGGGACTCAGGCTGGCGGGCGACGCCGCTGATGTACGCGGCGAAGATCAGGCCGATGCCGACGCCCGGGCCGATGGCCGCGAGGCCGTACCCGACCATGTTGAGGGAGCCTTCCATCCTTCTTCCTTCCTTGGGTGGGTGGGTGATCAGTGCTCGTGGGTCAGGGCGCCGCCGATGTACACGGCGGAGAGCAAGGTGAAGACGTAGGCCTGCAGGAGCTGGATGAAGCCTTCGAAGAACGTCATGACGATGCCGAAGAGCAGTGATACGCCACCGGCAGCAAACCCGATCACGCCCTGCACCTCGAACAGCAGGAACTCGCCGCCGAGGATGCAGAGCAGGAGCACGAGGTGCCCGGCGAACATGTTGAACGTGAGACGGAGGGTGAGCGTGATCGGCCGGAAGACCACCGTGGACATGAACTCGATCGGCGAGAGCAGCGGATAGATCGCCTTGGGCACACCCGGCGGGAACAACATGTTCGTGAAGTAGCCGCCCAGGCCCTGACGCTTGATGCCAACGTAGTTGAAGATCACCCACGAGATGAGCGCCAGGAACAGCGGGATCGCGATCAGCGAGGTCGCCGGGAACTGGACGAACGGGACGATGCCGGCGATGTTCAGGACCGCGATGAA
>Ga0193738_1001248_pt1 | contig 10480 bp, 10 predicted proteins | sample L2a1metaG_FD_144927 | JGI IMG/M metagenome (GOLD analysis project Ga0193738, IMG submission 144927) | Soil microbial communities from a riparian zone of the East river system, Colorado, United States - L2a1 | ecosystem: Environmental > Terrestrial > Soil > Riparian zone | place: USA: East River...
TCGGAGTGAATTATGTTTACCACATCTTCGTTCCAAGCCATGCATCAGCAGAAAGCAATGATGTGGTTTTTGACCTCGGAAAAATTGTGCACCAGTATGCGCATGACGGAGCTGTATACATCAATGATGAATTTGATCTTAGTGATAAGATAAAAATAAGCGGTGGTTTGCGCGGAACTTTTTTCCAGCAGGTGGGTCCATTCGACCGCTACCTGAAAGATCCGCTTACTGACCGTACAAATGATACCATAAGTTATAGCGCAGGAAAACCGGTAAAAACTTTTTGGCATGCTGAGCCCCGCGCTTCCGTAAGATGGTCATTGAACCCGAAGTCTTCAATAAAAGCATCCTACACACAAAATTACCAGTACCTCCACCTTGCATCTTTGTCTTCACTTTCCCTTCCTACTGATTTGTGGATTCCTAGCAGCGACCGTGTTACACCGCAGTTTGCAACCCAGTATGCTTTGGGATATTTCAGGAACTTCAAAAGCAACATGTTCGAAACATCGATTGAAGTATATTATAAAACGATGGATCACCAGATTGAATACAAGCCCGGGTATAGTCCGGATGGAGGCATCCTCGACAATGCAGACAATGGATTTGTTTTCGGAAAAGGCTGGAGTTATGGAGCGGAGTTTTTTATTAAGAAAGCGAAAGGAAGATTCAGTGGATGGATTGGCTATACACTTGCGTGGACGAAGAGGCAATTCCCTGACCTGAACAATGGTGAAGAGTATTACGCGAAACATGACAGGCGTCACGATGTTTCACTTGTGTTCATGTACGAACCGGGACCGCGCCTTGCATTCGGAGCAACATGGGTGTATGCAACCGGAGATTTGAATACGCTTCCAAAATCAGTTTACTTTATCGACGGACAGATCACTTATGATTATGGAAGTAATATTTACAACTACCGCATTCCTGCTTATCACAGGCTGGACGTGTCAGTGACCTGGAAGAATAAGCCAGCAAAAAAGTACCGGACGAGCTGGAACTTCAGCGTGTTTAATCTTTACAACCGTGCTAATCCTTACATCATTTATCTCGCAGACGAAAGCAATTATTCGACAGGAACTTTCAAAATCCAGGCGAAGCAGATTTCATTGTTCCCGATAATACCAAGCATTACATTCAACATCAGTTTTTAGTGTATTTATAAAAGAAGAAATTTTTCAAAATGGACAAAACGAGAATAAAAAGGTATAATTTCCTGTGGGTGATTGGAGTTTCATTGCTGTTTCTGTTTATGTCGTCATGTGAGAAAAATATTTCAATTAATATCCCTGAATCAGAAAGCAAAATTGTTGTGGAAGGATATATTTATGAAGACACGAACGCTTATATTTTCCTGACAAAGAGCTCTCCTTTTTTCAATGAATTTAATGCAAGCACACTCTGGCAATACATGGTGCGCGGAGCTACAATAACAATTTCGGATGGCTTCTCAACTGATACCATGGTTGAAATTGAAGTGCCGGAATTATTCCTTCATTTTTATTATTCACCCGACATTAAAGGAGTGACTGGCCGCTCTTATTCTCTTCGTATAGAAGCCGATGGACAGGTACTTACTGCAACAACTTACCTGCCACCCGCCCTCCCTCTCGACAGTGTTTGGTGGAAGCCAGATGGAAATAAAGATTCACTTGGTTTTGCCTGGGCGCATATGACGGATCCTGACACGCTTGGAAATTATTACCGATGGTTTGCAAAGCGTACAAACCATTATACCTATGGTAAAGATATTGGCGAGCAAAAAGATACAATTTTCATCGCACCGCTTGGCTCCACATTCGAGGACAAATTTATCAATGGTAAGAGCTTTGAATTTGGTTACAACCGCGGACAATTAGCCAACTCAAACAAAGAAGACGATGGAATAAGTGATGAACGCGGATATTTTAAGCGTGGTGATACCATCGTTGTGAGGTGGTGTACCTATGACCAGGCGAATTATCAATTCTGGCGTGATGCAGAATCGCAATATTCAAGCAATGGGAATCCATTCAGCAACCCGGCTCCGATAAACGGAAACATAGAGGGAGGTTTGGGAATTTTCGGCGGATATGGCGTTAGTTATGATACAATCATTGCCCGGTAATTTACCCAATGAATGCTGCCATTCACCAAAAACTGACATTTGTTCAATTAAAATCTGTACATTTGAAAACATTAATGTCATCTAATCACCTCAAAAAATCAAAGATGAAAAAAATCATTACCCTCATTGCTTTGTTTATTTCTGTAACCGTTGTCGCGCAGCAACCTGCTCCGGCAAAGGTGAAGGTTTCTAAAGTATCAATGAATAAGTTCAAGTCCATGTATCCACAAGCCACAAATGTTGACTGGACGCAGGATGAAAGCGGAAGGTACGTTGCTCATTATACTGAGAACAACAAAAACCGCTGGATCACGATTGATGAAAAGAATGACTGGACGAATTCATTATTTGAAATTGAAAAAACAGATTTACCTCCGGCAGCAATCGCGCAAATAGATCAGTGGTACGACAATACCACTTTCGTTCATTATTATAAATTTATTGACGAAGCCGGAGCTGTTCATTATGAAGCAGATCACGAGGCAGGTGAAATGGTTTCAGGTCCTATTTTCGACAAGGATGGAAACGCATATAACAAAGCCGCAAGACCAAAAGGCGAGCGTCCAATGAGAATCCAATAGTTTTTATATTAGAGCTTTAACCATGAAGTCCGCGGTACCGTATTTTTGTATCGCGGATTTTTTTTGTTCATAAAAACCAGGAGTTTTAAAGTCAATATTCAAGTTAGATTTTACTTTTGCTGAACGTGAACAGAACGTGCGACCGGTTGTTATTTGTTGGAATTCAACCAGGGCACGCTACCTATTGTCTAGACTCCTTTTCAAATGTCAACCGAAACAGAAAGAATTAAATGCCTGATTATCGGATCAGGCCCTGCTGGTTATACAGCGGCAATTTATGCTGCACGCGCCGATTTGAAACCCGTTATACTTACAGGGTTGCAGCCGGGCGGACAGCTCACCATTACCACTGAAGTGGAGAATTATCCGGGCTATGCAAAAGGAACGATGGGTCCGGAAATGATGGAAGACTTCAAAGCACAGGCTGAACGTTTCGGTACGGATATCAGGTTTGCGTATGTGACAGGAATTGATTTTACATCAGGCCCTCCTTATAAAGTTACCATTGACGAAACCAAATTTGTTCTGGCCGATACGATAATAGTAGCAACAGGTGCCTCGGCAAAATGGCTTGGACTTGAATCAGAACAAAGGCTGAACGGCTTTGGTGTTTCGGCATGCGCAACATGCGATGGATATTTTTTCCGCGGACAGGAGGTTGCCGTTGTGGGTGCAGGAGATACTGCTGCTGAAGAAGCCACCTACCTCTCCAAGCTTTGCAAAAAAGTTTATATGATCATCCGTCGTGATGAAATGAGAGCAAGCAAAGCGATGGTGCACCGTGTCGAAAATACGCCCAACATTGAACGCATTTATAATTCGGAAACTGTTGAGATCCTCGGACAAAAAACTGTAGACGGCGCTTTAATCAAAAATGTAAAAACCGGTGAGCAACGCAAAATTGATGTGACCGGATTTTTTATTGCCATCGGTCACAAGCCAAACACTGAAATTTTTGCCGGCAATCTGGATATGGATGCCAACGGTTACCTGAAAGTGATTCCCGGTTCAACACGAACAAACATTGAAGGGGTCTTTGCAGCAGGAGATGTAGCTGACCATGTGTACCGACAAGCTATCACCGCTGCCGGTACGGGTTGCATGGCTGCTATTGATGCGGAAAGGTACCTGGCGTCGAAAGGAATACATTGATAAAGCATCAAATTTCGAATGCTTAATTTCGAAAAAAATCAGAATGCTGAATTTTCAATATTAAATATTTCGGATTCGATATTTTTTCGAAATTCGCAATTCGGTATTTGAGATTATATTTCATCTGATGTGGGAAGAAAAAAACAACAAGCTAGAAAGAACTTTTACCTTTAAGGATTTTGTGCATGCATTTTCATTCATGACACGCATCGCTTTTATTGCTGAAAAGATGAACCATCACCCGGAATGGACAAACGTCTGGAATAAAGTGTCAGTTTCACTTTCAACACATGATGCCGGCGACATCGTGACGGAAAAAGACAGGAAGCTCGCAGATGCTATTGATAAAGTGTATGGTGAAATGAGCTGAATGTTAGTGGAAGACAATCTTTCCTCTGGCAACAATTTCATTGCCATTGCTCACTGTATAAAGGTAAGAGGCAGCGGGAAAATCTTTCTTCATCAGGATCAAAGACTCCTTTATATTTTTTCTTTCCATTACAATTCTTCCGCGGATATCATAAATCTTTATTTCGACGGAAGAAGATGATTGCAGGAAAGCATTGGAAAATAAAATACTAACCTCCTTATTTGAAACATTGTTTTTCACCAGAATATTTTCCTGCTGCTCTATAACCGGATAAACATACCCTGTATCCACAAGCTGCACATCCAATACAGTTTCAACTCCATTATCAAGTTGCACGGAAAATATTTTTGAAGTATATCCCGGTTTTGAATATTCAACAGTATAAGTTCCTGCTGTCACATATCCCGTTTTATATACTCCGGAAAGATTCGTGCTGTCGTGAAGCGTTATTGACGGAATGTCAACTTTTACATTGTTGATTGTTTGGCCGGTAAGGCTGTCAGTAACAGTACCGATAAGATAGCATGCCCGAAGATAATTTGGCTGCAGAAAATAAACGGAATCAATATGCGTATCTGTGGCTATGATTATTCCTGAAGGAAGAAATGGATCAGCATCCCAACAGATCCCATTGCCAGTGGGATAATTGCCGACTTCAATAAGGTTATCAGGATGCGCAGCGTCAATGATAGTAACCTGGCTGCCATAACTTGCATTGATAATAAAATCATTCAATACACGAACGTTGTGAGATTCTGAGGGACGCATATTAGTAGTGTAATAAGCATCAACAAGAGTAATATTGCTAAGGTCACTCACATCAAATGAACCGATGGGCGCTCCTGACCGTTCATCGGTTGTAAAAAGATGGCTGCCGTCATCACTCAGCCAGGAATTGTGATTGAATTCAAATGGTGTTTGTTGTGTAGCAAGCAGGATCGGATTGGACCTGTCACTAATATCGTAAACAGAAAACATTCCATCGAGAATATCACTGGTCCAGAGTGTATCTCCCCGCACATAACTGTCGTGGCAATAATGTACTGCTTCAGCGCCTACATAAACAGGGTTCCATGGATCCGTCTTGTCGAGGATCAATACACCACGTCCATGATCCGGAACAGAATGGCCATTGATATAAATGTACTTATCATCCACTGTGATGGAATGGGCTTGTCATCGGTATGCCAGAAATAATTTGGCGCGCTATCAGGCAAATAGCTGAGATTAATAATCTGCAATCCGTCCATTAAAGTGTCAGGATCCACTGCTTCTGAAACAGCATAAGCATAATTACCTGAAACTTTCACTTCATGCCATAGATTGGAAAGTCCTGGCAACTGAAAAAGAAAAACCGGGACAGCCGGATTTGAAATATCAAGGATCATGATGCCATTTGCACCGCCAATAAGAGCGTATTCACGACCTGCAGAATCCACATAATGCCAGGCGCCGGCAACCGTCTGGCCGTTTGAATACCATGCTCCAAGGCGGCTGATATTCAATTGTGCATTAACTTTGAAAATAAAGAACAGTGAAAAAACAAAAGCAATAAAACCAATTTTCATAAATCTAAATATTTTGAAGTAAAGGTAAATAAAGGCATATCCATAATAAAGATTTAAGTGTTAATGCCCAGTAAATCGCTAACACCCGGTAGTGTCCCCGCTGACTTCGACTCCGCTCAGTCAGCTGCTTTCTTATAAAATGCAGCTTGCTGATCCTGTCGAAGCAAGTTATAAATCAAACAGACACAACCCTAACACCGGGTAGTTTGTCAATCCCCCGGAATGCTGTACGTTTGCGGCCTATTTTATGAGTAACATCCATCTTAGCAACAGGATAAATTACCTGGAAGAGAGTCAGACGATCGGTATGTCCAAATTGAGCCGGGAACTTTCATCTAAAGGGTTTGATATCATTAATTTAAGTCTCGGCGAACCCGACTTTGTTACACCTGAACACATCAGGAATGCAGCAAAGAAAGCAATCGATGAAGGGTTTACGCACTATACTCCCATTGCAGGATACCCCGAGTTAAGGAAAGCGATCTCTGATAAATTCAAGCGCGAAAATAATCTCGATTATTCTCCGGAGCAGATTGTAGTTTCTACCGGGGCGAAGCAGGCTATAGCAAATGTGATCCTCAGCCTTATCAATCCCGGCGATGAAGTGATCATCCCACTTCCTTACTGGGTAAGCTACATTGAAATTGTAAAGCTTGCAGAAGGAAAACCTGTTGCTCCTGCTACAACCTTTGAAAGTGATTTTAAAATTACACCCGCCCAGCTTGAAAAAGCAATCACTGCAAAAACTAAAATGTTTGTGTTTTCTTCTCCATGTAATCCCACAGGATCAGTTTATACAAGGGAGGAATTGAAAGCTCTTGCAGATGTACTTTCAAAACATCCTGAAGTTTATATTTTGTCGGATGAAATTTATGAGCACATAAACTTCCTTGACAATCATTGCAGCATAGCGGAATTTGAAAATATCAGGGAAAGGGTCATCATCGTTAACGGTTGTTCCAAAGGATTTGCAATGACAGGCTGGCGGATTGGATACATCGGCGCACCGAAATGGATTGCAGCAGCATGCGATAAAATGCAAGGCCAGTTTACTTCCGGCACATCTTCCATCTCGCAGAAAGCTGCGATCGCAGCGCTGAGCACCGACAATAAACCTACGCTTGATATGAAATCAGCGTTTCGCCGGAGACGAGACCTGGTGCTTTCATTAATAAAAGAAATCCCCGGATTGAAAGTGAATGAACCGAAAGGTGCTTTTTATGTTTTCCCTGATTGCAGTTCATTTTTTGGTAAATCATCCGAAAGCGGTGTCATTCAAAATTCGACTGACCTTTGCATGTACCTTCTTCATCACGCTCATGTAAGTGTAGTAACGGGAGAAGCCTTTGGGGCTCCGAAACATTTCCGGTTATCGTATGCGGCCAGCGATGAAAAACTTAAAGAGGCGATCAGTCGAATCAGGGAAGCACTCTCAAGATTAAATTAAATCACGTGGCTAAGAAGCGTTCATCAGCCGAAGATATTATTTCAGGTTTCAGCAAGCTGAATGCGCTCATCATTGGTGACGTGATGATCGATTCTTATTTATGGGGAAAAGTTAACAGGATCTCTCCTGAAGCCCCCGTTCCCATTGTGTCAATCAGCAAAAAAGAAAACCGGCTCGGCGGAGCAGCGAATGTTGCGATCAATGTCCAGGCACTCGGTGCGAACCCGATCCTCTGTTCAGTGATCGGTACCGATGAAGATGGAAAAACATTTATTGAGCTGATGCAGAAACAGGATCTTACCACCGAAGGAATTATCCAGAGTTCTTCGCGTACAACAACTGTGAAGACGCGCGTGATTGGGAATAACCACCAGATGCTTCGCGTGGATGAAGAGATTGAGGATGAGATTAACCATTCTGACAGAAAGCAATTACTGGACAGGATCATTGCCCTTGTGAAAAGCAATAAAATTGATGTGATCGTTTTCGAAGATTATGACAAAGGGGTAATTGGAAAATTCCTGATTCACGAGGTTGTCAAACTCGCCGGAAATAAAAATATCCCGGTAGCTGTTGATCCTAAAAAGAAAAACTTCAACCACTACCGTCATGTTTCACTGTTCAAACCAAATCTGAAAGAACTGAGGGAAGGGATGAAACTTGACCTTGAAAAAGGAAATATTCCTGAACTCAGCCAGGCTATTAAAAAACTTGCCGACGAAAATCAAATTGAAACAGTACTGGTCACACTCAGCGAGAAGGGTGCATACGTTTACAATAAAAAAGATTCCAAATATATCCCTGCACACATCCGAAATATTGCAGATGTCTCTGGTGCGGGGGATACAGTGATCAGTGTTGCAGCGCTATGCATTGCCAGTGGCGCATCCCCGGTAACTGCGGCAATCCTTTCAAATTTTGCCGGAGGAATTGTTTGTGAAAAAGTAGGCGTGATCCCGATCGAAAAGGCGCAATTTTTAAAAGAGCTGAAAAGCGCAAAAATTTTATAATGGGAGTAACACCGGAAAAAAATTCTTCGCTGAGTAAAAAAGATCAGGTTGCAGGAATGTTCAACAACATTGCCTGGAGATATGATTTCCTGAATCACCTTCTTTCATTAGGTATTGATAATTACTGGCGCTGGAAAACAATCCGCATGCTGAAGAAAGAAAAGCCCCAGCTCATCCTTGATGCAGCGACTGGTACCGGGGCATTGGCACTGGAAGCAATGAAATTAAATCCGTCAAAAGTTTTTGGTATTGATATATCAGAAGACATGCTGAAAATCGGACGGGCAAAGGTTAAAGCAAAAAAGCTTGTCGACAAGATTGAACTCCTTGAAGGAGATTCGGAAAATCTTATTTTTAGTGATAATAAATTTGATGCGGTAACAGTTGCTTTTGGGGTGAGGAATTTTGAGAACCTGCTCAAGGGCTTAAAAGAATTTCATCGTGTATTGAAACCGGGAGGCGTCGTTTTTATTCTTGAGTTTTCACACCCTAAAAACCAAATAATCCAATTATTCTATCGTTTTTATTCGTCACGCATTCTGCCTTTGCTAGGTAGAAAAATCTCAAGGAACGAAGTCGCATACCAGTATCTGCATGATTCTGTAGAAGCATTTCCATCAGGGAATGATTTCCTCAGCATTCTGCAACAGGCAGGATTTCGGGAAACAAATAGCAAGATTCTTACGTTTGGGGTAGTCACTGTTTATTCAGGAAGGAAATAAATGATCCGGATCAGAAACATTTTTTGTGTATTCATACTCATGCTGCTCATGGCATCTTCCGCCTATGCGCAGCGCCGACAGGTTATGAATCTTCCCAAATATGACCGGACCAGAATCCATTTCGGGTTTGTGCTCGGATTGAATATTTCCAAATTCAGGGTTAACCCGGTTGAAGATCTCAGGATTATAGATACCGTGTACAGCATTGTTCCTAAAGCTACCAGCGGATTAAATCTCGGAATTGTTTCAAATGTGAAACTTGGCGAACATTGGGATTTCCGTTTTATTCCTGCACTGGCTTTTACCCAACGGAACCTGGAATATGCTATGGTATATACTGATTCGAACTTCAGCGAGGAAACCATCGTCAAGCAGGTCGAATCCACCTATCTTGAATTTCCATTCTTATTTAAATTCAAATCTTCCCGTATTGACAATTACCGTGTGTATGTACTTGCAGGCTGGAAATTCGGGATCGACATGGTTTCACAAGCGAAGGTGCTTGCTAAAGACAAAGAGATTGTAAAACTTAACAAGCATGATAACGGCTATGAGATAGGTGTTGGCTTTGATTTTTATATGACCTATTTCAAATTCTCTCCTGAGCTGAAAATGTATAACGGCGTGAAAAATATTCTCGTCCAGGACGGGCGAAGATTTTCAAGTCCTTTGAACGGACTCTACTCAAAGACTTTTGTGATATCGTTTTTGTTTGAGTAATTTTTTCCTGATCCTTTCACTCCTTATATTCGTGCATTCTACTGCAGCCTGTTGGCTGCTTTGATCATGATAAAAAAAATTGAACTTGTCCTTCTGCCGCAAGAGGCAGCTGATAAGGTCAGGCAGGCTGAAATCATCGCCCGGCACCTGTCCCTTTCTACCGACAGGATATTTTCCATCAACATTCTAAAACGGAGCATTGACGCCAGGTCGCGGCAGCCGAAGATCAGGATCGCAGCGGAAGTTTTTATTGATGAACACCCGTTACCCAGTAAAGATTTCAGCAGCCGCTTCGCATTCAAGCGCGACGTATCGAAGTCAGAAAGTGTTTTAATAATCGGATTTGGTCCTGCAGGGATGTTTGCAGCGCTAAGACTCATTGAGCTTGGATACAAACCCGTTGTGATCGAGCGCGGCAAAGAGGTGCAGAAACGCCGACGTGACCTTGCAGCTATCAACAAGCAGGGCATTGTAAATCCGGATTCCAATTACTGTTTTGGCGAAGGCGGCGCGGGGACTTACAGCGACGGAAAATTGTATACACGTTCCAGTAAAAGAGGTGATGTAAACAGGATTTTGGAAATTCTCGTAATGCATGGATCGGATGAAAATATATTGTCAGATGCACATCCTCACATCGGAACAAATAAACTTCCAAAGGTTGTTGAAGCAATCCGTCAAACCATTCTTAATGCAGGAGGAGAAATTCATTTTGAAACAACGCTGACTGATTTCATTGTCAAAGCACAAACAGTCAAAGGAATTATCGCCAAACAATTTTCTGAAACAAAGGAATTTCT
>Ga0193738_1001249_pt1 | contig 10475 bp, 9 predicted proteins | sample L2a1metaG_FD_144927 | JGI IMG/M metagenome (GOLD analysis project Ga0193738, IMG submission 144927) | Soil microbial communities from a riparian zone of the East river system, Colorado, United States - L2a1 | ecosystem: Environmental > Terrestrial > Soil > Riparian zone | place: USA: East River...
GGCGCTCTTGAACGCGTCGAGCACGCTGACCTGGCGGTCGCTGATCGACAGCAGCCGGTCGTTGGGAATGACGATCAGCGTGTCGACCTCTTCGCGCAGGCCCTCGATACCGGCGTCGGCCTGCGCAGCCCGGCGCTTGCCCTCGAACATGAACGGTCTCGTGACGACGCCGATGGTCAACGCACCCAGGGACCGTGCGATGCGGGCGACGACGGGCGCACCACCGGTACCGGTACCGCCGCCCTCGCCCGCCGTGACGAAGACCATGTCGGACCCCTTGAGGACCTCCTCGATCTCCTCGGCGTGGTCCTCGGACGCCTTGCGGCCGACGTCCGGGTTGGCGCCGGCCCCCAGCCCGCGGGTCAGGTCGCGGCCGACGTCGAGCTTGACGTCGGCGTCGCTCATCAGCAGCGCCTGCGCGTCGGTGTTGATCGCGATGAACTCGACGCCCTTGAGGCCGACCTCGATCATCCGGTTCACGGCGTTGACCCCGCCGCCGCCGATGCCGACGACCTTGATCACCGCGAGGTAGTTCTGCGGAGCAGTCACGTCGCGTCGCCTCTCGCTCTCGTCCGTCCCCCTGCCGGTGCGGCCAAGGTCGGGCCCGGTCCAGAACCCTCACCCTCAAGTTGAGCTTCAAAGTTATGTCAACCTGAGCGCTTGGACAGAACGCTAGGCGCGGGGTGCGGCACGGCTGCGCAGACACGCCGGACGAGCCGTGATCGACATCTTCACGTCCCTGTGGGCCGCCTCACCCCGTCGGCGCCCCCCTGCTGCTTCGCTGACGAATACGTCGAACCAGCGCCGATTCGAGGTTCCAAGCAGCGGTTTCGTCCGCGAAGTGGATCCTCGCGCCACGTGCGTCGACGCTTCCACAGACGGCTCGCCGCGGTACAGACGATCCACAGGTGGGGCCCGCGACCGAAGCGGCTGCCACAGGCGTGAACGGCGGACGCCTGCAGCGACTGGTGCGGGCCGGGCTGCTGGTCCGTGTTGCGAGAGGCGTCTACGCGTCGCAACGGCACCTCGAGGAGGCAGATCCGTCGACCGCACTGTCGATCAGGACGCGCGGATTCGTCCGGGCTTGTGCGTCACCGACACTCGCCGCCGGTTGGTCCGCTGCCGTCCTGCGACGCCTTCCGCTGCCGGGCCAGTCTCCGATGCTGCCGACCGTCGTCCAACCGTCACGTGCCCGAAGCGGAACCTCACGAACGCCCTACGGGCTGATCCGCCTCACCGACGTAGCACCGGAGCATCGCACGGTGCAGGAAGAATGCCCGGCCGTCAGCACCGCGTGGATGACCGTCGACCTGGCTCGGACGGCAGGCCGACGTGACGGTCTCCTGCTGGCCGACGCCGTGCTCCGGCGAGGCACCAGCCGGCAGGCACTGGAAGTCGTTCTCGCGGGCATGCACGGCTGGCCCGGCACCGACGACGCGACCTGCGTCCGGTCCCGCTGTCGAACGTCTGGGTGGGCGACGGCTATCCCCTCTACCGCCTCGACCATCTCTGGCCTCACCACTGGGTCGCCGCTGAGGGCGACGGCGCCCTCAAGTACAACGGGCGCGACGACGCGGCGGCGGTCGTCAAGGCGGAGAAGGAGCGTGAGTGGGCCCTACGCAGGCTCGGGCTCGATGTCGTCCGCTACGACTGGGAGCTGGCGGCGCATCGCCGCGACGAACTGGCCGCCCGGTTCCAAGCGGTTCTCGCCCCCAACCCGGTCCGGCCCGAACCGATGCAGTGGTGGCCCATTCAGAACCCGTTCGTCGACCAGGACGGCCGCTTCGCTGACGAAGACACCGAATGGAAGGTCTGACGGTCTTTCATTCGACGTGTTCGTCAGTGGGGCTGGCGACGGACAGGCGCCCAACGCGGCGGAGCAAGCGCCCGCCATCTCGGGCCGCGGCAGATACACGTCACTCGCCGGTCTGGCCGTCGGTGAGCTCGCGGATCAGGTCGAGGTGTCCGTTGTGCCGGGCGGTCTCCTCGATCATGTGCACGAGGACCCACCGCAGCGTCGTGTGCTGCCCGTCGCGTCCCGGCGCCGCCGCGAGGTCGTCCAGCTGCATCGAAGCGGCAACCTCCCTGGACCGTTCGCACTGCCGGTCATAGACGTCCAGCAGGCCGTCGAGCGTGTCTCCATCGGCGCGCTCGAAGTCGGCGTCGGGGTTCTCGTCGGTCCACGGCACCGACAGGCCGGTCTCCCCCGCCAGCCGGACCCGGAACCAGCTCTGCTCGACGTAGCCGAGGTGCTTGAGGATGCCCGCGGCCGAGGTCAGCGACGGCACGAACCGCCGCCAGGCGTCGTCGTCCGAGAGGCCCGCCACCTTGCGGTGGACCGTCGTGCGGTGCATGTCAAGGAACTCGGTCAGCATCGAGCGCTCGTCCAGGTCGTACGCAGGATCGCGGCGTTCAGGCACGACGGGCAGGGTCATGGCCCGATCATGGCAGGCAGCGATCAGGGAATGACGGCGGGCCGCTCCGGAGCGGACACGTCGTAGGTCGAGCCCTCCTGGTCGAGCAGCGTCAGCAGCACCTCTGCCTTGCGATCGGCGAGCTCGGGTCCTCCCCACCGAACGGTGGCGCCGTCGACAAGCTCGAGGCGGACGTCGGCCTCGCTCTCGGCGCCGACGGCACCGACCAGGTCGCGCACGGTGCTGGGCAACCCGTCGAGGACGGCGGCGCCGGCCGCCCGGGTGGCCTCCGCGTCGGCATCGACCGGAGCATCGAGCACCGGCAGATTCGCCGGCTGCTCCGAGGTCTCGCCGAACAGGAGACCGGTGACGTCGACCAGCCACCACGTGTCGCCGTCCGGGATGGCCGCCGCGGCGACCCGGGGGGTCACGGACACGACGATCGTCCGCGGCCACGAACGGGCGACCGACACCGAGGCCAGCTCCGGAAGGTCGCGCACGCGGGCCGCCATCGCGTCGGTGTCGACGCGGATCAGCGGCTCGCCGACCGGAGCCTCAGCGACCTGCGCCACCCGGCCGGCGAGCTCGCCGTCGGCACCGTCCACCCGGACCTCCTCGAGCGCCGTGACGTCGGACCAGCCGACCAGCCAGACGGCACCGGCGACCGCGGCGACGCCGGTCACCACGGCCAGCACAGCCAGCACCCGCCGCGCCCGACTGCGCCGCCGCCGCGCGGTGAACCGGGATGCTGCCGGGGAGGGTCGGCGGCCCGTGGCGGTGCGCGCGCCGCTCACGCGTGGCGTCCCGCAGGCTCGCGCTCGAGGAGCTCGAGGATCTCGGGCCCGATCAGCGTGACGTCCCCCGCGCCGAAGGTGAACACCACGTCGCCCGGTCGCACGCGGGCGGCGGCCACCGACGGAACCGCGGACCACGACGGCTCGTACGTCACCAGCTCCGGCGGCAGCGGCACCGACGACGCCACCAACGCCCCGGTGACACCGGGCTCGGGATCCTCCCGGGCCGCGTAGACGTCCATGACGATCACCTCGTCGGCGGCGCCGAGCGCCTTCCCGAACTCCGACGCGAAGATGCGGGTGCGGCTGAACAGGTGCGGCTGGAAGACGGCGACCACGCGGCCGTCGCCGGCGAGCGGCCGTGCTGCGGCGAGGACGGCCGCGACCTCCGTCGGGTGATGGGCGTAGTCGTCGTACACCCAGGCCCCGCCCGCATAGCCCTTGAGCTCGAACCTGCGGCGGGTGCCGGAGAACCCGGCCAGGCCGTCACGCAGCTCACTGCCGGCGAACCCGAGGCCCACTCCGGCGGTGAAGGCGGCCGACGCGTTGAGCGCGTTGTGCCGGCCGGGCAGGCGCAGGGTCACCCGGCCCTGGCGGCGGCCGCGGGCCACCAGGTCGAACGACACGCCGGAACCAGCCAGGTCGATCTCGGCCACGCGCATGTCGGCGTCGGCGGACTCGCCGTACGTCTGCACCTCGACACCCCGAACCTGGGCCCGCTCGCCGAGCGCCCGCGCGCCCGGGTCGTCGGCGCACACCACGAGGAAGCCGCTGACGCGGTCGGTGAACGCATCGAACGCCTTCGTGTAGGCCTCGACCGTGCGGTAGTTGTCCAGGTGGTCGGCCTCGACGTTGGTGACGATCGCGATCTCGGGGTCGTAGGCGAGGAAGGAGCCGTCGCTCTCGTCCGCTTCGGCGACGAAGACGTCGCCCGTGCCGTTGTGGGCGTTGGCCCCGGACTCGTTGAGATTGCCGCCGATTGCGAACGACGGGTCGGCGCCGCAGTGCTGCAGTGCCACGGTGAGCATCGAGGTTGTCGTCGTCTTGCCGTGGGTGCCGGCGATCGCGACCGCGCGCCTCCCGGCCATGACCGACGCCAGGGCAGCCGCCCGGGGCAGGACCCGCAACCGGCGCCGGCGTGCCTCGACGACCTCGGGGTTCGACTCGCGGATGGCCGTGGACACCACGACGGTGTCGGCGCCGTCGACGTGGTCGGCCGCGTGGCCGACATGGACGGTGGCGCCGATGGCCCGCAGGCCCACCAGGACACTGGAGTCCTTGGCGTCGCTGCCGGAGACCGGAACGCCGCGGGCGAGCAGGATCCGCGCGATCCCGCTCATGCCGGCGCCGCCGATCCCGACGAAGTGCACCCTGCCCAGCTCGTCGGCCGAGAGCACCCGGTCGGGCGGCGCGACGATCACCACGTACCTCCACTGCTACCTGCACCGGCCGCCGCACGCCGGACCATCGCCGCGAGGCGGTCGTCGGCGTCGCGCCGGCCGAGCGTAGCGGCTGCTTCGCCCATCGCGGCCAGCCGGGACCGGACCGCCATCAGGGAAGGCACATGGTCGCCGACCCATGCGCCTGTCAGGTCGGCGTCGTCGACCATCAGGCCGCCGCCCGCGGCGACCACGGGGGTCGCGTTCAGGCGCTGCTCGCCGTTACCGTGCGGAAGCGGCACGTACACCGCGGGCAGCCCGACCGCCGCCAGCTCGGCGCAGGTGATGGCGCCGGCGCGACACAGCGCCAGGTCGGCGGCGGCGTAGGCGAGCTCCATCCGCTCGAGGTAGGGCACGACGACGTACGGCACGTCTCCGCCGGTCGCGGCCACGGCGTCCTCGTTGCCCCTGCCCACCGCGTGCAGGACCTGAATGCCGGCGGTCGCGAGTGCCGCCGCGGCACCGGACACGGCGGTGTTGATCCGGCGGGCACCCTGGCTGCCGCCGAACACCAGCAGGGTCGGCGGCCCGGGGCGGAGCCCGAAGCTCGCCCGTGCCTCGGCCTGCCGCGCCTGGCGGTCCAGGGTTGCCACCGACCGCCGCAGCGGGATGCCGACATGCTCGGCGACGCGACCGCGACGTGGCGGGTCAGCCGGGCCCCGATCCGGTTGGCCAGCCCGGGCCGGGCGTTGGCCTCGTGGACGACGATCGGCACGCGCAGCCGCCGGGCGGCGAGGTACGCCGGCAGCGCGACGTACCCGCCGAAGCCGACGACGACGTCGGCCCGGTGGGTAAGCAGGACCTCGGCCGTCCGCCCGACGGACTCGCGCAGAAGGACGGGCAGGCGGAGCAGGTCGCCGGAGGGCCGGCGGGGCAGCGGCACCGCCGGGATCAGCGCAAGTTCGTACCCGCGTTCCGGAACCAGGCGGGACTCGAGCCCGCGCGCCGTCCCGAGCGCTGTCACATCGACGGTCGGGTCGTGCCGTCGCAGGGCGTCGGCCGTGGCGAGGGCGGGCTCGACGTGGCCTGCGGTACCGCCGCCGGCGAGCACCACGCGCACTAGATGGTCACTCCTCCCCGGTCACGCCGCTCGGCGCGCGCGCGTCGTCGCGCAGCGAGCGCCTCTCGGGCCCCGGGTTCCTCCTTAGCGAAGGACACCAGCATGCCGATCGCGATCAGCATCGGCACGAGTGCGGAGCCTCCGTAGGAGACAAGCGGCAGTGGCACCCCGACGATCGGCAGCACCGCCAGGACGCTACCCATGTTGACCAGGGCCTGAACCAGCAGCCAGGCCGTGATGCCAGTGGCGGCCAACCGGACGAACGGGTCGCGGGTGTTCCACGCGATCCGGATGCCCGCAAAGCCGAGCACGAGGAAGAGGAGCATCACCATCAGCGTGCCCGGCAGGCCCAGCTCCTCGCCGATGATGGCGAGGATGAAGTCGGTATGGGCCTCCGGCAGCCCGCCCCACTTCTCGACGCTGCCGCCGAGCCCGCGCCCCCACCAGCCGCCGCCGCTGAACGCGTAGATCGAGTGCGCCGCCTGGAAGGTCCGGTCGTCGACGTCGGCGAACGGGTCGAGGAACAGCCGCACCCGGTCGAGCCGGTGCTCGGCGGACATCACGAAGTAGGCGCCGATGACCGCAACCGTGCCCACCGCCAGGCTGAACAACCAGGTCGGCACGCCCACGACCCAGAGCATGCTGAGCACGACCGCCATCAGGACGACGGCCGTGCCGAGGTCGCCCTGGCCGACCGTCAGCGCCACCACAGCCGCGGCGACCGGGACGAAGGGCACCAACAAGTGCCGCCACTGCCGCAGCAGCTTGCCCTTGCGGGCGAAGACCGATGCACCCCACAGGACCAGCCCGAGCTTGGCCAGCTCCGATGGCTGGATGCGGAACGGACCGCCGACCTCGATCCAGTTCTGGTTGCCGCTGACCGACATCCCGAGCCCGGGTACGTAGGTGAGCACGAGTAGCGCCACTGAGACCACGAGCAAGGGCAGCCCGAGGCGTCGCAGGACCCCCGGTGGCATCCGGGCAGCCACGAAGGCCAGCGGCAGTGCAGCCAGGACCCACGCCACCTGCCGGGCGACGATGTAGTAGGACGAGCCGTGGTGGCGCAGCGAGTACACGCTGGACGCCGAGAACACCATCACCAGCCCGAGCACGAGCAGCAGACCGGCCGAGCCGAGGACGAGGTGATAGGAGGCGAGCGGGCGACGCAGCATCCGCGCGAGCGCGGCCAGCCCCGCGGTGGGCAGCGAGCGCGGCCGGTCGTCAGTGCTGGTGGCCATGACGCCGAACAGCCGCGGCGAAGGCGTCCCCACGCGCGGCGTAGTTGGCGAACATGTCCATGGACGCACACGCCGGCGCAAGTAGCACGGTGCTACCCGGCCGGGCGAGCGTAATCGCCTGGGCCACGACGCGGTCCATGACCTCATTGTCCGGTCCCGCCACCTCGACGACGGGGACATCCGGCGCGTGTCGCGCGAGCGCGTCGGCGAGCAGGGCCCGGTCCGCCCCGATCAGCACGACGCCTCGGAGCCGGCCGACGACGGCCTGGACGAGCGCGTCGAACTCGGCGCCCTTGGCCAGGCCGCCGGCCACCCAGACCACGTCGTCGTAGGTGAGCAACGACGCCTGTGCAGCGTGCGCGTTCGTCGCCTTGGAGTCGTCGACCCAGCTCACGCCACCGAATGTCGCCACCTCGGCGATCCGGTGCGGGTCGGGGCGGAACGCCCGCAGGCCGTCGCGCACTGCGACCGCCGGCACGCCGACCGAACGGGCGAGTGCGGCCGCCGCAAGCGCGTTCGCGACGTTGTGCGGAGCAGCCGGCACGACGTCGGCGACCGACGCCAGCTCGGCAGCGGAGGTCTGCCGCTCCGCGACGAAGGCCCGGTCCACCAGCAGCCCGTCGACGACGCCGAGCATGCCTGCACCCGGCACGCCCAAGGTGAACCCGATCGCCCGGGCGCCTTCCACGACGTCGGCCGCACGAACCAGCCGTTCGGTCTCGGCGTCCTCGACGTTGTAGACGCAGGCGACCTCGACACCGGTGTAGATCCGGCCCTTGTCGGCCGCGTAGTCCTCGAGCGAGCCGTGCCAGTCGAGGTGGTCGGGTGCGACGTTGAGCAGGGCGGCGGAGCGTGCCGCCATCGAGTGCGTCCAGTGCAGCTGATAGCTGGACAGCTCGAGCGCGATGACGTCGTGCGGCTCAGGGTGGAGCACAGCCTCGACGACCGGGTCGCCGACGTTTCCGGCCGCGGCGACCCGCAGGCCGGAGGCTCGCAGCATCTCGGCCAGCATCCGCACCGTCGTGGTCTTGCCGTTCGTACCGGTCACGGCGAGCCAGGGCGCAGGCCGCTCCGCGTCGCGCAACCTCCAGGCGAGCTCGACCTCCCCCCAGACCGGCACCCCGGCCTCCGCTGCGGCGACCAGCAGCGGTGCGGTGGGCCGCCAGCCAGGCGAGGTGACGACGAGACCGGCGCCGCCGGGAAGTTCCCGAGTGGCCCCTGGGCCGAGACGCACCGTGGCGCCGAGGATCTCGAGCACGCTGGCGCGGTCGGTCTCGGCCTCGCCGTCGCGTGCGTCGACGACTGTGACGATGGCCCCGAGGCCGAGCAGTGCGTCGGCGGCGGCGAACCCCGAGACACCGATGCCTGCGACCACCGCGCTCAGTTGCGGCCACGGACTCGTCCGCACCGCGCCGACGAGCCACGGCGGCACGGTCATGCGCCGACCACCCATTCGGCGTAGAACACTCCCAGGCCGAGGGCGACGAACATCCCCGCGATGATCCAGAACCGGATGACGATCGTCACCTCGCCCCAGCCCACGAGCTCGAAGTGGTGCTGCAGCGGGGCCATCCGGAACAACCGCTTCCCGTTCGTGATCTTGAACCAGCCGACCTGCAGCGCCACGGACAGCGTGATCAGCGCGAACAGCCCGCCCAGCACGAGCAACAGCAACTCGGTCCGGCTCAGGATCGCGAGCCCGGCGAGCGCGCCGCCGAGCGCCAGTGACCCGGTGTCGCCCATGAAGATCTTCGCGGGCGAGGCGTTCCACCACAGGAAGCCGAAACAGGCACCCACCAGGGCGGCCGACACCACGGCGAGGTCGAGCGGGTCGCGGATCTCGTAACAGCTCGGCCCCGGTGCCACCAGGCAGCTCTGGTTGAGCTGCCATACGCCGATCAGCGTGTAGGCACCGAAGACCATCACGCACGCGCCGGACGCGAGCCCGTCGAGGCCGTCGGTGAGGTTCACCCCGTTCGACGCACCGGTGATCATGATCAGCGCCCAGATGACGAACAGCACCGGTCCCAGCACCAACGGCGTGTCGCGGAGGACCGACAACGCGTCGGAGGCCGGCGTGTACCCCTGCTCGTCGGGAAAACGCAGGGCGAGGACAGCGAAGACCACCGCGACGAGTGCCTGGGCGGCGATCTTGGCTCCGCTGCGCAGGCCCAGGCTCCGCTGCTTGGAGATCTTGATGAAGTCGTCCGCGAACCCGACCGTCCCGAGCCCGACAATGAGGAACAGAACGAGCAGCCCGGAGACCGAGGGCGGGGACGGCCGCACGAGGTGGGCCATCGCATAGCCGGCCAGCGCCGCCAGGATGATCACCGCTCCACCCATGGTGGGCGTGCCGCGCTTGATGTGGTGGCTCGTGGGGCCGTCGTCGCGGATGAGCTGGCCATAGTTGTGGCGAACCAGCAGGCGGATCGCTGCCGGCGTGCCCAGGATGGACACCACGAGACCGACGACGGCCGCCGTCAGAACCGCGATCACCCGGCCACCTCCTGGACCAACGCGTCGGCGAGCCGCTCCAGGCCCGCCGCCCGCGACGCCTTGACCAACACCACGTCACCGGGCCGCACCTGTCCGCGCAGGAGTTCGAGCGCCGCGGCGATGTCGGGTACCCAGGCTGCCTCGTAGCCCCGCGATCCTTCGTGCGCCGCGCCGACGTGCACCGGACGCGCGCCCTCGCCGACCGCGACCAGCCGGTCGACGTCGAGTCGCAGCGCGAGCCGGCCCAGTGCGTCGTGCTCGGCCGCCGAGGCCTCCCCCAACTCGCGCATCTCCCCCAACACCGCCCAGGTACGGCGGTCGCCGGCGATCGCGACGAGGGCCTTCAGCGCTGCGCGCATCGATTCCGGGTTGGCGTTGTAGGCGTCGTTGACCACGGTGACGCCGTCGGGCCGCTCGACGACCTCCATCCGCCAGTGCGAGAGCAGGTGCGCCTTGGTGAGTGAGGCGGCGACGTCACCGACGTCGAGATCCAGAGCGTGGGCGGCGCCGGCGGCGGCCAGCGCGTTGCCGACCTGGTGTTCGCCGACCAGCCCCAGCCGGACCGGCGCGGTCCCGTCCGGCGCCACCAGGGTGAAGCCGGCCCGTCCGGACCGGTCGAGGACGACGTTCTCGGCCCGGATGTCGGCGTGAACGGACTCGCCCACCATGAGGACCCTGGCCTCGGTCTGCTCGGCCATCCGACGCACGAGCGGGTCGTCCCCGTTGAGCACAGCGGTGCCGCCCGAGGGCAGCGCCTCGACCAGTTCCGCCTTTGAGCGGGCGATCGACTCGCGATCGCCGAACTCGCCCAGGTGAGCCGATCCGACGTTGAGCACAATGCCGATCTGTGGCGGCGCGATCCGGCACAGGTAGGCGATGTGGCCGGCGCCGCGGGCGCCCATCTCAACGACGAGCGTCCGCGTGCCCTCGTCCGCCGTGAGCACGGTCAGCGGCACGCCGACCTCGGTGTTGTACGAACCCGGCGGCGCCACGAGCGGCCCACGGCCCACGAGCACCTGTGCCAGCAGGTCTTT
>Ga0193738_1001250_pt1 | contig 10465 bp, 9 predicted proteins | sample L2a1metaG_FD_144927 | JGI IMG/M metagenome (GOLD analysis project Ga0193738, IMG submission 144927) | Soil microbial communities from a riparian zone of the East river system, Colorado, United States - L2a1 | ecosystem: Environmental > Terrestrial > Soil > Riparian zone | place: USA: East River...
CGAAGGCGTCGAGTGACCATTTCGCAGACTAGATCATCCTAAATTTACTCAATTTTTATGGAAAGGCACCAGGGTTTTGGCAGAGGGTAATATTCTCTGTTGTGCGGCAGGTTTATTGAGCTATGGCCAAGATTTCCGCTGCGTTTTCTCGCGCACATATACTCTATGACCGCCGCAGTTAAAGTCCAGAAAGGTTTTAGAAACTAAAAACTGCAAAATGCCCAGCATCTGCATTCAAGTCCCCTTAAGGGGATTAGGGGTGATTTGGTACTCGCCGCGTGCGTGTGCTTAGGAAATTACTTCATCGAACGCCTTTACAAACCCTGTCATTTCATTCATCGTTCCAATACTGACCCGGCACCACTCCTTTTCTTTATAGTCCCAGATCCTCATCTTATAACCTTTCTCTTCCATTTTTGTCAGAATAGTTTTACCATCTTTTGGCGCAGGGAAGAAAACAAAGTTTGTCACGGTTTTCCCGTACGTAATTTTCCTTTTGTCCAGATAACCTGTTAGTTCTGCACGTGCTTCTGCATTCTTTGTCCTCGTCATCTTCATAAACTCTTCATCACCATATGCAGCTTTGGCTGCAGCTATCGCAGTATGACTGACAGGGATGTCGTGGCTGAATGCATTAATTTGTTTTACGATATCCGGTCTGGCGATTATGTATCCAACACGTATCCCTGCAAGACCATAAATCTTAGAGAACGTACGCGACACTATGACGTTCAACCCTTTCTTCACCAGCTCAACCATTGATATTTGTTTTGATGGCTCCAGAAATTCAATGTAAGCTTCATCGCAGTAGACAGGCACCCGGGGCGACACCTCTTCACAAAATGCTTTTACTTTTTGAGGATCAACGAGCGTTCCACTCGGATTATTCGGATTGCAGATGAAAATTAGACGTGTGTCGCTCTTAATCGCAGAAGCGATCGCATCATAATCATGTTCGAGGTTATCGTTGAGGTTTACTTTATCCCAGGTGGCCTTAAACAATTCCGCATAATTCATCAGCAAAGAGAACGTCGGAAATGCAGAGATCACTCTACCTCCCTCAAGATTGAATGCAGTTGCCGCCTCGCAGAGAACATCACCAGAACCAGCTCCAACATGAACATGATCTGGTGTTACTCCTTCTTTGTTTGCTATGAGAAGCTTGAGTTCATCCATCTCCGTTATCGGATAGCGATTTATCTCCGTTAGAATCTTGATGATTGCATCTTTCGCTTTTTGAGAAGGGCCGTAAGGATTTTCGTTGGAGTCGAGTCTGACTTTTGTATTTCCAGGCTTATAGGTTTTCAGGAATTCCTCTTCTGCGGTGCTTACCGGAGCCGCTATCAACTTTGAGGCGAAGCCGGATGCAAGTGAAATGCCAGCAGTTAAAGAGATTGTTGATTTGAGCCAGTCGCGGCGCGTTAGTTCCATCATACTTTAATTAAGTAGAGGGAAGTTACAGAATTTTCGCGCACCCCCCGGCCCCCTTCAGGGGAGAAAGTAGTGAGTGCAAAAAACTTCCAAAGTGCGAGATGTTTTCTAAGGGCAGGCAACAAAACAACACTCAACTTCGGATAATTGATCTATTCCATCTTTGTTGTGAAATAAAGTCCCCTGAAGGGGGATTTAGGGCGTTGAAGTTGCAGCTAGCCACTTCAATGATTCGCGATATTCAACGCAACGCACTATAAACCTTACTACTCACAAAACCAGCGTCGTGCTTAATTCCAAAAACGAAATTGGATTTGTGATTGCGCTGCCAAGAACAGTCGACGAAATACAGGCCTTCAACGGGGCTTACACCCTGGCGGTGAATAGGCTGGCCGCCTGGATCTAATACAGGTAGTTTTATGTAGTCATATTTGCCGCAGAAGCCAGTAGCCCAAAGGATAGACGTGATGTCATGTTCTTGAAGGTTTATTGATGATGGCGATACTACGACATCACTCATATAGGGCACGTCAGCTTCGTCAGTCGTTACGTCATCCGCCCTGACCTGGCTCCTTTTTATAAACTCATCGATGGTTTTTTTGACTTTCTCCGAATACTCATCCGCAAAAGTGATGTGATCCATGATGTTGTTATCGAAGAAAATTTCCCCTTCGGAAGCGTTCTCCGTCCTTCCTAACAGAACAGCCCCTCTTTGTACTAACGACTGCAGACTTAACGTATGGCCCAACCCTCCCGCTCCCGTCAGCAACGGCTCGGGTGTGGTACATCCGCCAGCTTTGAAAGAGGTAGAATCAGCTTCGATGAACTTGGTCTCAATGAGCCAATCCATAATGTCTTTGCCCCTGTATCGACGTGGGATGCGAGGGACTCTGCTCGTCGAAAGGTAAACTTTCCTTCCCGCGTCGAGAAGTTCTTCCGCAAGTTGACAACCCGACTGAGCACTTCCTGTGATCAGGACAGCACCATCCGGGAGTTCAGAAGGATTACGGTACTGGGATGAATGAAGTTGGGTGATCGATGGCGAAATCTGCTTTGAGAATGCCGGTATGTACGGAACATTCATCGACCCTGAAGCAATGATGACTTGCCAGCAATTGTAGGTTCTTACTGCTTCGTTGTCCTGGGAGACCGTTACGGTAAAATACGGGTTAGGTTGAAGCTTGTCGATAGAAAGTACAGAACTGTTTTCAGTTACTGGTAACTGAAATGAAGAAACGTAGTCTTCAAGCGACCTCACAAATTCTGTGGCGCTGCTAAAAGCATCGGGCTTTTTTCCTTTGTAAATAAAACCAGGCAATACGTTGAGCCGGTTTGAGGTGTTCATTGTAAAGGAGTCCCACCGTTGGGATCGCCAGGACTCTCCAATTTTTCCCCGCTCAAATACTACATGTTCCAAACCAAGATGTTTGAGGTAATAGCTTGCGCTTAAGCCAGCGTGGCCTGCTCCTATTATTATTACCTCCAGTATTGAACCATTCATGGTTAAAAAATTTGAAGTCTCTGTACCCGGAATACACGAACAGTTTACCTACATCCACTCTTAGTGGCTGTACTTGATAGTGACCTTTCGAATACATATTCATATAAAAAAATGTTCGGATATAAATTTACGGAGCGCAAAAGGTCAATGCAATAATAACGACAATTATTTTCATTGAGTACAAACTAAATGTAAGCTGATTGATAGACCGATAAGTGAACGATATCGCGGTTATATTGAATCAAATCATCTCTGAACTCTCAATGTTTTGGTTTGATCCTGACGATACAGCCGTTGTCAATACTGAGATAAAGAAATCCATCGGGCCCTTGTTTTACACAACGTATGCGCCAGTTCTTTTCCGTCAAAAGACGATCTTCCCTTACTACTTTGTTACCTTCAATCACCAATCTGTTAAGATGTTTTAATGCCATCGCCCCGATAAAAAGGTTTCCTTTCCATTGTGGAATTGCCTCTGCCGTATAAAACTCCATACCACTGGGCGCTATCGAGGGAACATAGTAGTAAAATGGTTGCTCCATGCCTTCTTTAACCTTGATACCGTCACCAATTGGGGTATCGTCGTAATCAATGCCATGACAGATCACAGGCCATCCATAATTGAGCGCAGGTCTTATGATGTTTATTTCATCGCCTCCCTTGGGACCATGCTCATGCTCCCATAGCTCGCCTGTTAGCGGGTTGATTGTTAACCCCTGTGGATTCCGATGTCCATAGCTCCAGATTTCCGGAAGCGCGCCTTTGGTGTTAACGAATGGATTGTCGGATGGAATGCTTCCGTCTTCCAACAACCGCAGGACCTTTCCAAGATGATTGCTTAACGTTTGAGCGCTGTCACGAAGAAAGTAGCGTTCGCCCATCGTGATAAAAAGATATCCATCTTTGAGCAAAAGCCGGCAACCAAAATGATTCGGTTCTTTATAATAGGGTAAGGCTGAAAAAATACGTTCGCTGTCAACTATACGTGTTCCATCCAGCCTGGCGCGATCAACGGTCATGGTACTGGTGCTATCCGTACGTATTGATGAGTAACTGTAGTATATCGTCTGGTTATTTTTAAAATCGGGATGAACAATAACGTCTAGCATTCCGCCATCCCCGCTCGCGAGAATTGGTGGTAAACCATCGATGTTTGTTTGTGTTCCGGCGTCAACGTTCACAAGTATCATCCTTGCATTCGGACGATCAGTTACGAGCAACTTCCCATCAGGAAGAAATGCCATTCCAAACGGGACTGAAATGCTATCGGAAACAACTTCAACCTCTAAGTCCAGTCCCTCACTTTCGAGAAGGAAAGTTTCGCGTTGTTTAGAGCAGGAAAAAAAACAACAGAATAAAAAAACAGAACAGATAAACAGGAAATAGAAAACCTTCAATGTTGCGTTCATGCGATTTTTTCACGCAAAACTCGGCAACAATGCAAAAAAAGTCTTTTTGATTAATTAATCCGTTTGTCAGATTAATTGGGAGAGAAGTTATTGAGGTTGTCTGGGAGTTTGGCAGACGTTGTAGTGCTCTTTCAGCCATAGTTTCGCGCCGCCGCGAATTCCATCCATGTTTGTAGCTATCGTAATATTTGATTCGAGTGGGAAATCGATTTTTTTAGCATTTCCTCCGCTGATGTAGAGATGGTCATAGTTAAACACGGTCTTTAGTATCCCGATAATTTTTTGCAATCGCCTGTTCCATTTTTCAGGTCCTGCATCGAGAAATCCACGGTTGCCGATATATTCGTCATACTCGCGATCCTTGGACACGGGATGATGTGCCAATTCCAAATGTGGCAACAGTATGCCATCCATGAGCAATGACGTGCCAAAGCCTGTTCCGAGAGTTATCACCATTTCCAGTCCTTTACCTTTCGCGATACCCAATCCCTGAAGGTCCGCATCGTTCACTACGCGTACGGGGTGTATCAAAAGGTCAGTGAGATGTTGAGCCAGGTCTTCTTCGTGCCAATGTTCGCTTCCGAGGTTCGGAGCAGTGTAAATGATACCGTTCTTGACATAGCCTGGAAATCCCACAGAAGCTCGAGTATATCCTGGAAATCCTTCTGTTAGCTTCGCGATAGTTTCGATCACACGTTCGGGAGTGGCTGGATTTGGAGTATCCAACCGCTTATATTCGAGCAACATATTTCCCTCAACGTCGAGAAGAATTGCCTTGATCCGTGAACCGCCAATATCTATAGATAGTATTTTTTCATGAGTATCGGTGATCTTAATCATCAGGAAAGGATTAGGCGGCAAATATTAAACTTTGCCTGACAAGGCAGGCGGGGCAAATATACCAAGATAAACGAAGGATGGTAGCGATTGCCATTTTTCTTGCCGCCTTTGACAATATTTCTCAGTGAGTATCAACAACGTATGATCTTCAACAATTTTTTATATGAGGTATAATTGAGCGGTTGTGGTAATCATTCAACCTTCTTGAATCCAAGATGGCAGCCTTCATAACAGTAACGAAATCCAAGTTTAAGATTGCCGCCTTCGAAACTGAAATTATAACTATGAGTGAAGGCCAAACTGTCGGGGGAAGGACCCGGATCATTCTTAAACAATCCAACGACATCGCCCTTCACAGAGTAGAACTTATAATCTGTCAATCCGGAAACCGAACATGAAAGCTCGCCGTTAGTTTTGAACTCTATTATTTGCGGAGGGTTGACACTCACTGGTTCAATAACGTATCCGGCTCCAGGAGAGTAACCTCTTTCATACAATAGCCAGTCACCTGCAAGCTCGTTGCTACCTTCTTTTTCCAGGCCCGCACAACAGTCCTTTTCATTGCACGACAATGCAATGAAAGCAATCAAAATTATCGGTATGTGAATAACTAACTTTTTCATCAACCACTGTTCTGATCTTTAGACACAAATACCATTCCCTCGGTTGTAACGTCTTTTTTAAAAACAAAAGGCCGTCGAGTGACAGCCTTTTGATGTATTACTATCAATGCGTCTACTACATTTTTTCACCAAGTTTCACACCCTTCATCTGCTCCTGTTTAGAGAATGGCTGATTGTAGAGACGTTTGCCGGTTGCTTTGAATATCGCGTTAGCAACAGCACCCCCAGTTGGAGGCAGAGCAGGTTCACCAAGTCCAGTCGGATCGATGCCATTGTCTACAAAATGAACATCAACATCAGGAATCTCTTTCATCCTGATCATTCGATAAGTGTTGTAATTCTTTTGTTCGGCAGCTCCATCTTTGAACGTAAGCTGGGTGAACATAGCATGACCCAACCCATCGACTACACCGCCCTTTACCTGCTGACTTGCACCGCTGGTATTTACTACGATACCACAATCTGCTCCGACGTAAATCTTTTGAAGTACAGGATTACCTTTCTTCATCGCCACTTCAGCAACCTGAGCTACATAGGATCTGTGAGAGAAGTAAACGCTGAATCCCTGAGATACGCCCTTCTTAGTTCCCCATCCTGATTTTTCCGCGGCTAGATCTATTACTCCCTTCATTCGATCAATGTCATACTTGATAGCACCTACCGGAGTTTTCTTTGCTCTCTCAAGCAGATCCAGGCGGAACTTAACCGGATCCTTCTTGGACTCCATTGCCACTTCATCCAGGAAAGCTTGTTCTGCGAAGGCAAGGAAGTTTGTAATCGGTGCGCGCCATGGCCCCGTTGTGATCGGTGACTTATGTTCAATGGATTCAATAAGTAAATTATCTACAGCACCTGAAGGAAAATTATCCTCGCGTGTACAGTTGCCTGCATTGATACCAACGCCTCGAAGTTTATATCCTACCAGATTACCGGAAGCATCTAGTGCAGCTTCAAAACGATAACGCACGGCAGGACGGTAGCTTCCGCCGCCCATATCATCCTCGCGGGTCCATATTACCTTTACAGGTGCTTTGATGATGCTCGATAATTCAGCAGCCTCCACCGCGTAGTCAGTCTTTAATCTTCTTCCAAAGCCGCCTCCAAGACGGGTGAGCTCCACCGTAACCGTGTATGGAGATATACCCAGGAGTTTTGCTGTCTCATTGCGAGCCGCCTCCGGTGTCTGGGATGGTCCAACCAGTTCCACGCCATCAGGACGTACGTGAGCGAAGAAGTTCATTGGCTCCATAGGCGAGTGCGAGAGGAAAGGACATTGGTATTCTCTCTTGATCACTTTTGCAGCTGATTTAAATGCAGCCTCGACATCTCCGTCTTTGCGTTTCACCTGTACCACAGTAGCATCCGTGCTATTCAATAGATCTTTGAACAGCTTATCGTGATCAGCTGTGCTTTCTATATTTCCCTCTTTTTCGTATTCGATCTTCAACAGCTTTCTTGCCTTATTCACCTGCCAGGTCGATTTCCCCACAACCGCCACGTTATTCTTGAAGGTAACGACGTCAACAATTCCGGGTGAAGCTTTCGCAGCAGCACTATCCACGGATTTTACCTTCATACCAAATGAATCAGGTCGTTGGATCATGGCAAAAAGCATTCCCTCGCGATAGAAATCCAGGCCATACAATGGCTTGCCCGTGATCATCTCGTGGTTATCAACATTGCGCACAGCCGTACCGATAAGCCTGAAGTCTTTCCTATCCTTCAACTTTATTTCGGCAGGTACAGGCACTTTAGATGCTTCCGTGGCTAGTTCACCGTAACTGAATTTTTTTCCCGATCCCGCATGAGTCACAGTGCTGTTCTCTGTAGTCAATTCTGTAGACGGAACATTCCATCGCTTTGATGCAGCTTCTACCAGCATGTGGCGGGCAGCAGCTCCGGCTTTGCGCAGGCGTTCCCATGAATGTGGCACAGCGCCACTACCTCCTGTTACCTGACGTTCGAACTTTGTGGGATCGAGCGCAGCCTGAAGTACTTTCACCTTCGTCCAATCTGCGTCGAGCTCTTCAGCAACGATCATCGGGAATGAGGTCTTGATATTCTGACCCAACTCAGGATTCGGCGACATGATAGTTATCACACCTTCCGAGGATATCGAGAGATAGTTATTGAATCCAATATTTCCGGACATGATCGCAGATTCGTCCAGCACCTCAATTAAAGGTGAAGCGTCTGAATCAGTCCAATTGAAGCCCAGGAACAAACCACCGCTAGCAGCGGCTGTCAGCTTCATAAAATTGCGTCTTGATGTTTTGAATGGTGCTGACATGATTATTTCATTTTAGTTGACGCGAGTACGACAGCTTCACGGATACGGTGATAGGATCCACACCGGCAGAGGTTGCCGTTCATAGCAGTTTCGATCTGCTCCACTGATGGATGCGGCGTCTTGGTAAGCAGCGCACAGGCAGTCATGATCTGACCTGCCTGACAATAACCACACTGTGGTACATCCACTTCATTCCAGGCTTGCTGTACAGGATGATCTCCTTTTTCAGAAAGGCCTTCAATCGTGGTTATCTTACTGTTTCCAACTGCTGATATCGGTAAAGTACATGAGCGCACTGCATTACCATTGAGGTGAACTGTGCACGCTCCGCACTGCGCGATGCCGCAGCCAAACTTGGTTCCAACTAATCCAAAATTATCCCGTAGAACCCAGAGCAGAGGGGTGTCTGCGTCTACGTCGGCCTCATAACTTCGGCCATTGATTTGTACGTTGTATTGCGCCATTTTAATCGGGTAAATGTTTGTGTAGGACAAGTTAATAAAAATATGCTAGAGGTCCGGGGCGGTTTTGTGTTGTGTGGTTGGTTATTCCTTTAAAGGAATAACTCCATGATCTGAACGACTTATTTCACCTGACAAACTCCAATGTGAGTAATTTTGGATGCCCATTTGAGGCCAGGTATTATCTCGGATTTTACGTGTCCGTGAATAGTCAACTATCGTTTCACATTATGCTCTATAAAGTTCTGATTTTCAGCATTATAATCAGTCTAGATAAATTTTGACTTGTACATGAATTACGGGCGACCCTTCCCAACCGAATGTATGAGATAGCCCCCTGGGTTGTTGAAGTTTGCCGGCCAAAGCCTCGGTCTGTTGTCGCTGGTGGTCTTGCTCACGCCCATAACAATCTTACCTAAATCACGAAAAAACTTGATGGTCACGGCGACGCCTTTGGCAACTCTTCTTTCAGATTTTCAATAAAATCCAAAATGTATTTCTTGTCAGAATCCTCATGACGTATAGCTGCATAGTGGGTTCGCATTAAACCTCTTTGACCGATCTTGATCAATTGCACCTCCGGAATAGTTACAAACGGTTTTAATGCCCATTTCGGCATCGTCATTATGCCCATTCCTGCTTTTACCATCTCCAGCGCTACCTCTGTAAGCGGGATAGCTATGATCTCTTTCGGCATTATTTTCTGTTCCTTCAAAAAATGCTGATACACTGAAACGGATTCCAGGGGGTACGAATAAATGATGAGTGATTGCGTCTTGAAATCCTCCGCAGATAGGAATTTTTTTCTGGCAGCTTCATCGTTCACAGATATTACTGCCATGACTTCATCCTTGAATAGCTCAATATATTTCAGGCTTTTGTCATCGGCAGGGTCTGAAGTTATTCCCAGGTCCAGCACGTTATCCAATAAATTTTGCAGCGGGCGGTGGGTTGCTTCCACTACGATCTGAACATCAAGTTTCGGGTAAAGCACCTTCATTCTTGTGAGGAATTTCGGAAGCCAGTGATAGCTTGTATAACATCCTGTGCTGATCCTGATCGTTCCCACATGTCCTTCGCGCATCCCATTAACCATGTCCATAGCCTGATCAAGATCGGTGAGATACGAACTGCAGTATCGTACAATATCTGTCCCTCTGACGTGAGAAGCCATTGATTCTTGCTTCGGTAGAATATCTTACAACCAATGCGCTCTTCGATGTCCCTCAACTGGTGACTTACCGCTGATTGGGTGAGAAACAATTTGTTAAGCGATTTTGTAATACCCTTTTCTTCGGCGACTGTCTTGATCAATCTAAGATGCCTGATTTCCATAGCTAAAAATACCTAATAAGCTCTAACGTAACCCATGAAAATAGTTCATGAGCGATTGCTCAACAATTCATTAGTTCCCAGAACCAGCCAGCACTAGTTTTGATAGTAAGAAACTCATAAAAGTATGACTACAGCGATTGAACATTTCAGGAACAAACTTTCGTTTGAAACGGATCCATCGGATCTCTTTCAGGCCCTTGAAGGAGGTCAACACGTTTTTGTTATCGATGCACGTAAGGAAAGCGCATACGAGCAGGAACACATCCCGGGATCGATCAACCTCCCTCACCGTAAAATGAACCGCGAAACGACAGCAGATCTTGACAAATCTGTTCTTTATGTGACGTACTGCGACGGCATCGGTTGCAACGCATCCACTAAAGGGGCGCTGAACATGACCAGGCTTGGGTTCAAAGTGCAGGAACTTATCGGTGGAATCGAATGGTGGAAACGCGATGGTTATGCTACTGAAGGGAGCCGGAAAACATCGGGTCTCAAGGTATCCTGCGCCTGCTAGCCAGCGTTTGGACACAAACATACCTCTTTAAAGATACAGCATGTAAGCTGCAGTAGTG
>Ga0193738_1001251_pt1 | contig 10464 bp, 14 predicted proteins | sample L2a1metaG_FD_144927 | JGI IMG/M metagenome (GOLD analysis project Ga0193738, IMG submission 144927) | Soil microbial communities from a riparian zone of the East river system, Colorado, United States - L2a1 | ecosystem: Environmental > Terrestrial > Soil > Riparian zone | place: USA: East River...
ACGCTTCACTTCTTTCTGTGGAGCTCGACCAATGCCCGTCCAGACCAAGCTCGAAAGAATCTCGACCGCAGACCGAAGCGATCTGAGACAGTTGGAAATCCAGGTCAACAACCTCACGAACACCGTCGCAGCGATGCAGAACGCCGGGGTGTCGGACGCGTTCCTCGGGTGGTACGGTGTCGGTGCCAACTCGGGCGCCGCGCCGATGAAAATCGGATCGACGGATACCCGTGTCGGTACGGCCGCAATGGTGCTCGCGGTCGCTGGCGTCCCGGTCATCAAGGCGGCTGACGCTGCCGGTACGACGACAGGCGCGCTCGGCACCATCCCCGCCTCGAAGTGGGGCATCGTCGCCTTCGACGTCGTGGCAGCCGGTACGGTGACGTTCCGTAGCGGTGCAGCGAACTACACGTCCGGCTACGACACGGAAGCCGCGGCGATTGCTGCCCTCCCTGCCCGGCTGACCGTCAAGCCGACGTTTGGCTACATCACGGTGCTCGCCTCGTCCTCAGGCTTCGTGTTCGCGACGGACGCCTTTGCCGGCGGATCGAGCGGCACACCCGCGACGACGACGAACTACTATCCGGCCGCTGGCGTCTACGGCGCGACGGGCGTGAACACGAACAGCAACGGGACGATCAACTGCGGTCTCGCGGCTTCGGGTTCGCCGTGGACGGGTGGACGGAACGGCGTGCTGATCGCCTCGACGCTCTCACGCGGAACGACGGTGACGCTCGCGTCCTCGGCGTTCACGTACAACGCGAACGGGTTGAACAACATCCCGAAGGCCGCAACGACCGCAACAGCGATCGGCGCGTTGGGCACGATCCCGCTAGGCAAGTGGGGCCTCGTCGTCGCGCTGATCGACGGCGCCGGCACCATCACGTTCATGTCGGCCCCGAGCAACTACACGACGGGCTACACGACCGAGCCGCAAGCGATTGCGGACCTGCCGCAGATTTACCCGACCGCAGGCCTCTGCTTCTTCGGGTACTTCACCGTCAAGACCAATGCGGCGGCGGCCTTCATCTTCGCGACGGACGCGCTGGCGGGCGGATCGGGTGGCAACGTGGCGAGCTTCACGAACTACTACTCGGTGCCAGGGATCACGCTGGCCGAGGGTCTTTCGAGTTCGCTCATCGCGAACCAGTTCGGCACCGTGCTGACGAGCAGCCAGTACTAAACGTGCCCTACTCGCTTCAGCAGTTTTACCGTGGGGAATGGGAACGCCGGCCTCCCGAGGGATGGGAGGTCCGGCTCCGTGAGATTTCTCAGATCACCGACCGGATGAGTCACCTCCGGTTGCGGTGGAATGAACCCTACGCGCACTGGTTCGAGCCGAACCGGGGCCAGTGGTCGATCTACGTCGCGACGCCAAGACATCTCGTCGAGGCGTCCCGGGCCGCGCAGTTCCTGTTGCATTGGTCTGAGTTGCCCGAGGACCAACAGGAGGGCCGCAAGGCGTGTGTGTCGAGCTACCAACATTTCATGTGGCACACGCACGGCGTGGAGGTCTTGCCGTTCTGGATTCTCCAGGGCAGTCACGGCGGCACGCCGGCCAAGTATTCCCGCAGAGAAAAACGCTACCTCGACGCCATGAACGCGGTGAGTGAGGAATTGCCGTTGGGATTCCTCCCCGCGTGCGCGTTCGATGAGCAGAGCGTGAAGGCGATCCAGCACCGCGACCGACTCGTCCAAGCCGGGATGCGGTTCGACGAGCTCGAAAAGATGGACCGCCCCGAATACCTGAAAGCGCAGGACGAGTTGGCCGAGCAGGAATACCGCGAGGTGTTCTTGGACCAGTGGATCGAGACCATGAAGCCCCAAGCGGACTTCATGCGGCACTGGCTCCAGCGTTCAGAGAACCGTGAATCCCTTCCGGCAGCGCCGGACGGACTCGCCAGCACGCTGTCGCAGTACAAGGACCAGTACATCGCCACCGGCGCGCTGATCGGGGCCAAAGTCGCCTCGTCGCGCAAGCTGCAAGTAGCCGTCGCATAGGAGAACCGGCATGACGAAGAAGAAAGCAGAACCCGAAGACGTGACCGAGGACCGTCGCGCACCCGACCAGGACGGGGCGATTGAGGTCGCGTTCGTCGAGGCCGTGTTGCCCGAGGAGGACCGTCGCGCGGCACCGGAACCGGCACCGACCGAAGGACTCCACGTCACGAACCCCGACGCGTTCGCGTGCTTGAGCGGCGTCCCGAACACACCCGAGTAGCACTCACCCCACGGCTCACTGAGGAGCCTCTACGAATGCCCAGCAAACCAAACGTTGCCCATAGCGGCGCCTCCGTCCTGCCGTCCGGTGCCGACAACAAGTATCTCGCGACCTTCCGCGACCAGCACGCGCTCTCGAGCAAATCGAAGTTTGCCGAGGGTCGTCCGTGGTGGGGCTGGCGCGAGTTCGCGGCGAACCGCGGCCACGTCGACGGGTTCAACTCGACGCTGTGGCCCGGCGATCACGAGATCGGGATCGGCTCCGAGTGGGACGCGCCGTGGATGCCCGACCCGATCTGGTTCTCGTTCGATTACCGGAAGAACCGGATCCGCATCCAGTACGACCGGATCATCACGCACTACGGACAGAAGGCCGAGGAGTACTACCGGCTCGTGAACCGCGCATGCGCGAAGAACGGCTGGGCGAGCGTGCAGCGTGGCGAGATGCCGCGTGATTCGATCACGGACGTCTACGGCGACCCGCCGATGAGTACGCGGATCTTCCAAGCCGCGCAGGCAAGCCATCCGTGGATTTTGGGCTTCACGGACGAACCGGACGAGGAGTTGGCGCGTCTGATGGGTCTGACGATCCCGGGCGCCGGGATCTACAACGCACCACGCAAAGACGGGCTGATCTCGGTCGAGGAAGCGTCGAAGCTGGACGAGAACGCGTTGGACGAGCGCATCGCGCGAGCGGTGGCGGCAGCGTTGACCGCGGCGGAAGTGAAGCGGAAAGCAGACCACACCGCGAAGACCCGTGCGGGCGTCGAGAAGGCCAAACAAACGGCTGCGGCCAAGGTCGCGTAGACAATCGCTACATGGGATGCGGCTTATTTACTGAATCTCTTTAATCGGCTGACCGGACGACCGGCGGCCGACGCGGTGACGAACGCCTCCAAGTTCCAGCGACTGAGCGAGGCGCAGAACGAGATCGTTGCCGACATCGCGGGCCGCTTCCCCCGCGTGCTCTATCCCGTCGTCGCGTATGGCTCCATCCCGACGCTCACCACGACGGACAGCCAGTTGTTCACGTTCGGCACGGACAGTAACGGCTACGCCATCAGTCCGATGGGCGCGTCGATCTATCCGAGCTTGAACGCGATCCCGAATCGCCCGTGGGTGCGAGGCCGCGACTACATCCCGGTCGGTGCGACAGGGATCCGCATCCCGAACAACAACACCTACTCGGGGACGCTCTACTACGTCGGCGTGACGCCCCCGCAGGACATAACCGGCGTTGTGGTCGGGTCGTACAGCGGCCAGCCGAGCCTCTTTCCCGAGGCATCGCGCGAGCTGATCGCGCTCAAAGCCGGGGCGCGGTTCCTCGAAGAAGGGAACCGGAATTTGGAAGGGGCCGACCGACTCCACGCGCAGTACGACAAACGCTGGAAAGAGTGGGCGTTGACGTGGCGCACCCAGTACAAAGACGGCGGGGCGATGGGCATGACCGGACTCGGGCTCGCTGTGACGGGGCAGTATCAGACCGCAACCATCATTTAGAGAAACCATATGGCGATCACGAAGGCGAGCAATCGCAGATACACGATCAAGCCCGAGGACAACGGCAACATTCTGGAGATCGGGCCAGGGTCGACGCCGAACTTTGTCGGCACGTTCGTGATCCAGTTCAATCCCGACGTCAACTGGGTCGGCGCGGTCGTCATCGTCGCGCGACTGACCGGCGCGGCGGCGAGCGATGCGAACCTCCCATTTCTCCCTGTGCCGTACAAGCGCGTGACGATCAACAACGTCGCGAGCGATTACGCGTTCACGTCCGACACGCTGACCGTCGCCTCGGGCACGAAGATCCAAGTCCCGGCGAGCATGGACTCGATCGGATTGCTCGTCGCCTGCTCGGCGGGCTCCTGTACCGTCATCTGCCAGGACCTGAACGGCCCCTCGGCGGTGTAAGGCTTTTCGTATTGCAGTTTGCTCGTGGTTGGTGGTTCACGTTTTCTCACACATCGCTTGGTGTACCATGACATGGCTGGCGCAATTGTAGTCAACGGACAAATCGGATTGACCTCGAGCCGGGCCTCGCTCGCGCTCTCAGGGAAATACTTCACGGTCACGAACCCCACGATCGGCACGCCGGTTGTTGGTGCGACGATCACCGCTTGGTCGGCCACGGCGAACGGTATGTTCGTCATCCGCAACACGGCGGCATCGGGTGGCCCGAGCATCGTTCTCGACAATTTGCTCCTGCGTCTTCGCTCGACGGCCCCGACAGGCACGTTGACGATGCAGTGGGAAGCGTACAACGAGTCGGGCCAGGTCGCCGGCACCACGGCGGTGACGACCCGCACACCGGTCCAGGTGAACACGGGCCTGCCGCAGACGACGGTGGCGATCGTTCAGGCCTTCGCGGCTGGCGCGATCACGATCCCGGCAGCGGTCGGCACGCGCTACTTGCAGGACACCGCGACGCTGACGACGGGCCTGGGCATCGACGGCGACACCTACGAGCTCCAGTTCGGCCAGGACGGCGTTGCTGGCTCGAAGAACGGTGGTGCCGCGACCCGCGCGACGGATACCGCGCACATCGTCGGTAGCATGGGCCCGATCATCGTCGCGCCGAATACGACGACGTGGCTCAACATGTGGTGGCTGACGCAGGCCGCGAACGTGCCGAGCTGGGAATACCGTCTCGGCTATTACGAAGTGCAGGCGTAACCGATGCCTGCCCCTCGGCTCTTTGCGGCGGGGACCGTTACCGCGGTGGCTCCGGTAGCGGCCCTCCCGACGACGGCGGCTCAGTTCGCGCTCTGGAACGGTGAGTCGGCTGGCGGCAAGACGTACACGGTCACCACCCTCAGTTGGACGAGCATTGCGTCCGCTGGCGCGGCGTTCGTCGGTCAGTTGCTCGCGCACGTCGCGCCCGCCGCGCAGAACGTGATTTCCGGCACGGTCGCGAAAGGTCCGTACAGCACCGACGGCCAGTGGGGCGGCTCGCGAGCCATCGTGTATTCGGCGGTGACGCTGACCGCAGCGCAAGCGGCGTCCGGCATCTGGCATCCGGTCGGCGGCTCGGTGAACGGTGGTGCCGCGACGGCCACAATCTCGATGGGCAACTGGGCGTATGTGCGCGGGATCTACGTCCTGCCGCCCGGTGGTCTGTTGTCGCTCGCCGTGCTCTGTAGCGCGGCCGGTTCAGCGACCTGCGATCACTTCGTGACGTGGGAGGAGGCGTAACAATGCCTCTCACTGAGTCCGTGACGATCCCCTTGGAAGGCGAGCAGGCGGGCGTCTTCCAAGAGATCGACCAGCGCGAGGAATCCATCCGGGCGCGGTTGAAGCCGATCGAGGCCGACCGCAACGCGATGGTGTCCGTGATCCTCGCCGGGAAGGGATTGCTCAAAGCGGTGCAAGAGACGCCGGGGGCGTCGGTCAACGTCACCCCGGAGCGCGGGATCGTCATCACCGTTCCCTCACCAGAGAACACTCATGGCTGACGTCCCGATCTCAGGGCTCGCGGCCTTCGGTGCCATTCTCGCGGCGGGGGATCTCATCCCCTACGTCGATGTATCCGACACGTCCCAAGCCCCGACCGGGACGACCAAGAAAACGACGTACACGAACCTGTTCACAACCCCGACGATCACCGGCAACACGACCATCAACGGGGACCTCAACGTCTCCGGGGACGTCGATGGGGTCACGCTGACCTCGGCCAGCACCATCGTCGCGGCGACGACGATCACGGCACAGGGCACGGGTGGCGTCTTCGCCGCGACCGGTGCGAGCACGTCCGCCAAGTATGTCTCGCTCTCGAACACGTCCGGCGAAGCGATCTTCGGGACCGAAGGCTCCGCGGCAACACTCGTTACAGGCTCCACAGCCTACGACGCGGTGGTCCGTGGCCAATCCGGCATCGCGTTCAGCGCCAACGACGGCTCGAACATGCACGCCAGGATGGCGTCGACGGGGATCATGACGCTCAACGCGCAACTCGTGGTCTCGACGGGCGGCATCGCGATCACCGGCAATTCAACGTTCAGCGGGAACGTCACGAACGGGGACGCGTTCCTCGGACGGACCACCGTGAACTTCACGAACAGCGCGGGCGGGTTCACCGGCACACTGACCAACTCACCGGTCAACGGCAACCCGTCCAAGTGGATTCCGGTCGATGACAACGGAACCACGAGATTTCTGCCCGCGTGGTCGTGATCGTATACCGGGATGTACCTCAACCGCGGCTACTCGCGTCGTGCCTCACGCAACGCACGCCCTCGGGCGTCATACCAGCGCTTGGCGCGTGCGTGCGTGCACGTCAGGCACTCGCGAATCCCCTTTCGCAGAAGGTACGGAACGCAATTGCCGGGCGTCAGTTCGTGGCCGTGCTTGCAATGCGTTTTGCGCGCGTTCACTGCGGCGCGGTGCTGACTATTCGAGTGCTCGCGCATCAGATGTTCGCGCACCGCAGTCGCACTCAGGTGCTCGGGGTTCACACAACTGCGGTTCTCGCACTTGTGATGCACCTGCATTCCATCTGGAATCGGGCCAACAAAGAGGGCGTAGGAAACGCGATGGGCTCGCCGGTAGCGACCGTCGGCGAAGAGTACCCCGTACCCCTCCTGCCCCTTGTGCGCCGGGTAATTCCAACAGCCGGTGGCCACGTCTTTCGTGACGCGCGACAGGAGCCGGTCCTCGACAGTGCGGCCACGCCACAACCACGGATTCGTCATACGGATAATCTAATAGTATATCCGTCATACGTCCACGGTGGTCTGTATGCGTAGGGGCCCTGTCACTACCCAGAGCGGCCCTTGGAAAGGCGTGTTCACCACGAACGACCCGTATGACGCCGATCCGTCGTATCTGATCGGCGCGAAGAACACGTACATCCCGGACGCGATGGCAGGCTCCGGGGTCTACGGTCGGCCCGGGTTCCGGCTCGCGTTGGCGGGCGATCCGCTGTACGTCGGCGCGGCGAACTACCGGGGCCAGTGCATCTACTCGCACCCGATGTTGGACGGGACGGTCATTGAACTCATCGTCCACGGCGGGCGCTTGTTCCGCCTCGATGCGGCGCTGGCTATTGCGGTCGATGTCAGTCCAGTTGGCATCACGATCGACAGCAACGCCACGACCCGCGTCTACATGGCGTCCTGCAACGGCTCGCTCGTCGTCACGGACGGCATTAACAGGCCGTGGGTCGGGTCGGATCTCACGGCCAGCCCGATCACCGGCACCTACATCGACTACGACGGCGCGGCGGTGGAGTGGACCGCGTTCGGGGCGCCACAGGTCTATCTCGGCGGCGTGTTCTTCATCCTGAACGAAGTTGGGGGCGTTGCGCGACGGTTGGACGTCTCGTACTCGGAACCGGGGTTGCCGCTCGTCGGCTACCAGCAGACCGACTACGACAACAACATCTCGCTCATCACGTCAAGCGGCTCCCCGGTCTTCGCGCTCTCGAGCACGAACACGGCGCTCTACTACTGGCGGGCGCAGTCGGTGGGGACAATCTCGGGGCCGGACATCGGCAATCTGAGCTCGTCGCCCTCAGAGGACGCGATCGCGTTCAACGTTGGCTCGCAGGCCCCGGCGACGATTTCACAGTTCGGTAATTCGTTCTTCTTCGCCGACGCGATCGGTCGCCCGTGGCTGTTCAACTACGGGCAGGCCCCCAAGCCAATCTGGTACGACATGCGGGGCGTGGTGCAGGCGCAGCAAGTGGCGTCTCCCTCGACGACCGCGATCGTTTCCACGGCGTGTATCGAGCCGACGCTCAACAAGTACATCGCGGCGTTGTGGAGCGCGGACCCGATCTCCTTCGCCCCACCCGACACGATGTACGTGTTCGATGCGGTGACGGCGAACTACGAGGGGATCTGGCAGGTCACGGACGAGGACGACCCAACGTCCGGGCTCGGTCTGGAGTGCATCGGCGTCTTGACCGACTCCTCAGGGCGTGCGCGGTTGGTGGCGCTCACCCCGGGCGGCTACGTCTGGTACGCCACGGCGATGACGAGCACCCCGGCCTACATCACGACTGAGGACGGTGATCGCATCACAACGGAGGACGGCGATCCGCTCGTCACGGAAAGCCTGCCGGCGACCTGGAAAGATGACGGGGTGATCCCAGACATCTACATCCAGACCGATCGGTTGGGCTATGAGGATTCGGTCAACTGGAACGTGGATCGCGTCATCGTGACGACGTTGAACCCGGGGCCGGTAGAGGTCACGGTGAACACGTCCATGACGGTCTCGACGGTCCAAGGGATTCCCGAGCCGAGCATTTCGCAGGACGCGACGTACCGGTTGGTGTGTGGCGTGGACGCGATGGGGCGTGGACCGACCGTGACCGTCAAGGCGTTGACGGCGGACGACCAGTTCGCCGCGGAACGAATCAGCCTCGTGGCGCGCGTAGCGCGAGATCGTCAACATTGAGCAAGGCATCGCAGGCCGTGCCGCAGAAACGATCGTGCCCTACGCGCGCATCGCGGCGGAAACCGGGGCGATCAACCAGCTATTCCAAGCGTTTGACCTGAGACGTTATGGCGGGGATCCGACCGGCCGAACCACGTCGACGGAGGCGTTCCGCACCGCGATCGAAGTCGCGGACAACTCGACGTTGATCCGCGCGCCAGCCGTGGGCGACGTCGGCGCGTACTCTGGCAGCGCGCCGGCCGTCATCGTTGCCGCGCCGGGGTTCTACACGATCGACGACGATCTCCCGCTGGGCGTCTACACGAACGTCATCGCGACGGTCCCCGGGGTGTTCATCAAGCAACTCGACCCGACGAAGAAGATTTTCACCGGGACACCGCCGAACGGCGCGGGATACTTCAACATCCTGCATGGGATGCACCTGATCGGCGGGTTGCAACAGGTCGTGATGCAGCGACTGAACTCCGACACGTCGATGGTGCTGCTCTCGAGCCTGACGCATTCGGACGCCGATCCCGACCAGTTCGCGATCGACCTGAATTGCCGCAGCGGGATCGTGAAGATCGAACGGGCGCGGGTCCTGAGCGCGCCGCGGTGGATCACGTCGGTCGACACCGACCAACTCACGATCCGGGATTGCTGGGTCAACGGGTACGACAAAGCCACGCAGCAGAAGCCCGTCGATTCCGCGTCGTACTACTTCGGCGCGTCGGCAGGCACGAACCAGCGCGTCAGCATCCAGACCGTGCTACATGTGCCCGAGCCGGGCACGGCAGGCCACGCGCTGGCCGATACGCGCTGGATCGACTTGGACGATTACGTCGATCTGGACATCGACGGCAATACGCAGTTCGGCGGCGAGAACGGCGGCTATCCGATCGTGAATTTCGTTGGGCAAGGCGCGGCCCTCCCCGCAGCGTCCGCGTACCCGCAAGGCGGTGGTATCCGGATCCGCGGCGGGCAACTCACACCCGGCGAATCGGATCGCGAGGACCGCGGTGTCGTGATCCTCCGAAACGGGATTCCCAACCGGATCTCGATCGAGCACGGGACGCAGATCGGGAACAGCTATCTCGTGAACGTGCTGATCCCGGGCGGCGCGGCGGCATGGATCGCAGCGAACACGGACGCCAATCACCCGCGGATCGCGATCTCACTGATCGGGAACCAGGGCGTGGACATCACGCCGATCGGTGCCGACGTCCTGGGCGTGCAGACGGCAACGACAGACCTCGACGCCTACGCGGTCGTGTGGAGCCCGGAAAGCGTGGGGGGCAACGACCCCTTCAAGGTGCCGGTGTTGGGGCTCCAGGGGGCAACGGTGATTCCCGGAACCGGTGATCCGGACACGGTGGTCGCGGCGGCGGTGGGTTCGTTGTTCCTGCGGCTGGACGGTGGCGCGGGCACCTCGTTCTACGTGAAGGAATCTGGCGGGTCTACGTCTTCGGGATGGGTCGCGAAATGAGGACTCTTTAAATGGGCATCTTCGGGAACATCAAGAACGCTGTTGTCAAAGGCGCGAAGGATCTCGGCCACGGCATCGGCAAGGTCGCGGACAACAAGTACGCGAAAGGCGCGTTGGCGGGCGGGCTTGCCTTGACGGGTGTCGGCGCTCCTGCGGCGGCTGCGCTGATGGCCGGGACCGGACTCGCGGGCGGTCTGCTCAAGCCGGGCGGCAACATCGGGAAAGGTCTCTCGGGCGGTGCGACCGGCGCGCTGTCGGGCCTCGCAGCCGCGAAAGCCGGAAGCCTGCTCAAAGGCGCGGGCGGCGTCGGCGGATTGCTCAAGGGCGGCGGCGCGGACGGGAAAGGAAGTCTCGGCATGGTCGGCGATCTCGCTGGCGGT
>Ga0193738_1001252_pt1 | contig 10463 bp, 9 predicted proteins | sample L2a1metaG_FD_144927 | JGI IMG/M metagenome (GOLD analysis project Ga0193738, IMG submission 144927) | Soil microbial communities from a riparian zone of the East river system, Colorado, United States - L2a1 | ecosystem: Environmental > Terrestrial > Soil > Riparian zone | place: USA: East River...
CACCGCACCAATCGGGCCGCCCGCGGCGAGCCATCCGCCCACCGGCGCAACCGCCATCGCCAGTGCCAGGAACAGCTGCGTGTAGCTGGTGAAGCGCTTCGCGAGCGAATACCAGAACACGATCGCCAGCGCGACCGGCGACAGCAGGAAGCACGTCGTCCCGAGCTGGTAGGCGGCGAAGACGAAGACGACCGACGAGACAACGACGAAGATCGAGGCCTCCGTCCGGCTCATCGCACCGCGGGGAATCTCGCGCATTGCGGTCCGCGGATTTTGCGCGTCCCATTTCGCGTCGGCCAGCCGGTTGAACCCCATCGCCGCGCTGCGCGCCGACACCATCGCCACCACGATCCACAGCAGCCGCCACAAGGCGTCGTTCCGCGTCAGCGGACGTTCATGTACAGCCAGGAGCGCCCCAGTCAGCGCAAACGGCAGCGCGAAGACGGAGTGGCTGAACCTCACGAACGAGAGATAAGTGGCTAGCCTTTTCAAAAACGGACCTCGGACGCCGGACCTCGATCGTCCGTCACGCGTCGAGCCACATGACGTCCGCTGGCTCGACGCCACCAACTAGGTATTCTTCCACGTCTGGGACATCGCCCGGTAATCGGACGGCGATCAGTTGAGCGAGCTTTCCGGGCTCAATCGAGCCGAAATCACCAGCGAAGCCAAGGGCTTCGGCGCCGTCCAGGGTCGCGCTACGAAGCAAACGTGCGGCCGGGACCCCAGGCGCCAGGCGCCGCATTTCGGCCAGCTCGGCGAAGAGGTTCAGGTCCTCGACGCTGGCGAGGCTATCAGTGCCGACTCCGACGCGGACGCCGGACCCATAGAACCGGTCTATGGGCGGCTCCCCTGCTCCCGTCCACTTGTTGCTGCGCGGACACGCGACGACGCTGGCGCTCACTCGCTGCAGCCGCGCCAGGTCCTCGTCGGTGAACTGCACGCCGTGAACGGCGATGAAGTGGCGATCGACCAGTCCCAGTTGCTCGACGTACTCCACCGGCCCGCACGCGGGCGGCGTCCACGACGGATTCCAGGCGCCGAGCGACTCGAGCAGCGCGCGCCATTCGCCGCTGCCGTCGTTCAGGAACTGGGTCTCCTGAGCCGATTCGCCAAGATGCACGCTGAGCGGCTTGCCCCGGTTCGCCTTCCCGATGGCCTGCAGCAGCGCGGGCGACACCGAATACGGCGCGTGCGGCACGAGACAGGGGCGCAGCCACTCGATCGGCGTCAACTCGGCGATCTGCCGCCCGGCCTGCGCCACAAGTGCCTCGGGATCCCCCGCCGAGAAGCCGATCAGCTCGCGAAAGAGGACGGCGGATATTTCGCTGTCGAGCAGCGGCTCGAACGTGGCGAAGGTGTTGGTGACATCCCCGATCAGACACGTGCCGGCGCGTCGCGCCTCGGCCACGGCGTCAACGATCGGCGCCACCGGTTCGGCCGATACGGTCCGGCGCAGCGCCATCAACTGCGCCGCCCACTTCGGCATCGAGTCGGAAGGCGGCACCCGATCCCGCATCCACGACAGCTCGAGATGCGTGTGCGCGTTGACCAGGCCAGGCAGGATTGCGACGTTCCCGAGGTCTTCCGCGGCGGTTCCGTCGTATTCGCCCACAGCCGCCACGCGACCGTTCGCGACCACGACGATGCCGCCACTGATCGGGGAACTGCTAATTGGGACGATCCAGGCCGCGCGGTACCTAGTTTCCACAGATAAACACTGTTTTAAGGACCACGGATAAACACGGAAAAACACGGTTCATTATGTTTTTACCGTGTTTATCCGTGGTGTAGAAAAACCGTGTTTGTCCGTGTTTATCCGTGGTGGTCACTGACCGTGTTGATCCGTGGCCCGGAGCTTCTTTTCCGTGGTGCTTCGTGCCGCGTAGTTGACGAGCTCCGCGGGACGGCTGGTGTCGCCATCGGCGCGCGCCGTGGCCAGCGCGAGCTGCCGCGGCACGTCCTGCATCCGGAAGTAGGGATCGCCGAGGATGTCGTAGTGCATGTTGCGGCGCTTCGCGACGAAGCCCGCGTTCTCGATGTTGCGGACGATTTCGACTTCGTCCATGCAGTACTCGGCGCCGGCGGCGCGGACGACGTTCTCCTCGATCATCACGCTGCCCATGTCGTTGGATCCGTAGGCGAGACTGAGCTGCCCGACCTTGCCCCCCTGCGTCACCCACGACGCCTGCAGGCTCGGGAAGTTGTCGAGGACGATGCGCGCGAGCGCCAGCATGCGCAGGTATTCCATCCCCGTCGCCTCGCCGCCGCCGAGCTCGGTGTGCTCCGGTTGGTAGCTCCAGGTGATGAACGCCGTGAACCCGCCGGTTTCCTCCTGCACCTCGCGGAGCCGGATCATGTGCTCGATTCGCTCTTCGACGGTCTCGACGTGCCCATACATCATCGTCGCGGTCGTGCGCAGCCCTTTCAGGTGGGCGTCGCGCATCACGCCGAGCCATTCGTCGGCGGTGGCCTTGCCGTAGCAGTTGAGCAGCTTTCGGACGCGATCGACGAGGATCTCGGCGCCTCCGCCCGGGATGCTGTCGAGTCCAGCCGCCATCAGGCGATCGATCACCTCGGTGACGGAGAGCTTCGACATCCGCGTGAGGTGGATCACCTCGGGCGGTGACAGCGCGTGCAGCTTGAAGCCGGGATACCGCTGCTTCACGCCGCGGAAGAGATCCTCGTACCACTCGATCGGAAGGTCGGGATTGTGGCCGCCCTGCAGCAGCAGCTGCCCGCCGCCGAGCGCGATCGTCTCGTCGATTTTCGAGAAGACTTCCTCGAAGCCGAGGACGTAGCCCTCGCTCGACCCGACCGGCCGGTAGAACGCGCAGAAGTTGCAGCGCGCGACGCACACGTTCGTGTAGTTGACGTTGCGGTCGATGATGTAGGTGACGACGCCTTCGGGATGCTTCCGCGCGCGGATACCGTCCGCCAGCTCGCCGAGCAGCGGCAGCGGCGCGTGGTGGTAGAGATGCAGCGCCTCACCGGCGCTGACTCGCCCGCCCGCGCGGATCCGATCAGCGAGTTCCGTGGTTGTCGGCATCGTAGAATCGCAGGTCCCCGTCGAAGGTCACCAGGCCGAGCTCGCTCGCGTAACGGTAAAACGTCCGCAGCCCCTCGACCTCCTCGCGCCCCAGGAAGTACTGAATATTATCCCGTAAGTAGCGCCGGGCGACCGCCTGCCGGGGCGTGTCATCCGGGTAATAGGCAGCCGCAACGGCGTCCGATTGCGCCACGCCCGCATCGCGCGCCCGCTGCAACGCCGTCACGTCGTCTGGCAAGACGGCGCCTGGCCAGCCGGTCCAGCAGGCATAGACGAACGGCAGCCCGGTCATCTCGGTCCATTCCGCGCCGAGGTCGATCTTCCGCGCGCCCGCTTCATGATCCAGGAACAGCGCAACGTCGCCAATGATCAGCGCCGCGTCGGCCCGGTCGAGCATGGCGTCGAGCTCCGGGGCCATCGACACCGCCTCCGGGGTTACATCGAAGCGGCGCTTCAGCAGCACGGTCGCCAGCGCCACCGACGTCCTCGAGCTCGTGTCCATCGCGATGGTCCGGATGTCCTTCGGCTCGCGCCGTGTGTACATCGCCACCGACGCCACGGGACCGCGCGACGTCACGGCGGGTCCCGGGACGATGAAGTACTCCGATGGACCCCGCAGGTATTCGATCGACGGAATCAGCCCGAGATCGGTCTCGCGCGCGTGCAGCAGCCGCGCGCATTCCGACGGGATGTCGTAGCGAAGGTGGAAGCTGACGTGGTTGTCGAGCCCGTAGACGAGCGGTCGTGCATTCAGATAAGTGACTGCCCCCAGCCGAATCTGTGACATTCGTATCGTTTTCCGCGCCTTCCGCGCAATCCGCGGCCCTGTTTACCGCGTGTTCAGCGGCGAGAACAGTCCGTCTCGTTCGACCGCTTCCAGTCCCGCGGCCGTGATGTTGCCTTTGATCTCCTCGAGCGGACTTCTCCGATGGCCCAGATCGCCTTCCAGCGGCGAGACGCCGTCGAGGTCGTCCGCCCCCATCGTCAGCGCGACCTGCGCGAGCTTCGGGCCGTAGAGCTGCCAGTCCACTTGAATGGAGTCGATGTTGTCGGCGAACAGTCTCGCCACCGTGACGTGCCGGACGTCGTCGTAACCGGTGGACGGCTGCGCGATGGAAGTGACCCGCGCGAGCGGCGCGAACGCGCGGATGCCGCCGACGGCAGCCTGGACGTCGCGGGCGAGCGCAACCAGACGCAGTCGTGAGGATTCGTCGGACTCGGTCACCGTGAGACGCAGGACCTGCAGCCCGCCGTCGCGGACCGCGCGAATCGCGTCCGCGGGTGATGCAAGCTTGTCCAGCGCGACTTCCGACACGATCTGAAGCCCCGCGGCCGAGAGGCGCTTCGCCACTTCGGTGAGCGCATCGAGACGGCCGCCGGCCAGCGCCAGCAGGTCGCTCAGCGAATAGCCGCTAACCGGCACGGACCCGGCGAGTGCGCGGGCCCGCTGCGCCGCTTCGGTCGCCGCGTCAACGGACGAAGGCGTTCCCGTGAGCCGAATCTCCCCTGCGCTCGCGGTCCCGGGCAGTGCCGCCGGCACGACTTCGAAGTGTACCTCGAAGACGCGCGAGAAAGTGGTCTTCACGCCGTGACGCCGGCGCCGTTCCTCGTCGCCGCGCGCCCCGACCGCGATCACGTTCCGGTCGGTCAGGATCGCCTTCGCGTCTTCTATTGAGATCGTACTCATATCGACATCCCACTCATGCCTTCCACCCCTGGCGGATTCGGGCCCAGACTTCCTCGGCCTTGCCGGCCGCGGCGTCGGTGGTGCGGATGCGCTTCGGCCACGGGCGGGTAAAGCCCTCCGACTTCCACTTGCGCGTGGCGTCGATCCCCATCTTGCTGCCGTAGGCGGCGAGGTCGCTGGCGTCCTCGAGGTCGTCCACCGGCCCTTTCATGAACTGGATGTCGCGCTCGGGATCGATGTGCGTGCCGACGACCCAGGCGACTTCCGAAAGGTTCTGGACGTCGATGTCATGGTCCACGATGATCACCGACTTCGAGAACATCAACTGGCCGAGCCCCCACACGGCGTTCATGATCTTGCGCGCGTGGCCCGGATAGCGCTTGTCGATCGAGATGATGACGATGTTGTGGAAGATCCCCTCGGCGGGAAAATTCATATCCACGATCTCGGGCACGGTCTTCTTGATCAGCGGCAGGAAGATGCGCTCGCTCGCCTTGCCGAGGTAGTAGTCCTCCATCGGCGGAATGCCGACGACGGTCGTCAGGTAGATTGGATTCTTGCGCCTGGTCACGCAGGTGACGTGGAACACCGGGTAGTCGTCGGGATGCGAGTAGAAGCCGGTGTGATCACCGAATGGCCCCTCGCGACGGCGCGCGCCAGGTTCGACGTAGCCCTCCAGGACGATCTGGGCGCTCGCCGGCACCTCGAGATCGACGGTCACGCACTTGACGATCTCGACGCGCTCGCGGCGCAGGAAACCGGCCAGCAGCAGTTCGTCGAGCCCTTCGGGCATCGGCGCGGTGGCGGCGAACGGCAGCGCCGGGTCGGCGCCGAGCGCGACCGCCACCTCGAGCCGCTTCCCGGCTTTTTCGGCGAGGCGATAGTGCTGCGCGCCGCCCTTGTGACGCTGCCAGTGCATGCCGGTCGTCTTCTTGTCGTAGACCTGCATGCGGTACGTGCCGATGTTCCGCATTCCCGTTTCGGGGTCTTTCGTAAACACCATCGGCAGGGTGATGTAGGGCCCGCCGTCCTCGGGCCAGCACGTGAGGACCGGGATTTCCTCGAGCGTTCCGCCCTCCTTCACGACCTCCTGGCAGGGCGCGCTGCTGACCGTCTTCGGCATCAGGTCCTTCAACCGGCCGAGCATCGGCAGCATCTTCAGCGTGTCGAGGATGCCGCCCGGCATCTTGGGGTTCGTCAGCTCGCCGATCTCGTTCGCGAGCTGGTCGAGCGTCTTCACGCCGAGCGCCATGCACATGCGCTTCATCGAGCCGTACATGTTGATGGCGACCGGCATGTCGTAGCCGGTGGGCTTCTCGAACAGGAGCGCCGGCCCGCCGCCGGGCGACTTCGACACGCGGTCCGTGACAGCGCAGATCTCGAGGTTCGGGCTGACCGGCTCGGTGATCCGCGCCAGCTCGCGATCCTTGTCGAGGGCGGCGATAAATTCGTTCAGATCTTTGAACATTGTTCGCTTGTCATTCTTCACAGGAGTTACAGGAGATCAGGAGATCCGTATTTTTTCCTGAACTCCTGACCCTCCTGTTCAGACACTCTCCATCTTGTCCGCAATCGCCTGTGCCAGTCTCAGCGCGCGCAGGCCGTCTTCGCCATTGACCAGCGGGCGGCGCTTCTCGCGCACGGCGCGGACGAAATCGGCGATCTCGCGCTTCAGCGGTTCTTCGCGCGTCACCGGCAGCTTGCCGCCCTGAATCTGCGGGCGCTCCCCCTCGCGGCGGAGCAGGCGGTAGCCCTCGACTTCCTGCTCGGCGTAGTCGATCGACACGTAGGCGTCTTGCTGGAAGAACCGGATCTTCCGCACGCGGTCCTTGCTGATCCGGCTGGCCGTCACGTTGGCGATGCACCCGGTGGCGAACCGGAGCCGCGCGTTCGCGATGTCGAACTTATCGGTCAGCACCGGCACGCCGACCGCCTCGATGGCCGTCGGCTCCGACTTCACCAGCGCCAGGATGATGTCGAGGTCGTGGATCATCAGGTCGAACACGACGTCGATGTCGAGGCTGCGGTCCGGAAACACGCCCAGCCGGTGCACTTCAATGAACCGCGGCGTCGTCACGAACGGCATGACCGCGGCGACGGCGGGGTTGTAGCGCTCGGTGTGGCCGGCCGCGAACGTCGCCCCTGACTTCGCGGCGGCGGCGACCAGGGCCTCCCCCTCGGCGACAGTGCGGGTGATCGGCTTCTCGACGAGAACGCTGATGCCGCGTTCCAGGAACGCCAGGGCGATGTCGTGGTGCAGCTCGGTCGGGGTCGCGATCGTGACGCCGTCCACCTTGTCGAACAATTCGCGGTAATCCGACAGCACGGGGGCACCGGAAGCCGCCGCGGCGGTCGCCGCGCGCTCGGTATCCGGATCGACGACCCCCACCAGCCGAACGCCTTCCAGGTCGCCGGCAATTCGCACGTGGTGCTTGCCCAGGTGGCCGACACCGATGACCGCGATGCGGAGAGGTTCACTCACGGTCGAGGGGCCTCCCCACCACGGCGATACCGGCGAGGTTCGCCGCGTCGAAGAATCGTTCGCCATCCACGATGAGGGTCTTCCCCGCGTCCACCGTGATCGCGGTGGCGCCAGCCTGCGTCATGGCCTCGACCGTTGCCACGCCGACGACAGGGACGTCGAACCGCATGTCCTGTTTCGGCTTCGCGACCTTGACGACCCGCGTGCCCGGCCCGGCGATCCCGCCGGCGCGCGCGATGACCACGTCAGTCCCCTCCATCGCTTCGACGGCGACCACCGCCTTGTCCTTCACGACAATCGTCTGCCCGATGTCGAGCCCTGCAATGGCGTCCGCCATGCGGTAGCCGTACGCCAGGTCCTCGAGCTCCTCGGCCGTCGGCTCTCGGCGGCTCAACGTGCCCGGTTTGGCCAGCAGCGGATCGAGAAAGGCGGTCGAGTTCAGCAGTTCGATTCCCTCGTTACGCAGCACTTCGGCCACCGCCGAAATGAGCGCGTCGGTGTTCCGGGCGCGCAGCTTCGTCAGGACGGAGAGCAGCGTCAGGTCGGGGATGATGCCGGAGAAGATCTTGGCGTGCTTGACCTGCCCGGCCATGATCGCCTGGCTGATGCCGGCTTCCTTCAGTATCTTGATACACTTACCTAAGTGGCCGAGGGAGACCCAGTGCAGGTCTGCCCCGGCGGCACGGGCCGCCCCTTCGAGTTCCGGAAAGGCCTCTTCCTTCACGGCGACGACGGTGACGTCGTGACCGAGGCCGCGCGCGCCCTGGAGCGCGAGGAAGGGGAACCGGCCGTTGCCGGCAATAAGACCGATACGGGCCACTGGAAGTCTAAAAGTCTATCATTGGGTTTAGGAGAGGAAATGCTTCGACGGATTGCCTGCGGGATCCTGCTGGGCGCCACGGCCGCCCTGGGAGTAGCCTGCGGCGACACTTCCACGGTTCCGACCGAATTACCGACCGCAATCACCGAGACCTTTACCGGCTCGGTGGCGCCGGCCGCGGGCTCGACGCACGCGTTCGTGACGCTGACGGGAGGCTCGATCAAGGCGACCCTGACGGCGGTCGGCCCGGACGCGACCAAGAACGTCGGGTTCAGCCTCGGCACGTTCAACACGACGCTGAACACCTGCAGCGCGGTGCTCGACAACCCCGCGGCGCTCCAGACGTTCGAGTTCAACGCCATCGCCTCGTCGATCGGCGCCTACTGCGTCCGCGTCTACGACAACGGCAACATCACGACGGACAACGTCAACTACACCTACACCATCACCGTCGTCCACCCGCAGTAGCCGCTGGGCCACGGCCCACGCAATTCACGAAGATCACAAAGCCCACTAAGCTCTCGAAGAAACAATCCGTTCACCGATTGTTCTTCGTGGCCTTTGTGAGCTTCGTGGCCTTGGTGCCGAAGCGTACCGCCGTGTGCGTGTTCAGTCCTCGACGACTTCCTCAACCCGCCGGCTCGGCCGGCGCAACCCAACTCCGCGCTTCGACGAGCGGATGAACTCCACGAGATAGGAAATCTCCGGCGCCTTCAGGGCCGGATTCTGCTCGATCTGCGTCAGCGCGCGGCTGGTGTTCGCGTGCGAGAGGATGCGGTAGGCGCGGCGCAGCTTCTGGATCGTCTCCTGCGAGAAGCCGCGGCGCATCAGGCCGATGGTGTTGATGCCGTAAATCCTTGCCCGGTTGCCGACCGTCTTCACGTACGGCAGCGCGTCCTTGGTCACGACCGAGTAGCCGCCGATGAAGGCGTACTTCCCGACGCGGCAGAACTGGTGCACGCCGGAGAAGGCGCCGACGTTGGCGAAATCGTTCACGGTCACGTGCCCGGCGAGCGTCGCGGCGTTGCCGAAGATGGTGTCGTTGCCGATCAGGCAGTCGTGCGCGATGTGCGTGTAGGCCATCAGCAGGTTGCGGCTGCCGATGGTGGTGATGCCGCCGCCCCCCGCGGTGCCGCGGTGGATGGTGACGAACTCGCGGATGACGTTCTTGTCGCCGATCGTCACGCGGGTCGGCTCGCCGCCGAACTTCAGGTCCTGCGGCACCAGGCCGATCGACGCCATCGGGAAGATCTGGTTGCCGTCGCCGATCTCGGTGACGCCGTCGATGACGCACGACGCGCCGATCGTGCAGTCCCGACCGATCTTCACCCGCTCGCCGATCGTGACGTAGGGCCCGATGACGGTGCCCTTGCCGACGATGGCGTCGGGATGGATGATGGCGGTCGGGTGGATGTCAGCTTCCAGCGTCCGGCTTCCGGCTCCCGGCTTACGGCTTCCAGCTGATTTCACCCCGATCAGCAGCTCGGCTTCGGCGGAGACGCCGCCGTTGATCGTCGCGATCGCTTTCACGCGCGCGAGCGACCCCCGCCGCGGGCCCATCGTCACTTCGAGTGTCAGGCGATCGCCGGGAACGACCGGCAGGCGGAACTTGGCGTTGTCCACGCCGCGGAGCCAGGTCCCGGAAATCGACGGCCCGCCGGGCGCGTGGACCAGCAGGATGGTCGCTACCTGCGCCAGTGTCTCGATCATGAGCACGCCTGGCATCAGTGGCGATCCGGGGAAATGCCCCTGGAAGAAATCCTCGTTGACGGTGACGTTCTTGACGGCGGTGATCCGCCGGCCCGGCTCGTGCGCCGTTATCGCGTCAACCAGCAGTGACGGATAGCGATAGCACAGGCGGTCTAGAGAGGATTGGATGTCGATCGACACTTAGGCGAGTCTACCATTTGGAAATTTGGAAATCCGGTAATGTGGAAATCTTCGAGCTCAGATTTCCATATTTCCAAATTCCCAAATTTCCAAATCACGTTACTTCTTGATGTCGAGCCGCTTGACGACTTCGTCGGAGATATTCAGGCCCGCGTGGACGTAGGCGGCGCCGGAGTCGGCGATGCTGAACACGGCGTGCAGGCCCTTCTCCTTGGCGACTTCCTCGATGATCGGCAGCAGGCGCTTCTGGAACTCGCTCTGCAGCTCGTTCTGCAGATCCTGCATCTCCGCCTGCGCGTTCTGCTGGCTGAACTGGATGTCGCGCTGCAGGCGATCGATGTCCTTCTCGAGCGCCCCGCGCGCGGCCTCGTTGAGGACGGTGCCGCCCGTCGTCAGCTTGGTCTGGAGCGCCTGGAGCTGCTTGTTCTTCTCCTGGATCTCTCCCATCTTCTTGGTCTGGAGCGCTTCGAGCTTCTTCGACGCGTCCCTGCCGGCGCTCGAGCTCGCGGCGATGATGTTGATGTCGATGAACGCG
>Ga0193738_1001253_pt1 | contig 10461 bp, 10 predicted proteins | sample L2a1metaG_FD_144927 | JGI IMG/M metagenome (GOLD analysis project Ga0193738, IMG submission 144927) | Soil microbial communities from a riparian zone of the East river system, Colorado, United States - L2a1 | ecosystem: Environmental > Terrestrial > Soil > Riparian zone | place: USA: East River...
CCCGACAGCGAGCCGGGCCACAATGTCACGCCGCGTCGGATCGGCCAGGGCTGCGAAGACTCGGGAGAGTTGATCGTCGCTCATCACAGCCTCCTTCGCACTTATTCAACCGATCGGTTGATTTAGAGCCTAAGCGACATCTTCCTGAGTTGTCAACCAGTTGGTTGAATAGGCCCGCATTCGAGAACCACCGTGACCTCACGTTTTGCACCGTGCCATCGTCTACACGGTTGATGAGGATGAAACCGCCGTTTGAAGAGCTCGTGGAAGAGTACGGACCAACCGTGCTCCGGGTGTGCCGCGCCGTGCTTGCTCAGATGCCGACGATGCTTGGTCGGAAACCTTCCTTGCCGCCTTGCGCGCTTATCCAGACCTCGCCGAAGGCGCCAATATCGAGGCTTGGCTGGTCACCATTGCGCACCGCAAGGCGATTGATGTGCTGCGTGCGCAGAGTCGCCGCGCTTTGCCGGTTGCCGCAATTGCCGAGGGTCGATCGGCAACCGAGGGCTGGGAACCCTCAGACGACAACCTGTGGGCCGCGCTTCGCGCCCTCCCGATCAAGCAGCGACAGGCCGTCGCGTACCACCATCTGGCAGGTCTGCCGTACGCGGAGGTCGCCGCCCTCGTCGGGGGGTCCACTGACGCAGCGCGACGTGCCGCCAATGACGGCATTCGCGCTCTACGCCGCCGCTATCTCAACTCAACAAACGTCACACCGCAGGAGGAATCCACTCATGATCAACTTCAGTGATCCCGTACTCGCCGCGATCAACGCCGAGGATACCCAGGCGATGACTCGCCTCCATGATCAACTCGTGACGGCCGCGGCAGCGGACCAGCTGCTTGACGTCGCCTACCGGATAGTGGATTCGCCTCTCGGCACGCTGCTCCTGGCGGCGACCGACCAAGGCCTGGTCCGGGTCGCGTACGAACGTGAGGGCCATGATCATGTGCTGCAAAGGCTCGCGGAGCAGGTCAGCCCGCGCATCCTGCGCGCTCCAGGTCGCCTCGATCAAACCGCCCATCAACTCGCGGAGTACTTCGCGGGTAAACGCCGAGATTTCGTGCTGCCGTTGGATTTCCGGCTGACCCACGGGTTCCGGCGGGCGGTGCTCGGGCATCTGGTGTTGATCAACTATGGGCACACCGAGAGCTACGCCGAGGTTGCCGCAGCCACCGGTCGGGCTCGAGCTGTGAGGGCAGTCGGCAGCGCTTGTGCTACCAATCCGCTGCCAGTGATCGTGCCGTGCCACCGGGTGCTGCGCAGCGACGGGACGCTTGGCAACTACATCGGCGGGGTGGAGGCCAAGGCTGCTCTGCTCTCGCTTGAGTCCGGCGGGCCAATCGACCGAGACACATTGTCGGGCTAAGCGCCTGGCTCCCGCGGACTACCGGCGCTAGGGTCTGATCGCTAGGGTCTGATCGAGCACTGGAGTGAGGCAATGGCAGAGAATCAGGCAGCACGCCGGATCCTGGTCGGGGTTACCTATGGCCAGCCGGACGTAGTGCTGCGCCAAGCCGCTCGCTTCGCCCGCACTTTTGATGCTGCGCTGGTGTGTGCCCACGTCGATCCAGGGCGATATGTGGTGGAGGAGCTGCCCGATGGCTCCGTGGCCTCGCTCCCGCTTGATCCAGACCTCCCTGAACTCAAGGACACAGATTTCGATCAAGGACTGGTGGCCCAGATCCGCACAGCGGTCGCCGACGATTCTCTTGAGTTGTCGTTTCGAGAGCTGGCAGGCGACGTCGCATATGCGCTGACCCGGCTAGCCGACATCCTGGATGTCGAGATGATCATCGTCGGCAGTCGGCGCGGCGGCGTACGGGCTGGGCTCAAGCAGTTCCTCACTGGATCCGTCGCGGCTCACCTAGCCCATCGTCAGGCTCGACCGGTCGTGGTGATTCCGGTTGCCCCGGTTGCCGAAGGAAAACCACTGCCGTGGGAGGAGTAGGCACATGGCCACAACCGCCGGGGAACCACAGACCAGGCCGTCAACCATCAGCTATGTGCTGGGTTGCCTGGCGCTCGCCGCGCTGCTGGCAATGTCGATCTGGTTCTTCGCCACTGGCCTGATGGCTCCCTTGTGGGCGGTCATCGGCTTCATAGCAGTTTGGGTTGTCTTGGTGGTCTTGGGTGTTGTGTGGATTCGCCGGCATCCCTGGCGCGTGCTGCTGCTGCCGGTGATTGCTGCTGTCATCCTGTTCGGCGGCCTGCGTGCCGGAGCGGCGCTGCTCGGCTGGACGCCATGATGATGGGCTTCAGTGTTTACGCCGGCGACTCACGGGTACCTCGAAGGCTGGAGAGGAGGTCCTGCCCATGAACCGAGGAATTATCGGAACCATTATTGGTGTCCTCGTCATCATCATTTTGGTGATTGTGATTCTTCAGCTCACCTGAGAGCAGAACCCCGGGCCGGCGAGGCGTGTCAGTGGCTGCCCGCCCGGGCCCGCCTTCCTGACACTCGCCAACACCCCGGCGTCGCGACAGCTAAGCCTGTGCCTCCCGGCGCTCGGGGTGTTGTGCGGCCAGGTACTGGTAGGTGGACGTCAGATCCTGACTGCTCAGACCGGCTCGATCCAACAGCTGAAAGAGTTCTCGCACGTTCGCCAGCAGCCGCGCTGAAGTGCCGGTGCGCCATGCTTGTTGAGCCGCGACTTCGAGCGGAGCGAGTGAAGCCGCAGCCGGGGGATCGGGTTGGAAATCCCGATCTAGCAGTTTGGCTCGGGCTGCTCCGAGCACCCGGCTACCTGCTAGCGAGAGTTCCCAACTGTGCAGTACACGAGCAAGGTCAAGGCCAGCGCGCTCGGCGATCACCGCAGCCTCGCTGAGCGCCATGGCGGTAGCTGCGATGATGTATTGCTCGCAAGCGTTGGCAATCTGCGCGCTGCCCACGCCGCCCACGCGTACGCAGGTTCCGAGCAGCTCCAGTACAGGCAGGGCGTCCCGATATAGACCTGGGGTGGCGCCGACGACGATGGAAAGGTCGCCACGGGCAGCGGCTCTGTGGGTTCCGCTCAGCGGCGCGTCGACCACGCGGAGCAGACCGGCCGTTTTGTCGGCCAGTTCGCTGGCGAGATTCCGGAGGTCGTCTGGAGTGGAGATCGCTCCCATGACAAGGATCGTTGGGCTGTGAACCCCAGCCTGCAGCCCGCTCGGACCACTCAGATCGTCCTCGAGTTCCTCCAATTTCTGGAGCAGCACGAGGACGTATTCGCTACGCGCGGCCAGGTCCGCAGGACTTGCGGCGGGTTCTGCCCCAAGCCGCTGGAGCTGGGTCAGCAGGTCAGGGTCGCGGCCGTAGGTCGATATGTGCGTCGTTTCCGGCAGGGCGCGCAACAGCCGCTCCAGGACCGGCTCGGTCAGGAATCCGTGCCCAAGCACCCCGACTGAGCGCGGATAGATTCGCTCGCGCGCTCTCCCCGACGGCACTTTGTCACTCTAGTGCCCGCGGTTCAGCACGGCCTGCACAAGCCGACGCAACTCTGGCGTGAGGTCCTGCTCTGCGACCGTGAAACGCCAATCGCCATATTCGACGGTGTAGACGAACCGATCGGGAGCCGGCCGGGTGGAGGTAATCGGCTGCGGGCCGACACGCATCAGCAGATGTCGGACCTCGGCGCCCTCGGGATCGGAGTTGAGGTCCAGTTGCCCGACCTTGGTCGTTCCGGCGAACCCGCCACTGCGCTGGACCGCGACAGTCGCGGGCTGGTCGGTCGCGTCGGCCGGGTAGGAACCGGGCGGCTCGGACGAACCCACGGACAGGGCCACATCTGTGCCCACAGCCTGATCAGCGGCAAGATCAACGCCCACAGCGAGCAGGCCGACCTCGACCCACGCTGTCCGAACCTTCTCTGCGACGGACGGGTCATCCGTGAAAAGGCGACGAGCGGAGGCAACAGTCGCCTGCGCGAATGACTCAAAGCCTGCCTGTGCGCTCAGTTGGCCGTTGACCAGGGTGTCGTACCAAACCTGGCCGGCCTTCTCCCAGCTGTGCCCGCCAAGGGTCAGCGCCGTCTGAGCAAAAGCGCGGTTGGGAATTCCAGAGTTGATATGGACACCGCCGCTGTCCGTGTCGATCACGACGTAGTCCGCCATGGCGCCGACCTGCAAATCCCTGCCAATTTGGGGGTCGTCGTAGGCCGTGCCCGGCTCCCGGAGCGATCGGAGTGCCTTGGCATTGATCCCCGGCATGAAGAGTCCCGCCCCGATCAGCCAGTCAGCTTCTGCCGCAGTCTGGCCGAACATGTGCTGTTTCGCCATCGAGGCAAAGACATCGCTGATGCTCTCGTTCAAGGCGCCCGCCTGATCTTGATAAGCCAAGCCGACGGTGAACTGGGTGACACCGTGGGTGTACTCATGCGCCATCACGTCCATTGGCTTGGTGAAGCGGTCAAAGATCAGCCCATCCCCATCGCCGAAAACCAGCTGAGTTCCGTCCCAGAAGGCGTTGTCGTAATCACGCCCGTAGTGGACGGTGATGGACACCGTGCCGCCACGTCCGTCAATGGATTGCCGGCCGAACTGGCTGTCGAACAGGTCCCAAACTTGGCCGGATGAGTCAAACGCCTCGTCAACTGCTGGATCGCCGAGCGGCGGATCGCCATTGCTTCTGACAACTTCCCCAGGCAGCAACTCTGTGTTGTTGGCAGTGTGCACCACGCGCCTTTTGATGCCAGGCAAGCGGGGAGCGGCCATCTGACCCGGTGGTGACTCCCGTCGAGCCCGCAGCCGGTGATCAACCTGCAGTGTTTCCCTACCGGAGGCGGAGGCTTGTCGGGTGCCGGCCCACAAGGCGACGCGCTGCAGCAGATAGGGCGGAACAAAGGTGCAGCACATGACGCCTCCTCACAATGGTCTTGACAAGATCGCACAAAAATGCAGCGCATTCTGGTAGCTGTGATGGTTTGATGAATCCATTGCAACCGCCTGCAGCATGCTCACAGGCAGGTTACATTCGGTTTTGCTGACCATCGGGGGAGAATTTTGAGCAGAGTTCTTGACGGCATGCCGTCCTACGTTTCAGGCTGACTTCGGAATGGGCCAACTCGCTCGGGGGCGGATAGCCTGTTCCGTGGGGTTCGATTGACGGCGCGCAAATCGGTGACGGTCACCAGTGCGATGGGGGCGATTCCGTGGCCACCCCGGTCATGGACCGAAGGATGTGCGTCGTGGGTCGACTCTCACGGCGTACGCGTTGGAGAGTGCGAAGCACCTAACGCGATTCTGGCATGTCCACTTTAGGACATGTCCTGTTCCTGCTGCCCTTTTCGCGTGACTTGTTCATAGCGCCTGCATAGCGTCCTTCTTGACAGCGTCCAGGATCCTCGCCAGCCGGCTTCACCCGGCAACGAGTGAGACATCAAGAAGGGAACATCTCATGCAGTCGACTCGCGGACATAGCCTCAACCGGGGCCATAGCCTCAGCCGCGGACATAGCCTGAATCGCGGACATAGCCTCAACCGGGGACACAGCCTGAATCGCGGCCACAGCCTCTAAACCTTCAGTTCGGGAAACCGACACCCAAATAGCGGCGCCGAATCGAAGACCACGTCTGGCCGGTTACTCGGATCCAGCAGGTCGAGATCGGCGCCGCACCTTTCGGACCTCACGGGCAGCGATCAAATCGCGCCCGGAAGGATAGTGAAATCGCATCCAAAGTCCGATAGTGTTTGTCTTACGCAAAGCGAGCACCAGATCTTCCGCAAGGAAGCCGGGATACCTGACGTTCCCGGTGGTTGAGCTGCGAGTGAGCGTGGTTCAACCAAGCACAGCCCGTGTGGAACTTTTCCCCGAGGTTCCGCCCGGAGTTCCTCCCCCTGGGCGACGCCCGCGGTTCATATAGGACCGCGGGCGTGGCTTTGGGAGCCAGTGTCGTGTCTCCTAAGTCTCTTTACTGTTCGCGCCGCCCAGGCACGCACCTCGCGGCGTTCTCTTCGGTCGGCATACGACCCGGCATTCCTTCCTCGTCGGCCTTGCGATGCACGCACCTGAACGACGCCAACGGCAAAGGAACTTAGGAGACACGACACTAGTCCTCGGAGCCCCTAAGGCCGTCTGACCGTATGAGTGCCGCTCCTAGCTGCAGGCGCGTTGTCACGCCCAGCTCGTCCATGAGTTCGGCTATCCAGCGCCGGACCGAGCGCACGTTGATGTTCAACGTATTCGCTATCGCAGAGTCCGTGGAGCCGGTCATCAACATGGAGATCAACATCTGGCGACGAGGATCGCTTTCGCTGTTCACCGATGTCATGATCGGGACAGCGGCGTCCCACACTGCCTCGAAGAGCCACTGCAGGGCCTCCACGAGTAGCGCGTGCCGCACGATGGACGCACGGAGCTCATGCCCTGGGCCGTAGGAACGCATGGACGGGATGAGCGCGATGTGCGAGTCCACCAAGATCAGTTTCATCGGTACGGGCGATGTGCGAGACTGCTCGCCCTTCCTTGCAAACAGGCTCAGCTCGGCAAGCCGGTCGGCGTCGAAGCCGGGATCATATACGCATCGCAAGATCACGTTCCGCTCCAGCGCCTGCCATTCTGGCTCAATGCTCAGCGCTTCCTCGGTGATGACCGATCGGACCTGTGCATAAGGGGGTTTGTCGAAGAAGCAGATCTCTCGGCGCGCGGAGTCCATCAGCTCACGGTGGGCCGCGACGATGGCCTCGCGTCCGACGAGCGTCTTGACCTCGTCGGCCTGGGTCGTCCCGGCTGCCAGCAAATGACTTTCCAGCGACTCAGCAGCCACGCTGGCTAGCTCGATCTCGGACAGACGTTGCGCCTTGAGCTGGTTGACGACATCGAGCAATGGCAACGCTCGCCAATGTCCGAGCGACGAATCCGTTGCAAGCCCGAGCTTCCTCAGCTCGTCGAGGGATTCGGCCACCCGCTCAGCGGTCGAGGAAGTCAGGCGCGCGAGTTCAGCGACTGATGCCGACTGCAAGGGCCCAAGCGCGACGTATACAGCCTCCGCTTCGGCACTGATGCCTAGCGGCTGAAGCATTCCTTCCCTCCAGCGCACGGTTTAGACAGGGGCCATCGACTTGCGGACGCTGAGGTTCTTAAAGCCGATACGCTGAGCCCAATGGCACAGCGACCCCGCTCGCTGCACGATCGTCTCATAACACTCCAAAGGAGAGTTTCCAAGGATGGCTGAACTTGCTCAGATCGGTGTCACGGGGCTCGCGGTGATGGGCCGCAACCTCGCGCGGAACTTCGCCAGGCATGGTCACCGCGTGGCGATCCACAATCGCAGTTACGCCAGGACCGAGTCGCTGGTCGCTGAGGCCGGGTCAGAAGGGACGTTCCTCCCATCGGAATCCATGACCGATTTCGTCGCGTCACTGGAGCGGCCACGTCGCGTGTTGATCATGGTGAAAGCTGGCCCTGGGACTGACGCGGTGATCGATGAACTGACCCCGCTGATGGAAGCCGGCGACATTCTGATCGACGCAGGGAATGCACATTTCCCAGATACCATCCGCCGGGAGCGGAAGCTGGCCGAGATCGGCCTGCACTTTGTGGGCACGGGCGTCTCCGGCGGTGAGGAGGGCGCGCTCAACGGTCCGTCGATCATGCCAGGCGGTTCGCGCAAGTCGTACGAGTCGCTGGGCCCCCTGCTGGAAAGCATCGCTGCGCAGGTCGACGGCGTCCCCTGCTGCACCTACGTCGGTCCCGACGGTGCCGGCCACTTCGTCAAGATGGTTCACAACGGTATCGAGTACGCCGACATGCAGTTGATTGCTGAGGCGTACGACTTGATCAAGCAGGGTACCGGCGCATCGGCTGCAGATATCGCCCAAATTTTCAAGACGTGGAATGAAGGTGATCTTGAGTCGTTCTTGATCGAAATCACAGCCGAAGTGCTCGGCCACGTCGATGCCGAGACCGGCAATGCCTTTGTCGACATCGTGCTGGATCGGGCTGAACAGAAAGGCACCGGCCGCTGGACAGTGCAGAATGCGCTTGATCTTGGCGTGCCGATTACCGGTATTGCGGAGGCCACCTTCGCCCGCGGGCTATCTGGGTCAGTACCGCAGCGCGAGGCTGCCCGGGCCAAGCTGACGGCAGGGACCGGAGACTGGGCTGTGGCCGACCGGGATGAGTTCGTGGAGGATGTGCGGCAGGCCCTATACGCCTCCAAGGTGGTGGCCTACTCCCAGGGCTTCGACCAGATCGCGGCGGCGAGCGCCGAGTACGGCTGGAACATTGATCGCGGCGCCATGGCCAGGATCTGGCGCGGCGGCTGCATCATCCGGGCGCGATTCCTCAATCGGATCACCGAGGCGTACGAGCGCAATCCCGACCTGGCGCTGCTGCTCGCCGATGATTACTTCACCGAAGCAGTGAGCAACAGCCTGGCAGCCTGGCGTCGAGTGGTGGCAGGGGCCGCACAGAGTGGTATTCCGACACCGGCATTTTCGTCGTCGTTGGCTTACTACGACGGGATTCGGGCCGAGCGGCTGCCCGCTGCCTTGATCCAGGCACAGCGAGACTTCTTCGGGGCGCACACCTATCAGCGAGTGGACAAAGAAGGCACTTACCACACCCAATGGAGTGGTGATCGCACCGAGTCTGCTGTCTGATCAGGCTCACATCCTTGGGCTGATTTAGCATGATCGACCCGCGCGCTCAGCTCACCGCAACACTCGGTCCAGTCCGCCACGCCGTCACACTGCTACGCAACCGGCTGGCCGGTCCGGCATTCGCGAATCACCTACGCCGACAGTCCAGCGTGCCGAACGCGGCCGTGGCGGTCTTCTTCGCCACCGGCCCGGAAAACTTCTACCAGTTCGAGCAGTGGCGGTTGCCGCTGGAACATCTGGCCGGACAGCGTCCGGTCTTCGTGATCGTCGACCGGCCCGACCCCGGGCACCTCGTGCTCCGAAGCAGCACCCTGCCGATTGCTTTCGCACGCGGCAGCGCGGCACTGGAACGGCTGGTCGCCGACCGGGACGTTCGGGTCGTGCTCTATCTCAATCAGCTCGAGGCGAACTTCCGCATGTTGCGGTTTGCGACCCCGGTGCATATTCAGATTGGTCACGGCGAAAGCGACAAAGACTCGAGTATTTCCAACCAGCACAAGGCGTACGACCTGGTCTTTGTCGGTGGCGACGCTGGCCGCGATCGCCTCGGCCAGGCGTTGCGCGGCTTCGATGCGACAGAACGCACTCTGCTGGTCGGGCGCCCGCAGCTTGACTACAGCTATCCCGGCGCCCCGTCCTGGCCGCGCGACTCCGGCACACGGGTGTGGTATGCGCCAACGTGGGCGGGTGATCGGCCGAGCATTGCCTACGGGTCGCTGGCCAGTCACGGTGTGGCGATCATCGAGGCTCTCATCGCCGATCCGTCGATCCGCGTCATCTACCGACCGCACCCCCGGACCGGATATACCACTCGCGAGCAACGCAATGCCGACAAGATCGTCCGGGCGCTGCTCGGGAAGGCCGGCGACCGGCACCTCGTTGATCGCAACGGCTACGGCTGGCAATGGGACTTCGCGGACGTATGCATCACCGATGTTTCAGCGGTTGCTTATGACTGGCTGGCGACGGGCAAACCGTTGGTGATCACCGAACCGGCTGCGACCGCTTACAGTGCAGCGTCACCGCTGCTGAACACACGGCCGTTACTTCGGTTTGCCGAGGCCGGAAAAGTGCTCTCGATAATCCGAACATTGCAAGGTGATTCGGTGGCGAGGGAGCAACTGCGTGGTCTCGCGTACCACTACTTCGGGGATGTGAGTGCTCAGCAGAGCACGAAACGGTTCGAGAAGGCGATTGAGCGCGCCTACCAGATCCAACGATCCGGCTAAGCCTGCGTGGACTCAGAGGCCGCGCAGGAAATCGATGTCGTCATCGGGTGCCTTCGGCGGCTGCTTCTGCTGTCGAGTGCCGGACGACTCTGCATTAGGCCGACCGAGCAACAGCCAACAGATGGCGCCCGCTAGTGGCAGACAAATGATCGCCGTCGCCCAGAGCCAGCGTGGCATCCGCCGGACGGCGTATGGCGGGGCTTGAGCAACCTCGACGACACAGTAGATCATCAGCAATCCGATGATGATGATCGGTAGATACCGCCCCATAACGACGAGTATGCGTCTTGATCCGGTGTCGATACAACAGGCGAGGCCGGTGCCGGGCACTAGGCTGTCGAGATGCCTCGCGGACCAGCCGTCATGCCTGGGCGTGGAGATATGTGCTGGTACGGCAGGTCGCGGTGACGGCAGGCTTCGAAGTCGGCGCCGAGCGACCGGCTCGACCGACGATTCCCCAGCTGCGTGAGGTGACACAGCCTCCGAGCGTCCGGACTCGTGCTGTGGCCGAACACTGGGTAGCCCATGCCTATTTGAGAGACATCTCCCCTTATCTGACACGGATCCTGCTGAGAGGCGGGTTCAGTGCGAATGGCGTCACCTGGCTGATGATCATCGCCGCCGCCGCGGCCGTGGTGGGCACCGGCT
>Ga0193738_1001254_pt1 | contig 10458 bp, 8 predicted proteins | sample L2a1metaG_FD_144927 | JGI IMG/M metagenome (GOLD analysis project Ga0193738, IMG submission 144927) | Soil microbial communities from a riparian zone of the East river system, Colorado, United States - L2a1 | ecosystem: Environmental > Terrestrial > Soil > Riparian zone | place: USA: East River...
GCCGGCGCCTACGTACATGAGCTTCACCGCTGCGACGATCGACGACGTCGGGCCGGCCATCGAGCTCGCGGTCTCGGCAGTTGTGTCCGCGGGTTCACCCGGCTGCGAGCTGCCGTGCGGATCAGGCGTCGTGCTCATGGCGTGACCATCTCATATGTTGGCCACGTGACGGAGATCCACGAGTTGACCGCGCTCGAACTCGCCGTCGCGATCAGGCACCGCGAGTTCTCGCCGACCGAGGTGCTCGACCACACGTTGAGGCGTGCCGACGAACTCGGCCCCCGCGTCGGCGCATTCGTCACCCTGACGCCCGATCTGGCCCGTGACCAGGCCATCGCGGCGGACAAGGCCGTGCTGGCCGGTGGCGACCTGCCACCCCTCCTCGGGGTGCCGTGCCCGATCAAGGACCTCGCGATGGTCGCCGGTGTGCCGTTCGGGGCCGGCAGCGCTGCGCTTGCCGGGACGGTGGCTCCGGTCGACGACGGTCTCACGACCCTGCTCCGCGCGGCCGGTACGATGATGATCGGGAAGACCACGACGCCCGAGTTCGGATTGCCCTGCTACACCGAGCCCGATGTGGCGCCGCCCGCCCGGACACCGTGGGACCTGGAGCGATCGGCCGGCGGCTCCAGCGGGGGCGCGGCCGCTGCGGTGGCGGCCGGGATCGTTCCCGTCGCCCACGGGTCGGACGGCGGCGGCTCCATCCGGATCCCGGCAAGCGCCTGCGGCCTGGTCGGGCTCAAGCCGACCAGGGGACGGGTCAGCCCCGGGCCCTACGGTGTCGACGGAGCCGGGCTCGCCGTCAACGGTGTGCTGACGCGCGACGTCAGGGACACCGCGGCGGCGCTCGACGTGCTCGCGAGCGGCTGGCCTGGCGACCTGCATGTGCTGGTGCCGCCGGCGACGACGTTCCTCGAGGCGTGCGAGCTGGATCCGGGCGTGCTTCGCGTGGGGGTACTGACCACCCCGGTCATCGCCGAGGGAGCGGCCGTCGACGTGCAGTGCCTGGACGCCGTCCGGGACACCGCCGCACTGCTCTCCGACCTCGGCCATCGGGTGGAGGAGGCGCCGGTGCCCTTCCGTGCGCAGCGATGGGCGTCGTTCGAGGCGATCTGGTCGGTTCTCGCCGCGGCTGCCCCGGTGCCGCCCGGGACCGAACAGCTGCTGGTGCCGCTGACCCGCTGGCTGCGGGACGAGGGGAGGCGCGTCTCGGGTGTCGCGTACGCCCAGGCGATCTCGAGCGTGCAGACGACGAGCCGGGACACAGCGTTGGCCTGGGCCGACTACGACGTGATCCTCTCGCCGACACTCGCCCGCCTTCCGGCCCGCGTCGGGGAGTTGCGCGACGATGACAATCCGGCGGCCGACTTCGCCGCCCAGACCGAGTACACCCCGTGGACCAGTGTCTGGAACCTCACCGGCCGTCCCGCGATCAGCCTGCCGCTGTACCGGGCCGAGGTGAACGGAGTGACGCTGCCGGTCGGCGTCATGCTCGGCGGCCGGCACGGCGACGAGGAGACGCTGCTCACATTGGCGGCGCAGCTCGAGGTCGCGCGTCCCTGGCGTTCGGCGCGGGCCCCACTGGTCGGGTAACCCACTGGTCGGGCGGGCTACGGCCGCGGAACACGGGGGCGGCGGTCGTGGTTGGTGCGGGGAAACCCCTGGAGGTGCCTGCGATGCCCGAGGCCGGCGGCGATCTCGACTTCGGCTATTTCCTGATCCCGAACGCGGCCGATCCGCTGATCGAAACTGCCCGCGAGGTGGAGCGGCTCGGCCTCGAGTACGTCGGCATCCAGGACCATCCATACCAGCGCCGTTTCGTCGACACGTTCGCGCTCATGAGCGCGATCCTCGCGACGACGACGAGGCTCCGGGCCTTCCCCGACGTGGCTAGTCTCCCGCTGCGTCCTCCTGCCGTGCTGGCAAAGACGGCCGCGACGCTCGACGTGTTGTCCGGTGGCCGGTTCGAACTCGGCCTCGGGGCAGGAGCCTTCTGGGACGCCATCGAGGGATACGGGGGCACCCGGCGCAGCGCCGGCGAGTCGGTCGACCAGCTCGCCGAGGGCGTCGAGGTGATCAGGCGGGTCTGGAGTGGCGAGCGCGGCCTGCGCTTCGAGGGCGACTTCTACCACCTGCGCAGGGTCCATTCCGGGCCGATCCCTGTACACGACATCGGCATCTGGATCGGCTCGTCCGGCCCACGGTCGTTGCGTCAGACCGGCCGAATCGCGGACGGTTGGGTGCACTCCATCAGGCCCGACGTCCTCGCCCGCCTGGCGGAGATGAACGCGCGGGTCGATGAGGGCGCGGCCGAGGCGGGGCGGAAGCCGACCGACGTGCGCAGGGTGTTCAACGTCAACGGCACGATCACCGACGGCCGGTCCGAGGGGTTCCTGCACGGCCCGGTCGGACAGTGGGTGGACGAGCTGACGTCGCTCGTGGTCGACCACCGGGCGCAGACCATCGTGTTCTGGGGCTCGGACGGCGCCGGCCACGAGCGGCTGCGCCGGTTCGCCCAGGAGGTGATCCCGGCCACGCGCGCCCGCCTGGCCGCCTGAGCGATATCCGGTTCAGCGCGGTTCGGTCGTCGCAGCCTCGTGGTCGCAGGCCTGGGCGCGCAGCGCGCGGTCGAGGTCGGCGAGGCCCTCGACGACGAGCCGACGCGGTGCAGGCGGCACCTCGGTGGCGGCGAGCCAGGCCCTGACCGTGTCGGCGGTCGCCTTGTCGGACAAGGTCCGGGGGAACAGGCGGACGATGATCGCCTTGGCAGTGTCGGTCGTTCGTTGCGACCAGACCTTGGGCACGGCGTCGAGGTATCTGCCGACGTAGGGGCGGACCAGTTCGCTCTGCTCGGGTTGGGCGAACCCCTCGATCGTTGCGAACAGCAGGGCGTTGGGAAGTTCGTCGGACTCGACGGACTCAGCCCAGGCATCCTCCTTCGCCTGCTCGCTTGGCTGCGCCGCCCGGGCGTAGGCGGCCTGGCGCCGCCCGGTGGCAGTGTCGTCGCGGGCTAGCTCCGCATCGATCGCGTCCGGGTCGGCCGCGCCGAGGATCACCAGCCGGTGCAGCAGGCTCCAGCGTAGGTCGGTGTCGACGTCGAGTCCGGGCAGCACCGTGCCGCCGTCCGTGGTCTCGAGCAGCGCACGCACATCGTCGAGATGTTCTGGGCTCCCGGCGGCCGCGACCCAGGCACGGGTGAACGACAGCTGGGGGTCGCTGCCGGGTTCGGCGGCGCCCGCCATACGGCGCAGGGCGCTGGTCAAGCGCGCCAGCAGCATCAGCCGATCGGGTGGGTCGGCGTACTGGTGGATGGCCGTCCGGGCCGCAGCAAGGACCGTCTGGACCACGGAGACATCGGACTCGAGTTCGACCCCGCCGAGGACCAACTCGACGTAGTCGCGCGTGGGCAGCTCGGCGTCGCGCAGCATGTCGGTGGCGGCGGTCCAGCACATGGCCCGGGGAAGCGACGAGGTGATCCGGCCGATGTCGCGGACCACGGTCTGCCGCGACCGTTCGTCGAGCCTGATCTTGGCGAAGGTGAGGTCGTCGTCATTGAGCAGGAGGAGGTCGGGCTGCGGCTCCCCGACGAGGTCGGGTACCTCGGTGCGCTCGCCGCTGACGTCGAGCTCGAGCCGGCGGCGCCGGACGACGCCCTCCGTGGTGTTGTCGTAGAGCCCGACCGCGATCCGGTGGTCGCGGAGGGTGGGGTGCTCCTCGGCGGCGCTCTGCAGGATGGTCACCGACGTGTACGCGCCGTCGTCGTCGACCTCGACGACTGGGCGGAGGGTGTTCACGCCGGCGGTCTGCAGCCACTGCTCCCGCCAGGAGGACAGGTCGCGGCCGCTGGTCTTCTCGAGGTGGGCGAACAGGTCGGACAGCTCGGTGTTGCCCCACGCGTGCTCGGCGAAATACGCGCGGACACCTGCGAGGAACTCGTCGCGCCCGACCCAGGCCACGAGCTGCTTGAGGACGCTGGCGCCCTTCGCGTAGGTGATGCCGTCGAAGTTGACCTGGACGTCGTCGAGATCGCGGATGTCAGCCGAGATCGGGTGGGTGGAGGGGAGCTGGTCCTGACGCAGCGCCCAGAGCTTCTCGGACACGGCGAATGTGGTCCACGCCTCGGTCCAGCGGGTCGCCTCGGACTGGGAGAGCACGCTCGCCCAGGTGGCGAAGGACTCGTTGAGCCACAGGTCGTCCCACCAGCGCATCGTGACCAGGTCGCCGAACCACATGTGCGCCATCTCGTGCAGGATGGTCTCCGCCCGGCGCTCGTAGGCAGCGTCGGTGACGCGGCTGCGGAAGACGTAGTCCTCGTGGTGGGTGACGCACCCGACGTTCTCCATGGCGCCGGCGTTGAACTCCGGGACGAACAGCTGGTCGAACTTCGCGAACGGATAGGCGAGCCCGAAGACGTCCTCGAAGAACGCGAAGCCGCGGCGGGTGACGTCGAAGAGTTCCTCGGCGTCGAGGTGCTCGGCGAGCGAGGCCCGGCAGAAAAGGCCCAACGGGATGGTCGTCTCCTTCCCGGCATACTCGTCGCGCACGACGTGGTACGGGCCCGCGACCAGTGCCGTGACGTAGGTGGAGATCCGCGGTGTTGCCTCGAACTCCCAACGCTTGACCACCGTCTCGTCGCCCACGTCCGACGGTTCGGGTGTCGGGGAGTTCGACACCACCTGCCAGTGTCCCGGCGCGGTGACCGTGAACGCGAACGTCGCCTTGAGGTCGGGCTGCTCGAAGCACGCGAAGACGCGCCGAGCATCGGCGACCTCGAATTGGCTGTAGAGGTACACCTCGCTATCGACCGGGTCGACGAACCGGTGCAGCCCTTCGCCGGTGTGCATGTAGGCCGCCTCGGCGACGATTCGCACCTCGTTCTTCGCTGCCAAGCCGTCGAGACGGATCCGGCTGCCGTCGAAGACGTCGAGCGCGTCGAGAGAGGTTCCGTTGAGAACCACCTCTCCGACCGCCGGTGCGACCAGGTCGAGCCAGGTGCTCGCGCCCTTCTTAGCGCTGCGGAACCGCACGGTCGTCGTGGACGCGAACGTCTTGTCGCCGGCGGTGAGGTCGAGCTCGATCTCGTAGGAGTCGACCTCGACCAGGGCGGCGCGTTCGCGTGCCTCCTCGCGGGTCAGGTTGGTTCCAGGCATGCGCCCGATCCTGACAGATCTATGGATGCGCGCGAAGTCCGACGTCGTCCGTGGTCGCTGGCAGGATGGCGCCATGCGCGTCCATCTGGGGTCCGATCACGCCGGCTTCGAGGTCAAGAACCAGGTGGCCGAGGCGTTGCGCGCCGACGGCCACGAGGTTGTCGATCACGGCGCGTTCGTCTACGACGACGCTGACGACTATCCGGTCTACTGCCTCCGTGCAGCCGAGGCGGTCGCCCATGACGACACCAGCCTGGGCGTCGTGCTCGGGGGTTCGGGCAACGGCGAGCAGATGGCCGCGAACAAGGTGCGAGGTATCCGGGCGGCTCTGGTCTGGAGCGCCGACACCGCCCGCCTGTCGCGCGAGCACAACGACGCTCGCGTCATGGCGGTCGGAGGGCGCGTGCACTCGATCGACGAGGTCGTCGGGTTCGTACGGATCTTCCTGGCAACGCGGTTCTCGGGCGACGAGCGGCACGAACGCCGGATCAGGATGCTCCACCGCTACGAGCAGGTGGGGGAGCTTCCTCCCCTGTCGGGCGGTCCTTCCGCATGACCTCGGCGACGAGCTCGTCGGTCGGCCGGGAGACGTCCCGGGCCCGCATGGCACCGGAGACACCGACCTGAGACCGTCGGTCTACGTGATCCATCCGGCGATCGGGCACCTTCCCACGGCCGGTCATGGGACCGACAGTACGTGCCCTGCTCCGGCGGGTCCATGGGCGCTTGGTCCCAGCTTCCGTGGTGGAGTAAGGAATCTCGTCTTTGGTGCGGGCGCTGCGACCGCTACTGTCGCGCCGTGACCGCGAGATCCGACCGGATCCTCAGGCGGCGGCTCACTCGCCGGGGGGTGGCCGCCCGGTTGGGCCGCTGGATGGATCGCGAGCCGGTGGTGTTGGGCTCGCTCCTGCTGATGATCGTCGTGGTCTACTTCGTTCGCATCACCCTGCCGGGGACGATCCCGTTCAGCATGTTCGTCCTGCCCGTCCTGCTCGGTGGGTTGGCCTTGTCGGTCCCTTCGCTGGTGATGGTGGTTATCGTCACCGGAGTCGCCCTGGTGGCGGAGGGCATCTTCCACGGTGTCGACGAGCTCTACCTCGGCGTGGTGTTCGTGGTGGCGATCACGGCTGTGGTCGCCATCGGGTCGGCCCGGTCACGGGCCCGTCTCGGCGTCCAGGGGACGGTCGGCGAGTCGATGCTCGTCGACCTGCGCGACCGGTTGCGTGCGCAGGGCGAGATGCCCGCGCTGCCGCGCGGCTGGGAGGCCGAGGTCGTACACCGCTCGGCCGGCCGGTCGAAGTTCTCCGGCGACTTCCTCGTCGCCTCGCGCTCGCCGCAGGGCCTCGTCCTCGAGGTCGCGCTCGTGGACGTCTCGGGCAAGGGACTCGCCGCAGGCACCAGGGCTCTGATGCTGTCGGGCGCATTCGGTGGCCTGATCGGCTCGCTTCCGCCGGTGGAGTTCCTCCCGGCGGCCAACGCCTATCTCCTTCGGCAAGACTGGGCGGAGGGCTTCGCGACGGCCGTCTACCTCGTCGTAGACCTCGGCACCGGCGAGTACCAGGTTCGATCGGCCGGCCATCCGCCGGCCGTGCACTTCCATGCCGGTTCGGGGAAGTGGAGCATCCTCGAGGCGACCGGCGGCCTGCTCGGCGTGTTCGAGAAGGACGACTACGTGCCGAGCTCGGGCACTCTGCGCTCGGGCGACGCGCTCCTGCTCTACACCGACGGCCTGGTAGAGACCCCCCGGCGGGACCTCACCGACGGCATCGACAAGCTCCAGGGCGAGGCCGAGCGGCTCGTGGCTCGGGGCTTCCGCTACGGAGCCAGGCGGCTGATCGACGCGGTCGCCGCCTCCGACTCCGACGACCGGGCACTGGTGATCCTCTGGCGCAACTGACCGCCTCCGCCCGCTGGCCGGTTACTTACGGTGAGTCATCGAGGACTGCCAGGTCGAGGTCGGCAAGGCGTTCGGGGTCGTAGAGCACGTCGATAGCGACGATCTTCCCGTGCGCGACGGTGAAGCCCATGACCGACAACACTCGCCCGGCCGCCGTGGCTACGACACCGGCGGTTCCGTTGATCAGCGCCGGCCGCGCGAACGGGGCGAGCCGCTTGGCGCTGACCGCTTGTGTGGCCACGGCCCGCGCGCCGTGGATCACGACGGTCTGGCGGGCGCGCGCCGTGCCGCCGTCGGCCCGTAGTACGACGTCGGGGTCGAGCACGGCAAGGAGCGCGTCGAAGTCGCCGGCGCGGGCGGCGGCCAAGAACGCGTCGACCACTTCGCGTTGGCGGGTGAGATCAGGGTCGGGAGCCGGGGCCTGCCCTTGCACCCGACGGCGGGCGCGGCTCGCGAGCTGTCTGGCCGCGGCCGGGGAACGCTCGATCATCGGGGCGATCTCCTCGAACGGCACGCCGAACATGTCGTGCAGCACGAAGGCAAGCCGCTCGGCCGGCGTCAGCGTCTCGAGCACCACCAGCAGCGCCAGCCCGACCGAGTCGGCCAGCAACGCTTCCTGCTCGGGGTCGCCTCCGTCCTCGCGGCTGATGATCGGGTCGGGCATGTGCACGTCCAGCGGCTCTTCGCGCCGGGTCTCGCGCGAGCGCAGCATGTTCAGACACACTCGCGCCACCACCGTGGTCAACCATCCGGCGAGGTTCTCGACACTGCTGGTGTCGAGAACCTCGGGGTGTCATAGATGTAGACCCCGAAAACCCTGCTGATGTGACCGGGAGATCCACTCCGGGACCGAACGAGATTGGAGAAGCCATGACGCCACCCATTCTGCTCACCGGCGGCACGGGCACGCTCGGACGCCGCATCGTGCCGCTTCTGCAGGATGCCGGCGCCGACGTGCGGGTGCTCAGCCGCAGCTCGCACAAGCCAACCGACGGCGTCGAGTTCGTGGCCGGCGACCTGGCCACCGGCAAGGGAGTCGAGGCTGCCGTCAAAGGCGTCGAGACGATCATCCACTGTGCGGGCACCCAGAAGGGCGACGACCTCAAGGCCCGGAACCTCGTGCGGGCGGCAGCCAAGGTCGGCCGCCCCCACATCGTCTACATCTCGGTCGTCGGAGCCGACCGAATCCCGGTCGTCAGCGGGGTCGACCGCGCCATGTTCGGCTACTTCGCCTCCAAGCGGGCCGCGGAGCTGATCGTCGCCGACTCTGGACTCCCGTGGACCACCCTGCGCGCCACCCAGTTCCACGATCTGACCCTCACGACGGTGCAGGCCCTGGCCAAAATGCCGATCGTGCCGGTCCCGAGCGGCTTCAAGGTCCAAACGATCGATGCCGGTGAGGTGGCGGCGCGGCTCGTCGAGCTCGCCCTCGGCAAGCCGTCCGGGCTCGTACCCGACCTCGGCGGGCCGCGCGTCTACACGGTGAAAGAACTGGTCCGCAGCTATCTGAAGGCCACCGGCAAGCACCGGATCACGATGCCGATGCGCCTCCCTGGCAAGGCCGCCCGCGCCTACCGGGACGGCGCCAACCTCGCCCCCGAACGGGCCGTTGGCCACCGAACCTGGGAAGTCTTCCTGACCGAACGGTTGCGCTCGGACACCGATCCGCTGCGGTCGGCAGCCACACGCCCGAGCCAGTCCGCCGCCGGGCGCTGATCGCCGCCCGACACGTTCGCGACGCACCGACTTGACCAGTGGGCGCCGATCAGCTGCTACCCGACGTCCTGGAATCGGCCTCGGCGGCGGCCTTGAGGCGCGGGAGAGTCCGCTCGATGCCGCGACGGTTCCGCTCCGGGAATCGCAGCAACCGCAGGACGTGCACCCAACGGCGGTACCGGGAGTAGTCGAACGTCTCCGTGACCCGAGTGCCACGCCCGGGCACGGCCTCGAGTGGCCCCGCGCGTGCGCCGTTGCGGACCCTCGACGATGCCGCGCACGCTGCCGGAGCCGTCGATTCGAGGGTGTTGGTGTGGATCGGCGACGATCGCGAACACCGTGGCGGGGGCGCGTCGATGGTGACGTTGGCCGTCCGTCCGTCGCTCCATCCGGTGATGGTAGGGATGTCGCACCCTGCGGCCCTGGTGCCGTCGGCGAAAGACGTGGACAGTAGTTGAGTTGCTCCGAGGGGGTGGTGACATGGAGGCGCTCGACACGTCCGTCAGCCCACCGGCACGCGTAGCCGAGCCGGGCGAGGGTATCTCGATCGATGAGCTCCGGCTGGCCGCCCGCAACCACGGCATGCCGCTGGAAGCACTGCGCTACGACGTGACACCGGTGGGTCTGCACTACCTGCTGACGCACTACGACATCCCGTATGTCGACGCCGACACCTGGCGGCTGCGCGTCGACGGCGACGTCGAGCGCCCGCTGTCGTTCGGCCTCGATGATCTCCGGTCGCGGGAGCGGGTGACCAAGCGGGTGACGCTCGAGTGCGCCGGCAATGGTCGTGCACGGCTCGCCCCGCGTCCGGTGAGCCAGCCATGGATGGACGAGGCCGTCGGTACCGCCGAGTGGACCGGCACACCGCTCGCTCCTCTCCTGCGCGAAGCCGGTGCCCGTCCGAGCGCGGTCGACGTCGCCTTCACGGGAGCCGATCACGGTGTCGAGCGCGGCGTCGAGCAGACCTACCGACGGGGGCTACCGCTGACCGAGGCGCTGCGGGACGACGTGCTTCTCGTCTACGGCATGAACGGCCAGCCGCTGCCGCCGCAGCACGGTGCACCCCTGCGCCTCCTGGTGCCGGGCTGGTATGGCATGGCCCAGGTGAAGTGGCTCGCCGACGTCAGCGTCCTCGACGCACCGTTCGACGGCTACCAGAACAGCATCGCGTACCGACTCAAGCAGGAACCGGACGATCCGGGCGACCCGGTGACGCGGATTCGGCCCAAGGCGCTGGTCCAGCCGCCGGGCTTCCCCGACTTCCAGACTCGTACGCGCATCGTCGAGCGCGGCACGCATGTGCTGACCGGTCGTGCCTGGTCCGGATGGGGCCAAATCACCCGCGTCGAGGTCAGTGTTGACGGGGGTGGGACCTGGCACGAGGCCGATCTCGGCCTTCGACCCGATGCATTCGAGTGGCGGTCGTGGCGATGGAGCTGGGATGCCCGCACGCCGGGCCGGATCGAGCTGTGCGTCCGGGCGAGCGACGCGGAGGGCAACGTCCAGCCCGTCGACCAGGCGTGGAACCGTCAGGGCACGGCCAACAACCACGTGCAACGGGTCAACGTGGTCGTCCGCTGAGGCATCCGGCGCGAGCGGCCGACCTTTCGCGCCCGTAAGCGAGGGCCGGGCCGCAACGGCGGCCTGGGCTCTCGTTTTCGGCGGTGGGCACGTGGTGCTCCCACTGATGTA
>Ga0193738_1001255_pt1 | contig 10452 bp, 7 predicted proteins | sample L2a1metaG_FD_144927 | JGI IMG/M metagenome (GOLD analysis project Ga0193738, IMG submission 144927) | Soil microbial communities from a riparian zone of the East river system, Colorado, United States - L2a1 | ecosystem: Environmental > Terrestrial > Soil > Riparian zone | place: USA: East River...
GCGTCGATTCCGGCTTCATCGTCATGACCGGCTTCGGGACGATCGACACGGCTGTCGAGGCGATGAAGCTCGGGGCCGTGGACTTCGTGCAGAAGCCGTTCCTGCGCGACGAGTTGCTGATGCGCGTCAAGTCCGCGGCGGATCGCCGCCAGCTCGCGCGCCAGGTAGACCTGCTGCAGCGGCAGATCAAAAGCAACGCGCCGCTCGACTTGCTCATCGGCGAGAGTACGGTGATGGCGAAGGTGAAGGACCTGATCGGGCGCGCTGCAGGCGCCGGCGGGACGGTCCTGATCACCGGGGAGACCGGCACCGGCAAGGAGCTGGTGGCCCGGGCCGTTCACGCCGGCAGTCCCCGCGCGCCGAAAACGTTCGTCGCCCTGAACTGCGCCGCGCTGACCGATTCATTGCTCGAAAACGAGCTGTTCGGTCACGCGCGGGGCGCGTTCACGGGCGCTGCCGTGGCGCGGGCCGGCCTGATCGAGCATGCGAGCGGCGGAACGCTGTTCCTCGACGAGATCGGCACGATGTCGAGCGGCGTCCAGGCGAAGCTGCTGCGCGCGCTGGAAGCGGGAGAAGTGCGGCGCGTCGGCGAGAACGAGCCGCGCGCGGTGGACGTCCGGTTCGTCGCCGCGACCAACACCGATCTGCAGGCCGCGGTAGACGCCGGTGCTTTTCGCAGCGATTTGTATTACCGCTTGAACGTGCACCGCATTCACCTGCCACCGTTGCGGGAGCGCGAGGCGGACGTCGCCACGCTCGTCGATTTCTTCCTCGATAAGTACGGAAACGGGGCCGGCGTGATCGGCGCCGACGCCGCCGCGCGCGCGGCGCTGCTGGCCTACGACTATCCCGGCAACGTGCGGCAGCTCGAACACGTCATTCAGCGCGCCGTCGCGGTGGCGCGCGGTCCCGTGATCGAGCCCGCGGATTTACCCGAGGAGCTCTTCGCGCGGCCGCTCGACGCCCGCGCGGCGGCGGAGGACGGCACGGTCGCGGCCGCGCGCGAGCGCGCCGAGCGCGAGATGATCGTGGCGACGCTGACGCGCAACAGCGGCGAGGTATCGGCCACCGCGCGCGACCTCCAGGTCAGCCGGACCACGTTGTGGCGGTTGATGAAGAAGCACCAGATCTGAAACACCGCTGGTTTCAATACTGAAACGCCGCGAGGACCGGTCGCCGGGCCTTGCGGGTTTTGCTGAGGTTTCCACGTCCGGAGACGTGTGCGGAAGCGGCCCCCCTCTTGCTCCCCCGGTGTTCGCGTGAATGCCCCAACCATCCTGATTGTCGAGGACGATGTCGCGCTCCGTAGCTGGCTTGCCCGCGACGCGCGGATGCGGGGCTATGACGTCCTGGTCGCGGCCACGCTCGCCGAGGTCGTTGGCCTCGCCGGGGCGCAGCCGTTCGAGATCGCCGTAATCGACCTCGCGCTCGGCGACGACTCGGGGCTCGACGCGCTCCGCGCGATCCGGCTGCAGGCCCCCGATACCGAGATCGTCGTCGTATCGGGCACGACGTCGCTGGCGTCCGCCATCGAGTCCTACGAGCTCGACGCATTCGCGTTCATCCTCAAGCCGTTCGACGTTGACCAGTTGTTCGCGACGATCGATCGAGCCGCCGATCACCGCGCCGTCGTATTGGCGAACCGGCGCTTGATGTGGGAGCAGCGGCTGATCAACGAGATCGGCGACGAGCTCCGGCAGCTGCTCGCGCCAGGCGATCTGGTCGATCGCGTGCTGCGGCGGCTGATGGTGGCGATGAAGGTGGAGTTCAGCGCCGCGCGCGTGCTCAACCAGGCCGGGGAGTTCGACGTGCGCATGCACGGCGCGAGCGACGAGCTCCAGCGGTTCTGGTCGCGGCCGTTTCCAGAGTTGCCGCGACCGTCCGACCGCGTCCTCGCGACCCGGGAGGCGTACCGCATCGACGATCTGCACCAGCTGTTTCCCGGTACCGAGATCGCGCGTCACCTGCTGCGATCGGCGCTCAGCGTGCCGATGTTCGCCGGCAACGATTTGATCGGGGTCCTGACCGTCGGCAGTTTCGAGCTGTCGCGGTTCGGCGCCGAAGACGAGCGGATGCTCGGCGTCATCGCCAACCATGTCGCGGTCGGCGTCATGAACGCGCGGCTGCACGCCTTCGTCCGCGCCGGCAAGCAGGAATGGGAGGCGACGTTCGACGCCATTGGCGACCCGATCGCCGTGTTCGATCGCCACGGCCGGATCGTCCGCGGTAACCAGGCGCTCGCGCGTTACGCGGGCAGGCCGGTCACGGCACTGCGCGGCCTCAGCTGCGATGAACTCGGGCTGTGCGGCGGGACGTTCCCGGCGTGCGCGGTCGGCCAGGCGCGCGAGCGCCCCACCATCAACGCCGAAGTGGCCCGTCCGGTCGACCGGATCTTCAGCGTCACAACCTGCCCGGTTGATGACCCCACGCACGGCGCGGCGATCGTCCAGATCGCCAAGGACGTGACCCAGGAAATCCACAGCGCCCGCCGGCTGCAGACGATGAGCGACGAGCTGGCGGCCGCGAACGCGCGGCTGGTTGCGACGGTGGACCGGCTGAAGGCGACGCAGGCGCAACTGCTGCAGGCCGAGAAGCTGTCCGCCATCGGTCAGCTCGTGGCCGGCGTCGCGCACGAACTGAACAATCCGCTGACCAGTGTCATCGGCTACGCGCAACTGCTGCAATCGGAAGTCGGCGATTTGGCCTCCGGCAATGCGGACCTGCCGCCGACACTCTCGCACGACCTCCGCCGTATCACCGAGGAGTCGGAGCGGGCCGCCAAGATCGTGCGCAACCTGCTGGCGTTCGCGCGCCGCCAGTCCGCAGAGCGCGCCGAGCAGGATGTCGCCGACGTCGTGACGCGCGTGCTCGCCCTTCGCGCCTACGAGTTCCGGCTCAACGCGATCGAGTTGCAGACGTCGTTCGAACCGGGATTGCCGCCGGTGCTCGGCGACGCCGGCCAGTTGCAGCAGGCGCTCCTCAACCTGCTGCTCAACGCCGAACAGGCGATGCGGTCGCGTCCGGTGCGCCGCATCCACGTCGGCGCGCGCCTGCTTCAGGAATCGGAGGCGGTCGAGCTGTTCCTCGCCGATACCGGACACGGCATCCAGGGCGAGAACCTGCGGCGGATCTTCGATCCGTTCTTCACGACACGTGAAGTCGGCGAAGGGACGGGCCTCGGGCTCAGCATCTGCTACGGCATCGTGCGCGATCACGGCGGCCAGATCGCCGTCGAGAGCCGGGTCGGGCAGGGGACGACGTTCAAGGTCCAGCTGCCGGCGCGCAGTGGCGACCAGCCGATCCACGCTCTCGTGCTCCATCGCGATCAGACCGAGCGCGACTACATCGCGGCGGCGCTGGCCGGATGGGGCCACAGGGTCAGCGTGGCGGAGGGCGTGGAGGATGCGCGCGCGCGATGCGCTGCGGACGCTATTGACGTCGCCTTCGTCGATCACGCGCTCATCGGCACCGATCTCGAGGCGTGGCGGAGGTCGCTGTCTCCGGGCGGCCGCCCGGCCGCGGCCATTCTCCTGACGGAAGCGGCGGGAACCGAGGGCGTGGCTCCTCCATTCGAACTGGCGGCGCTGCGGGCGGCGCTGCGTGGGATAACCAAGGAGTGCGTATGAACGGGCAGCGGCCGCTGTTGGTCGTCATCGACGACGAGCAGGGCATCCTCGATGTGGTCGGCAGATTCGCGCAGCGCGCGGGCTACGAGACGGAGACGTTCTCGAGCGGGCGCGAGGCGATCGCGCAGTTGCAGACACGCCGGGCCGACCTGGTGCTGGTGGATCTGCGAATGCCCGACGTCGGCGGGCTCGACGTGCTGCGCGCCATCCGCGACATCGACCCGCGCTGCCAGGCCGTGCTGATGACCGGCTACGCCTCGGTCGAAACGGCGGTCGAGGCGATCAAGCTCGGGGCGACCGATTACCTGAGCAAGCCCCTCGACCTCGCGCGGCTCGAGCAGCTGCTGTCCACCGTCCGTGACGATATCGAGCGACGCCGCAATCTCCTGTCGATCGAGAGCGACGTGGCGCGCCGGCTCGAGTTCGCCGGCATGATCGGGCGCGGTCCGGTCATGCAGGAGCTCTTCGGCATGATCAGGCGCCTCGCGCCGCACGTGCGCACCGCGCTGATCACCGGTGAAACCGGCACGGGCAAGGAACTGGTCGCGCGCGCGCTGCACCAGACGGGACCGCGGCGCGACAAGCGCTTCGTCACCGTGAACTGCTCGGCGGTCGTCGAGACCCTGTTCGAGAGCGAGCTCTTCGGCCACGTCCGCGGCGCCTTTACCGGGGCGACCGAGAACAAGCCCGGCCTGTTCGAGCTCGCCGACGGCGGCACGCTGTTCCTGGACGAGATCGGCGAACTGCCGTCGACCGTGCAGGCCAAGCTGCTGCGCGTCCTCGAACTCGGCGAAGTGCACCGCGTCGGATCGCTCGATCCGCGCCGCGTCAGCGTCCACGTCATCGCCGCGACCAATCGCGACCTGCGCGCCGAAGTGGCGGCCGGGCGCTTCCGCAGCGATCTCTTCTACCGTCTCAACATCGTCGAAGTGAAGCTGCCGGCGCTGCGCGATCGGCGCGAAGACATTCCCTATCTGACGGCGGCCTTCGTGCGTGAAACCGCCGAACGGTTGCGGAAGCCGCTGGTCGGCCTGACGCCGGGAGCCGAACGCCTGCTCGGCGCGGCCGCCTGGGACGGCAACGTCCGCGAGCTGCGCAACGTCATCGAGCGCGCCTGCATCCTCGCCGAGGGTGACTTCATCACCGAAAAGGAACTGGCGATCAGCATGCCGCCGGTGGCGTACCCGGCCGTGCGCGTGGTCTCAGGAGGCTCGCGACCGTCGGACGTCCCGGGCGCGGACGAGACCCTCGTCAACGTCGAGCGGGAACACATCCAACGCGCCCTGCTGCGCGCGAACGGCAACAAGAAGGCCGCGGCCCGGATGCTGGGCCTGAGCCGCCGCGCGCTCTACCGGCGCCTCGAGCGGCTCGACATGGCCGACACCATCATGCGCCGCCGTCCCGATACACCCGTCGTACAAGCCGTGAGCGCCTAGCGCGCGGCGCGTGTGCGCTGCCGCACCCGGGTGCGCGGCTGGCGTGTGCGGTGACTCGAATCCGGCCAGATTCGCGGCTGGACCGCTGGCGACCGGCTTGCACCCTCCCCGGCATGGAGAATTCGATCCTCATCGTTGACGACGAAACCGGCATCCGCGAGCTGATCGCGCGATGGCTCGGAGGCGGCGGCTACGATGTCGACACGGCGGCGAGCGCGGACGAAGCGTTGGGACGGGTGCGCCGTTGCGCGCCGGCGGTCGCGCTCTGTGACATCCGCATGCCGGGGAACGACGGCTTGTGGCTGGCGGCCCAGATCCGCAGCACCGCGCCCGAGACCGCCGTCATCATGGCGACCGGCGTGCAGGACGTCGGATCCGTCGTGACCAGCCTCCGGCACGGCGTCATCGATTACATCGCCAAGCCGTTCGGCCGCGAGCGGCTGCGCGAATCCGTCACGCGCGGCCTCGAGTGGCACCGCGGCGCGCGCGAGTCGCGCCGCTGGCGCGAGTCGCTGGAGCAGGAAGTCGAGGGCAAGCGGCGGCAGTTGTGCGAGGCGGTAGCGGAGCTGACGATCGACTCGGACGCCGCCGTGGACGGCCTGCTATCGGTGTTGACGATCACCGACCGCGACGCCTACGCCCACGCCTATCGCGTGTCCGCGCTGGCGGCATGTGTCGGATGGGGGATGGGGTTGACTGCCGGTGAGATGGTGGCCCTCGAACACGCGGCGTTACTGCACGACGTGGGAAAGTTGGCGATGCCGGAGGCCGTGCTGCGGAAGCCGGCGCCGCTCGGCCCGGACGAACTCGATATCATCCGTCTGCACCCGCAGATCGCGTCCGATCTCATCGCGGACGTCCCCTACCTCGCGGCCGCGTCCGACATCGTCCGTGACGCGCACGAGCGGATCGACGGCTTCGGCTACCCGAACGGCAGCCCCGCGGCGGACGTGTCGCTTGCCGCGCGGATCCTCTCGGTGGCCGACGCCTACGACGCCATGACGCGCTCGCGCGTGTTCCGCGAGGCGATGTCGCCGGCCGACGCGCTGCTCGAGATCGAGCGCTGTTCCGGAACGCAGTTCGATCCGGCGGTGGTGGCCGCCTTCAAGCGGGTGGTCCAAGTCTGAGATTTCCAAATTACCCGATTTCCAAATTTCCAAATACAATCGGCTCTTCGTGCCCGACTTTGAGCCAGTCATCGGCCTCGAGATCCACGCGCAGCTGCTGACCGACACCAAGATTTTCTGCGGCTGCTCGACGCGGTTCGGGGCCGAGCCCAATACCGCGTTGTGCCCGGTCTGCGCCGGTCTGCCGGGGGCGCTGCCGGTCCTGAACCGGCGCGCCGTCGAGCTCGCGACCCGCGCCGCGCTCGCGCTCGGCTGCCGTGTCCACACCGACTCGGTGTTCGCCAGGAAGAACTACTTCTATCCCGATCTGCCGAAGGGCTACCAGATCTCGCAGTACGACCGGCCGCTGGCGACCGGCGGGGCAATCGTGTTCTCGTCGAACGGGCGCGAGGTCCGCGTCGGTCTGACGCGCATCCACATGGAGGAGGACGCCGGCAAGTCGCTGCATGACGGCCTTCCGGAGTCGGCGCGCTGGACGCATCTGGATTTCAACCGCAGCGGCGTGCCGCTCATCGAGATCGTGACCGAGCCGGACCTGCGGACGCCGTCCGACGCGGCCGAGGCGTTCAGCCGCGTTCGCGAGGTGCTGGTCGCGCTCGGCGTCAACGACGGCAACATGGAGGAAGGCAGCCTGCGCTGCGACGCCAACGTCTCGATCCGGCCCGCCGGGGACACGGCGTTCGGCGTCAAGACCGAGCTGAAGAATCTCAACTCCTTCCGCCACGTGCAGCGCGCGCTGGAGTTCGAAATCGAGCGCCATATCAGGGCGCGCGGCGAGGGCACACCAATCGTCCAGGAGACGCGGCTCTTCGATCCGGCATCGGGACGGACAACGGTGATGCGGACGAAGGAGGAGGCGGACGACTACCGCTACTTCCCCGAGCCGGACCTTCCGCCGCTGGTGCTCGACGCTGCCTGGATCGACGAGGTGCGGCGGACGCTGCCCGAACTGCCCGCGGCGCGCCGGGCCCGCCTCGTCGCCGAGTACAAGATTCCGGAGTACGACGCCGGAGTCCTTACCCAGTCGATGGCCCTCGCCGATTACTTCGAGCGGGTCGCCGCCTCGACCGGGAACCCGAAGGCGGCCAGCAACTGGGTGATGGGCGAGTTGACGCGCAAGCTGAACGAAACCCGCGACGAGATCGAGCGCGTCCCGCTTGCAGCCGACGCGCTCGCCGAGCTGATCACGCTGATCGAGACCGGCACGATCACGGGCCCTGTCGCCAAGGACGTCTTCGAAAAGATGTACGGCACCGGCCGCCGCGCTGCCGACATCGTGCGCGACGAAGGACTGGGGAAGATTGACGATGCAGCGGCGATCGACAGGATTGTCACCGACATCCTGGCCGGGCACGCCGCCACCGTCGCGGAGTACCGCGCGGGAAAGACCAAGACGTTCGGCTTCCTCGTCGGCCAGGTCATGAAGGCTACCGCCGGCAAGGCGGATCCGGCGAAGGTCAACGAAAGCGTGCGCCGCGTCCTCGACGGGCCGCCGGCGAACCAGCCATGATTGAAGCGCAAAAGGTATCCAAGATGTACAGCCGCGGCGTCTATGCGCTGCACGAGCTGTCGTTGCGGATCGACAAGGGGGAGTTTGTCTTCCTGACGGGTCCGAGCGGCGCGGGGAAGTCCACGCTGCTGCGCCTCCTGCTGCGGCAGGAAATCCCGACCGAAGGCCGCATCGTCGTCGGCGGCCGCGATCTCGCGCGGCTGTCGCTGCGCCAGGTGCAGGCCTATCGCCGTTCGGTTGGGTTCGTCTTCCAGGATTTCAAGCTGCTGTCGAACAAGACCGTCCTCGACAACGTGGCGTTCGTGCCGCGCGTGCTGGGCATGGCCGCCGCGCAGCAGCAGCGCCGAACGTTCCAGGTGCTCAAATGGGTCGGCCTGCAGCACCGCATGAACGCGTTCCCGCAGGAGCTCTCCGGCGGCGAGCAGCAGCGCATCGCGATCGCGCGTGCGCTGGTGAACGACCCGGTGATCATCCTGGCCGACGAGCCCACCGGCAATCTCGATCCTGACCTCTCGCTCGAGATCATGAACCTGTTCCGCGAAATCAACGCGCGCGGGACGACGGTGCTCGTCGCCACGCACGATCGTGAGTTGATCCGGCGGGTCGGCCGTCGCACGTTGATGCTCGACCACGGCAGCGTGGTGGAGGTGGCCTGATGCGCGCTCTGTCGTACTTCTTCAGCGAAGCCGCGGAGAGCCTCTGGCGCAGCCGCAGGGCGGCCGCTCTCTCGACGCTGACGATCGCCGCCGGCCTCTTCGTGCTGGGGTTCTTCCTGATGATCAACGCCAACATCGAGCGTGTCGTCGGCCGCTGGGCCGACGCCGCCGAGCTCGCGATCTACCTGCGCGACGACGCGCCGCAGGAGCAGGTGAACATCGTCAGCGAGTTGCTGACGAAGAGCGGCCTTGCCGCCAGCGTGCAGTACCTGTCGAAGGAGGACGCGAAGAAGGAATTCGCGCGCGACTTTCCGGATCTTGCGTCGGCTGCCGCGAGCCTCGAGCGTAACCCGTTCCCGGCGTCGTTCGCCGTGCAGCTGAACAGCCAGGCGCAGTCAACGCCGGCCGCCGTCGCGAACCTGTCGGCGACGATCGGCGGAATTACCGGAGTCGCGGATGTCCGCTACGACAAGGCGTGGATCTCGCGACTGAACTCGACGATCAGCGCGATCCGCGGTGTGGGGCTCGTCATCGTCCTGCTGATGGCGCTCGCAAGCGCCATGACCGTGGCGAGCGTTGTCCGTCTCACCGCCATGGCGCGCCGGCACGAAATCGAAATCATGGAGTTGGTCGGCGCCCCGTTCGCGTATATCCGCGGACCGTTCATCGCGGAGGGGATCATCCAGGGCGGGATGGGCGCAGTGATCGCGGTTGCAGTTTTATTGGCAAGCTTTGGCGGCATCCGGGCCCGTTACGGATCTGTCCTCGCGGACGCGATCGGGCTGACCGGTGTGGCTTTTGTGCCAAGTCAGCTGTTATTGCTGTTGGTGGTCGGGGGAATGGCGCTTGGCTGTGTCGGCGGGCTCATCGTTGCTCGTTCGGTCCGCTGAGCTTTTACATTCCGTTGACACGGGCAGGGAGCCGCGTCTAGACTCGATTCATCCAATCTATGTCCCAGGCGAGGAGTCGCATGGAGCGCTTTGTTTGCCCGGTTGGGGTTCCGAGCGTATTGACCGACTTCTATCGCGCCGAGTTCCAGCGGCACCGTGAGTGCCTGGCACAACAGCGCGAGTACTACTCCGAGCGTGCCATCACGGACGCTGACGGCGCCATCGAGCGCATCCTGAGCGCGCTCGAGCACCTCTGCGCGAAGGATGACGCGCCGCAGGTGATGAGCACCCTGCTTCGGAAGTTCGACATCGTGACCAACCTGTCGGCCTGGTCCGATCCGAAGAACTATCACTGAGCCTTCGCACCGACCTCGCAACGATCATCGACGCAGCGCTCGCCGCCTGCGATCCGCGGTCCCTTCTTCTCCGCGCGCTGTCGGCCACAGATAACTTTCCATTACAGATAAACACGGATAGACACGGGCCGCGGATCGACGCGGACGTGCGCGGATTGAATGTCGTCGCGGCCGGCAAGGCGGCTCGCGGCATGGTTGACGCCTTTCTGGAAGTGCACGCCTCGCGGACGCACGAGGTGGTGGTGGCGAACGGCGGACATCCGTTGCCGAACGAAGCCAGCTTCACCTCCGGCGCGGCCGCGCTGCGGCTGGCTGACGCGAATCGGGAGCGCAGTGAGACGCTGGTCATCCTGCTCTCGGGCGGCGCGTCGGCGATGCTCGCCGCCCCGGCGCCGGGCGTGACGCTGGCGGAGAAAGTCGCGAAGACGCGCGAGTTGCTGGCGAGCGGCCTGCCGATTGCCGAGATCAACGCGGTGCGGAAACAGATGTCCGCGATCAAGGGTGGGAAACTCGCCGAGCGCGCCGGCCGCTGCATCACGTTCGCGATCTCCGACGTTCACGCCCCCATCGAGGACGACCCTACGGTGATCGGGTCTGGGCCCGGGGTCAGATCTCTTTTTTCGATCGAAGAAAGAGATCTGACCCCCTTCGTGCTGGTCGGATCGCGGCGGAACGCGATGATCGGGGCGCGCGAGGCGGCGAACCGGCTCGGCTACGCCGTGCACGTCATCGACGAGCCGATCCTCGGCGAGGCGCGGGACGCGGCGCGGCGCCTGGTTTCCTCGGAGCCTCTGGCTTCCGGCTTTAGCCGAAACACCTGCGTCATCTCGTCCGGTGAGACGACCGTAAAG
>Ga0193738_1001256_pt1 | contig 10445 bp, 10 predicted proteins | sample L2a1metaG_FD_144927 | JGI IMG/M metagenome (GOLD analysis project Ga0193738, IMG submission 144927) | Soil microbial communities from a riparian zone of the East river system, Colorado, United States - L2a1 | ecosystem: Environmental > Terrestrial > Soil > Riparian zone | place: USA: East River...
CTACCAGGCGATCATGGTCAAGGCGCTGGCCGACCGGCTGGCGGAGGCGTTCGCCGAGTGGTTGCATGAGCGCGCTCGCCGCGAGTGGTACGAATCGGGCCCGGCGATGAGCGGCGACGAGCTGATCGCCGAGCGGTACCGGGGGATCCGTCCGGCGTTCGGCTACCCCGCCTGTCCGGACCACACGCGAAAGGCGACGCTGTTCGAGCTGCTGGATGCGCCCGGCGCGGGGATCCGCCTCACCGAGCACTTCGCGATGACCCCGGCGGCGAGCGTCTCGGGTCTGTACTTCGCCCATCCCGCCGCTCGGTACTTCAACGTCGGGCGCCTGGGCAGGGACCAGGTCGAGGACTACGCGGTCCGGTGCGGGATGGACCGGCGCGAAGCCGAAACGTGGCTCAGGCCGAACCTCGCGTACGAGCCCACCTGACCTTCAAGTGGCTACCGATCCGGGCCGATACGGCTGCTACCGTGAGCTCGCCCGTGGGGACCTTCTGGCACTCCTTCGCCGACATGGCCGCCGTCGAGTCCGGCGGTGAGCTCGTCATCGACCGCGGCGAAGGCGCCCACGTCTGGGACGAGGATGGCCGTCGCTACCTCGATGCGACCGCGGCGCTGTGGTACTGCAACGTGGGATACGGGCGGGACGAGATCGCCGACGCGGCCCACCGGCAGCTCCTGCGTCTGTCCGCGTACTCCACGTTCGGCAACCTGTCGAACCGGCCCGCGATCGAGCTCGCCGAGCGCGTCGGCGATCTCGCGCCGGTCGAGGGGTCGAAGGTCTTCCTCACCAGCGGCGGCTCGGACTCGATCGACACCGCGACGAAGATGGCACGGCGCTACTGGCAGCTCCTCGGCGAGACAGAACGGACGCTCCTGGTCACGCGCGAGCACGCGTACCACGGCATGCATGTGGCGGGGACGAGCCTCGCGGGCATCGAGGCCAACGCCGCCGGTCACGGTCCGCTGGTCGGCGATGTCGTGAAGGTCGGGTGGGACTCGCCGGCCGCGCTCCGCGAGGCGATCGCGTTCGCGGGGCCGCAACGGGTGGCGGCGTTCTTCTGCGAGCCCGTGATCGGGGCCGGCGGCGTATTCGCGCCGCCCGAGGGCTACCTCGCCGAGGTTCGAGCGATCTGCAGGGAGACCGGCGTGCTGTTCGTGGCCGACGAGGTCATCACGGGGTTCGGGCGTGTCGGCGACTGGTTCGCGAGCTCGCGCTGGAGCCTCGAACCCGACATCGTCACGTGCGCAAAGGGCATCACGAGCGGTTACCTGCCGATGGGCGCCGTGATAGCCGCGCCCCAGGTGGCCGAACCCTTCTGGCGGCCGAACGCCGGTCTGTGGCGCCACGGCTACACCTACTCCGGCCACGCGACCGCGGCCGCCGCCGCCCTCGCGAACCTCGACGTGATGGAGCGCGAGACGCTGCCGAAGCGGGCGCTGGAGCTCGAGCAGGACCTCGCGAGCGCGTTGGCGCCGCTCGCGGAGCACGAACTGGTCGGTGAGGTTCGAGCCGGCGTCGGCGTGCTCGCGGCCGTGCAGCTCTCGGCCGGGGCGCTCGAGGCCGAACCCGGACTCCCGGCCCGCCTGGTCGCCGCGTGCAGGGAGCAGGGGATCCTCACCCGAGCGCTGGGGATCGGCGCCCTCCAGGTCTCCCCGGCGCTCGTGCTCGATCGGGACGAGCTGGACGAGCTCCGGGACGGTCTGAGCGCAGCGCTCGACGCGGTCTGAAGAACGGCGGGTGCCGATCGAGCGCGGCTAGTGGAACGAGTTCCCGCACGCGCAGGAGCTCTGCGCGACCGGGTTGTCGATCGTGAACCCCGATGCCTCGAGCGTGTCGACGAAGTCGATCTTCGCGTCGGACAGGTACGGGACGCTCATCCGGTCGATCACGACCCTGACGCCGAACTGCTCCTCGGCGACGTCCTTCTCCGAGAGCTGGTCGTCCAAGTACATCGCGTACCGGAGGCCGGAACACCCACCCGGCTGGACCGCCACCCGGAGCGCGATGTCCGAACGGCCCTCCTCGACCAGGAGCTCCTTCACCTTGCCGGCTGCGGATTCGGTCAGCTGGATCATCGATCCTCCGTCGTGGGGGCGTGTGCTCGTGCGGTGATTCTAACGGTTCGGCGGACCTTTCCTATCCCCGGGATGGGGTTTCCTTGAGGTCGGCCACCTCGGCGCCGGTCGTGCGCCGGAGCTCCTGGGGGGTGGTCCGGAAGACCGCGTCCGGGGTCCCCGCCGCCGCCCAGATTTCCTCGAACCCGAGCAGATCGCGGTCCAGGAAGGTCCGGACGGGTTCGGGATGGCCGAACGGGGGCGTCCCGCCGACGGCGAAGCCGGTGGCCGTCCTCGCCTCCTCGGGGTTCGCCCGCCTCGCGCCGGAGGCGCCGGCGAGGGTCGCGAGACGCCGTTCGTCAACCCGGTTGGCCCCGCTCGTGAGCGCCAGGACGGGGTCGCCGTCCGCGAGGAAGACCAGCGACTTCACGATCTGACCGACCTCGCAGCCGATCGCCCGGGCAGCGTCCGGAGCGGTCTTCGTGCCCTCCGGGAACCGGCGAACCTCGACCGGGTGCCCGAGCACCCGGGCGGAGTCGAGGAACCGATCGATCGCTTTGCTCACGGCGCCGACGATAACGGCGTGGGAGCGGCGGGTACGATACGGCGGCCCACGATGCCGCCGTTCGTCCGGCCGGACCGGCCAAGGCGGAGAGCCAAGGCGGAGAGGAGGAGCCGATCCGTGACGATCGACCGTAGGGAGATGCTCGGCATCGCCCACGCCGAGCGAGAGCGTCTCGGCCGGACGATCCAGTACACGCCGCCGGCCGTCTGGGACGCCGAGAGCGTCTGCGCGGGGTGGCGGAACCGCGACATCGTCGCGCACCTCGCCGCGCAGGACACGGCGGCGGCTCAGCTCCTCGCGGACGAGCCCGCGACCGAGTTCGACGCGTTCCGGGAAGCCAACGAGGGCGATCTGTGGGTGAGCGGCTTCAACGAGTGGGCGGTCAAGGTCCGCGAGGGGCTCCCCACGCGGCAGCTCATCACCGACTGGGGCAAGGCGGCCACGGCGTTCCTCGTCCTCGCCTCCCGTCTGACCGACGACGAGTGGTCGTCGAAGAAGGTCGAGTGGGTGGCTGGTGAGATCGGCGTTCGGTACCTCGTCCAGTCCCGGATCATCGAGTGGTGGTTCCACCAGGAGGACATCCGCGAGAGCGCCGGCCTCGAGGGCAACCCGCAGCACGATCCCGTCTACCTCGCGAACGACATGGCGATCCGGATGCTGCCCTGGGCGCTCGGGCAGGCGGGGCTCTCCTTCCCCGGCCGCAGCATCCAGGTCGACCTCGAAGGCGTCGGCGGGGGGACCTGGCACTGGGGCCTCGAGCCCCGGACGTCGCCACCGCAGGACAAGAAGCCCGACGCGTTCATCAACGGGCGCGGCACCGCATTCGCCTTGGTCGCCGGACGGCGCGTCGCGGCGGACGTCTACCTGGACGAAGGCGATCTCGTCGTCGGCGGTGACGAGGCGCTTGCGATCGTCGTGCTCGAGCTCCTGCGCGCGTTCGTCGAGTAGCAGGTCTCGTGGGAGCGTCGCGGCCTCGCGGGCGACCGCACCCGTCTTGACAACCGTTCGGGTTCTGTTGGATCCGACCTCAACACTCCGTTGGCCGGATCCTGACGCTCACGTGGTCGCAACACCTGGCGCCTCACCCATACTGACGTCGGTATCGAGCGCGCTGCTGAGCCTCTGCCATCCGGGTAGCGTCAGCGGCGGACGACCAGCCTCCGTATCGCCCTCGGCGTCGCGCCGAACCGATACTTGTACGCGTAGTCGCCCTTCAGCATATCGAACGCCGAACAGCCCGCCTCGATCGCGATGCGGATGTCCTCCGCGACGAGCACCATCCCGGGTGACGCGGCCACGTACGCGCGGTCGAACGCGGAGTTGTACAGCGAAGAGGTGCCCTCGAACCGGAAGCCGATCGAACCGGCGAGCTTCACGTGCTCGGCCGTCTCGATGAACGTGAGGCTGAATACGTCGAGCGGCAGGAACTCCTCGCCGAGCCGCCGGAAGAAGATCTCCATCCCCGGCTGCATGAAGACGCCCTTCGGGCCCTCGCTCGTGCGGTGGAGCTCGACGAACCGATCCAGGAACCCCTCGAGCGTGTCCTGCGTCGCCAGGCAGATGTGCCACGGACCCACCTCGGCCTCGAGGCGACGCGCCTTGCGCTTGATCTCGTGACGGAGCTTCGACGGCAGGCGCTCGAGGTACTCCTCGTACGAGCCGGGCAACGGGAGGAACGGCGCGACGCCGTTCTTGTCCTCGAGCACCTCGGTGGAGAACCCTTGCGCCGCAGCCGCCTCGGCGAGGAGCTCCAACCACGGCTGGTCCTCCGGCAGGCCGCGCAGGTCGGCCTCCGTCCAATCGTCCGTTCGACCGAACGCCGCGAACAGCTCCTTCGCGACGGTCGAACGTGCCTCCGGCAACGCGACGGGGCCCATGTAGTCCGTCACCTCGGTCCCGCCGAGGAACCGCAGGCTCCCGTCGAGCCGCTCGAACGCCACCGCTCCCACCTGCTCCCCGTCCTCTTCGGCGAACGCCAGCAGCAGGTGGTCGGGTTGGTCCGCGAACTCCTCCCAGTAGAGCTTCAGGAAGCCCGGCGTGTGGAAGAACGTTCCCGCCGGATCGGCGCGGACGAGCGCCGACCAGTCGCGGCGGGCGAAGTCTCGCGGATCCTGGCTGAAGACGATGTCCATCGCGTGCGAGCCCCGCGGTCGATCGCCGGTCCCTCGGCGGCGACCCTACCAGGAGCCTCCGCCCCCACCGCCGCCACCGCCCCCGGCGCTCCCACCGCTGAAGCCGCTCGAGCCCGAGCCCGCCGGTGTCGACGTGATCGTACCGCTCGTCGTCACCGCGAACGAATCGATGCTGTCGGCGAAGTGCGCATAGACGAACGGCCGGCTGCTCACGTACCAGGTGGTGTCGCTCGGGAGCTGCCCGAGCGACTCGAACGCCTTCGCCCACTTGTCCGTGACCCCGAAGACCACGGCGTAGGGCAGGAAACGCGTGAACACGTTCTCCTGCTCGGCCCACTTCGACATGTGCTCCTCGGCCTTCTCGATCACGATGCGGAAGCCGTCCACACGGCGTGTCATCGCCGTCCCCTTCGCGGTCCGGGCCGGCATCCGCTTGGCCCCGAGCAACAGCACCAGCGCTCCGATCACGAGCGGGATCCCGAGCAGGCCCAGCTTCGTGAAATACGCGAGCACGATCGTCAGCGCGATCCCCGCCGAGAGCGCGAGGATCCCGATCACCGTCCAGGTCTGACGGACCTTGTCGGGGCGCCGCAGGAACCATTTCCGCGAGACCATGTCGTTGTAGAGGGCGTCCTTCACCTTCTGGAGGCGCTCGGCGAACTTCTTGCGCAGCTCCGAGAGCTCGACCTGGTCGCCGTCCTCGAACAGGCCGTCGCGCAGCTTCTCCTCGTACGGCAGTAGGTGGTCGCCCGCCGGATCGGGCAGCCGGCGAAGGTTCCAGTCCGCCTTGCCCAGCATCCACGTCTTGGGGATCTCCTCGATCACCAGGTACTTGCGGACGGCGAGGTCGACGATCGTCGCGCTCACGTCGAGGGTGTTCGCCTCCTCGTCGATCAGCGTTCCGACCTGTCCGGGACGCAGGTCCTCGGGCGGCGCGAACTCGACGACGGACACGTTCTTCTCGAACAGCGGGACCGCCTGCGTCTCGGCGTCGACGGGGCCGCCCATCACCTGGTCGATCTGCGAACCGCGGAACCGGACGTCTCTGCCGCGGCGCCACATCGTGACCCCGAGGCCGCCGACCACGAGCAGCAGCAGCCCCGTCCCACCACCGACCGAGGCCGGCGTCCGGCTGAACGCCTTGTCGAGGCTCCAGCGCTCGTCCAGGATCGGGGCCGTGCTCGCCACGGTTCCCGTCGGCAACGCGACCACCACGGACATCGCCTCGAACGCCGGTAGGTTCGACTGCGAGAAGACCGCGTCACCCTTCTTCGTGATCTGCGCCTGGTTGCACTCGGCCGTCGACCCGAACGTCCCCTGGAAGCACGCCACCCGGGTGACGTCGGCCGGAGCCGTGACGCGGACGTTCATCTCGCCGATCGACTGCTCCCACTGGTTGCCGATCGCGTTCCAGAACAGCTCGTCATGCGTCTCGAACCCGTTCATCGCACCCTCGACGCGGTAGACGATCTCGTACGTGTGCCGGCCGGTGATCGTGGTGTCGGGGTCGCCGATCCGGATCACGAAGTTGCCGTTCTCCTCCTTGGTCTCGACGTCGTCGGGAGTGTCCGCGGACGCGTTCACGGACACGAGGTCGATCGGATACACGCGGTCGAACTCGGCGTCGTACCGGAGGCGGTTCGGGATGTTCCGGAAGATCCCGTGCCGCTCGGTCGAGCCGAACTCCTGCACGATCATCTCGGTGATCAACAGATCACCCGAGGGCTCGATCACGATGTTGACGTCGAACCGAGGGGTCGACTCGAACACCAAGCCCTGACCTCCGGCCGAAGCCGGGGCCAAGACCGCCCAAACGAGGACGGCGAGCGATGCGAGAGGAGCACGTCGTTTCACAGAGTCTCCACGAAGAAGAACGAGATGGCCATGATGACGTACGCACCGGTCAGTTGCGCCCCCTCAAGCCAATTGCTCCGGCCGTCGCTCGAGATCATGAAGACCAGGATCGTCGACAGAGCCACCGCAGCCACCTCGAACGTGCTGAACACGAAGTCCATCGGATGGCCGACGAATAGGCTGATGAACACGAGCGCGGGCGCCACGAACAGCGCGATCTGGGTCGAGGAGCCGATCGCGATCTCGAGCGTCACGTCGACCTTGTTCCGCAGCGCGAACATGATCGCCGAGGAGTGTTCGGCGGCGTTGCCGATGATCGGGATCACGATCAGTCCGACGAACAGCTCGGACATGCCGAGGTCCTCGAGCGCCGGCTCGAGCGAGCTCACCAGGAGCTCGGCCTCGAAGGCCACGACGGCCGTGGACGCCAGCAGCACGCCGATCGCCTTGCCCCGCGACCACGATGGGTGCTCCTCGGCCGAGGGCGTCCGGAAAAGGTGCTCGTGCGTCACGAGCGTGAACACGAGGGCGGCGGCGTAGAGGGCGATCAGGACGGCGGAGACGGTGCCGCTCACCACCTCGCGCTCGAGGAAGATCTGCTGCGCGCTCTCCCCGTCTTGACTGAGCGCGAACAGCGCCGGCATCAGCAGGGCGGTCACGGCCAGGACGAGCGAGGTGGCGTGGATCGAGGCGGCGCGGGCGTTGTAGCTCTGCTCCTCGTGCTTCAGGCCGCCCGCCAGGAACGACAGGCCGAGGACCAGCAGCAGGTTCCCCAGGATCGAGCCGGTGAGCGACGCCTTCACGATCTCGGTCTTGTCCTCCAGGATCAGGAAGATCGCGATGACGAGCTCGGTCACGTTGCCGAACGTCGCGTTCACGAGCCCGCCGATCCTCGGGCCGGTGTGCAGGGCGAGCTGCTCGGTGGCGCGCCCGATCAGCCCGGCCAGCGGCAGGATCGCGCCCGCCGACGTCAGGAAGATCAGGAGCTCGTTCCCGTCGGCCAGCTCGAGCGCGATCGAAACCGGTACGAGGACGAGCAGCCAGTCGAGCGACGGTCGCAGCCTCCGCACGGGCGAAGCCTAGAGCCTCGGGACGGCGGCGGCGCGAAGGGTTGGCTAGGCTCGTGGCCGTGGAGGGATCGCCCAAGCTCTACCGAGAGCTCGCTGCCTGGTGGCCGCTGCTCTCGGCGCCCGAGGACTACGCGGAGGAGGCCGAGGACTACCGCAAGCTGATCCTCGAAACCTCCGACGGTGAGGCTCGAGACGTGCTCGAGCTCGGCTCGGGTGGAGGCAACAACGCTTCGCACCTGAAGGCGCACTTCCGGCTCACGCTGGTCGACCGCTCACCGCAGATGCTCGAGGTGAGCCGGCGCCTGAACCCCGAGTGCGAGCACGTCGAGGGCGACATGCGGTCGGTCCGGCTCGGCAGGACGTTCGACGCGGTGTTCGTCCACGATGCGATCGCCTACATGGCCACCGAGGACGATCTGCGCGGGGTGTTCTCGACGGCGTTCGAGCACTGCCGCGCCGGCGGCGTCGCGCTGTTCGTTCCCGACCACGTCACCGAGACGTTCGAGACCGCGGTGGACCACGGCGGGCACGACGGACCGGACCGGGCCCTGCGCTACCTCGAGTGGACGTGGGACCCCGACCCGAACGACTCGACGGTCCGGATGGATCTCACGTACGTGTTCCACGAGCCCGACGGGTCGGTGCACACGGAGCTCGACGAACACCTCTGCGGGCTGTTCCCACGCGCGACGTGGCTCCGGCTGATCGGGGAAGCCGGGTTCGAGGTGCGGCCGGTCCCGTTGGTGCACGAAGAACGCCCCGTCGGTTCGGAGGGGTTCCTCGCGACGCGGCCAGGGTGAAACGGCCGGTCTAGTGCCGGGCCGAGCCCTCCGCCTCGCCGGCACCGGCGAGGGCCTCCTGGAGCACGTCCCACGCCAGCACCGCGCACTTCACTCGCACCGGGTACTTCACGACGCCCTTCAGCGCCACGAGCTCGCCGAACGCGTCCTCGTCGGCCTCGACCTCGCCGGCCATCATGCCGCGGAAGGCGCCGATCCGTTCCTCGACCTCGTCGCGGGCCTTGCCGGCGACGGTCTCCGTCATCATCGAGGCCGAGCTCTGGCTGATCGAGCACCCCTGCCCGACGAACGATACGTCGAGCACCTTGCCGTCGTCCTCGTGGACGAACACGGTGATCTCGTCGCCGCAGAGCGGGTTGTTCTTCGAGCACGAAAGCTCGGCGTCGGGCATCTCGCGCTTGTTCCGCGGGTTCTTGTAGTGGTCGAGGATGACCTCTTTGTAGATGTCGTCGAGCGCCACCGACTCCCCCTCAGGCGAACACGCTCTCGGCCTTGCCGAGAGCCTCGACGAGGGCATCGACCTCGTCGTTCGAGTTGTACACGTAGAAGCTCGCGCGTGCCGTCGCCGGCACACCGAATCGCCGCATCACGAGTTGGCTGCAGTGATGACCCGCGCGGATCGCGACGCCCTCCTCGTTCAGGACCGTCGCGAGGTCGTGCGGATGGATGTCCTGGTACCAGAAGCTCACCGCGCCGCCGCGGACGCTCACGTCCTTGGGTCCGACGATCGTCGCTCCCGCCCCGAGCAACCGGTCGATCGCGTACGCCGTGATCTCCTCCTCGTGCTCGCGCACCGCGTCCATGCCGAGCCCCTCGAGGTAGTCGATCGCCGCACCGAGCCCGACCTCCTGCGCGAGGTTCATCGTGCCGGCCTCGAACTTGTACGGCACCTCGTTCCAGGTCGAGTGGTCGGGGAAGACCTCCTCGATCATGTGTCCCCCGCCCAGGAACGGATCCATCGCCTCGAGGTGCTCGAGCTTTGCGAACAGCCCGCCCGAAGCCGTCGGGCCGAGCATCTTGTGGCCGCTGATCGTGAGGAAGTCGCAGTCGAGATCGGCAACGCTCACCGGCACGTGCGGCACGAGCTGCGCGCCGTCCACGAGCACCAGCGCGCCGACGGCGTGCGCGGCGTCGGCCAGCTCTCGGACCGGCGGCAAGGTCCCGAGCGAGTTCGACATGCCGGTTATCGCCAGCAGCTTCGTCCTCTCGGTCAGGTACGAGCCGAGATCGGACAGGTCGAGCAGCCCGTCGTCGGTGATGGGCAGGTAGCGCAGGACCGCTCCGGTGGCCCCGGCGGCGAGCTGCCACGGGACGATGTTCGAGTGGTGCTCCATCTCCGACAGGAGGATCTCGTCGCCCTCACGGAGGAACTTGCGAGCCCACGCGTACGCGACCAGGTTCGTCGACTCGGTGGTCCCACGGGTGAACACGATCGTCTCGGGCTGCGGCGCGTCGATGAACCCGGCGAGCTTGGCGCGGGCCTGCTCGTAGAGCTCGGTAGTCTCCTCGGCCAGCAGGTAGATGCCGCGATGCGCGTTGGCGTTGTGGTTGCGGTAGAAGTCGGCCTCGGCGTCGATCACCTGGTTCGGCTTCTGCGACGTCGCGGCCGAGTCCAGATAGACGAGCGGCTTGCCCTCGACCGTCCGCTCCAAGATCGGGAAGTCCTTGCGGATCCGGGCGACATCGAGGCCCGCCGAGCGCTGTTCAGTCACCGCCACCGTCTGCCTCCCTACGCCGCCGCGTCCGGCTCGCCCAGACCGAGCTCCTTGCGGACGCCCTCGTAGCCCTTCTCCTCGAGCTCGTGGGCGAGCTCCTTGCCGCCGGACTTCACGATACGCCCGCCGATCATCACGTGAACGAAGTCGGGCGTGATGTAGTTCAAGATCCGCTGGTAGTGGGTGATGAGCAAGATCCCGAGGTCGGGCCCGATCAGCTCGGCGATTCCCCCGGCCACCGCCTTCAACGA
>Ga0193738_1001257_pt1 | contig 10439 bp, 11 predicted proteins | sample L2a1metaG_FD_144927 | JGI IMG/M metagenome (GOLD analysis project Ga0193738, IMG submission 144927) | Soil microbial communities from a riparian zone of the East river system, Colorado, United States - L2a1 | ecosystem: Environmental > Terrestrial > Soil > Riparian zone | place: USA: East River...
GTGGGCCTCGCCGATCGTCCACAGCACCAGCTGGTGGGTCTCGGGATTGTTCTCGATGCGCAGTGTCGGGTCTTCGGCGGCCAGCCGTTGCAGACCCTGCGACAGCTTGTCCTCGTCGGCCTTGGCGTGGGCCACGACCGCGACCGGCAGCAGCGGCTCGGGCATCTCCCACGGCCGCATCACCAGCGGGTCGTCCTTGCTGGACAATGTGTCGCCGGTCTCGGCCCGCGACAGCTTGGCGATCGCGCAGATGTCGCCGGCAGCGCAGAATGAGACCGGCCGCTGGGTCTTTCCCAGCGGGGAGGTAACCGCGCCGATCCGCTCGTCCTCGTCGTGGTTCTCGTGGCCACGGTCGGCGAGGAAATGCCCGGACACGTGGACCGTCTGGTCGGGCCGGAGCGTGCCGGAGAAGACCCGGACCAGGCTGATCCGGCCGACGTACGCGTCGGTGGTGGTCTTGACGACCTCGGCGAGAAGCGGACCGCCCGGGTCGCAGGTGAGGCCCTCACGCGTTTTGCCGACGACGCTGTAGACCTCCGGGATCGGGTGCTCGCTCGGGGACGGGAATGCGCTGGTGATGATCTCGAGCAGCTCGGTCGTGCCGAGGCCGGTCGCGGCGCAGACCGGGATCACCGGATGGAACGAGCCCTTGGCGACCGCCTGCTCGAGGTCGTCGATCAGCACCTTCTGGTCGATCTCCTCGCCCTCCAAATAGCGGTCCATCAGGCTCTCGTCTTCGGACTCCTCGATCACGCCCTCGATCAGCTCGCCACGGGCGGCGTCCAGGCGCTCGGCGTCGTCCGGCGACGGGTCGGACTCCTTTCGAGTGCCTCCCGAGTAGTCGAAGAGCCGGCCACTGAGCATGCCGACCAGCCCGGTGGTGGCGCCGTCGGCGTCAGTGACCGGCAGGTAGAGGGGCAACACCTTCTCGCCGAACGCCTCGCGGCAGGCGGCGAGGGTTCCCGCGTAGTCGGAGCGCGGGTGGTCGAGCTTGGTGAGCACGACGGCGCGCGGCATGGCGACGGCCGCACACTCCGCCCAGAGCATCCGGGTCGACCCGTCGATCGCCTCGGCGGTGGAGACGACGAACAGTGCGCAGTCGGCGGCCCGCAGGCCCGCGCGCAGGTCGCCCACGAAGTCGGCGTATCCCGGTGTGTCGAGCAGGTTGACCTTGACGCCCTCGTGGTGGAAGGGCGCCAGCGACAGGCTGACCGACCGCTGCTGGCGCAGTTCGGCCTCGTCGTGGTCGCTGACGGTCGTGCCGTCCTCGACCCGGCCGGCCCGGTGGATGGTGCCCGTCGCGACGAGCAGCGCCTCGACCAGGGTCGTCTTGCCTGCTCCGGTGTGGCCGACCAGGACGACGTTGCGCACGCTCTGCCCGTCGCTGGTCTGGTCGGCCCCGGGCACTGTGCCGTCGGCCGCCGCAGGGTTCTTGTCCGCCATCGCGCTCGCCTCCACTATCGACATCCGGAGGCCCGGCGACGCCGGTCACGCTCCGGCCAACTCATGTGAACCTGGTAATTCCACCCTGGCGTGGCGGAGCGCACGACACAAGGGGGAGCCCGAACCCGGCGGGGCTAGCATGGCGCCGCCCGCAGACCCGACCGGAGCGAGTGCCGCCGCATGCTCAACCGCTTCGCCCGCGCGTTCTTCACACGCCTGTTGACCCCGATCGCCACCGCGCTGCTCCGGCTGGGGGTCAGGCCCGACGCCGTGACCGTCGTCGGGACGCTCGGCGTGTGTGCCGGTGCGCTGGTGTTCTACCCGCGCGGCGAGTTCCTCGTCGGCACTCTGGTGATCACGGCGTTCGTCTTCTCCGACAACGTCGACGGGATCATGGCCCGGCTCTCCGATCAGCAGGGCCCGTGGGGGGCCTTCCTCGACTCGGTCCTCGACCGGTTCGGCGACGCGGCGATCTTCATCGGCCTCGCTCTGTGGTTCGCCGGCGAAGGCGACGACCTTCGCATGGTTGCCCTGTGCTTGGCCTGTCTGGCGCTGGGTGCCGCGGTCTCCTACGCGAAGGCCCGGGCCGAGAGCCTCGGCTACAGCGCCGACGTGGGTATCGCCGAGCGGGCCGACCGGCTGGTCGCCGTCCTGGTGACGACCGGCCTGGTCGGATGGTTCGACCTGCCGATCGTCGTCCTCGAGGTTGTCCTCTGGCTGCTCGCCGCCGCGAGCGCGTGGACGGTCTTCCAGCGCGTGCGCACGGTGCGCCGCCAGTCGATCGCCGAGCCGGCATGAGCGCGAGCCTGACCGATCGGATCGCGCTGCTCGGATACACCGGCGGCTGGTCGGCCGTCCGACATCTGCCCGACCGGGCCGCCTACGCGACGTTCCGCACGATCGCCGACCAGGCGTGGCGGCGCCGCGGTCCGAGCGTGCGCCGGCTCGAGGCCAACCTCGCCCGGGCCGTCGGAAGCACCGACGAGGATGCCGTCCGTGAGGCGTCCCGGGCCGGGATGCGGTCTTACCTGCGGTACTGGTGCGACGCCTTTCGCCAGCCCGACTGGGACACGGAGCGGATCGTGTCGCGGATCAGAGTCGAGGGCGAGGACAACATGCGGGGCCCGCTGCGGGCCGGCCGCGGTGTCGTCGCCGCGCTGCCGCACATGGCCAACTGGGACCACGCCGGCGCATGGGCCTGCGTCACCGGCGCGCCGGTGACGACAGTGGCCGAGCGGCTCAAGCCCGAGGCACTGTATGAACGGTTCCTCGCCTTCAGGGAGGGCCTCGGGATGGAGATCCTCCCGCTCACCGGGGGGGAGGGCGACCTCTTCACGACGCTGGCGGCCCGGTTGCGCGAGCCCCGCCTGGTGCCGCTCCTGGCCGACCGCGACCTGTCCCGCCGCGGCATCGACGTCGCGCTGTTCGGCGAGCCCACGCGGATGCCGGCCGGCCCGGCGGCTCTCGCCCTGCGCACCGGCTCGGCGCTGGTGCCGGTGAGCCTCTGGTACGAGGGCGCCGAACCCGACCACCTGCTGGTGGTGCGGTTCCACGAGGAGCTGCCGCCGCCGGCGGTCGCGCGGGGAGCCGAGCGGATCCGCCGGCTCACCCAGGACCTCGCCGACGAGTTCAGCCGCGGCATCGCGGCTCACCCGCAGGACTGGCACATGCTGCAACAGCTGTTCCTCGCCGACCTGCCCGAGCGTGACCCGCGGCGAACGGTGACGACCGGAGCCGGCGGATGAAGGTCGGAATGGTCTGCCCGTACTCCTGGGACATGCCCGGGGGAGTGCAGGTGCACATCCGTGACCTGGCCGAGGAGTTGATGCGCCGCGGCCACGGGGTCTCGGTGATCGCGGCCGCGGACGACGACACCCCGGTGCCGCCGTACGTGGTCTCGGCCGGGCGGGCGGTGCCGATCCACTACAACGGTTCGGTAGCCCGGCTGACCTTCGGCCCCCTGTCCGCCTCCCGGGTCCGGCGGTGGCTCGCCGATGGCCGTTTCGATGTCCTGCACGTCCACGAACCGGCGTCGCCCAGCCTCGGCCTGCTCGCGGTCTGGTGGGCCGACGTGCCCGTCGTCGCGACCTTCCACCAGGCGAACCCCAGGTCGCGGGCGATGACTGCGGCCTTCGGCATCCTGCAGTCGGCGGTCGAGAAGATCTCCGCCCGGATCGCGGTGTCGGAGGAGGCCCGCACGGTGGTCGTCCAGCATCTCGGCGGCGACCCGGTGGTGATCCCGAACGGGCTCTACGTCGATCGCTTCACCGGCGTGCCGGCCCGACCGGCGTGGCAGGGCGCGGGCGGCACGCTGTCGTTCCTGGGGCGCCTGGACGAGCCGCGCAAGGGGCTTCCCGTCCTGTTGGAGGCGTGGCCGACGATCCACCGGGAACGGGCCGGTGTTCGGCTGCTTGTGGCGGGACGGGGAGACATCGACGAGATCCGGCGCGGGATTCCCGCAGACTGCCGTGATGACGTGCTGTTCCTCGGCGGGGTGACCGACGAGGAGAAGGTGGCGATGTTCGCCTCCAGCGACATCTACGTCGCGCCCCACACCGGTGGCGAGTCGTTCGGCATCGTCCTCGCCGAGGCGATGGCCGCCGGAACGACCGTGCTGGCGAGCGAGCTGGTGGCGTTCCGGACGGTCCTCGACGAGGGCAAGCTGGGGGTCCTCGTCTCGGTCGGCGACTCCGACGCGTTGGCCGCGGCGATGCTGGACCTGCTGGCGGCGCCGGACCGGCGCCGGGATCTGGCCGACGCCGCCCGGATCGCGGTGCGGCGCTACGACTGGTCGATCGTCGCTGACGAGGTCCTCGCGGTGTACGAGATGGCTGCGGCCGCCGGGACCGGCCACGGGCACGGGCGATTCCGGCTGCCGCGTCGGTAGGTTGCGTCGTGGAGTGGGTCGTCCCGGTCGTCGTGGTACTGCTCGGCATCTACCTGTCGTGGACCGCCGGCCGCCTCGATCGCCTGCACTGGCGCGTCGACGCCTCCCGCGCCGTGCTGGACGCGCAGCTGCTGCGGCGCTCGGGGGCGGCGCTCGACCTCGCGGGGACCGGGCTGCTCGACCCGGCGAGCGCGGTGCTGGTGGCCGACGCCGCGTCGAGGGCGCGAACGGTGGACGAGGACGGGCGTGAGCAGGCCGAGAGCGACCTGACCGAGGCGCTCGGCGCGGCTCTCGCCGATCCCGCTTACACGGCGACGCTCCGGTCCGAGCAGGGTGCCGGCGCGGCGCTGGACGAGTTGGCCGCCGCATGTCGCCGGGCCGGCCACGCCCGACGGTTCCACAACGACACGATCCGGGCGGCCCGGCGGCTGCGGCGCAAGGTGCTGGTGCGCTGGCTGGGGCTGGCCGGCCGCGCTCCGTGGCCCGAGACGGTCGAGCTCGACGACGAGGTGCCGCGGGGCCTGGCCGGCTGACCGCGCGGTTCAGCTGGCGCTGACCGCTTTAGTGAACAGCTCGAGCGCGATCGGCCACCCGTCCTCGGCGCCCACCCCGCGGTGGACGATCGCGGCGCCGTCGCCGTGACCCTCGAAGCCGTCGTGGACCAGCACGACGCGGGTCTGGCCGGGGCCGACCTCAGTGAACGTGACCTCGACCCGGCTCTGCTGGTCGGCGTGGTACTGCCAGTCGCCGCCGACCTGCCAGGCGATAACGATCCGGTGCGGAGCGTCGACCTCGAGGACGCGACCCCACTCGCACTCGGTGCCGTCCGCCTGGCGTTCGTACCAGCGCCCGCCTGCCGTGGACTCCAGTACGACCTCCTCGGGCTCCTCGGCGCCCAGGTAGTGCTGCGGTGTGCGCCAGGAGTCGTGGCCGGCGGTGAAGATCTCGAACGCGCGCGCCGGCGTGGCAGGCACGGTGACCTCGGTCCGCACCGGCGCGAGAGTGGTGGTCGGGTTCATGGCTGATCCTCCTGGGGACTCGTCGGGTCGTCGGGTCGGTCGCTTGCGGCGAGGCGGCTCTTGGCCGCGTCGATGGCCACGGCCTCGGCGTACGCAGCCATCGCCGTGGTCCAGAACCGGTCGAGGTATGCCCGCAGCTCTGCCGGGCCCTGAGGTTCGAGCCGGTACAGCCGGCGGGTTCCGACTGCGTCGGCGCGGACCAGTCCGGCGTCCTTGAGCACCCGGAGGTGCTGGGAGACCGCGGGCCGGCTGACCGGCAGCTGGTCGGCGAGGCGGCCGACGGGGGTCGGCCCGGCTGCGAGCAGCTCGACGATCGCCCGTCGCGTGGGATCGCCCAGCGCGTCGAGCTGGCTCGCCCCTCGGTAAGTCTCCACAAACGGTAAGTTATGACTAACGCTCTACGATTGTCAAGGCGTTCCATCTGCGACTTGTGGCTGGTTCGCAACGTCTCATCGACGCACGAGGCGTGTCGATCCCGCCACAAGATGGGGGAGGGGGCTCGGAGCGGGCCTACCATGGAGGCGTATCCACCCGACGCTCCTGTCACGAGGTTCACCATGTCCGACCTGTCCACCACAACCCCCGAGACCGGCACCGCGCGCGTCAAGCGCGGCATGGCCGAGATGCTCAAGGGCGGCGTGATCATGGACGTCGTCACCGCTGACCAGGCCAAGGTCGCCGAAGACGCGGGCGCCGTCGCCGTCATGGCGCTCGAGCGCGTACCCGCCGACATCCGCGCACAGGGCGGCGTGTCCCGGATGAGCGACCCGGACATGATCGACCGCATCGTCAACGCCGTGTCGATCCCGGTGATGGCCAAGGCCCGGATCGGTCACTTCGTCGAGGCGCAGGTACTGCAGAGCCTCGGGGTCGACTACATCGACGAGTCCGAGGTGCTCACGCCGGCCGACTACGCGAACCACATCGACAAATGGCGGTTCACTGTGCCGTTCGTGTGCGGGGCCACAAACCTCGGTGAGGCTCTGCGGCGGATCACCGAGGGCGCGGCGATGATCCGCTCCAAGGGCGAGGCCGGCACCGGCGACGTGTCCAACGCGACCACCCACATGCGGGCGATCCGAGCCCAGATCGCCCGTCTGACGACGCTGCCGGAGGACGAGCTGTACGTCGCGGCCAAGGAGCTCCAGGCGCCGTACGAGCTGGTCCGCGAGGTGGCGCAGGCCGGCAAGCTGCCGGTCGTGCTGTTCACGGCCGGCGGCATAGCCACCCCTGCCGATGCGGCGATGATGATGCAGCTCGGCGCCGAAGGCGTCTTCGTCGGGTCGGGCATCTTCAAGTCCGGCGACCCGGCGCGGCGGGCCGAGGCGATCGTCAAGGCGACGACGTTCTACGACGACCCCGACGTGATCGCCAAGGTCTCGCGCGGTCTCGGGGAGGCCATGGTCGGTATCAACGTCGACGACATCCCCGCGCCGCACCGCCTCGCCGAGCGCGGCTGGTGAGACCCGGCGGACGCAGAACATGATCAACCCTGTCGTCGGCGTCCTCGCAGTGCAGGGCGACGTTCGCGAGCACGTCGCTGCACTGACCGCGTGTGGCGCGACGGCCGTGCCGGTGCGACGCCCGACCGAGTTGGAGCGCGTCGACGCGCTCGTTCTACCCGGCGGCGAGTCGACCACGATGGACAAACTCGTGCGGGCTTTCGACCTCGACGAGCCCCTCCGCGAGCGGATCAAGCGCGGTATGCCCGCCTATGGCTCGTGCGCCGGCATGATCATGCTCGCCGACCGGATCGTCGGCGGCACGGCCGACCAGCAGACCCTCGGCGGCATGGACGTGACCGTTCGGCGCAACGCATTCGGCCGTCAGGTCGAGTCGTTCGAGGTGGACCTCGACACGGCAGGGATGGGAGAGGGGCCGCCGCTGCATGCCGTGTTCATCCGGGCACCCTGGGTCGACGAGGTCGGCCCGGGCGTGGAGGTGCTCGCGAGAGTGGTCACGGGGCCGGCCGCCGGTAGGATCGTCGCCGTCCGGCAGGGCGCGCTGCTCGCCACGTCATTTCATCCCGAGCTGACCGGCGACCTGCGGGTGCACCGCTTGTTCCTCGACATCGTGAAGGAGAGCTAGCCCGATGTCCGGCCACTCCAAGTGGGCGACCACCAAGCACAAGAAAGCGGTCGTCGACGCGCGGCGGGGCAAGCTGTTCGCCAAGCTGATCAAGAACATCGAGGTCGCGGCGCGCACGGGCGGCGGCGACCCAGCGGGCAACCCGACGCTCTACGACGCCATCCAGAAGGCGAAGAAGTCCTCGGTGCCGAACGACAACATCGACCGGGCGGTCAAGCGCGGGTCGGGCGCCGAGGCCGGCGGCGCCGAGTACCAGTCGATCACCTACGAGGGCTACGGCCCGAACGGCGTGGCCGTGCTGGTCGAGTGCCTCACCGACAACCGCAACCGGGCGGCGTCGGAGGTGCGGATCGCGATGACCCGCAACGGTGGCTCGATGGCCGATCCCGGTTCGGTGGCGTACATGTTCAGCCGCAAGGGCGTGGTCGTCGTGCCCCGCCAGCAGGACGGTCGGGAGATCTCCGAGGACGACGTCCTCGAGGTCGTCCTCGATGCTGGAGCAGAGGACGTCGAGGATCTCGGGGAAGCCTTCGAGATCCGGTCGGAGGCCACCGACCTGGTGGCCGTCCGGACGGCCGTCCAGGACGGCGGTTTCGACTACGAATCCGCCGAGACGTCGTGGGTTCCCTCGGTCACCGTCCCGCTGGACGAGGACGGAGCCCGGCGTATCTTCCGGCTGATCGAGGCCCTCGAGGACAGTGACGACGTGCAGGACGTCGTCGCCAACTTCGAGGTCTCCGACGAGATCATCGAAGCCGTCGGCTGAGGCATTTTCGACACACGGCGGGTCCGCGGCGCGTCGTGCCGACGGTGGGGACGGTCTGCCCGATAGCGTGTCGTCCGAACAGGTGTTCGGGCGAGAGGGCAACGCATGCGCGTGCTGGGAATCGACCCCGGCCTCACCCGGTGCGGGCTCGGTGTGGTCGACGGCCTGCCCGGCCGTCGGATCGACCTGGTCGCGGTCGATGTCGTACGCACGCCACCGGGCGTCCCGCTCGGCGAGCGGTTGATGGCGGTCGAAGACGCCGTCACGGCCTGGATCCGCGAGCACGGCCCCGACACGGTCGCGGTCGAGCGGGTGTTCAGCCAGCACAACGTCCGCACGGTCATGGGTACGGCCCAGGCCAGCGGCGTCGCCGTGCTGGCCGCGGTGCGGCACGGCATGCCGCTGTCGACCTACACGCCCAGCGAGGTGAAGGCGGCGGTCACGGGCCACGGCCGCGCCGACAAGGCCCAGGTGGCCGCCATGGTGACGCGGCTACTCCGCCTGGACCAACGGCCGCGGCCGGCTGACGCCAGCGACGCGCTCGCACTGGCCATCTGCGAGCTGTGGCGTGGGTCGGCGCAGGCCAGGCTGCGGGCGGCCATCGCGGCGGGAGGTGGCCGGTGATCGCATTCGTCCGCGGCCGGGTGACCGCTGCCCGCCAAGGCGAGGTGGTCGTCGACGTGGGCGGAGTCGGGCTCACGCTGCAGTGCACGCCCTCGACGGCAGCTTCGTTGCAGGTTGGCGAGCAGGCGCAGTTGCCCGCGAGCCTGGTCGTCCGCGAGGACTCGCTGACGCTGTACGGCTTCGCCGACGACGACGAACGCACGGTCTTCGAACTGCTGCAGACCGCCAGCGGAGTCGGCCCACGCCTCGCGCAGGCCATGCTCGCCGTCCATACCCCGGACGATCTCCGCCGGGCGGTCTCGACCGAGAACCTCGTCGCTCTGACGAAGGTTCCGGGCATCGGGACGAAGGGTGCCCAGCGGATCGTGATCGAGCTCAGGGACCGCCTCGGTCCGCCGCTGTCGCACGCGGTCGGCACGGTCGGACCAGCCGGGGCCGCCAAGAGCGGCTGGCAGGGCCAGGTCCACGCCGCCCTGCTCGGCCTGGGCTGGTCCGGCCGTGATGCTGATGCCGCGGTCGACCAGGTGGCTCCGCTCGTGGGCGACGGCGTCGACGGCGCCGACGTTCCGGAACTGCTCAGGGCCGCCCTCCGAACGCTGGCGCGTCCGTGACCGGCCACGTCGACGGCGACGCCGACACCCGTATGGTCACCCAGGAGGCCGACGGTGACGAGCGCGCGCTCGAGGCGGCGCTGCGTCCCCGCACGCTGGGCGAGTTCGTCGGTCAGGAGCGGCTGCGCGAGCAGCTCTCACTCGTCCTGGAAGCAGCCCGTGCGCGCGGCGGCGTCGCCGACCACGTGCTTCTGTCGGGTCCTCCGGGCCTGGGCAAGACGACCCTGGCGATGATCATCGCGGCCGAGATGGAGGTGCCGCTTCGGCTCACCAGCGGCCCAGCCGTGCAACACGCCGGCGACCTCGCGGCCATCCTGTCCTCGGTGTCCGAGGGTGACGTGCTCTTCTTCGACGAGATCCACCGCATGGCCCGGCCGGCCGAGGAGATGCTCTACACCGCGATGGAGGACTTCCGGGTCGACGTCATCGTCGGCAAGGGCCCGGGGGCCACGGCCATTCCGCTCCACCTGCCGCCGTTCACGTTGGTCGGCGCCACCACCCGCACGGGTCTGCTGCCCGGGCCACTGCGTGACCGGTTCGGCTTCACCGGCCACCTCGAGCTCTACGACCCCGCCGAGCTCGAGCGTGTGCTGGTGCGGTCGGCCCGGCTGCTGGGAGTGGCACTCCGCGCCGACGGCGCCACCGAGATCGCCGGGCGATCGCGAGGCACGCCACGGATCGCCAACCGCCTGCTGCGGCGCGTGCGCGACTTCGCCGAGGTCAGGGCCGACGGAACGGTCGGTGGCGACGTCGCGCGGGCGGCGCTGGCCGTCTACGAGGTCGACGACCTGGGCCTCGACCGGCTCGACCGGGCAGTGCTCGACGCGCTGTGCCGGCGCTTCGCCGGCGGCCCGGTCGGGCTAGGCACGCTGGCTGTGGCGGTCGGTGAAGAGCGCGAGACCGTCGAGGAGGTCGCCGAGCCGTTCCTGGTCCGGGCCGGCCTGTTGGCGCGTACGCCACGTGGGAGGGTTGCGACGCCGGGCGCCTGGCGGCATCTCGGG